>Ga0194124_10004152_pt1 | contig 14483 bp, 14 predicted proteins | sample TA2KigCas0mmetaG_FD_148605 | JGI IMG/M metagenome (GOLD analysis project Ga0194124, IMG submission 148605) | Freshwater microbial communities from Lake Tanganyika, Tanzania - TA2015031 Kigoma Deep Cast 0m | ecosystem: Environmental > Aquatic > Freshwater > Lake | place: Tanzania: Lake...
ATTTCTCTTCACCACGATCTATTCTATCACACATCTCCAGTAAATGTTCAATAAACTCCTTTGGTAGACACTCATCCATGTTGATACTTGACCAGAACCAACTATAACATTCTTCATAAGGATCATCCTCTTTCAGTAGAGCATAACCCTCATAGTTGTTACTTAAAAGGTCTCTCCACATCTTGAAGTTGTTCCAGATTTCTCTCCATCCTGTCTGGAAACAGTGACCGAAGTAATACTCAAACCAGTTCAGTTTTGTATTCATTTTTTGTGTTTTTCTATTTCATGATGTACTTTATTGAGTATCCTATCAATCACATGCATCGGTGTTTGTTGATTTTCTGTATATTCCAGCATACCTTTGTAGTATCCTAAAATCTGGATTAACTCAACTAAGTCACGATGCTGCAATTTAACTTCTAATTTCTCTTTCAAAAACTTCTCTTCTTTTTTATTACCCTTTACTTTTTTTGATTCTCTATCGCAAGTCAAACAGCAAAACGAATATCCACTTTTAAAGTGTGATATCACTTGAAAGTGTTTATCATTCAAGGGGAATTCTTTTTTGCAGCAAACGCAGATTCTTTTCATAGTTCAGTGTAGTCGTATTGTTTTTCATCCTTTTCCTCTAGATAATCCCACCTCCAGGTGCGGGAGAGAATATCAATGTCCAATCCAAACTTATATGCCCAGAACAAAATACCAAACAAACCATTACTTCCGAATGTAATTTGAAGATAAGGCCATCCAGGATAATCATTCCAACTGACTGATCCTTGAAAGAGTGAATAGTTTTTCATGAACTTTGGAACATGTCTTCCAGTGTTCAGAATCTGCACATACCATTCACTACCGAAGTCTTCACGATATTTGAGATTTATGAGTTTCATATTAGTTACATCCGAAGATTGTACCCCCCACGGCAGCGCCTACAGGGATCGCCCACCACCTTCCATCACCTCTAGACAGTGCAGCACCCACACCACCCCCTAGAAGTGCGCCTAGGGTGCTCTGAGTAGGGTCACAATAACCACTATTATGGTAACGCCTATTATAGCCATCTCTGCGTGGCTGATAATTGACGGGTCCAGTCCCACAAGGAACTTGGTAAGACTGAGTAGATACATTTCCTTGAACATAGTTTCCGTTAGTATCGTAATATCCTGGGTTATAAACCTCACGATACTTTGTGCAGGTTTGATAATCATTGACCTGTTGAGCTTTCACGGGCAATGAAAACAATGAGAAAACCAGGGGTAGGAGGAGTAGTTTTTTCATGAGTTTGTAACGATCTCTTTACGATACTGGGTATTTATGGTTTTGGCAATCGTCACCATTTGGACGCAGGGCATGTGGAAGCTGTAAATTTAGCTTTGAGTTCCATATAACAACCACAAAGATAACATCTTTTTTGTTCTGGATTAAACTCTGGACATTCTTTACAAGTTTGCATACGAGACTCAAAATCTTCAGGGGAAACCATTATGGAATTATGAGTTACTGCAGTTTGGCCAACATCCATAGTAAACTTTTTAAAGCTTTCTATTTGTTGCCAAAAATCTGGATACTGTTTTGAATCTATAAGTTGATTGATATCTTTAGATTCTTCTTGAGGTTCAAATAGATCCATAAATAACTCCATGTAATGTGGATATTTTAATGCAATATAACTTTGTTAATACCAATGATATTGAAATTAATGATAATTTAAATATGATGATTTATGAGGTAGGCGAGGAAACAAAACACAAAATTCTTGTCATTGACGATTTTCTCAAAAATCCAGAAGATATTCTATCTATAATAGAAACACATCCCTTTGATTCAGCAATTGAACTTGTAAAGTGGGGCCATGAAACGCACTTAAAATTTCCAAAAATTAGAAAAGTTTTTGCAGCTTTATCCTCAGTGTACTATGGAATGGAATCAATTGATGACTCTGAGTTAGATGAAAAAATTAAATTACAATTTAATCTTATAAATGGCGGCATCAAATGCCCTAATAGATGCATTATACCACATGTTGATCAGGCTCACCTAGCGTTTTCATTATTTTTAAATCCAAACGGAAATAATCCTGGTGGAACTGGATTTTATAAACATGTTAAGTCAAATATTGATTATGATCTCTCTTATTCTGATAATGAGTTTAAAAAAACTGAACAATATTGGCAAATTCATGAAACATATAGAAAATCTAAGAAAGATGATTTTGAAACTATTTTTGATTCAAGAAATATTAGTGAAGATGAATGGCAATTACAGTTTGTGGCTGATGTAAAATTTAATAGATTAGTAATGCACCCAAGTTATATATTCCATACATTTTATATTGAAAAAGATTGGTATACCGAGGAAAAACGATTAAGCCTTGCAGGTTTTCTTTTGTAAGAGGATTAGTTAAATGTCAGTTCTTCATAGATTAGAAAATTATTTAAATCAAGAAACATTCAAACTTCTTGTTAAATCTGAAGATTTGGAAATGTTCCAACATTCAAATTTTGATTGGATTACTGAATCTTCAAATGCACAGATTATAATACAAAAAAATATAACTACAGATGAAAAAATTTACCATTTTTATATGAGTGGATCGCCAATTAAACTAAACGATCTTAACGAAAGAGAAATAGCCTTTTTAGGTACAAATCATAGTTATGTCTGTGGTTTTTCAAAATCCGATCATACCAGTCCAATCCACGAAGGACTCGGTTTTAAATCACATTTAATTGAAAATTCAGATGATAATTCAAATATAGTTAGAGAAACCATTAAATCTTTACTAAATAAGTTTTATTCTTATGACGAAGAATTTTTGACAAAATGTTTTGATATCTTTGATGGTTACAATGCAACTTTTGTAGACGATCTATTCATTCACCATCCAACAAAATCTTGCGGTTTTACTTGTTTTGAAGAACAAGTGAATGAAGTTGATGAAAACACTGTAGATGATATTAGACATACAGATTTGTGTAAGAAATTTTTGTCTTTATATGGACTACTTACAGAAGAAACAGAATCTTTTGTAGACAATTTCAGAGGCATTTTCGGGGACGAAAATCTACTAATATCTTGGACTTTACCTCAAAAAAGTAAAAAAAATTCTAACTTTTTTAAAGTTAATTTTAGGTCTAAAGTTTCCCCTGGAAAAATGAATAATAACTTAGAAAACACTGGTGAAATAAGAATGAATTCAATTAAAAATATTTTACAAACGTTGGTATCTTTAAAAATATTAGATTATGGTAGATTTTTAGAATTAATACAATGGGTTGAAAACGGAAATGAATTTCCTCAATTTGCATTAATATTTGAAAAGTCAGGTAAAAAAGTAAATATCAATCCTATACTTGAAATTGGTTTAGCTGCCATGGATAGTGAATTTCAAGAATCCATTTGGACTGAAAAAGTTGAAAAAATTAATTATGACTCTCCGAATTGAAATCCCATTTCATAATTGGGCAATGGGAAGAAGAAAATTTGACTTTATTTTCCAACCAACAACCACATAAAGTACATCTTCCTTCATGATTATGATCACAATCACTACATATTTTTAATCTATTTTCTTGAACATCTTTGTTTGCTAAAATAGGTTTATCATCTAAGAAATCCTTTGTTACATCAGAAGCCAATTTAGAAAGATTTTTAACTTGTTCATAAAAACTAGGAAATTTGTTTCTATCTTTTTTCATGTTTTTTAAAAAATTATGAGTTACAATTTAATTGACACAAAATCAATAGAGATTAATAAAGATTTTAACATAGAAATAGTTAATATTGGTATAAACAATCTCCATACCATTTTAATTATTGATGATTTTTTAAAAAATCCTTATGACTTACTATCTATATTACAATCATATCCAATAGAAATAGATGAAACTCATTGGTGGGGACACAAAATAGATCCCCAACTAAAATTTCCAAATATCAGAAATACTTTAAACGAATTAGCAATAAAATATTTTGATATCACTCATATAGAAAGTGTTTTTGACGAAATAGCACTTCAATTTAATTTAGTACCTGGTAACAAACAATCTTGGAATTCACAAATGGTTCCGCATATTGATAAAGCATATGTAGCGGGTTCTATTTTTTTAAATGAAGATGTGGATTGTAGAGGTGGTACAGCTTTTTATAAACATAGAAACTCTAATATAGATTATGAGATATCTTATGTCAATCCAGCTTTTAAAGAAACTGCACATTATTGGGCTATTGGACAAACATATAAAACAATCAAAAAAAATGATTACATTATAAATTTTAATTCTAAAGAAATTAATTCAAAAGAGTGGGAGTTATACTTTATTGCAAATGCAAAATTCAATAGATTTATAATGCATCCTAGTTACATTTTTCATGCACCATACATAGAAAAAGATTGGTATTTAAATAAAGAAAGAGTAAGTTTAGCAATGTTTATTACATGAAAAAAAATATTAAGGATTACATTCTCACGATTCCAAATGTATTACCAGCAGATGAATATTATGAACTTTTAGATTTTTGTGAATCTACACATCAATTTGAAAGACAGGAAACTGTGCCTCCTCCCAGGCTGAAACCGAGAAAAGTTAGTAAATATGGTGAAGACACTCTACACCAAAAAGGCACAAGATATGATATTAGATTAGAAGACGGAAGATATTGCGATTTAATTAAAAAAGCATTTACATTTGGATTGATTGAATCCTTGAAAGAATATGATTATTTAATTCCAAAAATGTATACAACGGTAAGTGGATATTGGTTATTAAAATATTGTAAAGGTGATTTTTTGACAATGCACACAGACTTTCAAGCCGAGGCTGGGAGTATTACTATGTCATATTGTATCAATAATGATTATGAAGGGGGGGAATTAGTTTTTTGGGGAGATTATGTCATACCAAACCAAAAAAATACAATTCATGCATTTCCTTCATGTTTTTTGTATCCACATGAAATAAAACCAGTCATACGGGGAGAACGATATGCTGCAATAACATGGTTTGGTTATGAACGCGGCGACTTGAATTTTGAAATTTAATAAAGTAATTGATGATTGGAAAACTATTCTAGTTTAGTAATTTTTAATAATAGTTGAAGCAACGACTATGCCTCCGCCTTGAAAATCAGAACCTGTGGCCCCAGCTGGGCCCTCACCACCGCCGGCTTGACCAGCGCCACCTCCTTGACAATTACCTCCAGGACCGGTAGGACCTTGCCCACCCGCTTGGCCATTTTGACCAGCTCCTCCTACGATTCCACCAGCGCCACCTGCTCCGCCTCGTGGGCCCTGGCCAGCTTGTCCTGCTTGACCTTCTAGATAGGGATTTGTCGGAGGCATACCAGCTCCGGCGCTTCCGCCAGAACCACCCGCTTGGTTTCCACCTCCGACACCTCTTCCGCAAACTTGTCTTGGACTTGGGCAAAACCATCCATCACATTGGTCATAACTATTTCGCCCAGCACTTCCTTGTTTACCGCCACCGCCGCCTCCACCGCCTCCACCGGCGCCTCCTTTAACAGTTCCGCCGCCTTGAACGTATATACTCTTTGAAGAATTATTTACAAAAGATGGTCCTCCTGCTTGGCCGCTACCTCCTATAGTTCCCTGGGAGCCGCCTGGCCCACCAGCACCATTCTTTCCATAGATTTTTCCCTGGGCACCAACATTTACTGTCATGGCAGTTCCACCCAGACCAGCAGTGACATTAAAAGCAGGAGTATTTAAATTATCTGATACTACTGTAGCTCCATCAACAAAAACCTCTTTTCTTAATGCCCCACCATATTCATTAGTGCCATCAAGATTAAACAAAGTACCTGTCTGAATATTAGTTTCTGTACCAGTAATTCTGCAAGTAATTCGTGATAATCTACCTCTTAAATCTGAAAATGAAATTGCTCCACTAGTAGGAACAGAGTTGTTTATAACAGCATTAGGAACATTAAAACTGCCTTTATAATATTGTCCCAGAGATGTTTCTCCACTTGTAGCGCCATTTAAAATATTTCTTAGTGTACTAAAACTTAATGGATTAGTGTCATTAGGAGTTTTCGTATATTGTAATTCCTTAGTCATTGTTCAATCTTATTTTTAATTATTTAGACTAAAAAACCCGTCAAATTTGACAGGCTTTAAAAAAATAATTATAATAACTCTGTAAGGTTTAATCTTCAGAATCGTCTTCCGACACTGCTTGAAGTGCTTCTAGAGCTCCCTGAACTTTAAAGAATTCTTCTTTTTTCATGTTGAATTGTCTTTCAAGTTCAACAAGTTCATCTCTTAATGTTTCTGCTCTTTCAGTTAGTTGAGCAGACATTTTCTGTGTTTTTGTGGTCATAAATTTCAAAATTAATTAACTCTAACGATTTATTTAGTTCCCTTTAATTCATCCAATTCTGCACGAAGTTCGGTTACCTCATCTTTGAGTTCTTTAATACCTTCAATCAGAAGTGGAATGAGTCTATCATATTTAACCATCAGATATCCGTTATCTGTTTTATCTATAGCTTCTGGTAGAACTTGTTGAACTTGTTGTGCAGAAACCCCTGCATGTCTCTTTTTATATTCATATCCTTCACCCAACACTTCAACCGCAGTTTTATTAAATTTATAAGTAAATCCACTGAGTTTTTGAATTTTATCTAATGCATTGTTAATTTTTTCAATATCTTTCTTAAGACGTATGTCAGAGAAAGCAGTAACATCTCCAGAAGCTACAAATTTACCGGTGAGATTCAATTGTGCGCTGGAATCACAATAAAGAACTGCATTATAAGTATTGTTGGTGCTATAAATTCTAAGATCTCCGCCTTTTTGAATAACCAGTGCGTCACCACCATTGACTCCACCACCTTGACCAGCTCCAGTATTAACTTCTACTTTTCCAGCAAAATTACCGGAAGATCCTGCAGTAGTACCGTTAAAAATGCCATAGAAATTGTCTGCAGTAATATGTCTTGCGGTAAAGTCACCATCTCCATTAGCTTGAACAACGTAACCTGTGTTAGTTTTTACATTACTACTTGAATTAATACTAATTGTTCTATTTGCGCTATTGTTGAATGCTTCGTTAGCAGTAATTGTTAATGGAGAGCTGACGCCAATGGAGTGTTGCAAGTTGCCTTTAAATGATCCAGTAGAATTTACATCTTGAGCAAATATGGAACCAGCGTTATCACGACAAACAATCGTGTTATTACTCTTGGCAGTATCTTGAATCTTTCCTTGAAGATAGTTTGCGTTTAGATTTGTGACCAGCAGAGATGAGGATACAACAAATGGTGACACACCAGTGCCGCCTTTATCCCCTGTAACAAAAGAAGTAAATCTACTTGCATATACTTCACCTACAGAACCACAATGAATATTCATATTTTTTGCAGTTGTCTGCGTTGGCATTTTCGGTTTGCCATCAACGTTGTTTCCTGCGCCAAAATTTTCAAAATGACCAAAGTTTGTACAAATACCACCAGTGGCGTGAAGACCAAAACCAGAGGCAAAAGATCCATATACGTTTAAATATCTTCCGATAATAGCATCTTGATAATCAATACTGCCGCCGATTACCACGGGCGAAGCCGCAGAATTGTATCCTTTTAAGCTCGTAATGATGCCACTAGTGACCTTAATTTCTGATGACGTTCCATCCAATGGACCCCAGAAGGATCTTGCTCGTACTGTAGTTGCAATACCTACATTAACTGCACTCAAATTAGCTACAATCCTATCGGTAACTGTTAGATCAGTAATCGTTGCAATGCCAAGTTTAGCCGTGGTATAGGTAGCAATACTATGTCCACTTATTTGCGTTACAATACCTATAGGAATCTGCATTGTTCCTGCAGCACCTACTGTGAGGTAATTGTTGAAGTATCCTTTTGATACAGCGATTCTCTCTCCAGTATAGTCAGGAGAATCAATGAGAGTGCCTTTTATAGTTCCAATTGCAACTTGATTAAAAATACCAGTGTAGAATGTTACGATTCCTGATCCGGCTGGAGTAGGATCTAGTGATGGAGTAATGATAAGATTGGACGCAGTTCCATCACGTAAACTAGTGACAATTCCATTGCCTATATGAGCAGTTTTAACGCCAATATAGTCTACGAATCCATCTTTAGCAATTAATTTGGTTACTGAAACAACACCAGAATTGCACTCAAGATTACCAACTTTTAATGTTCCTTGAATAGTGCTAACACCTGCATGAACAGAGATAAATGCATTTCCAAATGTAACTTGGGTATTACTTGAGAAAGTTGCTGCAGTTCCAGTAACTTCCATTCTTTGGAATTGAGCAACAGAATTTGCATTTTGATGTTTGATCGTGTAATTAGAGGATCCACTACCAACATAAAGAATTTGATTATTTACTGTGATATCATCATAAGTAACACCCGAAAATGTTTGATTTGATGCAAATGTTACCTGACCACCAACATAGAGATCTTTGATTCTAACATCACCATTTACACACAACGCCTGCTGCCAGTCATAAACACCTTCAGACTTACCGATTGATAGTTGATCAACACTAACTGCTGTAGAGTTTTTATATCTTGAAATTAATCCAAATCTTCTCCAATCACTATCTGAAAATACCCAACCAAGATATCCACCAGGGAAAATAGAATTTCCAATTTTTGAATATCCAGGATCTGGTGTAGACAACCAAATCATGTCTCCAGATTTCTTTGGATCTATTGGAGTTGAGATACCAACTGTAAAGAGTTTAGGTTGGGAGGCAACGCCTTTAATATAAAGATCTCTGGTTTCTAGACCATTTTCTGAAGTGTTTGTAAGTTTTTCTGAAAAGTTTACTGGTCCATAGAACTGAGATGTTTGATTATTATTTTCTCCACCCTCAACAGTGATTCTTTCTTTAACAACAAGATCATCAAATACTCCACTATTTTTTGCAAGAGTTTCAGATTGAGCATCATCACCATAATAGGTAATAATTGGCGCTTCAATAACTTCTTCTTCTCCACTAGCTCCTTTGATCTTTGTTGCGCCAGAGAAAAATTCACCTCTGTCATTCATACCAGTATAAACAACAGTACCACCATCAATCTCTCTAGCTTGAGAGACTAGAACTTCATCATCGGAAAGAACTCTATCTTGTTTAAGTGGTAAACCTGTTGAATAGTTACCAGGGCCAAAGCCAAGATATTCAAATGTATGTCCAGAGGCACGAAGAATAGAGTGTCTACGAATTTCCATCGGTAGGACACGAATCTTTTTAACTGGAATTCCAGCTTCAGCTGGAGCAGCAATTGTGGAGAATTGGCCCCTGATTACTGTAATGGTAGATGTAACGGGCTGAGCAATAATACGAACTATTTCGGAATTTATGCAAAGATAATCACCTTTACTTAATCCGTTAGAGGACACTAAAGTTATATTTGTATCTGTTATTGAAATATTTGCGGCTAAATTTGTTGTGATACCTGCATAAATGTAGGAACCTCTTCCGCCTAAGTTTTCTTCTCCAGAACCTAATGCTTTTGCATTTGCAGAGAAACCGAACTTATGTGCGGTTATCCCACCCACGGGTAAGGATTGCGGTATTGTTGTAATACCTGCATTAAATGTAAATGTTGTTACTCCAATAATTTCATTAACAATAAACTTATTGTCAAATTGAGTAGCAGTAGTTCCAATTCCAGAAAGTTTAAAGGTATTTCCTGGCAACAATCCATGAGATTCTGTACAACTTACGGTTGCAATTCCTGCAGCTATGTTGTAATTTATAGACCCAACTTTGATACCTTTTGAAGCAAGAGTCGCTAATGGGAATCTGTTATCATTTCTTGGTCTATAAGTAAATCCAACTCCAGTTGGATTATAAATCTTGATACTCTTTGTACTAGGAACTTCAATAATTTTAAAGATCCCATTGTATGAATCTTCAACGAATCCAGAAAGTTCTAAAGTATCTCCAACATTATTGGAAATTGCAGACACTTGTACGACAGCAAAAGCTGATGGAGTTGCTCCTGGAGATGGATTAATCGTCATGGTGTTTCCTACACCATATGCAGATCCACCATCAACAATTTGAATGCTAGTAATTGTATTACCTACAGAAATTGTAGCTTTTACAGAAGCGTTTCTACCAGCAATAGTTGCACTATTTAAATCTGCAGAAAATAATACACTTGAAATACCTGCTGAATTATTATATCCTGCTCCTGGATTTGTTAATGTAAGTCCAATAATTTGATTTAAATTATGCTCTTGATTAGTAAATAAAGTTATAGTGGTGTTTCCAGCTCCACTAATGATTGCGCCAGTAACTGCATATCCAACTCTATTATTATCAAAAAAGATATTAAGGGCTTCTTTTGTTACAGAGTTTCTTTTATCATTAGTATTAACTACTCCTAATGGAGATAACTTAGCATGTGATATTGCTGGTGATGGATCTGAATTATAATTATCACGATCTTGTTGTGGATATAGATTTCTAATATCTTGATTGAATCTCTTTTCACTGAGCCCAAATCCAACATTTTTATCAGGAGAAACACTTCCTGCAAGAAGTGTTAGTAAGTAAATACCATCTTGACCGTCTGGCCCAGGAATATGTTTTTTAATTGTTGTATTTCTATAGATAAACAAACTATCTCTATATTTTTGTCTTTGTATAGTAGGTAAATTTTCAATTTGTTGTTGAGTTGTTCTCTGATTTGTTTGATTTAAAAATATGCCAGGATCAGATGATATTCCAACATAAGAAAATTCTTTTGGAGTTGGTGTTTGATTAACTACGAATAATCCATTATATGGAAGAGAACCATCCTTAGTTAGATTATTTGAACTAATAATGTTTCTAATAGTTACTTTATCACCAGGAACTAAATTATGTGGTAATTCTGTCTTGATATTTACTACACCACTATTGTATGTGGCTCCAATTATCACTTTTGGATTTCTAAATTGTGTAGGATCTTCTACTGTTGAATTTATAAACGATGCAGAGCCAATACCTGTTGTTTTAGTTTCTTGAAGGATAAATCCATCGGAAGGATCTCTAGCATTTTGAAATTCCTTTGGAATAACATAACGAACTTTATATAATCTATCTTCAATACCTCTATTATCAACTTGTCTTAGTACAAAGGTAGCACCAGTTTTATCACCAATAATTGAAGTCCCAATTCCAACAATACCATCATAAATTGTATTAAAGAATAAAGCTTTTGAACCCAAAATATACCACTGTTTCTCTGTGGTATCATATTGCATTGGGTGCCCGGCTTCTGCAGGAAATTTATCAGATACTGAACTAATTACTTGTAAAGATCCACCACCATTTGAAATACCTGTAATATTATTATTGGCATTTGCATCGTTAAAAGTTGCAGAAATTTTAATTTGGTTTGGATTTAATCCAGTTGTAATAGCATAATATACCTTGTTATTTTCAATGTTAGTAGGCATATTACCGTTATCGGAATATAATCTAATTTTTTCTCCATTAAATAATTGATGAGCCTGAGTTAAAGTAACAATATCATTTGATATACTGTTAATACCAACTTGTCTTCCTACTTCATATATTTTTTGCGAAGATGTTCCAATACCACTTGGAACAGGCATTAAAATTGGACTTTTAAATTGTTTTTGATCATTACCAATAATTACACTTAAATAAAGTTCATCACCCTTCCTAGCACCGATTCTGTAAGAATCCACCTGAGATGGGGGAGGAATGTCAATACTATTATAATTAGCAATATAAAGTCTTTCTGTATTTGCAACAGAAACAATCTTTGTTGCATCAAGAGCTAACCAACTTACCGCACTAGTTCTTGAGAGGGGTTCTCTAACTGGAATAATATGAGTAATATATCCTACATCATCTCTATCAAATGAATTTGCTTGGAATCCAGAAGATTCAAGAGCAATTGCACCGAAGTTTGAGTTTGAGTTGGTGATAGATTGGTCACCACCACTATCAGCAACAAAGTGTTTTGCAAATCCAATAGCAAAGATAGAAACGCACTGAATGATAGAATCATTGCTACACTTCATGTGGAAGTTTTCATATGTAGGCTTGAAAATTGCTCTGGAGTTTGTGTGCAATGGTTTTGCACTTTCTGGAGCAGTTAGATTATCATTGTAAATTCCAGTTTGTTCGTCAAAAACGATAAAGGCATTATCATCTTTTTGTAGAGAAATACCAGTGAATTGCGCGGTCAACATGGACTTAAATCCAGTCGCTTTGGATCCATCCGCATGAAGACCATTCATACCATACACAGATCTCAATGTACATGAGAATACATATGGAGATGCTGAAGATACGCTATCAGATTCTACAATGATTTCTGAATTTACAAAAGATGCTAGGGGTGGGAGTGGATTCGTAGGAGCAGAGGGCGCTGTATATGTAAATTGGTTATCATTAATTACATTAGTTACAAGAAAAGATCCATTATAAACTGAAATATTTGTAGTAATACCACTTACTAGTATCGGAGTATTTGCGTACAATCCATGAGGAACTTCTGTTGTAACTGTAATTACTTGTGATGTAATATTTCCATCTCCAGATTTAATGGAACTAATACCAATAGAATCTGCACGAAGATCACCAACAATTCTATATTCGTCAATACTTGGTTCAAAGTCATTTGAAGCAGCTGCTGGGAAATCTGCTAAACCTCTACCTGAAGTATCTCCATATGCATGAGTTACTTTGTAGTAGAACATCTGAAGATCAGTGAGATCTGCCGTTTCTGTGCCTAATTTTGCACGGTTAAGACCATCACAATACTCAAAACAACTTAATTTGTGGTGAGAAAATGTAGGTGAAACTTTTATTACAGTATCATCTTTGTATGCAGGTCTATTTGTATCACCATCAAAGAATGAAAACGCAGTAAAATAACATGTACCAGTTACTTTAAACAGTGATGAAGGTAATATTGATGGATTTTCTGGATCGGGAATATAAAGAGGTCTAATTTTAGTTTTACGGAGATCTAGACCAACAATAGAAGTACCTCTTGGCAGAATAACCCCGCCTTCTACTGAGTTAAATTTAACTAAATCATTATCTTCATCAAAAATATCAAAGTTTGAATTCTCAGTAAATTCAGTAATTATAGCACCAGAAGTAGTCCAAGATCCATATGACTTTTTCTTAAATACTGCCGCCCCACCACTAGCTTGAATTGAGTGTCCTGGTCTATTGTCAATATAGTGTGTGCCTGGATATACAAGAACAGTTGTTGAGTCAATTTTATCATTATTTCTACCTACTTGATATGAAAATCTTGCTGCTTCAATGAGTGCTCTTTGAATTGTTCTAAAAGGTCTTGTTAGTGAATTACCTCTATTTTCAAAACTATCAGTAGCATCAAAATCTGAAGGGTTTACATAAAGAATATTACCTTCGGCATTCTTAAGGAAATTCTCTAATCTACTTAGGGGCATTTTGCTATCCTACGGCGACAAATCTATTCTTTTTATATTTAGACACTAAAAAACCTCCCAGATTGGGAGGTTTAAAACTCACACGGAAGGGATTGTCGCTGGTGTTTTAGTATCACCGAAGATATAATATCACATTACTTCTTCCCAGGCAAGTTTTTGTTTTAAAGATTTATCAAAGATCATTAAGTATCTGTGTTTGCGACTTCTATCTCTCCATTCGCCTTCTTCTCCCTTCATTTTCCCACGAGAGTGTTTCGTTCCATCTGTAAAATAGAAATCTTTTTTTGCATCTGTGAGACCGTAATACTTAAAGTTACAAGCGCGATAGATTGTGCCAGTATGGCGATTACTATCAGCGTAAGAGAGGATTGCTTTAACTTCAGTATCCTTCCGTAACTGTCTAATCGCTCTTGAAACAAACCAAGAAGTGATATTATATTCGTTGTGTTGGGTTTCAGGGTGGATGCAGAGCCTTGAAAGTTCAAATAGTCCATTTTGTTCATCACGATTTAATCCAAATGCTCCTACAGCTATTTCTGGTACGGGTAATCCAGTAAAGACACAAACACCACTACACCCACCAATTCTAAGAGGACAATCCCAATCTGGATGTTTAAAAAGTCCGTAATTATACCCAGACTTAAAATCTTTAGATTCATCTTTTAGATAGTGATAAGTGTAAAGAATGTCTTTGATTTCGTCTTTACTAACTTTATCTACATAAAACTCACTTTTCACTGAATATCATTTTTTTGTTTCAATTCTACAATATGTTCCACTGTATTTGCAATATCGTGCATTGCAACTCTAATATCTGATTGGCCCCCAGTATGTTGTTCCATCGTAGATGGATCAGTCAGTGACCATCTCCATTGATTCATATCATCATTGTGCCAGAGATTAATGATCATTGTATTTTACAGCTAATGTAAATCTGTGTTTAGATCTAAAAGAAGTAGCTCTATGTAAGATATCTGCACTGAATAATACTGCTCTATTTGGAATTGGCAATACTCCTTTTATTTCATTATTA
>Ga0194124_10004169_pt1 | contig 14430 bp, 6 predicted proteins | sample TA2KigCas0mmetaG_FD_148605 | JGI IMG/M metagenome (GOLD analysis project Ga0194124, IMG submission 148605) | Freshwater microbial communities from Lake Tanganyika, Tanzania - TA2015031 Kigoma Deep Cast 0m | ecosystem: Environmental > Aquatic > Freshwater > Lake | place: Tanzania: Lake Tanganyika...
ACATCAAACAGACTTAGAATTAGTGGAATATCAACAGCAAGATTTAGTATAGGGCAGAAAGTAAAATTATTCGGAGTTACACTGACTAGTGACTCTACTGCTGTTGTTGGAGTTACAACTGCTTCTTGTGGATTTTCAAAGGTTGGTAGTTCATCTGCAGTCACCACATATCGTTATTGGTTGGCACAATATAATTATCGAAATGGAAAGATAAGTGTTTCTACACAAATATCACCAACTGGTGGTGCGACAGGAGCTGGTGTAACAATGGCAGCAATTGGTGATTTTAATGATCTTAATCATATTTCTTTAACGATTGCTAGATCAAATACAGATCATGGAATTCTAGTTTATCGTAGCGAAACCGCAAGCATTAATGATGCAAAGTTAATTGCTATTCTTGGACCAAAAGAACTAGGAGATGCAACATCTTCAATTACTTGGAAAGACTTTGGACCATATGAAAAAACTGGATGGTCAACAAAAACAACAAAAAATGAATATGGTGCAGATCAAATTCATTTTCCAAACATAGCAACAACAAACCAAGGCAGAGGGTGGGCAATCGATACCGTTCATAGTATTGGACAAAACTCTATCACAGTTAATAATGAGTATAATACTAATATTGGTATTGGAACAACTTCTGCCGTTAAGATAACACATGATAACACATATGCTTTTAAACAAGCGATCAGCGACTCAGTGGCATCTGGGGGCAATATTATCTATCTTTCAAGTGGAACTTATATAACGAGTACCATTGCACTCCCGACTGGTTTTACATTGAAGGGAGACGGTAAAAATACGATTATCAAACAACAATATTTTGCAAATGATCAGACAGATGGTGGAGGAAATACACTCACTTTTGATGGCAATCTGATTGGAATTAATACATCAACTGGATCAGATGTAACCATTCAGAATTTGACTATTGATGGTAATAATACTAATAATATTCTCTTCACTGGCGAGATAGATAACTATCTTGTTTATTTTAATGGAGTTAGATCAACCTTGTTTAGAGATGTTGAAATAAGAAATTCTCCTGGTCATGGTCTTTATGTTTATAATTCTAAAAGATTATCAATTGAAAATTGTGAGTTTGTTGATGGATCTTTAACTGATAGATATGGATTTGTACCACTAAATGCTCAACAATCTAGCGTTCTAAGAGTAAATGACTCGCTGTTTGAAAACTATCCTGGTGCTGTTGATTTGTCTGTTACATCAGTAGTTTCGACTGGCGGTAATATTATTCGCAATTGTGGAACTGGTTTAAGAACTTACGCAACTGGTAAAATTACAACAACAAATAATATTATTCTTGGACCATCTGATGAGTTTATCCCATCACCAGACATTTATGATAGTGATTTTAACTCAGTAAATCTTACAATTCAACGAGGAAATGACTTTGATGGTCCTGTATTACTTTATCTTGAAGACGGTATTGCAAAGGATATTAGCACTACAAAAGTATCGGTTGTTTCGGGTATTGCAACTATTGTTAATGCTGGACTCAGTAGTGAAACACTTGGAACTAAATTCTTAAACTTTAATATTGAGACTCCAGACACTGGTACTTTTAGTAGATCTAAGGGATATATTAAAGTAAGTCTTACATCCGCACAAACAACCACTCTTGGTCTAACAAGTGCGCTTGGATATGATATTGTTGGAACTGAATTTTTATCTCAACCCATAGGGTTCACTACTTTTGTTGGTATCTCTTCTGGAACTTGGAATACAATTGGAGCAGGAGCCACACAATATACAGTTACTTTAAGTGATTTCTCTCAATTTAGTGGCATCTCTGTTGGTGATGTGGTTAAACTTGTTAATCACTCAGTTTCTCCTGATTTATCTTCAAAAGAATTAACAGTTGCTGCTAAAATAAATGTAAATGCAGCTACAAAACAGTTAAGATTAACTGGAATAACTACAACTTCATCATCAAACGGTGGAGCAACTGGATACATAAGTATAAGGAATATCTTTACAATCGCCAAAGGAAGAGTCGGAGTCATCTAAATGCCAGATAACACTAATGTCAATAATAATGCAGCAGTTGTAGTCGTAGGTAGAACGGCTCCTGTGCCCGCTGGACAACAAAAAGCAGAGAAGTCCATACCTGTTGTTATTGCAAGTGATCAGGCAACAATTCCTGTTGCCGAACAGAATAAAGTTCAATCAGAAGTTGCCCTGTCTCTTCTTGGTATTCCACGTTCAGAAGTTGCTCTTGGTATTTTTGCAGATGTTAATACTTATGATGTAAACCCAACTGAATGGTCAGCAACTCCTGATCAATACATTTCAATAGGAAATACTGGTGCCTATGCTGGTATTGCCCAGACAATGGGATGGGGTCTCTCTCATGTACCAGAAGAGTCTGGAGCACTCATTGAAGCTCCAGCGGATAAAGTAGCAGTACTGACATCTAAAAGATTTTTTAGATATCAACCAGGTCGTGTTTCTGCTGCAACATTTGGTGTTAAGACAACAATATTACCAACTACAATAACGGGAGCATCAGTACAAAATCCATGTGTTCGTAAGTACGGAATTTTTGATAACTTTGATGGATATTATTGGGAAACACGGAACAATGGTAAAGAGGATAATTTTTGTGTAGTCAGAAGAACTCAATCACTTATCTATGAAAATCCTCTAACTTTTGGCACAGGAGCAGGTCAACAGACTGAAGATTACGGTAGAACAAACCCTCAAGACCCATTAGGTCCAAGAGGATCAGAATCTGAATCTGATGCAACTGCTCAGAATAATCCCTCTGCAAAACCAAAGAAATTTGGAGATCTTGTCATTTTAAGAGATAATCTTTTGATGACTCATGCTGCGGTATATGATCCATCATTACTACAACCAGAATATAAAGCTAGTATTACAACAGTTTCTGGTGGTAATACAATCGCTATTCCTAGTATCATTAAAAGTGTTTCGGGCGCTACTTACAATATTGATAGTGGTTTGATGGTAATCACCACATCCACCGCCCATGGTTTTAATGTCGGCAAGTTTATTACTTTAGCTGGTATTGCAATGACCTGTTATTTGGATCCTGTAACTCCAAAGATATATCCAAATAGAACAATCGGATACAATATCGTTCAAGTTAATTCTACAACTCAGTTTACAATTAACGTAGGTGTATCTACAGTCCCCACTTTTTATGTTTCTGGAGGAACAGTTGTTGGTTTAGCGACGGGTCAACAGGTATCATACTCCAAAGGAACAAACACTGGCATCATTACTGGATTTACAGATACAAAAATTTATAAGATTGCTTCCGTTAATTTAAGTGGTCAGATTACATTAAATAATTTAGATGGTAGTTCCGTTACTGGAATTACGAATGGAACATATACATCACATGAAATAATTACTCCAGTTCCTTTTGTGCAACCATTATCTGGTCAGATTTCTGGAAAATCTAGGTATAATACAATAAAATCGACAGGTATGTTCCCATATCTTTATCAAGATGCAGATAGTAATACCGAGGGTTATGTTAATACAAGTCGTCCAGTTTCTGAAACTGCAACACTTAAAACTGAAATAGATGCCATTAATAGTTATTATGATAAGTGGGTAAATCAGAACGTCGCAAAAGACTTTTGGAATGTTTATGAATATAGAGTGCCTAGATCTAGATTTAGTGGAGACAGACTAGATGAACAAACTGATAAATTGTTGTATAGTGATGTTGTTGGAGATAAGAGAGCAGGCCAAAATGTTCTTGATGAAAACACTAGTGAACAATTAACGGATAAAAGTATTTGGAATCTTGACTTTACTAAAGTCACCATGTATAAAATTGAGTTCTCTTGGTACGGTGCTGTTGGTGGTTTATTCCTCGCTTATGTCCCTGTCAGTAATGGTGAAGCGCGTTGGGTTCGTGTTCATCACTTAAGAGCATCGAATCAACTAAAAGTATCGTCTCTTGGTAATGCAACTCTACCAATTACCTATTTGGTCTATGGTGGTGGTAATCAAAATAGAAATGGATATACAAATAGTGATAGACCACAATCGTCATTCTCTTATGGAAGTGGATCTGAGCATATTGTAAAGTACGGTGCCTCTTATTATATTGATGGTGGTGATAGAGGAACAGTGAAACTGTTTAGTTATGCAACACCAGCAAATATTGAGATTTATGGTTCTAAGAGATCATTTACTGTTGGTGCAGCAACAACACAAGTTTTACTTACCAGTGCCGGAGTTTCTACTGATCCATTTATTACTGTTGGCACTGCAACAGGTTTAAGTTCTTCATTCTATGTTGGGTCTAAGATTGTAACACTTGATCCCCTTGACCAGAACGTTGAAGTTGTATATGTTAATACTTCAACTAATAAATTGCATCTGAATGCACCATTAAACACAACTTCATTGGCAAATATCACAATTATCTCAGATCGAAAAACACCTTTAATTGGATTAAAATGTAGAGATTTTATACAAAGTAGCACTGGAAGAGACGTAAGAAATAGAACACAGGTTTATCCAACTAGACTTTCCACTGGATCAACTGGTGTTATTAAGGTGGATTTTCTTAAGTCGCCTATCTTCCAAACAACCTCTTCCGTAACTGGTACTCTTTCACTCTCAAGCACAGTTAATATTGGTAAAAGAGGGGCACCTACACTAATTTCAGTCACTAATTCAAATTATCTGAGTGCAAATACTGGAGCATATGGTTATTTCAGAGGATTTTTTCAGAATGATCCAACACAAAGACCTGTTTCAATATTGGGATATCTTGAGAATAGGGGTTCAACAGTGGGATATTATTTCTATGCATTAAAATCAACTTCTGATAATATTGTTCTAACAACGACGGAACCATTCTTAAGGGAGGAAAATTCAGATCCAAAGGGAAATGGAGTTTCATCTGCAACCTCAGAATTTACATTAGCACAACTTTCATCCATTAAAGTTAATCCACAGATAAGAAGTCCAATTCCAAAAACAGGAATAATTGTTGCAAGTTTGTATATTCCAGCTTCTGGAGAAGAGTATGATTTATCCTCTTATTTTGACTATAATAAAGAATATCTATCATTCCCACTAACGAATGTTGTGGAGAGTCTCTACTTGTGTGGTTCATCTCAATCTTTATTCAATTCCAGTCTACCTGCATCCGAAGTTTCTGCGAGTTTGACTTGGGAGGAGCAATAATTTATGGTGATTGGAAAGGATATAAAAATTGGTGATGATAAACGACCAGTAAGTTTTATTCCAGGAGAATTAGTTCCTCTTTACAATATTGCAAATGGCGAAATTTTAACCGACGAGTTTGGTAACCCATTGGTGGTTGAGGTTGATGAATATTATCTACCAGATGCCACACAGGAAAGGTCAACTTCAGTTACGTTTGTAACTGATAGTAGCTCTTCTACTGAACTTAAAAGATCTACCATCGCAACTCCTACGGCAACATATTCTTCAGGTGCCACTAATGTTGTTGGATTGACAACCACAGGAATTAAACCTGGGGATTACATTTCTGGTGCATCCATTCCAAATGGAACAATTGTTTCTAGAATAGGGACAGGAAGTATTTTTATTTCAAATGATACAACAAATAGTGCGTCATTATCTGAAGGTGTGCTGATTGAAAGAATACAATCAGTTGTAGTTAAATCTAATCCGATTTTAAAAGTTGCAGAGCAGTTTGTAGAAACAAGTGAAGTCAGTTCAACATTACTCGGTGTTGATCGTGCGGAAACTCAACTTAGTTTATTTTCTAATGTTTCTTCTTATGGACTAGATCCTGATGAATTTGAATTTTATTCTTTTAATGATGGAGTAAGTTTTGGATCTTGGGAGGAAAGAAAAAATTTAGTTTATGGTAGTCGATATCAAGCAAAACAAACTGAAGAAGTTCAAGAATCTGGAATTAGACTCACGGCATTTCCCTGTCCTTATTCATTTCCATTTGGACCAAATTTTGCAAAAATTGGACTTTACAATGTTGACTTATTCAATCGATATACTAAATTTATCCAACTGGGTAATGACTTATATCAATACTTTGATGGTGCATCTGGGTCTACATATCCCTCATCATGGAAAGAAAAGTTTTTACCATCTTCATTTGTTAGAGTTGAATCTGGAGATGTTAATTATGCTGCAGGAATTGTAAATTCTTTTGCAAGAATTGATACCTGGACAGACACTTGGAGAGATATTAAGGATTCACTTTTAATTGATCCAGTAACAAATCAAATATTTAATTTTACAAAAGTATCATCTATACTAGGTTCAAGTTATGATGCTACAAGCACTAGACCTGGTTATTCAGACTCAAATAGAAGATATGCTTTTCTACAGTCAAGAAGAGTATTTAGATATCAACCAGGTCGAATTAGTGGATTTACTTTTGGTTTGAGATCGTCTACAGAACCTGTTACTGGGATTACTTTAGAATGGGGAATATCAAACCCAACAGATCAATATGTCTTTAGAATTGATGCCGGTCAATTTTCAATTATTCGTAGAAGCACAATACCTTTAGAAAAAGAAGTTTTAGAGAGAAATGGTTTAAGATTAAGTGACCAGACAAGAATCACTAGTGGAGATCCATTTGATAATGAGCAATATTGGACTATTAGTATTCCAAGAGATAAGTTTAATGGTGATCCACTAAACTCAAATGGACCATCTGGATATTTGTTACAACCAGAAAAAGTAACCATGTATAAAATTGAATTTGGTTGGTACGGTGCTATCGGAGCTAGATTTTATGTTTATATTCCAACTGATAATGGTGATGCAAGATGGGTTGTGGTTCATACACTTGTCATTGAAAACTCATTAGGATCTCCCTGTTTACAAGACTCTTATTTTAGATTCAAATATTCTCTTAATATTGCTAACACTGGAGATGTAAGATCCCCACAATATCTTTATAAGTATGGGGCGTCTTATTATATTGATGGTGGTGATGAGGGTTCCTCTCAAATATACTCTGTAAGTTCCAGAGAAAAAACCATACTTTCTGCTAATGAAAAAACTCTATTGGGAATTCGTCCCAAAGATTTTATACTTAATCGTGATTCAGTTGAAATACAAAATAAAAAATTAATTATCCCAACAAAGTTAAATATAACTTCCGACTCTTTATCTCAGGTCAAAGTAGTTAATTGTGCTGCCTGTCCAGGTTTTGGTTACGTTTATACTCCAGGAATTGCAACGACTGAGACTGGAAGATCTGTTGATATTGAGTTTACTAGTGGGGATACAATTTCAGCGATCAATAATAGTTATTTTTTAGATAGCGACATTGGTGCAAAACTTATTGCACCATCCATTTATAATTTATACATTACAAATGTAAGCGACTCCCTTGGAGTTGGTAATTCTTATGGTAAAGCCACTGTAAAGGGATTTGGTGGCACATATGGATTTGGATTAGTGAATAGAAATATTCCAGGTTCTCGTGTGCTTGATCGTGTGACTGGAATTTCGACGATCATATCTTTACTTAAACCATATTCATATCCTGTTAGACTCAGTAACTATAATGCTTATGCCGCATCAGATTTTAAGTTTACGGGATCTAAAATTGAAATACAGTTTGTCAATCCGAACAATAGTGATAGTTATGCACATTTTGCAGATTTCTTAATAGGTGTTACAGATAGACAACCAAGTGTTTCATTACCAAATACTTTAAATGGATTTATAATTGGAGCGGCGACAACAACTGTTCTTCCAAATCAAGATATGATATTTGGAGAGCATACCCATAGTTATGCTTCTATTGATGAAAATGGAATTGAACAGGCTGAATCCTGGTCCCCGTCACAACCACCATTGAGAATGGGAATTGATTACCGTATTCCTTCTCTTGCAAACCCTGCTGGAGGGACTTGTTCAAAAGTAACTATAAGTGTAAATGATCCAGTAGAAATAAGCAATTCGATTGAGTCTTCAGTTAATCCACAAACTGGTGTGAATGATGGAAATCTTTATATACGAATACCAGGCACATTTCCACAATTAAAATACAATGGTGGACAGGTTGCCCTGAAAAACTCATCAGGAGTAATTATCGTAACAAATGCAACATATGTTGGTGAACCTGTGGGACCATACCTTATTTCTGGGGTTTTATATTCTCATATTAGAATATCCCAAACAACAGGATTAACTAATTTTTCATTATTACTTCGTCCAGTTTTACTAACGGGCACAGGTGAAATCAATTCTGGAAAATTGTTTAATTTTAATCCATTCCCTCTTTACTTAGTCGTTAAATTAAAAGATAATTCTCAAATTAATAATATATCAGTTACAGAAAAAATAGGTAATTTTCAAAGAACAATATCTCCAAAATGGTATGTAAATAGTAGTGCAACACTTGAACTTTATGGTGGCAAAACAGATAATACTGGAACCGCCCCAACGAATTTCTTGGAAATTGATAGAACTTCTTCTGCCTTGATTGATATACAAAATGATCAGCAGTTAAGACCATCTACAACGAGAGATATTCTTTATGTTGGTGCAAATGATACCACATCGATTGATATGAGTAAAGTGTTTGGTCAAGATAGACGTGTAATTACTCCAGATAATAATAATGTTGAAGCAACTTTTATTGTTGCAAAAAAAATTGACTCGGGAAGTAGTGGAACTTTACAAACAAGTTTAAATTTTAAAGAGCAATAAAATGGCAATAACTAATCCTAAATTATTCGGACTCAATGTTTTAAGTTTTTTGTCGGATGTTCTTGATAAAAATGAAGCTTTAATCGCTCTTAATTTACCACCTCTTGATTTAAACGTTATACGTGGTTCATCAAACGCTGGTGCCACCAGGGGAGATTGGATTAGTCTTTCACGACTATCATTTCCACTTTATAAAACATTAGATAGATTTAGAACAGACTCATCAAATTATCAGGGGATACTTGATTTGAGAGCTGGAACTGATAGAACACTATTTGGAAATTTAAATATCAATGGTATCATAAGTGGAAACGCAATTCGTTACAGATATGTGGATGGGACTGGAGCAAGTGCCACAGTAAAAATTGCAGATATTTCAACTTCAAGAGTGAGTGCTTGGAGTTCAAGTGCTTCGCCTGTCACGGCAACTTCACCAATATCTTACGGAGCACAAGTTAAAATTAGAAGTGGTGGTGCTTTACAGTTTGGAACGCAATCAGGCACAACAGGTCCAAGACTTCAAACAACAATTACACCGCAAGCAAAAGAGTTTGCTTCAGAATTTCCAACTTCTAAAATTAGTTGCACCATAGGAGGATCTACAGTTGTTCTTTATGCCATGAAAGGCATTCCAATTATTTTTACAGGATTTTTTAGAAATTTAGATGCAAACATAACACTAACATCATTGATAAGTAGCACTCCTGCCAGTTGGAAAATTGTGGAGGTCGCAAATTCAAATAATTTTGTGAATTTTCCAAACAGAGGAGGAACAACATCCTCTATTAACTTTAGATCATCAGTATCAAGAGAAAGATATATTCAGTTTTATTACAATCCAGATAATATTGCAACGGTTACAATTACTTCGGCAAACATATCATTCCTTCCTGCTGTTAAACTTCAAAATGCGACAGGGCTTAATTTTTCATCTAATCAATTTAGAAATTTTCCAGATGTAAACTTTATCGCTCCCAGCATTGTAAGTTTAAATCTATCTAATAATTATTTCTATCAAAGTGATACAGAGAATGAAAGAAAATTAAATTCTAATATTGTCAATAAAATACCCACAACTTTAAAAGAGTTATATTTGGGAAATACATTCTACGGGTCAATAACACAAAATATTATTGCAAATCGTTTCACTGGATTGACCGTTTTACATCTAGGTAGAGGTGGTGGGGCATATTTTCATCCAGATGATGCTGATACAACTTGCGAACTACCAAATGTTCCAAATACTTGTGAAACTTACTTCGCTCATGATAATGACTTTAGGGCATTTGGAACAACTGTTGGTGCCGGAACTACAAATGTTAACGTTCGGGACTTAACAAATCTAGTCACTCTTCATATTGGTGGAAACTATTATTTAAGTGGTGCCTTTTCTATTGCCGCTGGTAACAACAAAATACAAGCAATTTATTCATATGCAACTGGTTTAACATTACCCACTGGTTTAGCTGGTAAAAATTCTTTTACCACCTTGCATCATTATTACGCTAGAAACGCTGGTCCTTTAATCGTCAGTGGAAGTTATCTGTACGAAGCTTGTAACTCACTCAACACTTTACATCTTTATGCATCAAATGTAACAGGAGCACTGCCGAAGTTCACAAATACTGCTTTAAGTTATCTTGACCTTCGTTATACTAATTTAACCGGTGGAGATCCAAGTGGAGATACTTCGTTTGTAATACCAGAAAGAACATTCGAGAAATGCACTAATTTGGTATACATGTTCTTACAATCTGGTAATTTACTTACAACTCCAATTCATCCTAATGCTTTCTCATATACACCAAATCTATACTATTTGTGGTATGTTTCATATGGAAGAACAACAGGGTCTATTCCCAGTTTAACTGCATGTAAGAATTTGACTTATCTGTATTTGTATTACAACAACTTTACTGGAATAATGCCTAGTCTTGCGGCAAATCCAAACATTTACTATGTAGAAGTTGGATATAATGCTCTGTCCGGAAGCATCCCAGCTTTTAAAAATCTATCAAACTTATATTATTTGTTTATGTATAATAATCAGTTTACTTCATTAAATAAATTTCAAAATCTTCCTAATCTAACTTATTTTTACGCACACAATAATAAAATGACAGGTGAGATACCTACATTTGCAGATTGTCCGAATTTATATTATCTAATATTATTCAATAATCAGTTTACTAATTATAAGACAGGAGGTTTTAGTGTAAATTATCGTTTAACATACCTTGACTTATCTGGTAACTTGCTTACACAACAAGCAGTTAATCAAATTATCATAGACTTATATGCAAATTATAATGCGGTAAAACGTGGTGGAGTCACTGTTAATTTGCGTGGAAATGCTATTCCTAGTGGAGATGCACTAGAGTATGTTGAAATTTTAAAATCAAAAGGCTGGTCAGTCGTTTTTAACTAAAATGGTAAAACAAAATCAAGGATATAGAAAAGACCTAAACTTACAAGAGAATACCAACGATACTCAAGCACTGAATAACCTTGCTGGTGCTGGTATCGCAGATGACTTGAGAATAATTCAAAATAACTTGAGAAATACATCAAGTCTTACTTTTGATAGTTTGTCAGATGGTTTTTTCTCATTTCCAAATAATGACTTTGTTTATACTGATGGTGATATTGTTGGAGTAAGCACAAATGTGAGTGTTGGATCTGTAGTGCTTACAACTGGCACAGAGTATCATGTTTGCAATTCTAATGGAGAGACTCGTTTTAAGTTATCAACGACTCCGTCTACTTCAGGTATTAATACAATTACTGTAACTGGTGTAGGGACAACTGCATTTAGTTTCATTAGAAAAGATGCTGTTACACAAACAAATGTCATTAACTATATTCAACCAGTAATTCAGGATACCGAAGATTTTTCATATTTAGATGGTAGTGTAAATGATACTTTTACAAATGTAACAACAAATAATGATCTTGCCAAATATTTTATCACTCAAAAATATAGAACAGATATAGACACAACGACGAGTAAAGATATAAACTTTGAAGGGATTATTTCAGTTAATGATCCATTGAGACTTAATCAAACTTCTTCTGGTTTATCGAGTAGTAAATCTCCTGGTGTGTATATTGGAGATACTCGTGCATTTTCGAGTGACAATAATCCTTGGTCCGAAGTTGGAACAGCTCTTAGTACAGTCAGCGTACAAGTCTCCGTTGGTGAGTTAAACTTTGCTAATAATATTATAATAGAAGGACTCACCGCAACTTCTGCAACATCAGTTTTAGCAACGACCTTTACTCATAAATTACCCGTTGTTATTAATGGTGAAACGTACTTCTTACTATTAAGCACATAAGATATTAAACGTCCCAGATGGTGTTTGAATTGGTATTCTTTTAGTAGAAGAGTCTGTTGAACTTATATTTGTAATATTTGCAGCAGATACTGTTGCAGTCAGAGCATCAAACTTTACATTACCACTATCAATTTTTAAACTTGGAAAACTAGATGTTGTTTCTAATCCAAGTTCTGTCGCGCTAAATGGTGGTGAAGTATCTGTTGGTGGGCAGCATAATGAACGATCTCCATCTGCAGCAAGTGTAGTCGTAACAGTAAAATTTCCTCCAGAAGCTAATCCAGCAATGGTTCCTGTGCTAATTACAATACTTGTTGCTGTAGTGCTTGAAACTGTTGTTCCTGTTGCGAATTGAGCTCCTAAAACTCTTGATCCATTCGCCACACCAGCAGCACTCTGAACATTAAGAGTCGTTGCTCCAGATGCTGTCGGTGAAGTTGTAATCATACATTTTGTTTCGGAAAATGTACAGAATGCTGCAAGTCCATCATCAATCAATCCTCTTGACTGATAGAAATATAATATAGTTCCTGCCGCAACTGTTTGAGAGGGTGAGACTGTAAGAGTGGTCGAGGATGGACTAGTTGTACTAGTTGTAATACCAGTAAATTGGGATACAGTATTACCAATAACCAACATTTTACTTCTTAAACTACTGGTATCTCCACTGCTAATTGTCAAGGTTGTTGAAGAGATACTACCAACTGCTCTCTTAACAAAACCACGATGATCGATAAATGTAAGAGTTGTGGAACCAGACGCAGTGGCTGAGTTATTCATAACAATGAATGAATTAATGGAAAAATCATTAACAACCGTTCCATCTGGAATTCCAGTTCCAAAAATTATATTTCCAATTTCAACACCTGTTGTATTGGTTAGTGAAATAATATTTGTATTGATTGTAGTTGTCCCTGTTATTGTTGCTTTTGTAATTGCAGCTAATGTGGTTTTTGGTTGATACTTGATATCCACTTTTTTTGTGGACTTTACTTTCACATAACCAGCAGATGTTGAGGCACTACCTACACTGCCTCCTCCTGAACGAATAGAATTTTCTAAAAATGTAGGAAATTGTCCCTTGGCAGCGGTGCTAAAATCATAATTTGATGAGTAAAGATAGTTATACCTTAAATCTGATGTAGTTGTGGCTCCTGGATAGAGTATATCAAAATTAATAGTGCGAGTAACCGCGATTGCATCTATTGATTGTGGTATGTAGTATCGAGCTCTAATGTGATATTTTCTTTGGGCTTCTAGGACATAAGTGGTATGAGAAATTTGAGTATCTTGCCCTATTGCTTTACTGAATACAATATTCCCACTAAATGTTGTTGAAACTGCATTAGATGTTCCTGTTGGTGGTTTTAGAGTAATTACTCCCGTTGTTCGGTCATAAGCGTTGACAGTTGTTCCAACCACGATATTTGCGTTCGATACACTTTGTCCGACACCAACATGATTTGTATTTGATGCTGTTGTAAGAGTGATTACATTTGTCCCTCCAGTCCCCGAACCAGAAAATGTTGATGATAGACCAATTCGTGAATGTTCGGTATATGTTCCAATCCCAGATGTATATCCTTGAGTTTCAAACTCAAAAGTCATCAAGGCAGAAGTCCCTACAACAAATGTGTGAGTTCCGGTAGTTATTGGAATGAAATACCCAGTCCACTCTACTCCACCATTAGCATTAACTGCCTCTGGGGTGACTTTTCCACTATAGGTAAAGTTACCATTTTCCCAAAAATTATCTGTTTTAATTGGAGTTCCAGAAAAAACCGCCTGCGTATTTTCAAAAACTTGATTAAAATTATAATAATTTGCCGTTAGACCATTCCCACCATTAATTCTTGGTTCACCAGAAAAAACTCTAAATCTATCTAAACGATTTTGATATGTAATTCTAGGCAAAAAATCCGAAAGAGTTCCACTACTATTTGTGGTTTGTTCCCGACTTCCAATAATAGATCTATATCCACTCGAAGTTAAATTATAAGAAAATATATTTCGAATTGCATTCAAGTCTTCAGATATAAACGTTGATGAAGCATCATCAACCAGTGTATCTAAAAGATTATTAAGTGCTTGTGTGGTATCTGACAAATCTTTCAGATTATTATCACGTCTAATACCAGTTCGCTTATATAACTTCGCCATTTTGACTTTTTTTAGTATTTATTTTATAATAAGACTAAATTTATCTTTTTAGATATGAATACAAAAGAAATGCTCGAAGATTTAAACAAACAGGGAGAAAATCTTAAAAGAGATCTCATTGATCTGGAACAATTGTTTAATATGAAGAAAGAACAGTTTATTAAAGTTCAAGGTGCCATTGAAGCTTTGACTGCTCTTGATGAAAGTGTTGAGAAAACCACTTGACACC
>Ga0194124_10004175_pt1 | contig 14412 bp, 9 predicted proteins | sample TA2KigCas0mmetaG_FD_148605 | JGI IMG/M metagenome (GOLD analysis project Ga0194124, IMG submission 148605) | Freshwater microbial communities from Lake Tanganyika, Tanzania - TA2015031 Kigoma Deep Cast 0m | ecosystem: Environmental > Aquatic > Freshwater > Lake | place: Tanzania: Lake Tanganyika...
CCCCCCGGGGCACCCGGGCCTGGATCCACGAGGCGATCGACGGCCGCCGGTGGCGGGTCTCGGCCGCCTCGTTCTTCCAGAGCCGACCCGACGGCGCCGCCGCCCTGGTGGAGGTCGTCACCGCGCTGGCCGGTCCAGTGCTCGAGCGCCCGACCGGGGTCCTGGTGGACGCGTACGCCGGGGTGGGGCTGTTCGCAGGGAGCCTGCTCGCCGACCGGCCGGGGTGGCGGGCAGTGTGCGCCGAGTCGGGGCGCAGCGCCGCGGCCGACGCCCGGGTGAACCTGGCCGAGCACGACGCCACCGTGGTGGTCACGCCGGTCGAGCGGTTCCGGGCGCCCCGGGCGACGCTGGTCGTCGCCGACCCGCCCCGGGCCGGCCTCGGGCGCCGGGCCGCCGACGCACTGGTCGGGGCCGAGCCCGAGCGGATCGTCCTGGTGAGCTGCGACCCGGCCGCCGCCGGGCGCGACGTGGCCCTGCTCACGGCGCGGGGGTTCGCGCCGGTGGAGTCGGTGGTGGTCGACCTGTTCCCCCACACCCACCACACCGAGACCGTCACCCGGCTCGACCGGAGCGACTGACCCGGACCGGTTGCTGCGGGATCGCCGGGGTTGCGGGGCTGCGCCCGTGCCATGATGCACCGATGACCGACACGCTGATCCGCGACACCGGGACCCTGTGCATCTCGACCGACTCCCACGTGACCGAGCCGATCGAGCTCTACGCCGAGCGGGTCGACGCCGCCTACCGCGACCGGGCGCCGCGCATCGTGGAGGCCGACGGCTGGCGCTCGCTGCACGCCGAGGGGCTCGACCCCCGCAAGCTCATGACCGCCGACATGCTGCTCACCGCGGTGGTGGGCGGATGGGACGTCGAGGCCCGGCGCCGCGACCAGATCGCCGACGGCGTGGGTGCCGAGGTGATCTTCCCGACCTTCGCGCTCCAGGCCTGCTTCGCCTCCGAGGACCCGCAGCTGCAGGCCCAGCTGTGCCGGGCCTACAACGGCTGGGCGGCCGAGGTGTTCGGCGGTGAGCCCACGTTGCTCGCGGTCGGGGCGGTGCCCCTGCTCGACATCGACGACGGGATCGCCGAGCTGCGCCGCCTCGCCGACGCCGGGTTCCGGGCGTTCATGCTCCCGGCCCGGGTCGCGACCCGGCCCTACAACGATCCCGAGTACGACCGGGTCTGGGCGGTGGCCGAGGAGATCGGTCGGCCGCTGACCTTCCACTCGGGCACCGGCTACGAGCCCCGCATCGTGCGCGGTCCCGGCGGCGCGGTCATCAACTACGTGATGGGCGCGCAGCTCGACGGGCCGACGGTGATCCTGTCGCTCGCCGCCGGCGGGGCGCTCGACCGGTTCCCGGGCCTGCGCGTGGTCACGGTCGAGACCGGGGCCTCGTGGCTCGCGTGGATCATGACCCAGGCCGACGCCATCTACCGCGACCACGCGATGTACGCGCGGCCGAAACTGTCGATGCTGCCCAGCGAGCTGATCCGACGCCAGTGCGCGGCCACCTTCATGTACGACCCGGTCGCGATCAACAACCGCCGCGTCACCGGGATCGAGACCCTGATGTGGGGCAACGACTACCCGCACCCCGAGGGCACCTGGCCGAAGTCGCGCGCGGTGAACGACGAGCAGTTCGCCGGGGTCCCCGTCGACGACGCGCGGGCGATCGTGCACGACAACGCGGCCCGGCTCTTCGGGTTCGAGGCCTGAGGCCGGACCCGCCGGTGGACCCGATCGAGCTCGACCCGCACACGCCCGAGTTCCTCGAGCGTCGGCTCGATCGCTACGCCGAGCTGCGTTCCGAGTGCCCGGTGGTCTGGAACACCGCCCACGGCGGCTTCTGGCTCGTCACCGGCTACGACGAGGTGCTCACCGTCGCGCGCGACAACGACACCTTCATGCACCAGTACCGGCCGGGGGCTCCCGACGGGGTCGACTACGAGGGGATCATCGGCTACCCGCGACACCCCGACGTGCCGGCCCAGGGCGTGTCGGAGGTCGACGGTCCCGACCACCAGGATCTCCGGCGGGCGTTGAACCCGGTCTTCTCGCCCGCCGCGGTCGAGGCGAGCCGGCAGGAGATGGTCGCGGTGGCGACCTGGTTCCTGGACCAGATCGTGGCCTCGGGCTCGGGTGACCTCGTGCTGGACTTCGCATCGCCGGTCCCGGCCATCCTGACGCTGCGGATGATGGGGCTCCCCGTCGACAACTGGCGGTACTACGCCGAGTTCTTCCACGCTACCGCCGCGCACCCCCAGACCTCGCCGGAGTTCATGGCGGTGATGGAGCACGCCCCGGCCATGACCGGCGAGCTGTTCGCCCACGCCCAGCACCGGCGGGCCCACCCCGGCGACGACCTGACCTCGCTCCTCGTCGGGCTCGAGCGGGCGAGTGGCCCGTTGAGCGACGAGGAGGTGACCGGCGTGATGTGGAACCTCGTGGCCGGGGGCGTCGACACCACGACGTCGCTGGTCGCGTCGGCACTGCACCACCTCGGGACGCACCCTGGCGACCGGCAACGCCTGGTCGACGATCCGGCGCGGCTTCCCCGGGCGATCGACGAGTTCCTGCGCTACTTCACGCCCAACGAGTCACTGACCCGGACGTCGTCGCGCGACGTGGACCTCGGCGGGTGCCCGGTCCGCAAGGGTGACCGGCTCTGGATCAGCTGGATCGCGGCCAACCGGGACCCGGCCGCCTTCGACCGGCCCGACGACGTGGTGCTCGATCGCGATCCGAACCCCCACCTCGCGTTCGGCCTCGGGGGTCACCGCTGCATCGGCATGCACCTCGCCCGGGTCGAGGCCGAGGTCATGCTGGGCGAGGTCCTGCGCCGCATCCCCGACTACGAGATCGACCCGGACGGCTTCGCGCCGTACTCGCCGAACATGATGATGAACGGAGTGCTGCGCATGCCGGCGACCTTCACCCCCGGACCCCGGACCGGGCCTGCGGCCCGGCCCTTCTGAGCCTGTGGCGACCACCGGCCCACCGACATGCAACCCCCACGCCGGGGTCCCGTTCACCGACGACGACGCCACCATCGCGGCGATGCTCGAGGACGTGAGCGTCCCGGCGCTCATGTGCGCGATGGTCCACGTGACCGGCGACCCCGAGTGGGTCCGTGGCGACATCCGGCCCCAGGGGCTGTTCCTCAACGAGTACCAGGGCTACATGCCCGAGGAGATGAAGGCCGAGGCTCGGCGTCGGGCCGCGGCCGCGCTGGCCCGGTTCCGTGACGGGGGTTGCGCATTGCCGCCACCGCCGCCGCCGGCGGTGCTGCACGAGATGATGACGTACCTCGCCTGCGCCGACGTCGATCCCGCGGTCGTGCCGATGTTCATCACCGACCTCAACCTCGACGGGGCCGACGCCTACGCGATCACCTGGGGGGCGGACCTCCCCGCCGAGGTCGCGGCCGACGCACCGGTGGTGGTCATCGGCGCAGGCGAGGCCGGGCTGCTCGCGGGCATCCGTCTGCGCGAGGCGGGGCTGCCGTTCACGATCGTGGAGAAGAACGCGGGCCCCGGGGGCACCTGGTACGAGAACCGGTACCCGGGGGCTCGGGTCGACGTGGGCAGCCACTTCTACTGCTACTCGTTCGAGCCCGCCGACCACTGGACCGAGTACTTCTCGCGCCAAACCGAGCTCCAGGAGTACTTCGAGCGGGTGATGGACCGCCACGACCTGCGCGCCCACACGCGCTTCGGGACCGAGGTGACCGCCTGCACCTGGGACGACGGGGCCGGCCGGTGGGTGGTCGAGGTGCGCACCCCCGACGGCGGCACCGACACCCTCGACGCCCGCTTCGTGATCAGCTGCGTCGGGTCGCTCAACCGGGCCAAGTGGCCCGACATCCCCGGCCTCGTGGACTTCGCCGGCCCGGTCTTCCACTCGTCGGCGTGGGACCACTCGGTTGACCACCGGGGGACCCGCTTCGCGCTGATCGGCGCCGGCGCCAGCGGCTTCCAGATCGCGCCGACGATCGCCGACGAGGTCGCGCACCTCACGGTGTTCCAGCGCACCGCGCAGTGGATGTTCCCGAACCCCAACTACCACCTGCCCGTGCCGGCGGGCGACACGTGGGCGATGCGCCACGTGCCGTTCTACGGCCGGTGGTTCCGATTCCTCACCTTCTACCCGGGGTCGGGCCTGAGCATCGAGAACTCGCGGGTCGACCCGGGCTACGACGACGGTGGCCGGGCGGTCTCCGCGGGCAACGAGATCACCCGGCAGCTGTTCACGGTGTGGATCGAGAGCCAGGTCGGCGACGACCCCGACCTCCTGGCCAAGGTCGTGCCCGACTACCCGGCCACGGGGAAGCGGACGCTCCAGGACGACGGGTCGTGGTTGACCTGTCTGCAGAAGCCCAACGTGGACCTCGTGCGCACCGGGATCGAGCGGATCGTCCCCGACGGCGTGGTCACGACCGACGGCGTGCACCACCCGGCCGACGTCGTCTGCCTGGCGACGGGGTTCCGCCACACCGAGTTCCTCTGGCCGATGGAGGTGCGGGGGCGGGCCGGGCGGCGGCTGCACGACGTCTGGGGGGACCGGCCCGCGGCCCATCTGGGGATCACCGTGCCGGACTTCCCGAACCTGTTCTGCGTCTACGGCCCGGGGACCAACCTCGCCCACGGGGGCAGCCTGATCTTCCAGTCGGAGTGCCAGGTCAACTACGTGATGGACGCGATCGGCCGGACCCTCGGGGGCGGGCACCGGGTGGTGGAGGTGACCCGGGCCGCCCACGACGCCTACGTCGCCCGCTACCGCACCGAGATCGCGCAGATGGTGTGGGCCCACCCGTCGGTCACCCACTCGCACTACAAGAACGCCCGGGGCGAGGTGTGGACGGTGTCGCCGTGGCCCATCCCCACCTACTGGACCTGGACCCGGTCGGCCGATCCCGGCGATCTCGCCTTCGCCTAGCGTCGCGGCGCCGGTCAGCGCAGGCGGGCGAAGGCCTCCACCCGCTCGGTCTCACCCACTGCGACCAGGATGTCGCCCGCCCCCACCACGGTGTCGGCGGTCGCGTAGGTGAACGCACCTCCGGTGGGCTTCACGCACACGATGGTGACGCCGTGCCGCTTGCGGAGTGCGAGATCGTCGAGCCGACGCCCGATCATGTCGGGGAGCGCGCGGGTCTGGATCAGGGCGAAGCCGGGGTCGAACTCGAGGTACTCCATCATGTGGCCGCTCACCAGGTGGGCGATGCGGACCCCGGCGTCGTACTCGGGGAACACCACGTGGTGCGCGCCGACCCGCTCCAGGATCCGCCCGTGCTCGGCGCTGACCGCCTTGGCCCAGATGGTCGGCACGCCGAGGTCGGCCAGCGCCGCAGTGGTGAGGACGCTGGCCTCGATGTTGGTGCCGATGCCGACCACGGCCTCGTCGAACTCGGCGGCCCCCAGCTGCCGGAGGGCCTCGGAGTCGGTGGTGTCGGCCTCCAAGACCAGCGGCAGGGTGGTGGACGCCTGCTGGACCAGTCGGGGGTCGACGTCGACGCCGACGACGTCGTTACCGAGCTCGGTCAGGGTGTGCGCGACCGCGCTCCCGAACCGGCCCAGCCCGATCACGAGAACCTGCTCCTTGGTGCGTGGGCTGCGGGTGGGCACGATGACCTCCTGGTCGACGGGGGGGGGCGGTGGCTCAGCCGATGAGTGGGCGGTCCTCGGCGTAGCGCACGCGGGTGGGGCGCTCCCGGAGCACCAATGCGACGCCGAGGGTGGCCGGGCCGATGCGGCCGACGAACATGAGCGCGACGAGGAGCAGCTGGCCGATGCCGTCCATCTGCGCGGTGATGCCGGTGGTCAACCCGACCAGGCCAAAGGCCGAGCAGACCTCGAACAGCACCCGGATGAGCGCGAAGTCGTCGAAGGTGATGAGCACCAGGGTGGCCGCCACGACCAGGGCGACGCTGAGGAGCGCGACGGTCACCGCCTGGCGCTGGACCTCGGGGGGCATGCGTCGGCGGAAGGCGGTGACCTCGCCGGTGGTCCGCAGCTCCGACCACAGGACGAAGCCGAGCAGGGCGAAGGTGCTGACTTTGATGCCGCCGGCGGTGGACGCGCTGCCGGCACCGATGAACATCAGGATGCTGGTGAAGAACCAGGTGCTCTCGTGCATCTGGCTGTAGTCCACGGTGTTGAACCCGGCCGTGCGGGGGCTGACGCTCTGGAACAGGGCCGCCGAGGCCTTGTCGAACGTGCCGAAGGCGCCGAGGGTGTTCGACCACTCGAGCGCGAGGATCACCACGAAGCCGGTGGCGAGCAGTACGACACTCGTGAGCACGGTGAGCTTGGTGTGCACCGACCACTGGGCCGGGCGCCGGACGTTGCGACGGAGCTCCATCACCACCGGGATGCCGATCCCGCCGAGGATGATGCCGATCATGATCGGCGTGGTGATCCAGAGGTCGGTGGCGAAGGGCACGAGGTTGTCGGGGAAGAGCGCGAACCCCGCGTTGTTGAACGCCGACACCGAGTGGAAGATCCCGAGCCACACCGCTCGCAGCGCAGGCTCGTCGGCGCTCCACCAGAACCGGACGGCCAGGACGGTGGCCAGGACCGCCTCGGTCCCGACCACGAAGACGGCGACGCCCTTAAGGAGCGTGCGGAGGTCACCCGCGGCGGTCTGGGTCTCGCTCTGGGCGGCCATGCGCATGCGGATGCCCACTCGGCTCGAGACGGTGTAGGCGAGGATCGCACCGAACACGGTGATGCCGAGCCCGCCGATCTGGATCAGGACCAGGATCACCCCGTGGCCGAAGCCCGACCAGTGCGTGGCGGTGTCGACGACCGTGAGCCCGGTCACGCAGACCGCGGAGGTGGTGGTGAACAGCGCCGTGAGCACGTTCACCGCCCCGTCGCCGCGGACGGCGAGGGGAAGGCTGAGCAGCACGGTGCCGATCGCGATGACGGCCGCGAAGGCCAGGACGATCAGCCGGGCCGGGTGCAGCATCTCGGCGTGGGCACCCCGGTGCGATCTTCCGGTGGAGGCACCCCGGTGCGATCTTCCGGTGGAGGCACCCCGGTGCGTCGGCATCGGGGTGCATTCTGACAGCGCCGGGGCGGCGTGCGGGCCGACGGGCCGGCGGTCTCAGCCGGCGCCGGGCTCGGTGGGGTCGGCGTCGGGTTCGGGGTCGAGCACGATGCCGTAGGCGTGCGCGAGGGCGAGGGCCATGCCGGTCGCCCGGGCGTACACCGCGGCGAAGTAGTGGGGGGCGGCGTCGGCCCGGGGGAAGGGCGGCACGCCGAGCGAGTCGATCAGCGCAGTGGGGTGCTCGACCGGCTCCACGGGGTCGAGTGGCCCCGCGGCGGTGTCGGGGTTCCCCCAGAACGGGCGGGCCGACCCCTTGCGGCGCGGGGTCCGGGTCCGGCGGCGGTGGCCGCCCCCGTCGCTCACGCGGCCCGCCCGGGATCGCCGGGGTCCGCGGTCGCGGCGAGGTCCTCGGTGAGGACCGCATCGGTCCGGATCCCGAGGGCCGAGCGCAGCTGCTCGCGGTCGAGGTCGGCGAGGGAGCTCGACTTGGGCAGCACGAGGTCGGCGATGCGGCGCTTGCCCGCAACCACCTCCTCGACCCGCTCGTCGACCGTTCCGGGGCACACGAGGCGGTGACAGATGACGGTGTGGGTCTGGCCGATCCGCCACGCCCGGTCGCGGGCCTGGTCCTCGACCGCAGGGTTCCACCAGCGGTCGTAGAGCACCACGTGGTTGGCGGCGGTGAGGTTGAGGCCGGTGCCGCCCGCCTTCAGCGAGAGCACCAGGGCCCCGGCGCCGTCGCCGGACTGGAACTCCTCGATGATGCGGTCGCGGACGTTGCGGGTGAGCCCGCCGTGATAGCACTCGACCGGCGTGCCGGTGCGCTTGGTGAGGTACCCGGCGAGCTGCATGCCCCACTCGGCGAAGTGGGTGAAGATCAGCACCCGCTCACCGGCGGCGAAGACGTTGTCGACGATCTCGTCGAGGCGGGCGAGCTTGCCCGAGCGGCCGGCCAGCGGGCGGTCGTCGGCCTGGTAGGCGGACGGGTGGTTGCAGATCTGCTTCAGCGCGGTGATCGCAGCGAGGATCTGGCCCTGACGGGGCTCCTCGCCGTCGGGCAGGTCGCCGGAGAGGACGAGCCGGTCGAGCACCGCCTGGTAGAGCCCGATCTGCTCGGGGGTCATCGAGCAGTGGTCGAGCTCGTCGATCCGGTCGGGGAGCTCGGCGGCGATCGCGGGCTCGGCCTTGGTGCGCCGGAACACGAGGATGCCGTTGAGGGCCCGCAGGGCGTTGTCGGCGGCCTGCTCCTTGCCCGCCTCGCCGTTGCCGGACAGGCCGGCCACGAACTGGGGCCGGGCCCCGACGAGACCGGGGTTGGCGAAGTCGAGGATGGCCCAGAGGTCGCCGAGTCCGTTCTCGATCGGGGTACCGGTCAGCGCCACCTTGACCCGGGCCGGGAGGCGGCGGAGCTGCTGCGCGGTGTCGCTCGCCGGGTTCTTGATCGCCTGGGCCTCGTCGAGCACGACGGTGGACCAGGTGACCCGCTCGATCGCGTCCATGTCGCGCACGGCGGTGCCGTAGGTGGTGATCACGACCTCGGCGTCGGCGGCGAGCCCGGCGATCTCGCCGGCCTCGGCGCGGTTGGCGCCGTGGTGCACCCGGACCCGCAGACCGGGGACGAACGCCTCGGCCTCGGAGGCCCAGTTCCCGACGACCGCGGGCGGGGCGATGACGAGGGCGGGATCGCCACCCGCGGTCGCCTGGAGGTGGGCGAGCATGGTCGGCGTCTTGCCCAGGCCCATGTCGAGCGCGAGACAGCCGCCGATGCCGGCGCGGTCGAGGAAGCCGAGCCAGGCCAGGGCGTCGGCCTGGTACGAGCGCAGCACCCCGACGAAGCCGGCCGGCTCGCCGGCGGGGCGGCCCGAGACCTCGGAGGCGGCCGCAAGCAGGTCAGAGGCCCAGCCGTCACCGGCGAGGGTGATCCCCCCGGCGAGCGGCGAGCCGTCGAGGCCGAGCGCGAGCCGCAGCATGTCGGCACCCGACATCCGGGTCTGGTCGGCCCGGGCCGCGAGCGCCTCGGCCGCGACGGCGAGGTCGGCCTGGTCGAGCGCGACCCAGCGGCCCCGCGAGTGGATGAGCGGCCGGGCCTCCTTGGCCAGGCGGGCGATGTCGGCGGCGGTGAGCTCGACGTCGTCGAACACCGCGGACCACCGCACGTCGGCGAGCTGGCTCGCGCCCACTGCGGTCTCGGTCGCCTCGGCGAAGATGCGCAGCGACGGGCGGGGGCGCCGGAGGCTGAGCGCAGGGACCCGCACGTCGAAGCCGGCGGCGGCGAGCCGTGGCCCGATGTCGACCATCAGCTCCCACGCCTCGTCCTGGGCGATGATCTGGTGGCCCCGGCGGGTGCTCGGGCGGCGGAGCGCGGGCACCATCCGCTCGACCCGGCCGATCTCGTCCTCGAGCTCGCCGCGCTCGGTGGCGCTGCGGGCGTCGACGATGGCCCGCTCGATCGGCGTGAGCGTGCCGTCGGCCGACTCGGTGAACACCGCGAGGTCCCACGCGGGATCGCCGGGCGGTGGCGCCTCGAGCCGCACCACGAGCGGCACGTGCTCGCGCACGACGCTGCGGACCCAGTGCTCGGCCTTGGTCGCGAGCTCGTCGGCGACGCGGGTGGGGGCCTCGAACGCCGAGCCGTCGAGGCGGGCGAGGAACGCCTCGGTGACGTCGGAGGCGGAGCGCACGACCGGCGGCGGGGCCGGGACCTCGATGCGGCGGGCGCTGTCGCGACAGAAGGCGTCGACCATCCCGGTGAGGGCCGAGCGGGTGAGGGCGCGGGCGTCGACGCGGGTGTCGAGCGCCCGCACGCTGCCCGGCATCGCCGCGACCACCTCGGCGAGGCGCTCGGCGTCGACGAGGGCGGGGGTCCAGCGCACCGAGTAGGAGGCCGACGTGCTGCGCCCGCCACCGTTGCGCTTCCGGCGCTGGCGCAGCAGCGGGACCATCGCGCCGCGCGCCGTGAGCTCGACCGACCAGATCGCAACGCGGCCGAGCCACCGGACCCCGGCGCCGACCTCGGCGTCGAGCTGTCCGGGGGCGGCGGCGACGAGCCAGCCCAGGACCTCGCCGACCGGGGCGCTGACCGCCTCGGCCTTGGTGCCGTCGGGCAGGGGCACGCCGGCGTGCTCGACCCAGGGGGCCGCGGGCGCCTCGGCGTCGGCGAGCAGCTCCTGCACCTCGGCGGTGTCGCCGGGCTCGCAGCCCGGGCCCCCGGCCCAGGCGACCACCCGCCCGGGCTCCCACGAGAGCTGCAGGCGCACCTCCTGGGGGACCAGGGCGTCGACGTCGGGCTCGCGGACCGCCGGGGGCGGCGGGGGAGCGGGGGTGTCGACCGCGACGCCGGTCAGTGCGGACCAGGCGGTCACGAGCTGGTGGAGGTCGCGCTCGGCGTCGGCGACGACCTGGGCCCGCTCGGGGCCGGCGAGTCGCCGGGCCGCGTTGCAGTGCTGGTCGGCGGCGCGGATCGCCGCGTTGAGGGTGGTCTGCCAGCGGTCCCGGTCGGCCTCGAGCAGCGCGCGCTGCTCGGGGGTCGCGGCGCCGGCGGCGTCGTCCTCGACCGCGGCCTCGAACTGCCACGCCGGAACGGGCGTGGTCGTTGTCGTCATCGGTGCATCGATCTTCCGCCTGGGCGGGTCTGGAGGACGTCCCCGGACTCCGGTGTGGAGAACGGGCCCGTCCCCGGGAAGTGGCCCCGGGTTGTCAGCCGGCTCGTGCCGGACGACCGGTGGCGGGACCGGCTGCGTGGGCGCCGAGCGGGGCGCCGGGGCAGGAGTCCCGTGCCGGCCGAGGGACCGGCCCACGGGTGGTGGGTGTCTTCACCATAGCGGACGACGGGCGCCCGGGGCGGCCCCGGGCGTGACGCGGGACGGGCGGGACGGGCCGGACGGGCGGGACGGGCCGCGCGGTCAGGACCGGTTGGTCGGCAGCTTGGGCAGCAGCCACTCGAGGAACGAGGCCTCGCTGCGGGTCTGGAGGTAGATCCGGCCCGGACCGGTCAGCTCGACCACGAAGCCCTCGCCGCCGAGGATGGTCGACTTCCAGTTGCCGGCCTTGCGCACCTGGTATTGCACGCCGTCGCCCCAGCCGACCATGTGGCCCGAGTCGACCACGTAGGTCTGGCCCGCGGCGAGGTCCATCGCCTGGATCGCGCCGTAGCTCGAGACGACCATCTGGCCGGTGCCCGTGCACTTCAGCATGAACAGGCCCTCGCTGCTGAAGAACGTCTTGGCCCCGCCCCACTTCGTGTCGATGTCGATCGACTCCGACGACGCGAGGTAGGAGCCCGACTGCAGGTACACGGTCTGGCCGGTGAGCTCCCAGTGCACGACGTCGCCGGGCAGGGACGGCGCCACGACCACGTGGGCGTCGGGCCCGGTGGCGCGGAACGTGTTCATGAAGAACGACTCGCCGCCGAGCACGGAGCGCTTGAGCCCCTTGAGCACGCCACCCTGGGTACTGGTCTGGATCTCGACCCCGGGCGACATCGCCATCATCGCCCCGGCCTCGGCCTTGACCGCCTCGCCGGGATCGAGGTGGATGGTCGCCATCGCGAACGCGGGGCTGAACGAGATCTCGGTGCGCACGGGGTCCTCCGTCGGGTCAAGAAGTGGGCCGGGAGATCGTGGCACACCGGCGCGGCCGCGTGCCGGACCGGGCGGCCGTATCCTCCCGCCGTGGCCCGCCCGCACCCCGTGCTCGTCGACCTGGCCGCCGGGCGGGCGCCCGCGCCGGGAGCGGTGGACGCCGCCGACGCCGAGGCCCTCCTCGCCTCGGCGCTCGACCACGGGATGGTGGGCCTCCTGTGGACCCACGTGCGGGCCGCCGAGCCCGGGTTCGCGCTGCGGACCCGTCTGGCCGGCCTCGACGCCCTCACCCGCCGCCGCCACGAGCGGCTGTGGGACGCGCTCGCGGCGACCCGGGACCGCCTCGCCACGGTGGAGGTGGGCTTCGTGACGATCAAGGGGGTCACCGCCGAGGCGCGCTGGTACGGACGCGCGGGCGAGCGACCGAGCACCGACGTCGACGTGCTGCTCGCCCCGACCGACCTCGGTCGGGCCGGCGCGGTCGTCGCCGCGTTCGACCCGGGGCACCCCCTCGCCGCGGCGATGCCCGATCTCGTCGCGGCGGGCGCGGTGCAGTCGGTGGACCTGCGCGTCGACGACGTGGCGGTGGACCTCCACTTCGACCTGTGCAAGCTGGGGTACGCGATGCGCGACCCGCAGGCGGTGTGGGCCCGCACGCGCGAGCACCCGATGCCCGCGGGGCCGCCGGTGCGGGTGCTCGCGTCCGAGGACGCGCTGGTGCACTTCCTCGTGCACGCCAACAAGGACAGCTTCCCCCGCCTCATCGGGTGCGCCGACGTCGTGCGGGTCATGGCCGAACCCGACCTCGACTGGGACGCGGTCGGCCGGACCCTCCGGACCGAGGGGCTCGAGACCGTCGCGGCGCGCGCGCTCGACGCGATCACCCGGGCGCTCGCGGTGCCGCCGGGGCCGCTGCGCATCCCACCGGGGGTCCGGCGGCGGGTGTGGGGGATCACGTGGCCCGACCGGGTCGTGCTGCTCGGCAGCACCGGCACGACCCGGTCGCGCCGCCAGGAGGTGCTGCCCTTCCTCGTGCACGGGCGCGGCCGCGCCGCCGCCGGGTCGGCGGTGCGGATCGCGTTCCCGGCGCCGGCGGCGGTGCACCACCGGTACGCCGCGCTGCCCGGGGGCTACCTGCGCCGGCTCGCCCGGGGCCGGTGGGACGGGGGGCGCACCCGTCGGGACGCGCTCCGGGCCCGGGAGCGCGCGGTGGACGCAGCAACGCCCCCGGGGCCCGGTTCGGGCCTGCCCCAGCCGGTGGTGGCGTCGGCGGCGCTGCTGCGGCGACGGGTCGAGGCCGGGCCGCTGTGGATCCCGGTCTCGGGCCGGTCGATGGCGGGATCGATCCCGGGCGGCACCCGGGTCCGGCTCGACGCCCCGCCCGGGCCCCGCCGGGGCGAGGTGTGGGCCTACCGGCGGCCCGACGGGGTCCTGGTGGTGCACCGGGTGCGGCGGGTGGCTCCCGAGGCGATCGGGTTCCAGGGCGACGGGTGCGTGCAGCCCGATCCGCCGGTCGGGCCCGACTGGCTGGTGGGTCGGGTCGTGGCCCTCGCGCCGCACCGGCCCGCGATCGCCTGGGGTCCGTGGGCGGGGGCGCTGCGGCGCCACGCGCGGATGCTCGTGGCGGCCGTGGTGGTGGGCACCCGCCGGGTGCGGGCCGCCGGGCGGCGCACGACCCCGGGTCCGACCCCGGGTCCGACCCCGGGGGCACCGACACCCTGTCCGTAGACTCCGGGCATGGCCGACTCGGTGCGCGCCCGGCTCGCGGTCCGGGCCGACGCGGCGCCCGACGCGGCGGCGCTGTCCGCACCGGGACGCGCGCCGACGGGTGCCGCGGCGCTCGTCGAGCGGCTCACGGCCGGGGCGGAACGCCTGCGGGCCGAGGTCCCCGCGGGCACCGCGGTGGCCCTCGCGCTGCCCGACGGCCCCGATCTCGCGACCGTGTTGCTGGCCGGGCTCGGCACCGTGCCGGTCGCGCCGCTCGCCGCCGACCGTCCGGCCGCCGAGCACGCCCGCGACCTGCAGGCGATGGGTGCGGGCCTGGTGGTGGTGCAACGCGACCACGAGACCCCGGCCCGGGTCGCGGCGTCCGAGCTCGGGCTGCCCGTGCTCGAGCTCGTCCCCGGGGTCGAGGCCGGGGCGTTCACCCTCGAGGGTGCCACGCGCTCCCGCAGCGGCGATCCGCAACCGACCGGACCCGACCTCACCGGGGTCGCGCTCGTGCTGTTCACCTCGGGGACCACGAGCCGGCCCAAGCTCGTGCCGCTCACCGAGGCGAACCTCCTCGCCTCGGCCGGTGCGGTGGCCGAGACGCTGCGGCTCGCGCCGACCGACCGCACCCTCGGGGTCATGCCCCGCTTCCACATCCACGGGATCGTGGCCGGGCTGCTCGCGCCGCTGCTCGCGGGCGGGAGCGTGGTGGCGACTCCCGGCTTCCGGCCCGACGCGGTGTGGGCGTGGATCGACGAGTTCGCGCCCACCTGGTACACGGCGGTGCCGACGATCCACCAGGCAATGCTCGAAGTGACACGCTCCCGTGCGCCGGATGGACGCGCGGTGCGCTCGTCGCTCACGTTCGTGCGGTCGTCGTCGGCCGCGCTGCCCGAACCGGTGCGCACCGGGCTCGAGGCCGTGCTCGGCGTCCCGGTGATCGAGGCCTACGGCATGACCGAGGCCGCGCACCAGATCGCCAGCAACCCCCGTCCGGATCCCCGGTCGCGGGCGGCCCGGCCGCGCCCGGGCACGGTCGGGTGGGCGACGGGGTGCGAGCTCGTCGTGCTCGAT
>Ga0194124_10004184_pt1:0-7500 | contig 14398 bp, 15 predicted proteins | sample TA2KigCas0mmetaG_FD_148605 | JGI IMG/M metagenome (GOLD analysis project Ga0194124, IMG submission 148605) | Freshwater microbial communities from Lake Tanganyika, Tanzania - TA2015031 Kigoma Deep Cast 0m | ecosystem: Environmental > Aquatic > Freshwater > Lake | place: Tanzania: Lake...
CCCCCGTTGCTGGAGATCACCAGGACGGTCTGGCCGCCGGTCAGCGTAAGTTTGAAATTGCCCTGCTCGTCGGTTGCGACTGCATTTGCAGTGCCTTTCACGGTGACGGTGGCACCAGCAATCGGGCCGCGAGTTTCAGCATCTGTGACCTTTCCACTCACCGTCATCTGTGCTTGCACAGCGCCGACGAGCACGGTCAATAAGACAGTCAGGCTCAACAGCCTGGCGGCCCCTTTTGCTTGCAATAGTCTGATCATAATGCTAGATTTGGTTTAAATGACAAACAATTACGTACGAAACTATGGTGAATACCTTTTATTAGCAAAAAAACTGTCTAAATCCGCAAGAATTCCGCAGGGTTGGAGCATAAAAGACATCGTATGCAGAATAAGAATAATGGAAGTCACAGAAGGGCTAAAACAGTTACTCATACAATCGCTCGATTTTCAAAATACGCTCAAATATTTGAACTTATATATATGTATGGCGAGGTCATTTAAAGCACCTCCAGAAGTGCATCGTGAACTTGTTCAGCAATATCCCTTATTTATGGCCTATATGCCTTATATTCTGATCAACATTCAGAACTATTTGCTGAACATGTTATACTTAAAAATGCAATAAATCGCCCGGATGCCATCTTTCCAATTGATCTTTTTGCCTTCTTCATAGGTGCGTCCGTAGTAGGAGATGCCCACTTCATAAATCCGAATGCCGGGGAGCTTGCTGACTTTAGCGGTGACTTCCGGCTCAAAGCCGAATCTTTTCTCCTTCAGATGGATCGATTGTAGGACCTCTCTCTTGAAGACCTTGTAACACGTTTCCATGTCGGTCAGGTTGATCCCTGTAAAGATGTTCGAAAGGGTAGTAAGGATATAATTTCCTATGGTATGGAAAAAAAACAATACTCGATGCGGCTTGCCACCCATAAACCGGGAGCCGAAGACCACGTCGGCAAAGCCCTCCAGGATAGGCCGCAGCAGCATATTGTACTCCCGGGGGTCATATTCCAGGTCTGCATCCTGGATCACCAGAAAGTCGCCCGTGGCATGTCGGATGCCTGTATGAAGGGCAGCCCCTTTCCCCTGATTCTGTTCGTGGCTGAACAGCTGGATCGGCATGGCCGGATTGGTAGCCATGTAGTTTTTGAGGCTATCAAGGGTATTGTCGGTGGAACAGTCATTCACCACCACGACCTCCTTGTCCAGACCGGATGTCAATTCCACATCCCTGACTTTATCCAGGATGAGATGAATGGTCCTCTCTTCGTTGTAGACCGGGATGATGATGGAGAGTTTCTTGTTCATGGTGAAACGGGAATGGGTTTCAGGCAGGCCTGCTCGCAACACAAAGATTAAATAGGGAAGATCGCTTCACTTGCATAGACAGGATGAAAAAACAAAAATAGACTCATTATCCCCACATTGTCAATGATGTACGGAAGGATTAATCGCCTCTATGCCCGCATAAAGTGGCCCGGTATTCCAATAAGTCTGCCAAGCGCCGGGCATCCCCTGTTTGGTGCAGCTCCCTGGCTTTTTGGCCGAATACCCAGAGGTTGAACGCCAAATCCTTTTGCTGAGCCACATCGGCAGGCAGGCTTCCTTTTCCCTCTCCCTTTCGCGTCTTGACCTTCACCACGCCGTTGGCCCCCCGCATCCCATAGAGGGCCGTCGCCGAAGCATCCTTTAACACCTCTACTGAGACGATATCTTCCGGGTTGATGGCATTCAGATTGCTGACGGGCACGTCGTCCACCAAATAGAGGGGGGTGCCTGCGGAAAAAATCGAAGCAGGTCCACGCACCCGCATCCGCGACGTGCCACCCGGGCTGTTGTCGCTGCCGACCATGACGCCCGGGGCGCGGCCTGCTATGCGCTGTCCCAGGTCGCTTGACCGTACACCGCCTTCCGGGTCGACGTCTGCACGGGCCGACAAGTCTTTCTCTTTCGGAGATCGATGCTTGCTTAGGCTCGACCCGGGGATGAATTCGAGGGTCATGCCCGCCTGTCCGTCGGCTCCCTTACCCCGATAGGTTCGCACCCGGCCGATGGCTGCCAGCGGGATGCGGTGCTCAGACTGGAACGGCGCGCCGGTCACCCGGTCAAGTGGGTCAAAGCTTTCAATATACAGGGTGTCGGAATCGATCCGGAACTGCCGGCGACCTACCTGCCCGGGAGAGCTGGAAGGCAGGACGCCAAAATAATAATCCAGCCATGCCACGATTCGGGCCTCAGAGGCATGGGCGGAATCCTGTCCCATCACCAGCGCGGGTTGCAGGCAAAGGGCCAGGCCGACGGTCAGGATGTGTTTCAAGGTTCTGGGTTCTACCTTAAAAGTAAGCCATCCTGCCGGTACTCCGAGCGCCTACCCATACCATGCTTGCCAGTGGGCCCGAAGGTCTTTACATATCTTGCCAGGTGCTGACATCGTACCTTCCACCTGTCGAAAAATGGCAACGATGTTCCGCCTGGCCCCATTCTGCAGCCTCTGCTGCCTGTTATACGCCTGCAGCAAGCCCCCCTTTTCCACGAGCGGACGCCTGCAGAGACCAGTATCCACTTTTCCAATCAGATCCGGAAAGACCGGATGGTCAACATGCTCACCTACGAGTATCTCTACAACGTAGGAGGCGTCGGCATCGCCGATTTCAACAATGACTGCAGGCCAGACATCTACTTTACCGCCAGCACGGGCTCCAACGGCCTTTGCCATCGACGCCTGCAGGGGGCGGTGACGTCGCGAAACCGCATCCCTCCTTCGTTGAGGTAGAAGGGGTTGGGGCCATGCAACAATCTGGCTGGTTTGAGCCAGGGGATATACGGCATATCCTTCCGATACGACTGGCTAAGGGAGGAACCGCATTCGTAGTCTCCAAGCTGGAAGGTCCGCTCAGCCTTTGCCAGCAACGTCCGCACCGACAAAACTTACTACTGCTGCCCCCTGCCAGCGCCTGCAAAAGCGTTACTTTCGACCATGTTACAGAAAGTCCAGAACAAGTTCCATCGCTACGCAGCCATCATTCGGGAGACCAGGAACTGGCCGACATATCTGGCATTCAAACTGGGCCTCCATCGTGGCCCGCTATTCACGTTTCATATGCGCGACGGCACCAGCTATACCCTCGAAAAACGCATGATAGGACCTTTTCGTGAATGCTTCTTCGACGACCAATACTTCAGCCGGCTCGACATCTCCGTTTTTCCTGCATCACCGCTCATTCTCGACATAGGCGCTAACGTCGGCTTTTCCGCCCTATACTTCCTGCGTCTATTCCCGACAGCCACGGTGCATTCCTTCGAGCCGATGCCATACCTACAGGCCAGGCTGCAGGAGCGAAAGGCCGCATATCCGTACTACGACTGGCATCTGCATCCTTATGGCGTCTGGAAAGAAGACGGCGAGCTGGAACTCTACACGACGCATGTCAATGAGTTTACGTCTGTCTCTGGCCTGGTACGCCTGCATGACACCATCCACCAGGTGAAGGTCAAGGTTTGTGCCTTGTATTCGTTCCTTCAGGCATCAGGCATCGGGCGGGTGGACTTACTCAAACTCGACTGCGAGGGGGCAGAATATGGCATCCTCTTTCACCTGCCCGATGAAGCCTTCGACCAGATCGCCCATATTGCCTTGGAGACCCATGACACAGAGGAGTGGAAAACCAGGGATATGGTCGAATTTTTACAACGCAAAGGGTATGAGGTTGCCCATGAGACGCGGCGAATGACAGGAAATGTCTGGGCAAAAAAAGAAAAACATGCTTGGTCGAACGTTTGTCTATCTATCCCGCGGGCGGGGTGACGGCAGTTCCCGCCACCTAGCTGCTGACCCGATACAACACGCAGTTGACGGACAATATGCTGCGGGTATTTTTCTGAATGGAACGTACGGTAAACCAGCCTTTAGGTCATGGTAGGTACAAGCGCTAAGGGATGCCTGGCCTACTGTATCAAAAGCGTTGAGCTGCCCTTCTCGGTGATGAGCGTGTAACGCCCAGGCGGCAGATTTCTGAGTGATATCCTTTGAATACCGCTTTGTAGCTGTGACTGAAAGACCTTGCTGCCGGACAGATTGAATATAGCAATGGGTCCTGGCCTCTCCATCAGTACCTGCACGCTTCCGCTACTGGCAGGGTTCGGGTAAAAAATGGTTCTTTCGGAAGTGATATACCGGATGGTTTTCTCTGCAGAGATGCGGCGCGTTCCGAAGAAGTCTGTTTCTACCAGGCGGTAGCGATGGGTACCAGAGAGCAACGGTACATCATTCCAATGAGCGATCTGTCCTAATTGATCTTTGGGTTGCGAGATCCGCTCATACACTTTCTCCCATTCCCCCTGGCTTGCCACTACTCTTTCAATATGCGTCTTTTGGATCCGGGTAGGGTCTCCCAGCTTCCAGGTTAGCAGGATGCGCCCTTGATCTGCGCGTCCATCCAGGATTGGATAGGTGTTATTTAGCACAATGCAGCCACCATATACATCGAAGAATGCAGTGTTTGAGTTCATCACCCCCTCTTTGAACCAAACTGAGAAACGACGCAGGCCAGGTGTGTTGACGAAGTTGTAATAGACCAAAGCGTCGAGAAGTTTCTCCGCTTCGGTACTCGTCATATTACCACCATCGCTTTTGGTAAATTGTAATTTTCGCACGCCTGTTCCTGAAACGGTCTTATTGATCGTATAGGTCGTGCCTGTGACGGTAGTGGTCTGGGTGCCAGAAAAAGGAAGGCCTAGCTGAATATGTTGTGATGAGGTTGAGAAGTCGGTTGTCAGGATTTCAGCGTTTCCATCCCGCACGTCGGCATCTTGAATGGAGATGTTGATTTGTTCTATGCTGTTATTCTGGCTGGTCACATTCAAAGGACCCTTTGTCAGATGCTCAGGAGTGGCGCAGAAGCTCGATATGTTATTATAGCCATCGCCATCGCTCAGGGTGTTAAGATCTAATTCCGGCGCAATGTCTGCGATGGTGTTGAAGGTAGTCCCCTGGCTAAAGTCTAACATGAAAAACGCTCTTCCAATACCGGTCATGCCGACTTCCATTTCAAATTCTTGCAGATAATTGTATTGTACCCTCACGCGCGTGGATGGGTCCTTCACGTCTGCTATGTTACAATTCATGGTCGATATGAAGCGAGTCATGCCGGTGGCGGAATTATATTGAGTGCTAATGCGTGTTTGGGGGTTTGCACGTACAGCTGATTTAAATCCGCTAAAATCATTGTATTGGTTGACGGCGGGATTTGGGGTAGCGCAGTTCGCATTACCATCTATATCATAGCTATTGACCATCACATTTTGCAAAATGACGGGACTGCCTTTGTCGGTCACATCATTGTAGCTGCCGCCTACGATAAACTCAAATTTAAATCGGCAACTTCCACCACCAGATTGAAAGTATAGTGTCGGGCAGAAAAATCGATCCTCATTTCCACTGATGGTGATGTTTCCTGAGCAATTCTGAGGGGCCTTGTAGTCGAATGGTATTGTACCACTGCAATATCCGACCGGGTACTCGAAATACCCATTGGTAATGCTCATGGTTGTGATAATACAATCTACTGACCGACCGTTTACGCTCACCACATCAGTGTAGAGCGTACGACTGCCTGCGGTCTGTCCCAAATTCCCTTTCTTGTGAATTTTATTGGCGTCGTAGAAATCTAAATTCCCGTAGTTGACATTGAGTAATGGCTGTGCCAGAGAGGATATTGATATCAAGCTAAGCGGGATGGCAAAGCACGATAGAACAAGTCGAAAGAGATATTTGCCTGGCAGGCATGTATGAACCTGCGTCCCGTTGGGCTGTGCGAAGAAAACCAAGGCGAAGCAGGAACTTCCTTCGTTGGAAGGACGACTGATTTTCATGGGTATGGATATTATAACACGTGAAATTATTCATTTATTTTGAGGATTGCAAGCCTAGAATGTCAAAAAATGCTTCAATTGTACACGCAATAAATACTACCCTCTATACGTTGGGGCCTGGATCTGGGTATGCTGACCAAGCCTGGAATATTGATTACGCTACTCATGTCATCTCAGGGACCACACCCTCCGCACTTTTTTTGAAAGAAAAGGCGTGAGGGACGTTACTTCTCTCCTTGTCTTGCTTGCTGTCTTTTTAGCATTGGCTTTGCGTAATGGTCATAATACGGAATGGTCTAGGGTATCTTTGGCTGGAAATCACGGCGACTGGAATGTCGAAATCACAAGTATTCATTATTATAGCCATGCCAGTACACTGGTGCGCTTCCGCATCTAGTACTGGCAATGGCCATGACACGATCCCAAAGGGCTTGCCGGTCTCTTTTTATGCTGCATACCCCCGGCCAGGCGGCGTCGGTAAGCCCTTTGCGACCTTTGTAGTCCCTGCCGATCGCCTTATGGTATGTGAGTCTTTTTCATATATAGTCCATACGCCCCCAAGCCGTTTCTTGTATGCCTGTGTGAATTAGCGCTATTCTTCCAAGTTTCCGGATACTGCATGGCAAGAGTCGAATATTCTAGGCAACTTGGATTCGGCTATCATTTAACCTTTACTGGTTCGCATACTACCTCACGATACGCCGGTGCCCCTGGTAGATGGATTGTGCTTGTCCAGTACTACGAAGGGAGGAGTTGCTATCCAGTACCAGTGGAAGCCTGCACATTTTCTGACTTGCAGTGATTGTCCGAACCCTGTCGCTAGCATGACTTATTGTAGCCTGCTGACTCTGTTGGCTCGGAATGAATATGCCTGTACTGCGACAGATACTATTTAAATAGATACCTATGCGGGAGGCCGGTTTCACTTTCCCAACGTCTTCACTCCCAATGCCGATGGGTTGAATGATGTGCTGTATTTGATGGGGGATTAGGATGTCTCAAGGGCACTTGAGTTTCTGGTGTATGATCGGTATGGGCAAGTGCTCTTCATGTCTAAAAATGTGCCGCTCAACGACCCACGCTATGGATGGAACGAGACTCGTAATGGCATGGAGCTTGCGTCCGGGTCTTATCTATACCAAGTCACGGTCCAATTGAAGACCGGTCAAGAGTACCAGGTGAAAGGGCTAGTAAGCCTGATTCGTTGACCAGATAATTGGCCTATAGATGTCAGCTGCAGCTGCGCTCCGCGAATCCATGTTTCTTTTATCTTTGGTACTATTGTTTTCCAATCTCCCTCGGATGAGAGCGTTCTTGGTCTTTTGGACCTTTTTATTGGTATGGGGCGCTGCCTGGGGACAAGATCGTCATTTTGTTTACCTGCAGGCAGACAATGAGCAGCCATTTTATGTTACCCTTGGCGCTCAAACACGCAGTTCTACGGCCTCAGGATATATGATCTTGTCCAAACTCAGGGACAGTTCCATAGAATTCGTGGTGGGGTTTCCGATGCGCAAATACCCGGAATACCGTTTTCGAGTCAACCGGCTCGCCCGGGATCGAGGTATGGCTTTAAAAGATTTTGGTTCTAAGGGCTGGGGCCTCTTTGATTTTCAGACGTTTGAAGTCA
>Ga0194124_10004184_pt1:12500-14398 | contig 14398 bp, 15 predicted proteins | sample TA2KigCas0mmetaG_FD_148605 | JGI IMG/M metagenome (GOLD analysis project Ga0194124, IMG submission 148605) | Freshwater microbial communities from Lake Tanganyika, Tanzania - TA2015031 Kigoma Deep Cast 0m | ecosystem: Environmental > Aquatic > Freshwater > Lake | place: Tanzania...
GTGCGCTTCGGCGCATGACGGCGTGCCTTTTGCATAATGAGCCTACGAGTTGCTCCTCACTGGCAAGGTTAAGTTCTCAAATAACGGAGCCGTAGCGAAAGCGAGTCCGAATAGGGCGACTAGTCAGTGGGGGCAGACGCGAAACTTTGTGATCTATCCATGGGCAGGTTGAAGTCCCGGTAACACGGGATGGAGGACCGAACTCATTAACGTTGAAAAGTTATGGGATGACCTGTGGATAGGGGTGAAAGGCCAATCAAACTGAGAGATAGCTCGTTCTCCCCGAAATGTTTTTAGGAACAGCCTCGGATTTTAGACGTTTACCAGAGGTAGAGCTACTGATTGGGCTAGGGGGCTTCACCGCCTACCAAACCCTGACAAACTCCGAATGCTGGTAAATATCTCCGGGAGTGAGGCTGCGGGCGCTAAGGTCCGTGGCCGAGAGGGAAATAACCCAGATTAGCGACTAAGGTCCCCAATACGTGGTTAAGTTGATCAAACGAGGTGGGGTTTCTATGACAGCCAGGATGTTGGCTTGGAAGCAGCCATTCATTCAAAGAGTGCGTAACAGCTCACTGGTCGAGAGACCCTGCACGGAAAATGATCGGGCATCAAATCACGAACCGAAGTCCTAAGATACGCCTCTGGCGCATCGGTAGGGGAGCATTCTGATCCGCGTGAAGGTGTGCGGCGACGCATGCTGGAGCGTTCAGAAAAGAAAATGTAGGCATAAGTAACGATTAATAAGGTGAAAAACCTTATCGCCGTAAGTCTAAGGTTTCCTGATCAACGTTAATCGGATCAGGGTCAGTCGGGTCCTTAGGCAAACCCGAAAGGGGTAGCTGATGGAAAACTGGTCAACATTCCAGTACCCACTGCAGTTTCGAAGGGGTAACGAAGTGGTGAAAGGACCGCGAGGGCACGGTTTCCCTCGTTAAAGCACGTAGCTATATTCTGTATTGGCAAATCCGTACGGGATGGCGAAATGTGATAGTACCGCAAAGCCTCGGCAGCGCGGATAGTGTCCCTAAAGACTTCCGAGAAAAACCTCTAAGGTTAGGCTGCAGCGGCCCGTACCGCAAACCGACACAGGTAGACGGGATGAATATTCTAAGGCGCTCGGGTGAGCCGTGGAGAAGGAACTAGGCAAATTGACGCTGTAACTTCGGGATAAAGCGTACCATAGCAATATGGTCTCAGTAAAATGGTCCAACCAACTGTTTAGCAAAAACACAGGGCCCTGCAAAATCGAAAGATGAAGTATAGAGCCTGAAACCTGCCCGGTGCTGGAAGGTTAAGGAAGGGTGTTCGGCGCAAGCCAAAGCTCCTGACTGAAGCCCCAGTAAACGGCGGCCGTAACTATAACGGTCCTAAGGTAGCGAAATTCCTTGTCGGGTAAGTTCCGACCTGCACGAATGGTCTAATGAGTTGGACACTGTCTCCTCCACGAGCCCGGTGAAATTGTAGTATCGGTGAAGATGCCGGTTACCCGCCACGGGACGGAAAGACCCCGTGAACCTTCACTACAACTTTGCATTGACTTTGAGTTTTAGATGTGTAGCATAGTTGGGAGACTGTGAAGCGGTGCCGCTAGGTGCCGTGGAGTCAACGTTGAAATACCAACCTTCTGACACTTAGAGTCTAATCCGCCTCGCGGAAACAGTGCATGGTGGGTAGTTTGACTGGGGTGGTCGCCTCCTAAAAAGTAACGGAGGCTCGCAAAGGTACCCTCAGTACGGTTGGTAATCGTACGTAGAGCGCATTAGTATAAGGGTGCTTGACTGTGAGGCATACAGGCCGAACAGGTGCGAAAGCAGGCTAAAGTGATCCGGCAGTTCTGTATGGAAGGGCTGTCGCTCAAAGGATAAAAGGTACTCCGGGGATAACAGGCTGATCTC
>Ga0194124_10004192_pt1 | contig 14377 bp, 19 predicted proteins | sample TA2KigCas0mmetaG_FD_148605 | JGI IMG/M metagenome (GOLD analysis project Ga0194124, IMG submission 148605) | Freshwater microbial communities from Lake Tanganyika, Tanzania - TA2015031 Kigoma Deep Cast 0m | ecosystem: Environmental > Aquatic > Freshwater > Lake | place: Tanzania: Lake...
GCCCAGAGCAGGTCTTCTTCAACCAACCCTTGCTGATCAGCATGGACAGCGCCCACAGTCAGAATGAGGCTCGCTATCTGGCGCTAGGCAAAACCAACCAGGGGCGCGGGCTGGCAGTCGTGTTTACGCTCCGCCAAGACCAAACATTGATCCGGGTGATTTCGGCGCGCGCCCAACATCGCAAGGAGAGGCTGATCCATGACCAAGTCCGCACGTAACGTGAAACCAATACCGAAGTTTCGCTCCGAAGCCAAAGAGCGTGAATTCTGGGAGTCGAAAGAAAACGACGCGACTCAATACTTTGACCCGTCCAAAATGGTGGTCGCTACGTTCAAGAACCTCAAGCCATCGACCACAAGCATCTCGCTGAGGCTCGCGGACAGCTTGCTAGACGGAATTCGCCAACAGGCGAACAAAATGGATGTGCCGTACCAATCGCTGATGAAAATTTGGCTGACCGAGAAGTTGCGAGAGCAGACCGGCCCGGAGAAGTCCGTCAGTAAATGAATGTCCCCCATTCGCTGCCGTGAGGTCGACAACAACACGGCAAGTCGACACCTTAAGGGTTACAATTTGCGGATGATCAAGTCTTTCGACCATAAAGGTCTGGAGCGTTTCTTCTACCGCGGTAGCCTTTCAGGAATTCGAGCCTCGCATGCGAAACGCCTTCGATTGATTCTGGCGCTTCTCGATCAGGCCAAGGTTATCGCCGATATGGACGCACCGGCTCTAAGGCTGCATCCGCTGCGGGGTGAGTTGAAGGGCCTTTGGGCTGTGACGGTTCAGGCGAACTGGCGAGTCACATTTCGGTTCGAGAAAGGAGACGCGTACGTCGTCAATTATTGAGACCACCACTGAAAGGGATCGAGCAAAATGGGAAAGATGTTCAAAGATGTTCAACCCACCGCATCCTGGCGAAATCTTGTCAGGGATGTGGATCGAACCGATGGGGCTCAGCATTACGGCAGTCGCTCAGAGGTTGCGGGTGTCGCGCAAAACCCTGTCCGAAATCGTCAATGGCAAGTCGTCCATTTCACCGGAGATGGCTTTGCGCCTCGAGTTAGCCTTCGGGAAAAGTGCGGCAAGTTGGCTTGGGCATCAGGCCGCCTTCGACTTGTGGAGACTCGAGGAGCGACGTTCGGATCTAGGCGTAGAACCCATAGCTGCATGAACTGGCCGGTTTACCGCGCCACCAGCGGAAACGCATCAGGATTCTTGATCGACGTAACCGCCAAGTCGATATCGAGTTTGGGCCAGTAAAGGTGGTCGGCAGTCGGGCGTTCAACGGTCAAAATCTGGTCGACTGTCGCGTTTCTGAACCACGGGAACTCGGCATAGGGCAGCGCGAGCTCCTCGTCGTCGATGAGGATCCAGATTCCATTTGCCGAAATATGCGTGACCTCAACGGCCGAAGTGTCGATTCCAGGCATGCCTGATCTCCGATAAGTGGCGCTCGACAGCACTTCGGGCTTGTTGATCTACAGCGTCGTTCGGGGCGTTGGTATCTGATAGCGCGTGACCTTTGACTGACGACTCTCGAGTCAGCCCGACGGGTGTAACCCGCTCCCGTGTAGCAAACCTGGTCGCCCAGCCGAGATCACTCCTCCCACCAGACCCAAAGTCCGCCGAGTCTGACGCCATCAACCAGCCAATGCCTCAGCGTAAGTGAAATTGATCCTGACGCCTGCGGCAACTCCAATCGGCGGCCACCGTGAGTAGCACACCGCAGACCTTACTACAGCCGCGTCCCATCAGGTGGAGACAGCGTGGCGTCAGGGTTGACACACCCTGCCCACAGCCCAAGAACGCCCCCTGGAAAAGCAAAGCCCCGCGAGCCGGGCGACCCTGCGGGGCATGAGTGACTGACCAATGATGTCTCAATGGTCGGGGTGAGAGGATTCGAACCTCCGGCCTCTACGTCCCGAACGTAGCGCTCTACCAGGCTAAGCTACACCCCGAAACGGCGAGTATATCAAGTCGCGCCCGAGGGTGCGGTGCCATGGTCGCTGACCGTGCTGTCAGACCATTACCCCTGTCCCAGGCTCGTTCGCGAAGAAGATGGCCGGTGGAATCCACCCTTCTCTGCGGGGAAACCAGCATCGGAACCCCCATCGACTTCAGTTAATCTCGCCACCTACCCCCAGGCAGCGATCGGGCTTTAGTTGAGTATAAAAATCAGGGAACGTTCGCGATACACTCCAAAGGTTTTCGATGGACACATCGCCGCACACCAAGATGAAACCCACTATCGCCCTGTTTACTGGAGACCCCGCGGGTATCGGTCCCGAACTGGTCGAGGCGCTCCTCTCCAATCCGGCCACCCACACGCGCGCTGAAGTCCTGTTGATCGGTCAGCGAAATCAGTTACGCACGCCTGACTGGGTGCGGTGGCATGACTGGGACGGCGCCTATGCGCCCGCATTCGAACGCGCCCAGGCGCGTGCTGATAACGGCCGCTTCATGCTGAAGGGATTGGAGACCGGCGCGCGATTAGCCGTCTGCGGACAAGCCGATGCCTTTTGCTTCGCGCCTCTGAACAAAAGCGCGCTGAGAGCCGCAGGCATGCATGAGGAAGACGAGTTACGTTGGTTTGCTCAGTTGCTGAATTTCGAAGGCGTCTGCGGCGAGCTTAACGTGCTTGAAAATCTCTGGACCGCGCGTGTGACCTCGCACGTGGCGCTACGCGACGTCAGCCAGCTGATCTCGCCTGAAGGCGTCGCCAATGCGATTGGCATGATCCATCGCGCACTGGTCTCTGCCGGCAAAGCCAAACCTCGTATTGCCGTGTGCGGCCTCAATCCGCACAACGGCGATAACGGAAACTATGGTGACGAAGAGAGCCGCCTTATTTCGCCTGGCGTGAAGTTGGCAGCCGAACGCGGCTTCGCCGCCGAAGGTCCTTTCCCGGCCGACACCGCATTTGTTCGCGCTTTGCGAGCCGACCAACGCTACGACGGGGTAGTCACCATGTACCACGATCAGGGGCAGATCGCGATGAAGCTCATGGGTTTTGAGCGCGGCGTGACCGTTCATGGCGGTCTACCCATCCCCATCACGACGCCTGCCCACGGAACCGCCTACGACATCGCCGGTGCTGGCACGGCCAACCCCGGGGCGATGATTAACGCATTCGAGTTGGCCTGCCGAATGGGATTAAGTCACTGCCAGGCCCGCGCCTGACGGCCAGAGCCTGCCCGGCGCACCGAAGCCTTTCAGCCCAAACGTCATCACTCCGGAACCCCGGTTTTACCAAGGAGCATCACCATGCATCGCAAGCGCTTCTTAGTTGCCTTGATCTCGACTGCTTTCTGCCTGGCCCTGCCCGTTGCGGCCCAAACGCCCTATCCCTCCAAGACAGTGCGTCTCATGGTGGGCGCCGGCGCTGGCGGAGGAACCGACATCATCGCGCGCATGCTGGCTGAAAAGTTTGCTGAAGGATTCAAAGGCACATTTGTGGTCGAGAACCGTCCGGGCGCATCAAACACGATTGCCGCCGATATGACAGCCCAGGCGACTGCCGACGGTCATACATTGCTGGTAGCCACCAACACCGGGCAGGCGATTGCACCGCATCTGATCAAACTCTCCTTCGATCCCCTGAAAGACCTGGTGCCCATAGGGCTGATTGTGACAGTGCCCAACGTGCTGGTGGTCGGTTCGCAGGTGCCTGTCAATAACGTCACTGATCTGGTGCGGGCAATGAAGGCTCAACCGGGGCTGTTCAAGTACGCCTCATCGGGTGTGGGCAGCACCCAGCACATCGCGGGCGAGGCCTTCGATGCAGCGGCAGGCACCAAAAGCGAACATATCCCCTACAAGGGCAGCAGCCAGGCCCACCTCGACATCATTGGCGGCACCGTACAGATGATGTTTGACACCACCTCATCGGCAATGGCCCAAATCAAGGCTGGAAAATTCAAACCTCTCGCGGTGACGACACCTTCGCGCTCGCCCCAGCTGCCCGACGTGCCCACGCTATCCGAGGCCGGCGTCCGCGGAGCGGACATGAGTACCTGGTATGCGCTTTACGTCACCGCAGGCACCCCTGCGGATGTTACCGCCCGGCTGCAGGCCGAACTCGCGCGCATCCTTAAATTGCCGGACGTCGAGTCCAGACTCAAGGGCCTGGGCGGTGAGGTCTCGAACCTGACGCCAGCTCAGTTTTCAGAACTCAATCGACAAGAATTTGAGCGGTTTGGCAAACTGATCCGCCAGGCGGGGATCAAGCTGCAATGATTCGGGCGGGGTCTGATCCCTCCTACCCGTATTTCATTCTCCAATAACCAGGGCCAGCACGCGACATCATGCCGATCATCAAAATCAACGGCGTTGCCTACGAACTCGATACGCTGGCCGATGAGGCCAAGGCCCATCTCCGTTACATGGCGTTCATCGACTCCGAAATGGAGCGACTGTCCATGCGCGCCGACACGCTGAAGCTTGCGCGCGACGAGGTCGGTCGCCGGCTGGACCGGGCGCTGTTGCGGGAAACGATTGCAGGCTTATCGCCCGAGACAGCACTCAAACCCGAGCCACCCGCACAGTCGTGACAACCAACGTCACAACGCGAGCAACGCCCGAGCCTCGTGAACTGGTTGCGTGGCTCCAGCACACGCGGAGTCAAAAAGGGTTGAGAGCCGCACGAGAGGCGTTACTCCCGCTTCATCGCCGCCATCCGGATAACCCTGCGATCTCCGAGTTGTTCGACTGGCATGACGCGTGTTGGTGGCAGCCACTCAGGTTCGGCTGCATTTCTCTCGAACGTCAGGCAGCGGAGCATTTTGAGTTTGTCTGGACCCTCGCCCTCGACACCGACTTCTCATCGAAACTCGCCCAGTTTCCTGGGTTTCCAACCCCAAAAGAACTGCTCGAAGAATTAACCACCAACGAGCAAAGCCTCGTTCCCGAAATCAACGCAATTCATTGGGTCGTATTCAGAGACGGCACTCCGATCGGGCTCGCTGCAATCGTCAACATCAATTTCCTGCACCGGGTTGCAACGCTCTCTCTTGGGGTTCTGCCCGGCCACGACAGATCGATGGCGGTAGCCGATGCATTTTGTGCAAGTCTGATGTTTGCCTTCAACTGCCTCGGCATGAACAAAGTGCAAAGCCGCGTATCGATATCCAACGACCATGCGACGCAACTGCAGAAGCGCTTGGGGTTCACCGAAGAGGCTTGCCTCAAGCAGGAGGTCTGGGCCGAATCTGACAACCGCTATCAGGATCTGATTGCGCTTTCGATGCTGCGCGATGAGTTCGCAACGAACAAAGTGCTGCAGCGGCAGATTCGCCGGCGTCATGACCCCATGCTCGATCAAACGCGCGCCTGGCCTCGCCATCCGCTCAGGCAGCTTCGCGTCTGAGCCGGCGCGCTTACCAATACAGCTTCCAGCCCGTTTCGTCGCGCAGCGCATGGCCCTGGAGCATGATCCGGGGAATCGCCTCACCATTCGGATTGATGACGGCCTGATGCAGGCTCAGCCCGCTGTGAATGGTCATTTTTCCAAGCTGATAGGGATAGACCTGTGACTGCTTCTCCGAATGCCAGATCCGAAGCGCAGCCCCGCCCGGCATCGAGATCGGCAGCGTAAAAGTCAGCACCTGACTGGGGTCAGGGTCGACGTTTGTGAAAACCCGTTGGAACTGAAGGTCCACGTGTTTGCTTGCTATGTCAGTTAGAAACGCGGGTCAGTGAGAAACGCGGGGTGCGGCAGATGGATGTGAAACCCCGGAACCGCAGCGCGGCCCCCCGGGCACGTTGCTGGCACGCCGGTTGATGCCGCGAGCACGTCACAGCACCGGTCGAACAGGGGCCCGAAGTGTTCACTGAGCAGCCGATTATTCCACTGCCGATACGACTCAACCCGATAGGGCGCATTGGGCTCAGCGGGAGAAGCGTCGCAATAGGCGGCAAGCCCCAACGTATAAAAAGGCAGGTCGGGGTCGCGACGGCTCCAGTGCGACTTCAGCGCCCCAGCACGCGCCCGGACCAGACACTGCATTCGCCTGCATCGAGCACATCCAGCAAGACAATCGGGCAGGACCCTGTTTCCAACATGACGGTGGGAACCTCTTGCGGGTTTAGACTTGCCGGTCTTGTGCGTGCTTCGTTGCGCACATTGAGCGGTTGCGATCGCCGGCGGCGTCCGGCACTCTAATGAACCGCTGCAATTTTCGCTCAAGAATCGTACGACCAACGCCATGCAAACGGAACCCGATAGCCAGCCGCTGGAACCTTACCGGCCCGGCTCGCCTTCCCTCGTAAAGGAACCAGCGTTTTGGCACCAGGAACTTCACCGTGTTCCCTGGTGTGTTGAACTCAGGCAGCAAGCCGATGCGGTTCGACATGAGGTCTTGGGCTTCATCGCGAAGTTCAAGCCATTCATGCCCTATCCGAAGTACGAGATCCCGGATTTCGAAAGCCTTTATGACAATACCTGGGACGCTTTTCCTCTGTCGATCTTTCAGGGCGAACACATCGAGCTCTCCAAGGCAAGACTCTCGATGAACATCGAACCGTTGGTTCGCATGTTCCGCAGCAAGCTTCCGACTGTCTCGGGCCTGGTCGCGAAGCTTGAGCAGGAAGGCGTTCTAAGAAATGTCTTTGTCAGCCGTCTGATTCCAGGCTCGATCATCCATCCGCATCGTGGCTGGACATCCGAATTCCTGCGAATTCATCTGTGCCTGCAGAATGACCCCGGCTGCACCATCACGGTCGGTGACGAAACACGCACCTGGAAGCAGGGTGAACTGCTGGCATTCAAGGATGGCGGGCCTTACCCGCACTCGGTCGAGCACCGCGGAACGTCCGAGCGAATCATCATTTCGCACGATATCAAGATTGACTATTTGTCGCGCTTTATCCCGGAGCTTGTGACAAGGGCGCTCGACTGACGCTGCGCGCGATATCAAGAACGGCGTCATGCGCCTGTCTTCGAATATGTCGTTGCAGTACCCGGTTGGTCACAAACTCCTCTCGCAGCAGCGCAATCTGAACCAGGTCTTTGTACTGCTCGAACTCGATGTCCCAGATTGCCTGCCGAAGGATGCCCTCGCGACGGAACCCAAGACGCTCCTGTTGGAGCGCAATCGATTCGTTGCTTGCGTAGATCAATCCCTGAACTTTGTTCAGTCCCAGGCAGTTGAATGCAAAGAGCAGGCTTGCGCAGTAAGCATCGCCCACCAGAAACGACACATCAAACCCGGGTAGCACACCCATGATCTGCTCTGCGGTCCGATTTTTGAAGTTGATGTTGACGAACATGGAGAGCCCGATCGGAACATCCTCTCGAAACACGATCCACTGAATCGTTTGGCGCTCGGGAATCAGCGACACCACGTCCTGGTTCAAGGTGTCCATCAATTCGCTGGCGGTGAGTTCGGCTGGCACCTGCTTCAGGCGGCGCGCGAACTCCCGGTTCTGGACGACAGACCAGACGAAATCAAAGTGCTCGGGGCCGCGTCGTTCGAGACGGATTCCGCCGAAACGAAACGGCTGCCACCACAGCGGATCGTTCCATTGACTGAGCTCAGCAAGCGACGCGTTGGCCGGATAGCGCTGGCAAAGGGCCTGCAATGCCAGGTGAGCCGCCTCCGCCCCCTCGCTCTGTCGCAGTCGCGACACCCACGCCGATACCGCGCGCAGATCAGGAGACACTGAGTCGACCAAAGCATTCATGGGGTTTCCGGAAAACGAGGCTTGCCAGTGGGTGGCAGCGCGCAGACCCTCACGCTGACACGGCCGTGTTGCGGAGAGGGATCTCGCCCCGCGGTTCCCGGCGCCGAGACTATAATCGCCGTTTTACTTCTGGCCAACCTTGCGCGCCGCATCGGTCGCTACGTCACGTTTCAGCGGATGAACCCTACCGATCTGTTTCCGGCGCTGGCACCCGACCTCGAGGCAACCGATCGGATGATCCGACGCAGCCTCGCCTCCGAGGTGGTGCTGGTCGGCACCATCTCCGATTACATCATCGGCTCGGGCGGCAAGCGAATCCGCCCGCTCGTGCTGCTGGCGGTATCCCCCTTCATACGGCCACGCTGCTCCATGATGATGTCGTGGATGAGTCCGATCTCAGGCGTGGGCGTAAAACCGCCAATTCTGCGTTTGGAAACCCGGCCGCAGTGCTTGTTGGAGACTTTGTTTACTCGCGCGCCTTCCAGATGATGGTCGAGGTAAACGACATGCGGGTCATGCAGGTGCTCGCAGATGCCACCAACGTGATCGCCGAGGGTGAAGTGTTGCAGCTCATGAACTGCCACGATCCCGACACGGATGAAGCGCGATATCTTCAGGTCATCCGATTCAAGACCGCGAAGCTGTTTGAGGCAGCCGCCCGGCTGAGCGCCATTCTGTGCCACGCCCCCGCCAAGGCAGAAGAGGCGGCAGCGGCCTTCGGACGACATCTGGGCACGGCCTTTCAGCTGGTCGACGACGTGCTCGATTACAGCGGTGACACCGCCGAGATCGGCAAGAATGTCGGAGATGACCTGCGCGAGGGCAAGCCCACGCTGCCGCTCATCCATGTGATGAGTCACGGGTCTGGCACCGACCGCCAATTGATCAGAACGGCCATTGAACAAGGTGGCGACGTGGCATTCGAAGACGTGGTCGCGGCCATCCGCCGAACCGGCTCACTCGAGTACGCGCGCGCCATGGCGCTCACTGAAGCGGATCTCGCGCTACAGGCGGTCAAAACCATGCTGGCTGGATCGCAGGCAAACGCCTTCAGCGACGTGCTGATGAAATTGCCGGCGCTCGCCGTTGAGCGCGCCCACTAAGCAGCCGCAGTTTTATCGGGGCGCAGGATTCGGGGTAGGACCGGGAGCAGGCCTGGGTGCAGGCCTGCGCTGTACCGCAGGTTGACCATAGTCAGTCACTGCTCCAACCACCCGGTCATCGGTATCGAGCATCAGGACGTCAGTGCCAGCCCTCACATATCGTCTACCGCTTGGCGCGGGGCCCAGTCGCTCGGACAGAATATTGGGCAGATCGCGCGCCTGCCCGGCAAGGTCGCGCGGCAACGGTTCACCAAACCTCCAGGGTTTGTCGGGCACCTGCGACTGACACCGCCCGTTGCGTGCAATCAGCCCCACCGGGCACTCTCCAATCTCGTACGACTGCGAGAAGTACTCGCTGACGGCGCGTCGTTGCGCGTCGCTGAAGGCGCCCAGCGAAGCGCCGCCACCCGAGTCGGCCGGGTCGCCCCCTGAACCAGAGTCCGTTCGGTCACCCTGCCGGATGCTGATCATTCCGACCGGCGGCATCAGCATCGACCCACCCGGTTGAAGAATAGGGCGCGGTGGTTCGGTGCGGATAGACTCAACGCCAGGCTGAAACGTGCGTGGCATGGGCTCATACAGTTGTCTCAATAGCGACGGGTCAGCCTGCGCCTGGGCCTCGATGGCTGTGTCGATCATGCCCATCAATTCAGCCGAATCCGCTGTTCCAAGCCAGGCGGCTCTGTTGGACCCGATCAGTCCGAGTTTCTCGGCTGAACAGCCCACCAGGTTGCGCTGCAGCCACTGGCGAGCCAGCGCCGCGCGCTCGGTGGGGTTGTGAGTATCTAGCGCAAGTGCCCGGAATTGAGCGATCAGACATGGCGCGCCGGGAACTGCGGGTGGGCGTGGCGCCGCGGCCCCGGGAGCGGCTGTGGCTGGGGCCGGCGCAGCCGCGGTCGCGGGCGTTGGCGTCGCGCCGGTGGCCGCGGCCGGTACAGCGGGCTGAGCTGGCGCGATGCCAGGGGCGCACAAGCCCATCAGGCCTGCGCACAAAACGCTTGCAAGGAAAGCGCCGGCGCAGCGGCTGTCGCGGGCGTTGGCGTCGCGCCGGTGGCCGCGGCCGGTACAGCGGGCTGAGCTGGCGCGATGCCAGGGGCGCACAAGCCCATCAGGCCTGCGCACAAAACGCTTGCAAGGAAAGCAGGGCGACGATATGCGGGTTTCATGGGGGATTGGGCGTTGTTTCGAGGGAACCGATGCTCGCCATGAAGGAGTCGGGTTGACCGCCATTGACTTGAGGAGCCCCGGGGCAACAGCCGGGTAATTTGGGGGCCATCCTTCATCGGAGATGCCTTGCGCTGGGTTTTTTTGACTCTCCAGCCCGAGTTTGCGATAATTTTCGGTTCTCTCCCCCGAGAGACCCCTCTAAATCAGTCACTTACCTTCAACACTAGAGGCTCATCCATGTACGCGGTCATAAAAACCGGCGGCAAGCCCCGCGCCGGCGACAAGATCAAGGTAGAACAGATGCCAGCGGACATCGGAGTCGAAATCACGATCGACCAGGTTCTGGCGGTTGGCAACGGCGAGCAAATCGCCGTGGGCACACCGTTGGTAGCGGGCGCAACGGTTTCGGCGAAGGTGCTATCGCATGGTCGGCACGACAAAGTGCGCATTTTCAAGATGCGTCGACGCAAGCATTATCAAAAGCGTCAGGGTCATCGCCAGAACTACACCGAAATTCTCGTGAGCAGAATCGCTTCATCGCTCGGCGAGGCCTTGGCGCAAGCCCCCGCCCAGTAACCGGAGATCATTCATGGCACAGAAAAAAGGCGGCGGCTCTACGCGCAACGGTCGCGATTCTCCCAGCCAAAAATGCTTGGAATCAAAGCCTACGGCGGCGAAACCGTGTCGGCCGGTTCCATCATCGTTCGTCAGCGCGGAACACAGTTCCATCCTGGCGAAAATGTTGGACTGGGCAAAGACCACACGCTTTACGCTCTCATCGAAGGCAAGGTTGAGTTCGCGGTGAAGGGTGCTGCGCGTCGGCGCACCGTGCGGATCGCTCCGCTTCAGTAAGCGGCACAACCCGTTGCTCCGGAAGCCCCGCATCAGCGGGGCTTTTGTTTCTCGTCTGCTGCCAGGCACCCAGTCCATCGATGAAGTTCGTTGATGAAGCCCGTATTGAAGTCGCCGCCGGCAATGGCGGCAACGGCGTCATCTCGTTTCGTCGCGAAAAATTCATCCCGCGCGGTGGGCCCGATGGTGGAGATGGCGGCCGAGGCGGCAGCGTCTGGGCGGTCGCCGATCGCAATATATGGTGGAGATGGCGGCCGGGGCGGCAGCGTCTGGGCGGTCGCCGATCGCAATATCAATACGCTGGTGGACTACCGATACGCCCGGCGGCATGAGGCGCGCAACGGCGAAAACGGACGCGGCTCCGACCAGTACGGCGCCGCCGCCGACGATATACGGCTTCGAATGCCCGTGGGAACCGTCATTCACGACGAGGACACCGGCGAGCTAATCGCCGATCTGGCCCATGATGGCGATGTGGCGTTGCTCGCCCGCGGCGGTGACGGGGGCCTGGGCAACATCCACTTCAAATCAAGCGTGAACCGGGCACCGCGGCGCGCCACACCGGGCCGTGAGGGCGAGCAAAGAACGCTCAAACTCGAACTGCGGGTGCTTGCGGATGTGGGGCTGCTTGGAATGCCGAATGCTGGCAAATCCACCCTGATCAGCGCCATCAGCAATGCAAAGCCCAAAATCGCCGACTATCCATTCACCACGCTGCATCCGAATCTGGGCGTCGTACGCGTCGCACCCGAAAAAAGTTTCGTCGTGGCCGACATACCAGGCCTGATCGAAGGTGCTTCGGAAGGCGCAGGGCTGGGCCATCAGTTTTTGCGTCACCTGCAGCGTACCGGGCTGCTGCTGCACATGGTTGATATGTGTCCGCCCGACACCGAGGCCGATCCTGCGCGCGACGCGCGAGCCATCCTGCGCGAATTACGTACCTACGATTCCTCGCTGTACGACAAGCCGCGCTGGCTGGTTCTGAACAAGATCGACATGATTCCCGAGGCAGAGCGCGCTGACCGGATCAGCGACTTCATCAAGCGCTTCCGTGGTCGAGGCCGCTCTGCGATTCCTGTCGACACCAGCCGGGTGTTTCCATTGTCCGCGCTCACGCGCGAGGGCTGCCAGGCACTGTGCTGGGCCATTCAGGAGCACCTCGAATCGATCCGTCCGGACCAGGACAAGGAGCGCGACGTGCGGTTTGACGAACCACAGGAATCGGGCGCAACGCCTGTTGGCGTTGTGCAGACGCCCACTCGGCCACGACCAGGCCGCAGTCGTTCACAGCGCTGACGGCGTCGGAGTCTGTCGGTGAGTGCCGGTCAACCATCGGATCAGACGGGGGCTTACTGCGCCGCAGAAAGCCCCGGCGCGGCGTTGAGCCACTCGGCTGATTCGCTCGCGTTGAGCACCGCAGACACGATTCGGGTGGTTGCCAATGCGCGCCGAATCGTCGTCAAGGTGGGCTCCAGCCTTGTCACCGACGAGGGCCGCGGATTGGATCGGGCCGCCATTGACCGATGGGGCGCCGAAATTGCGGGGACTGCGTGCTGCGGGCAAGCAGGTGGTGGTCGTCTCATCCGGTGCAGTGGCCGAGGGCATGAAACGACTCGGCTGGACCCGTCGGCCCAGTGAAATGCATGAGCTTCAGGCGGCCGCAGCCGTGGGCCAGATGGGTCTTGCGCAGGTCTACGAAAGCTGTTTTTCAGAGCATGGACTGCAAACGGCTCAGGTACTCCTCACCCATGAGGACCTCGCCGACAGGCGTCGATACCTGAACGCACGCTCCACGCTGCGAACGCTGCTCGAGCTTGCGGTGGTCCCCATCATCAACGAAAACGACACGGTCGTGACCGACGAAATCAAGTTCGGCGATAACGACACGCTGGGCGCCCTCGTCACCAACCTCATCGACGCCGACGTGCTAGTGATCCTCACCGACCAGCAGGGTCTCTACACCGCTGATCCACGCAAAGACCCAGCGGCTACGCTGCTGCCCGCCGTCCGGGCTGGCGACCCGCGCCTCGAAGCCATCGCAGGCGGCACCGGTTCCTCGATCGCCAGAGGCGGCATGATCACCAAGGTGCGCGCGGCTCAGCGCGCAGCCCGCGGCGGTGCAAGCACGGTCGTGGCCTCCGGGCGACTCGATAGCGTGCTGAAACGGCTCGCAGCAGGCGAGTCAATCGGTACGCAATTTGTGGCCGATATTCCGCGCCTTGCGGCCCGCAAGCAGTGGATGGCCGATCATCTGCAACTCCGAGGTTCGGTCACAGTGGATGACGGCGCCGCGCGCGCGCTGCGTGCTGAAGGCCGAAGCCTGCTGCCCATCGGGGTTGTAGAGGTCCAAGGCGATTACGAGCGCGGCGAAGTCATTGCCATTCGGGATCATCAGGGCGAAGAACTCGGGCGGGGCCTCAGCAACTACTCGTCATCAGACACGCGACGCATCATGCGCCGCGCTTCATCCGAGATTGAAGCGATTCTCGGGTACATCGAAGAGCCCGAGCTCATCCACCGCGACGATCTGGTGCTTCGCTGACCTACGCAGGCCGCGCAGCGAAGCAGGGGCGAGAACGACCCTGCGCGACCGAGACGGGCCCGATCGACACCCCGCTACGCCCTCGGCTACCATCGACCTGAATGACCGCCCGGACGGCTTTCCGGGCTGTGGTACGGGGAGAGCTCTCAATGCTTGGCGTTTGCCTTTATGCCGGAACCGCCGGCCATTCAACCTGGTTCAGTAGCGACCTCGGCGACAACTGGATCCATCCCAACAGCCACTCCGGGATGTATACCGAGGCGCGGGTCTGGTGCTTCAGTAGCCACGCTGCTGATCCCGACACGCTGTATGCCGGATCCGACATGGGCTTATTCCGTTGGAGCGAGGCTGCACAGGCGTGGCATGCCATGCCCTCGCCGATGGCTGATATCTGGTCCATCGCCCAGGATCCACAAGATGCCCGCGTGATGATCGCTGGCACGCGTCCCGGCGCCCTGTACCGGTCAATCGATGCCGGGCTTAGCTGGCAACAATGCGACACGCCAGGGGTCAAGGGCTTCTCGGAGGTCAATCGCGGCCCGACCCGGGTCACGCAGATTCTGTTCGACCCATTTGATCGCGGCACGGTTTGGGCGGGTATCGAGATTGGCGGCGTCTGGCGCAGCACGGATGGCGGGCTTCATTGGACCTTCCTTGATCAAGGCCTGGTCTCAGGCGATATTCACGGTATCGCGGTCGTTCGTGAAGCGGACGGAACCAAAGCAGTGCTTGCAACGACCAATAAAGGCCTGCATCGAAGTCGCGACAACGGCGCAAGCTGGGTCCACGAAAAACTTGACTCGCCCTGGGGAATACTCGCGCGCAGTGCTCACCGCACCAGACGGGCAGACGCTCTACCTCACCAACGGTAACGGCCCGCCTGGCAGCGCCGGCCGATTACTAAAAAGCCGCGATGCGGGCCATCGCTGGGAAGAGGTGTCGTTACCGGGCACGCTGAACAGCACGCTCTGGTGTGTGGCCACGCACCCTGCCGACCCCCAACTGCTGTTCACCTGCACCAACCTCGGCCAGG
>Ga0194124_10004193_pt1 | contig 14370 bp, 11 predicted proteins | sample TA2KigCas0mmetaG_FD_148605 | JGI IMG/M metagenome (GOLD analysis project Ga0194124, IMG submission 148605) | Freshwater microbial communities from Lake Tanganyika, Tanzania - TA2015031 Kigoma Deep Cast 0m | ecosystem: Environmental > Aquatic > Freshwater > Lake | place: Tanzania: Lake...
TCAACATTTTTGCGTTCTTCCTCGTCTTTAGTTGCTTTATGTGCTGCTTGATAAACTTCCATTTTTTTCGAAATCGCCTCAACAGATTTTAAGATAGTCGCCTCAAGATCTGCTTTGGCCATTAAAGATTTTTTCTTGGCACCTTGATAAACATTTTTATCAATTTCTGCAGAATCTTCAGCACTTTTTCCATAAGTTCCTGTGATTTTACGACCCCACTTTGCCGCAGCGCGTCCTGTTGTGCGAAGACCATTTGCAATTTTTGTCCCTAACTCTTGTGGGGCGGAAGTTTCTTCTGCAAAAGAATCAACCCCATAAAAAGATAGTAAAAAAACCATGATTATACTTTTATTTTTCATTGCGCCCCTCAAATATTTTTTATTATAAGTAATTCCAAAAAAAAAAGCAAGTTTTAGGCTCTTATACACATTTTTAAACATCTCCAAGACTATTTTTCTCAAATTGAAGGTGTAACTTGCAATTTGAGAAATCTTTTATTTTTTCTGTGTATCAGTCTCTGGATGCTCTAGGGCTTTTTTCAAAGAAGAACGAATCTCCGAAATAATACTTCTTATGGCATTTTTTATCAAAACTCCCTCATCTTTTGCCCACGCAATGGCATTTTTATCCCTATCCCCTTCATCAAGGGGAAGGCTATATGATGAAGAAAAGCTTGCTTTATAAATGGGTTCTGAATCCTTAGATTTTATAAGTGCTTTTATTTTTTCACTATTTGGAAACATTTCTACATGCAACGTTCCATAAAGCGCTTGGAACTGGTAGTTAAATTTGTGGGTAAATCTGAGATACAGAGTAACATCACTATCATGAACGATTAAACAATCTTTGCATTCTTTTCTAGCACCTTCTTCTTTGAAGGTTGCTTCTTTAAAGCCCATCCATGGACAATTCTTGAACTCCTCAATAATATTTTCTTTTAATAGTGTGTTAAAATCTATGTCATGTAACTCTTCTTCGATAAGAGTCATAGCCTCCTTCGCTTTATCAATACGCTAACCTTGAACAAACCCCGTTATAAGCCCACATAAGCCTCCCACCAATGGCCCACCTGCCCCTGCATAAGTAGGAACAGGCTCTATCTCAGCACTTAAGGTGTTTTGGCAGTGGGGAACAACCACATGAGTTGAGTGAATTTCTTTTTTAATTTCCTCTGGAAGGCTTACAAATTCAGGTTTTGAACACCCAGCAAGACAGATTGTCAAGGTAATAAAAATTGCTTTTTTCCAGTACATCATTTTTCCTTATTTTTTTGGCTAATGCCCAATAAATTTTTCATTAACAGTATTAATATAATATTAGACAGTAAAGAAACAAGCTCTTTAAGTAAAAGATTTTATACCCGCTTCAAAAAGCCTTCCATGACTTTTTTAACGCCAGTATGGTCAAAGTTGACGGTGACTTTATCTTGCTCTGTTTCTTGTACACGGCCATAGCCGAATTTCAAATGAAAAACGCGATCGCCCCTTTGAAACAAAGACTGTCGGCTAAAAGATACAGGACTGGGCTGCATGGCAATTGGAGCATACGCTGATTTTACAGTCCCCCCCTTCAAAACCAAGATGTGAGAAGGCGGCAATTCCGTTATAAACCGCGAGGGGATGCTGGGCTGCCACTCGCCGTACATATGACGGTTTCCGGCAAAGGTTATATAGGCTTCTTTCTTTGCGCGCGTTAAGCCCACATACCCTAACCGTCTTTCTTCTTCAACTTCGTCACTACCCCCATTCAGCAAAGTCTTTTGACTGGGGAAAATACCCTCCTCCCATCCGGGTAAGAACACAATATTATATTCAAGACCTTTTGCGCTATGCATCGTCATGACCGTCACACTATCATCGCTGGCGGCCGTTGCTGCATCCATTACCAAACTAACATGCTCTAAAAACGTTGGAAGATCTTGAAATTCTCGAATGGCAGCAACCAGTTCTTTCAGGTTCTCAAGGCGCCCCGTACTTTCAATAGACTTATCCTGTTTCCACATATCCGTGTATCCGGATTCATCCAAGATCATCATCGTAATTTCATCGTGAGGGTGGGTTTTTAAAAGACCTTGCCATCGTTCGATATTTTGCACAAACGTCAGAAGAGCGAGGCGCGTTTTCCCCTTCAATTCGTCCGTTTGCAAAAAGCTTTTAATCACCTGGAAAAGGGGCTGGCGATTTTGCCGCGCTATCATGTGAAATTTTTGAACCGTTGCTTTACCAATGCCGCGCTTTGGCACATTCAAGATGCGCTCTAAAGCCAGGTCATCATTCGGTTGCATAACCAAGCGAAGATAGGCAAGAGCGTCTCTGATTTCTTGCCGTTCGTAAAAACGAAGCCCCCCAATAATCCGATAAGGGATTGCAAGACTCATGAAACTTTCTTCGAATTCGCGGGTTTGAAATCCTGCCCGTACTAAAATTGCTATATCTTTATAGGATGTTCCTTGGCGATAATACTCTTCGATTGTTTCTGCGATCCATCGGGGGGCATCTCGACCATCTCGAAGACCTTTGACCATCACCCGATCGCCTTCTCCCCCATCGGTCCAAAGGGTTTTTCCCAAGCGCCCTTTGTTATGGTTAATAAGACCTGAAGCCGCTCCTAAAATGTGGCCAGTAGATCGATAGTTTTGTTCTAATCGAATAGTTTTTGCCCCAGGAAAATCCTTTTCGAATCTTAAAATGTTCCCGACCTCTGCCCCGCGCCATCCATAAATAGACTGATCATCGTCCCCCACCACACAAAGATTCTCATGTTTTTGTGCCAAGAGCCTGAGCCACAAATACTGCGCAATGTTTGTGTCTTGATACTCATCCACCAAAATATATTTAAATTGAGTTTGATAGTGCGACAAAACATCGGGATGGGTTTGAAAAATCGTCAATGTATGGAGAAGTAAATCTCCAAAATCCGCCGCATTCACCACCTGCAATCGCTCTTGGTACTCTGTATAAATTTGAACGCTATGGTCAAAATCAAGAGCCGCATCTAAAAACGCTGTTTTTGATACTTGTGCGGGCCGCCATCCTCGATCTTTCCAGGCATTAATCATATAGGCATAGGTTTTGGCATCTTGCTTTTTGTGATCCATACCCCGTGATTCTAGGATTTGCTTTAATACCCGCAATTGATCATCAGGATCAATAATCGTGAAGGCATCGTTTAGCCCAACCAAGGGTGCATGGCGCCTTAAAATCCTTGCACCAATTGAATGAAAAGTGCCAAGCCAAAGCCCCCGAAGATCTTGACCCGTCATATGCGCCAGACGTTCCTTCATTTCAGCGGCGGCTTTGTTTGTAAAGGTAACGGACAAAACCTCTGACGGCCAGGCTTTTTGTTCCTGTAAGATATGGGCCATACGGGAGGTTAACACGCGGGTTTTCCCTGTCCCTGCCCCTGCTAACACTAATAAAGGACCGTCCCCTGTCCGAACAGCCTCTTGTTGCTTATCGTTCAAGTGGTCAAAAAAAGAGTTTCTATTAGTCAAGACTTCCATCATGCAAAAAAATATACCATAGTCTTTTGAAGAAAGGGATGGGGATTTAGCATAAACTTGAAATTCATGTGGGCAACTGGCAAAGTTATTTAAGGAAAAACTGAATAAAGGTCTTAAAATGATTAAAAATAACAAAGAGAACCTTTTCCCCTCTAATGAAATTGTTTTTTACGAAACAGCAGACAGTAAAATTTCTATTGCTGTTCGATTTGAACATGAGACCCTATGGCTTACGCAAAAACATATGGCAGAGTTGTTTGAATGTACCCCTGATAATATTTCCTTACACCTTAAAAACATTTATTCCAGTGGTGAACTTAGCAAAGATTCAACTACCGAGGAATTCTCGGTAGTTCAACAAGAAGGAAGAAGATCTGTTGTGAGAAAGGCTCTTTTTTACACCCTAGAAGCCATTATCGCTGTAGGATATCGCGTTAACTCGGCACGGGGTACCGCCTTTAGAATCTGGGCAACCGATACGATTAGCAACCAATTCAATAATTTCCATCATGCAAAAAATATTATGACTGTTGTGCAACAAATTCTTGAAGCCCCACGACAGACACTTTTTCATTCAAAGGATAGCGAACATTTGAAGGCACAATAATAGTGACATGATTAAGATCTAAAGAAGCTATAGCCTCTGTAATAGATCTCGTTGTTTTAGGGTGATTGGAAAATTTAAACTCAAACCCTTCAAGTCCCCTTGGTGAATTGATCAATAAATCTATTTCAGCACCCGCATGGGTAGACCAAAAAAAACAATCCTGAGGTTCAGCTGCATAGGCCGCAATAACTTCCTCTAACGCAAACCCTTCCCAGGAGGATCCAAGTTTATGATGATTTAAAAGTGATTCTGTTGAAGGAATCTCGAGAAAAGTGTGAAAAATACCACTGTCTCTAAAATAAATTTTTGGACTTTTGACTTGGCGTTTTTGAATATTAGCAAACCATGGCTGTAAGGTTCTTATCATAAAAGTCCCCGTTAGAATATCAAGGTAACTTCGAACAGTCTTATGATTTAAATCTAAAGAATTTCCAAGTTCTGATGCATTGAAAATTTGACCATGATACCCACAAAGCATATTCCAAAATCGCCTTATGAGACTGGGATTAATATCAAAACCAAGGGCTGGAATATCTCGTTCTAAAAAGGTTCGAACATAGGCTTTACGCCAATTCATTGACTCCTCTTCTGATTGAGCAAGGAACGAAGACGGAAATCCCCCTTTGAGCCACAAATCATCCATAAGGTTCGTTTCATATAAACGAAAAGGGGTTATTTCTATAAAATCAATACGCCCCGCTAGCGTTTCAGAAGATTGATGAATAAGTTCTGCTGAAGCACTGCCTAAAATCAAAAATCTTTTTTGGTAGGTATCAACCATCACACGAATCAGGGGAAATAAATTAGGAAGTTTTTGAATTTCATCTAAAATAATTAACCCTTCTAAGCGTTCAAAAACAAGTTTTGCATTTTGCAGGAGATTCAAATCATCGGGATCTTCCAAATCAAAATGATGAATTTTTTGCCCTTTGGCTTTAAGCAATTCTTCATAGGCTTTTGCAAGCGTAGTTTTTCCACATTGCCTTGGCCCAAGAAGGGCCACAACAGGAAACTGATGGCATTTTTGTTGGATTTTCTTTAAATATTTATGTCTATCTAGCATGGAAACCCGCTTTCTTACTTGTTTTTTTAATTATACTTGAAAATTGGGAATCTGAATACCAATTTTCAAAAAAAAAATAAAATAGACTATTTTTTAAGGAACACAGACTAGCTTTTTAAATAATTAGGCTCTTATGCAAAATGAGTGTGTAATGTAGTTTCCACAGTTGCACTAAGGGTAGGCCGAGAAACCCCAATGATTGTCATCCCTGCGGACGCAGGGACCCATTGGACCCCGGATTTAATCCGGGGGCTAGAGCATTAAGACACACAAACTTTTGATATTAATTGGTTGGGCTAGTGCTGAGTAGCTTCCCTCTTGCGCGGGAAACTACTGGGTCCTCGCGTCCGCGAGGATGACCGAGGTTGGGTGCAAAAGTATCCGTATAGGACATCATGAGGCTGGAGCTTTACCCAGTTTCGTAGATAGTTACCCACTCGTTTTCCATAAGAACCAAAATTCTTACACTTACGCCTTGTCACTACTTTAATATGTAGAACTTATAGCATATATCAGGCCATTTGTGTAGAACTTTTGTTTGTTAAGACGATTTTTCTCTAAAAACTAGCCCCCCTCCTCTGTTATACAGTAAGCACGTATGATAAAAGCCGCGATTAAAGACAAAGCTATCATTAGAAAATCAGTTGTCCAGAAATTCCAGAACACTGCATAATAAAAACGATAACGCATCTACCGAAGAATTCTCGGTAGTTCAACAAGAAGGAACAAGATAGAAAGGACTAAATCTTTATGACAACAATTAAAGGTCTCAACCACATAACTCTTGCTTGTACAAATATCGAAAAGTCTTTTGCTTTTTACAAAGACGTTTTAGGGTTTAAACCCTTAGTCAAATGGGATCAAGGTGCATATTTCTTGATAGGAGACTTTTGGTTCTGCCTCAACGTTGATGAGCTAAGAGAACCTCAGTCTTGTTATACCCATTATGCATTTAGTGTAAGCAGTGAAGATTTTGAAATGATGGCTGATAAAATTCAAAACTCCGGCGCTCATATTTTTAAGGACAACACATCTCCTGGCGAATCTCTCTATTTTCTTGATCCAGATGGACACAAATTAGAAATTCACGTTGGAAACAGCGAAGCTAGGATTGCAGGCAAAAAAGCCAACCTTGGCAATTGGAAAAATGTGGAATGGTTTGTATGATTAAACGACTTTGTGCTAAGGGTAAAAAATAAGAGGTAATACAATGACAAATCTAGAAATAATATTTCATATATGGAAAGTGCTCTATGCTAAAGATCAAGATCCAAAATCAGCTATAGAAGAGCTTTTTCACGAGGATTATACTCGATGTATTAATGGTATAGTATTCAATAGGGCTGAATATATCACACATGTAATAGAGCAAAGGAAGAATATTCAAACAATGGACTTTGAATGCAAAGCTCATATGTCTCAAAACGATAAATTATTTATTCTTTATGATGCTAAAGGTACCAATAACCAGGGCGAACCAATCATAGCAGAAGTAATTTCTTATTTTGAATTTAAGGATCAAAAAGTATTTAAAATTCATGGTCAGGTTCAGCTATTTAAAGGGAATCCATCGGATGTTAACATGTATCAGGAATAGCTATGGCCACTGTATTCATTCCAACTCTTGATCTTGCACGCAAACTCATAACCGAGCAATTTCCAGAATTCAGCCATTTGCCTATTATTGACGTTGAGAAACAAGGTCATGATAACCGTACCTATAGACTTGGTGACCATATGCTCATCTGATATAATCTCACGCACAATCAGCAAAAAGTTGATTAATTATTTAGTTTGAGTTTAGTGTTCTCAAGAAACTTTGATTCTTTTTGATAAAAATAATCGAAATGAAAAAACACCCTTATATGTGGGATAGCTCAGATGCACTGTCTAGGGTTATGGTATACCTCCCGATCAGTATTTTAAGATATCTCCCCTGACAATAAACCGTGTGCCTGTTGAGATGTATTCTTTGCGTCAAAAGGCTGGTATTCAGGTATCACTGACGCCTTGGTTTGGTTCACTTGTGGTTGATTCAAAATATCAAACAAGGCATTGGTAAAATACTGATTGATGCCGTATGCTTAAAAGCAAAAGAATGTGATTTTAAAACTATATTTATTTGCTTTTGATCCTACTATACCAGAATACTATCAAAACTTTGGATGGAGAAAATCGGCATGGATGAATTCAAATCCCATTCTGTAACACTGATGGATTAAATGAAAAAAAATTGTGGGTTTCACTTAGAAACAACTTATACTCAGTTACCAGGGGCATTTTATGCCTATTGTGATCCTTTACCTATTTCAACCCCTGAAATGGTCATTCTGAACGCTGATTTAGCAAAAACCATAGGATTAGACTTTTCCCATATGACCGTTAATGCACTGGGGCATCTTTTCTCAGGCAATTATCTGCCAGATAAGGCAAGAACCTTTGCCCAAGCCTATGCTGGTCATCAGTTTGGCCATTTTACACTTTTAGGTGATGGGCGAGCTTTGGTATGGGGTGAGCATATTACTCCTAAAGGGGAACGGTTAGACATACAATTTAAAGGCTCTGGCCCAACTCCCTATTCCCGTCGTGGTGATGGAAAAGCGGCCTTGGGCCCTATGTTGCGCGAATATATTATATCAGAAGCTATGTATTATTTGGGGATTGCCACCACCCGTAGTTTAGCAGTTGTTAGCACAGGCCATCCTGTTATGCGTGAAACTCTATTGCCGGGTGCTATTTTAACACGCATTGCCTCTTCCCATATTCGGGTGGGAACGTTTGAGTTTGCGGCTGTTCAAGGTGACATAAATTTTCTACAAGCATTATTAGATTATACGATTAAGCGTCACTATCCTTTTTTAGAAAAAGAGAAGAATAAAGCGCTGAGATTCATAGAGATTGTGATGGAGAAACAAATCAATTTGATTGTTGACTGGATGCGCGTTGGATTTATACATGGAGTTATGAATACTGATAATATGACTGTATCCGGAGAAACGATTGATTATGGCCCATGTGCTTTTATGGACACCTATCATCCTCATACAGTTTTTAGCTCTATAGACCGCACAGGACGTTATGCTTATAGCAATCAACCCAAAATTGCACAGTGGAATATTAGTAGGCTTGCTATAGCTCTTCTACCGCTCATTCATCATGATCAACATAAAGCCAGAGATATGATAAAAGATATTATTGATAGATTTGCAGACATCTATAACCAAAAATGGCTTGAAATGATGCGCGCTAAATTGGGTTTATCTCAATCTCATCCAATGGACGAGCAAATCATTTCAACTCTGTTAACATGGATGGAAGAAAATTACGCGGATTACACCAATACATTTATTGATCTGATGAATGATGAAAAGCCTCAAGGAAAAATATATAGACAAAAATCTTTTGAAGATTGGTACGTTTCTTGGAAAAAAAGGCGAGACCTTGAGGGAAATCTATCAGGACACTCTCTAAGTTTTAAAAAGAATATCAATCCTATTATTATTCCTCGCAATCACAAAGTAGAGGAAGCTTTAAGTTCTGCAAATCATGGTGATTTTAAAGATTTTTATGCACTACTAGAAGCTATAAAATCTCCCTATGAAGACCGAGACCTTTTTGAATCCTATACCTTGCCTCCCACTCCAAATGCCCGTGTCTATCAAACTTTTTGTGGAACCTGATTTAACTGAGTCGACAACTGCTGCATTGACCGTGAATTTCAAGATTCCACTTTACAGGAACAAAAGTGTTTCTGGTGAAACGATCTTGAATAAATTCCATCATTTTATCAACATGTACTTCCATCACTGTGCCGCAGTCATCACAAATCGTGAATTGAGCGCCAGGGTGGCTATGATTAGAATGACAAATAACATAAGCATTAAGGCTTTCAATACGATGAATGAATCCCATTTGTAACCAAAAATCAATTGCCCGATAAACTGTGGGGGGACTTGGCAAATCAAGAACATCTTTGAGCTTACTAAGAATTTCATAGGCCCTCAAAGGCTGTTGACTTTCTGCCATAATTTTAAGCACCTCTAGTCTTGGCTTTGTCAAACGTTCTTTTTTCTCAGCACAAAAGGCTTCGGCTTGATCAATTATGTGAGTATTTGAATTCATAAGATTTCTCAGGGCATTTATTAAGGAGTGTTTTTTTCTTGAATTTTTAACATGATTTTATGTAAGGTGTTACATTATAACATAAAACCCATCAAGCAAATGGTGATCAATAAATGCAAGTTTTAGATAGAAAGCTTCCCGTAACTGTTTTGTCGGGATTTCTAGGTGCCGGAAAAACAACCCTTTTAAATCATATTCTAAACAATCGTGAAGGCCTAAAAGTTGCTGTGATTGTGAATGATATGAATGAAGTTAATATCGATGCTGATTTGGTGGAGCGTAGTGGTGGGAATCTTTCTAAATCAGAAGAAAAACTAGTGGCAATGAGCAATGGCTGCATTTGCTGTACATTGCGTGATGACCTTCTTTTGCAAGTCCGTGAATTAGCAGAAGAAAGAAAATTTGATTATCTTGTTATTGAAAGTACAGGAATTTCTGAACCTTTACCTATTGCGGCCACTTTTGATTTTCGAGATGAAGATGGGCACAGCCTCTCAGATGTTGCTGTTTTAGATACCATGGTAACCGTGGTGGATGCAGCCAATTTTATTCAAAATTATAGCTCAACAAAATTTTTAAAAGATACGGGTGAAAGCCTTGGCGAAGAAGACGAGCGTACACTTATTGATTTACTGATTGAGCAAATAGAGTTTGCTAATGTCATCATTTTGAATAAAGTTGATCTTGTATCAGAAGCGCAAATTTATACCATAAAATCTATTCTTCGCGGGCTCAATGCCAAAGCGAAAATTATCGCAATATCAGAATCTAAAGTACCATTGAATGAAGTGATTAACACAGGCTTATTTAATCTTGAAGAAGCGCAAGATCACCCGTTATGGGCACAAGAATTATATGGGTTTAAAAATCACATTCCAGAAACAGAAGAATATGGAATAACAAGCTTTGTCTATCACGCAAGAGAGCCTTTTGACCCTGAGAAAATACATGCTTTTTTCAACCAAGAATGGCCCGGCGTATTAAGGGCAAAAGGTTTTTTTTGGATTTCAACACGCCCTGATTTTGTGGGAGAAGTCTCGCAAGCAGGACCCTTTGTGCGGAATCAAGGTATCGGTCGCTGGTGGATTGCGATTCCTAAAAAGAATTGGCCAGATGGATACGATTTCAAAGAAATGATGGAAAAAAAATGGGATAAGAATTATGGGGACAGACGGCAAGAAGTCGTCTTTATTGGTTTACAAACCGATATAAATGAATTGGCTATTCGGAAAAAGCTTGATGATTGTCTTATTAAAGATTACCTATCAAATCCTCTGGCCTATCAAAACATTCCAGATCCATTCCCTAAGTGGTTTCAGGTAGAAAAAGACTAGGCGTTTGGGGATTAGCAGTGGATGCACTCCCCCAAATTAGTCTTAAAATCTATCGATAACGCTCAATCTAATTTTTAAGCCGAGTGAATGATCTGATGTCATTTTCTAAAGAGCAGCCATTTGCTAAAATAGCAATTGAGACCTTATACTTTTTATCGTTTTTAAGTAGCCTCTTTAAAACAGAGGCGAGAACGAAAGACCCCAAAACCTGATCGGGATTGGTTGAGTCCGAGTGCCACAGGTTTCTGATGTGACTCTTAAAAAGGGTGAACGGAATTATCTTTTAAAGAGTTACTGAAGTAGAAAACACTGTCTGGAGAATCTGCTCTTATCTTTTTTGGTAAAACACGATGATGACGGTATGTTATATTTTTGACCGCCATCTTGTCTTTCTATATCGATGTAGTTTATGGAGGATAGTCTCCCAATAAAGGAACGCTATTGGATTGATAACGAAAGTCCCACCAAACTATCAGCAAAGTTTTTGGCATTAAAGGGGCGTAAGTCTTCAGGTTTTTCCCCAACACCCAAGGCATACACTGGCTTTTTGAATCGATTGGCAAGGGCAACCAGAACGCCCCCCTTTGCCGTCCCATCGAGCTTGGTTAGAATAAGCCCCGTCACATCGACCATGCGACCAAAGGTTTCAACCTGATTGTGGATGTTTTGTCCGCCCGTTGCATCAAGAACAAGGGCACAGGCATGGGGAAGTTCTACCTCTTGTTTCTTAAGAACACGCACGATTTTTGCCAGTTCGTTCATCAGGTCCACATTATTATGCAGCCGCCCTGCTGTATCGATAAGCAGCACGTCATCCCCCCGCGCCTTTGCATCTGTATAGGCATCGTAGGCAAGGCCTGCCGCATCTGCCCCTGTGTCGCGGTAGGCAACCGGAATACCCAACCGATCCCCCCATACCCGCAGTTGCTCAACAGCAGCTGCCCGAAAGGTATCACAGGCCGCCATGGATACCTGAAGCCCCTCTTCCTTCCACTGCTGAGCAAGTTTGGCACACGTCGTCGTTTTTCCACTGCCGTTCACGCCCACCATCAAAAGAACAAAAGGTTTTTTCCCGGAAACAGTTAAGGGAACAGCCACAGGTTCTAGCATTTTAGCTATTTCTTGGGATAAAAATTCTTTGATTTCCTGACCTGTTATATCTTTTCCAAATCGTTCAGAGCGAAGATTTTTAACAATACTTGCTGCAACCTCCACCCCCAAGTCTGCCATAATCAACAAGTCTTCAAGGGATTGAAGCGTTTCTTCATCCAGTTTTTTGCGGGTGAAAATCTCACTCACCCCCTGGGTAATTTTATCAGAGGATTTTTTCAATCCTTCTGTAAGGCGCGTAAACCAGCTTTTCTTTTCAGTCATAATCCACTTTTCCCTTCAACATACCTTGCTCCATGCTCATCGCCTTTGCTTGAACAATCGTTCCAGGCGTTTGAGGTTCTTCAAAATAAAAAGGCGCAAAATTTTCTCCATGCCCTCGATGCGCATCTTTTTCAATAAGAACAGCATGGGTTTTTCCAAGCTGCCGTGTCAAAAATTCTTCAAGCTGTCGGTCCCCTAATGAGCGAAGCCTTTGAGCCCGATCTTTAATGGATGCTTTGTCGACCTGAGGCATGCGCGCCGCCGGAGTCCCAGGACGAGGCGAATAAGGGAACACATGCAAATATACCAAGGTGCACTGGCCCACTAAATCTAGTGTCTGTTGGAACATTTCTTCTGTTTCTGTTGGAAACCCAGCAATAATATCTGCCCCAAAAACCACTTCTGGTCGCTTTGCGTGGATCTCTTCACATAAACGAATCACATCAGCCCGCAAATGGCGGCGCTTCATCCGTTTCAGGATAAGATCGTGCCCTGCTTGAACACTAAGGTGGATATGAGGCATGAGACGAGAATCATGACAAATCAGATCCAGCAAATCCGGATCAACCTCCATGGGATCAAGAGAGGAAAGACGTAGACGTTTTAAGTCTGGCACATTATTCAAGAGACGACGAATCATCTGCCCTAAGGGTGGCGCTCCTGGAAGATCCCCTCCGTAAGAGGTTACATCAACGCCTGTTAAAACGACCTCTGAAAAACCCTGGTTCACAAGTTCTTTAACTTGGTTCACAATCACGCCGATTGGCACGCTTCGGCTATTTCCACGCCCCAAAGGGATTGTACAAAAGGTACAGCGGTGGTCACACCCATTTTGGACTTCAATGAAAGCGCGCGTTTTCCCATCAAAACTTTGGACCAGATGAGGCACCGTTTCCTTAACGGTCATAATATCGTTAACCAAAATCCTTGTGCTTTGATTTGGATCAAAGCTGGATTTAATCATCTTTTCATGATTTCCAATGACTCGGTCCACTTCTGGCATTTTGGCATACTTTTCTGGGTTAATCTGTACGGCACATCCAGTCACAATAATTTTTTTATCTGGATGATCCCGCTTTGCGCGACGAATGGCTTGACGCGCTTGACGCTCAGCTTCAGAAGTTACGGCACACGTATTAAAGATAATCGCATTCTCAAGCCCTGCTTCTTGCGACAAGCCTTTAATAACCTCTGATTCATAAATATTTAACCGACACCCAAAGGTGACAACCTGTGTTTCTGTCATAGAAAATAATATCTTTAAAAAATCACATTCTACCCAAAGGCGCTAAAAGGCGCAAATTTTAAATACTTTCAAAGCCTTTTTTGAGCCAGAAAACTTTGAGTAGGCATCGTTACCTCCCACGGCCAGGTGCTTTTAGGGGGAATGGCAGTTTTAACCTCTGGTACGCCTTTAGAACACGTAATGAAATGAGAGCCATAGCGATCAATATCCAAACGCTGAATCAAAAGACGCGCATCGGGACATAAAACGGGACTTTTTGAAATTAAAATGACACCTTTTTGGCACAAAGCCTCTGCTTGATCATGGGTACGAGCATAGGCAACAGTTCCACAGGGAGTTTTAACCGGGAGAAAGCCATCTTCCGCCACCGGCCACTTCTTCACCTGGGTTTCAAGGAGCCCTAAAGATTCAGACCAAATACGCCCAAGAAATGTTGGCCCTCTCGCTGTTATCCAAAGATTTTCTCCATCACGAACAGCCACATGCTGTGCATCGGGGCCAATAAAAACATCTGGCTTTTCAGCCCACCAAAGCCCTCCAAGACTTAGCAGTAAAAGGATAACGCCAAAAAACCTCATCCATCCGTTCACTATAAAAAGAAAGAAGCTGCCGATCATCATAAAAACCAAAGAGAATGGTGGCATTTGGGGAAGGATAATGGACGACCCTGGCCACGATGCAACAGTTTCTGCAACATGCACCATCAGGTCAATCCCTTGGCCCATAATCTTTAAGAATATGCCCTCCCCGCCAAAAGGCATCGCAATAACTGAAATAAGTGCGGTAGGCATAATCCAAAAGGCCATTAAGGGAATCACGACTAAATTTGATCCCAAAGACTGCAACGTCATTTTTTGAAAGTGGTAAAGGGTAAAAGGAATGGTCGCTAAAGACGCAATAAAGGAGGACAATAAAACTCCCTGCACATAATGAATTCCTTTTCGAAACCATGATCCTTTTGCCCCCATAACAAAGCGCTTTTTCCAAAACATGTATCCCTCGATTAACGCAAGAACGGCAAAAAAGGATAGGTGAAAACTCGGCATAAAAAGAGCGAGTGGTTGATAGATAAGAACCAAAACCGCAGCCACCATCAAAGACCGTCTCGACAATGGGGGTCGA
>Ga0194124_10004199_pt1 | contig 14346 bp, 8 predicted proteins | sample TA2KigCas0mmetaG_FD_148605 | JGI IMG/M metagenome (GOLD analysis project Ga0194124, IMG submission 148605) | Freshwater microbial communities from Lake Tanganyika, Tanzania - TA2015031 Kigoma Deep Cast 0m | ecosystem: Environmental > Aquatic > Freshwater > Lake | place: Tanzania: Lake Tanganyika...
ATGATGATGGCCTTGGCCGCGATGTTTTCGGCCATGGCGGTGGCCAGCTCCTGCACGTTCATTAAGAAGGAGCCGTCCCCGTCGATGTCGATGACCTCGCGATTCGGGCAGGCCACCTTGGCACCGACGGCGGCCGGATAACCGAAGCCCATCGCGCCGAGTCCGGCCGAGGTGAGAAAACTGCGGGACTGGTGGAAATCGTAAAATTGGCCAGCCCACATCTGGTGCTGGCCTACTCCCGTCGTGAGAATGGCTTCGCCCTTCGTCAGACGGCAGAGTTCCTCGATCACTTGCTGCGGCATGATCCGACCCGGCACAGGCGAGTAGGTGAAGGGATACTTCTTCCGCCAGCCCTCAATTTTTTCCCGCCACTTGGTGAAGCGCTTCGGCAGCGAGGCGGTGGAGCGGCGGGCGAGCAGCTGGTTTAATTGGCGCAGAGCAATGCGGACATCGGCCAGGATCGGCAGATGCACGGTCTTGTTTTTGTTGAGCTCCGAGTTGTCGATGTCGATATGGACGATGGTCGCCTTCTTGGCGAATTCCGACACCTTGCCGGTCACGCGGTCATCAAAACGGACACCGAAGGCGAGCAGAAGGTCGGCTTCATCCACCGCATAATTGGCGTAGACGGTTCCGTGCATGCCGAGCCACTTCATGGACTGGGGATCGTTTTCCGGGAAGCAGCCGATGCCCATGAGGGTGGTGGTGACGGGGATGCCGGTGGTACGGGCAAACTTTTGCAGCTCCTCGGCCGCGCCGGAGGTGATAATGCCGCCGCCCACGTAGAGGACAGGTCGCTCGGCTTTGTCGATCAGACCAAGAATTTCATGGAGGGCATGTTCATCTGCTGCGGGAGGCGTGCGGTAGCCGGGAATATCGAGGGCCGGGGGCCAGGAGGTTTGGGCCGTGGCCTTCTGAATATCCTTGGGGATGTCGATCACCACCGGGCCGGGTCGGCCGGTGCTGGCGATGTGGAAGGCCTCGGCCACGATCCGCGGAATATCCGCGGGATTCATGACGAGATAACTGTGTTTGACGATCGGGAGGGTGACTCCGAACACATCGGTCTCCTGGAAAGCGCCGCGGCCGATGGCCGTGGTCGGCACTTGGCCGGTGATGGCGACCAGAGGAACGGAGTCCATGAAGGCATCGGCGATGCCGGTGACCAAGTTGGTGGCCCCCGGTCCGGAGGTGGCCATGACCACGCCCACCTTACCGGTGGCTCGGGCGTAACCTTCGGCCATGAACACGCCGCCCTGTTCGTGACGTGGGAGGATGGTGCGGATCTGTTTCGAGCGGGTCAGGGACTGGTGGAGCATCATGCTGGCCCCGCCCGGGTAGGCGAAGATGGTGTCGACCCCGACTTTTTCGAGGGAGTCCACCAGCAAGTCACAACCCATCCGGGGCGGTTGGAGCCGCGTCTTGGTGGCCTTGGTCTTTTCAGCCAAGACCTTGGGTTTCCGGATGGTTTTCGTTTTGCTCACGGAGAAGATAATAAACCACAGACGAGCCCTAAACTTCGAGGTAAATCGATCCAATGAGCATTGTTTTTGGTCTTAAAAAATTTTATAAGTATCTATAATGCATATATTTATATAAAAATAAGTAAAAACAATATTCTTGCCCTCCTATTTCCTCCAAAATCAAGGTAGCGACGAATCTAAAGCCGAACTATGCCAAGGTTTTGGGTAGGTCGGCCAGAACCTCGCAGCCGAGCTGTTCCATGACCTGCTGGAGTTCCTTCTGGAGAATTTCGACCACCTGATCGCCTCCCTTTGAGCCCATCGCGCAAACGCCATACATTGACGCGCGACCGAGGAAGGTAAATTCGGCTCCGCTGGCCAGGGCGACCGCGATGTCGGAGCCGGAGCGAATGCCGCTGTCCATCATGATTTTGGTGCGGCCCTTGAACTGTTTGGCCAGTGCAGCGGTAGCTTTGATGGTGGATTGGCCTTGGTCGAGCTGCCGGCCGCCGTGGTTGGAGACGATCAGCCCGTCGGCCCCGAGGGAGAGGGCGAGCTCGGCATCCTCGGGATTGACAATGCCTTTGATCACCAAGTTGCCCTTCCACTTGTCTCGGATGGTGCGGATGCGGTCGGCGGTGAGTCGACCGCTAAAGGTTTTGTTCATAAAGAGCCCGAGGTGCTTCATGGACAGGCCGGGGGGGATGTAGGGCTTAAGCGTGGCGAATTGGGGAATGCCGGCAAACAGCTGGGAAAAGGACCATTCCGGCCGGGTGCACATCTGGAAAAGATTCCGGAGTGTCATTTTCGGGGGGACGGAAAGGCCGTTGCGGATTTCCTTGGGTCGGTAGCCAAAGGTGGGGGTGTCGGCGAGGAGCACGAGAGTTTTGCAACCGGCGGCGGCGGCTCGCTCGAGGAGCTTGTCGCGGAGCGAGTCTTCCGCGGGATGGTAGAGCTGGAACCAGAAGTCGCCCCCGGTGATCTCGGAGATGGTCTCGATGCTGGCGGTGGTGACGGTACTAAGGACGAAGGGCAGGTTGTGGGTGCGGGCGGTGCGGGCGAGGATTTCGCAGGATTTCGGCCACATCAGGCTTTGCAGACCGACCGGGGCAATCCCGAACGGATAGGAGTATTCCCGGCCGAAGAGGGTGGTTTTGAGGGAGGCCCCCCGGTAGTCGCGCAGGTAGGTGGGGCGGAGTTCCACGGCGCGGATGTCGCTGGTGTTTTTGTGCAGGTTCACCTCGGCCATGCAGCCCCCGGCCAGGTAGTCGTAGGCGAAGCCGGGCATGCGCTGTTTGGCGCGTTTGGCCAGAAGCTCAATGGAGGGGTAGGAGGAGTTCATAAAATTATCGTTTTCAATGTAGGCAGAGAGGGGATCGCGACCATCCTGCAAAGCTATAAATTATATGATTGAAAGCAATCATATAATGGGCAGGGTCAATTTGTGAGAGTTTCCCGAAATGTAGTGGAAGCCAGACGTGAGGTTCTGGCCGGATGGCTACAAAGCGGCCGGTATCTGCCCTTGGGGGAAATCTGCCGAAAGCTCTCCGTGAGTGAGGCCACCGCCCGGCGGGACCTGGCGGAACTGGAAGAAGCCGGACGCATCCGGCGCACCCCTGGTGGAGCCCTGACAGAGTATTCGCAACGCTTTCCGACTTTCTCAGAGCGTCTTAAAAAGGATACGGTCGAGAAGCAGAGTTTGGCCCGACAAGTCCTGCCCTACTTGCTTTCCGGATTCACCATCTATGTGGATGGAGGGACGTCTCCGTTTTTTTTGGCGAGAATTCTCCCCGAGGCACGCATTTCCAAACTTCGGGTGGTGACGAATAGCCTACCCGTGGTGGAGTATCTTGCCGGTACTGGAGTGAGTCTTCATGTTCCGGGGGGGGATCTGGTTCCCCGGCAGTCCCTGCTTGTGGGAGAAAAGGCGGAACAATCTTTGGGAAAAATGCGGTTCGATGCCGCCATCTTCGGTGCCGAGGCAGTGAATCGCCGGGGAATTTGGAATAGCACCCCCGCCGTGGTTTCCTTGCAAAAGTCGGCCATGGAAAGAGCGCGAACCTCCTTTTTTCTGGTTACTTCCTCAAAGCTGGGGCAAGAAACAAAAACATTTCTTTGCGGTTGGGATCGTCCCGTTCGCTTGATCACTGACGCATCCCCAAGAGTCATTGTTCAAAATGGAATTCCTGCGGAAGCCGTGGAGTCGTCATGAAGGCTTGTTCCCACCACGCCGCCATTGATCTGGGCGCGGAAAGCGGCCGGGTGATCCTCGGCAAGCTGGAGGGAGGGAAGATCTCCATCGAGGAGATTCACCGCTTTCCCAACCGCATGCGGGAAAAGGACGGGGGATTGCGCTGGGATCTGCGCCACCTGGAACAGGAGATCCTCGCCGGATTGAAAAAGATCGGGGACCGGAAGATCCCGTTGGATTCGGTCAGCACCGACTCCTGGGGGGTCGACTACGTGTTCCTGCCCGAAGACGGCTCTCCCGCGAAGGATCCGTTCTGCTACCGCGAAGGCCGGAATGAGCGGGCCTACCCCAAGGTGGTGGCACGGTTGGGGCGGGAGCGGATCTTCGAGCGCACGGGGCTTCAGTTCATGCCGTTTAACACCCTCTTCCAAGCGGCGGCGGATGGCTTTGAAAGTCGTTCGGAACTGCCCAAGGCCAAAGTCATTCTACCGATGGCCGACTATTTTAACTTTTTTCTCGGGGGGAAGCCGGCGGCCGAAGTTTCTCTGGCCAGCACGACCCAGTTCTATGACCCCAGGAAGCGGGAATGGGCCCGGGATCTGTTGGAACAGGTTGGATTTCCGGTGCGGCTGCTTCCCGAGATCGTGGCTTCCGGCACCCCGTTGGGAAAAATTTCACCCGCCACCATCCAAGCCACCGGATTACCGGCCACCTGTCAGGTGGTGGCTTCTTGCTCTCACGACACCGGGGCCGCGGTGGTCGCCAGCCCCGCCGAGGGGAAGGGGTGGGCTTATCTCAGCTCGGGCACCTGGTCGCTGCTGGGCGCGGAGACCAAGGAACCCGTGATGACGCCGGACTGCCTCCGGTTGCAGATGACCAATGAGGTCGGCTTCGACCACACCATCCGCCTGTTGAAAAACATCGCCGGCCTTTGGTTGGTGCAGGAGTGCAAGCGGGACTTTGCCAAACAGGGGCGGGAGATGGACTATGCCACCCTGACGAAGCTGGCGGGGGAGGCGAAGCCTTTGGTCACCCTGCTGGATCCCTTTCTCTCCTCCTGGAATGCGCCAGGGGAAATGACCAGCCGGATCACCGCTTATGCCCGCACCACCCACCAGACGGCTCCCGCCTCGGACGGCGCCTTCGTCCGCGCCTGCCTGGAAAGTCTCGCGATGGCCTACCGGGAGGTGCTGGAGTCCCTCGCGGTTCTGACCGGGCAAACGGTGCGCACGTTGCATATTCTCGGCGGCGGGGGGCAGAACCAGCTTTTGAACCAGATGGCCGCCGATGCCACCGGTTGCACGGTGGTGGCCGGACCGGTGGAGGCGACCGCAGTGGGAAATCTGTTGGTCCAGGCCAGTGCCATCGGCCGCCTGAAGGGCTTGGACGGTATCCGGGCCGTGGTGCGCGAATCATTCCCCCTCGAAACCTTTCAACCCAAAGATCGCGGACCCTGGCAGGAGGCGTGGAAGCGCTTTCAGGGTCTGCGTTCATCGCAAGGAAAACCGATATGAAAATCCAATCTCAAAACCGATGGAAAGATTGCGTCGCCAACGCCCTCGATCCGGTCGCCCGGCTCGTCTACCGCTCCAACCTGATCGGCCAGGATCCGACCCTGACCAACACCGGCGGGGGCAACACTTCCTCCAAGATCACCGATAAGGATCCGCTCACCGGCAAGGACACCGAGGTTCTCTGGGTGAAAGGCTCCGGCGGGGACCTCCGCACCGCCAAAAAGGACGGCTTTTCCTCGCTCACCATGGACAAGCTCAAGGGACTTCAGGGCAAATACCACGCTTCCAACCCCAAGGGGCCAAAAACGCCGGTGGAGGATTCGATGGTGGCGGCCTATTCCCACTGCACCTTTAACCTGAACCCGCGCCCGTCCTCCATCGACACCCCGCTGCACGGCTTCGTCCCGTACCGTCATGTGGATCACACCCATCCGAACGCAGCTATCTCGGTGGCCGCCTGTGCCAAAGGGAAAAAAGTTTGCGAGGAGATCTATGGCGACGAGGTGATCTGGACCGACTGGCAGCGACCCGGATTCGACCTGGGCCTGAAACTGGAGAAACTCTGCTCCGATCACCCACGGGCGAAAGGTGCCATCCTGGGCCAGCACGGCCTGATCAACTGGCATGAGGACGACAAAAAGTGCTATGAGCTGACGCTGGATCTGGTCGGGCGGGCGGCGGCGGCCATTGCGAAGAAGGACAAGGGCGACAAGACGTTCGGCGGGGTGAAGTTCACCAATCCGGGGGACAAGGAGCGACGCGCGCTTTGGGTGGGGATTCTGCCTTGGTTGCGTGGGCGGGTTTCCAATTGCCAGCGGATGATCGGAACGGTGCAAGAGGACGCCACGATCCTGCGTTTTGTGAACAGTCAGGACGCCGCGCGGTTGGCGGAACTGGGCACCTCCTGCCCGGACCACTTCCTGCGGACCAAGATCAAGCCGCTCTACATTCCCTGGGATCCGGCCAAGGGGGATCTTGCGCTTCTCAAGCAGATGTTGGAGTACGGTCTTTCCAACTACCGGAAGGACTACGAAGCGTACTACATGAAGCACCGGAACGCGGATTCCCCGGCGATGCGGGATCCGAATCCCACCGTGGTGTTGATTCCCGGACTGGGCATGGTGGCGTGGGGGAAGTCAAAGAGTGAGTCGAGAGTCACCGCCGAGTTTTACAACTGCGCCGTGGAAGTGATGCGCGGGGCCGAGGCTCTCGGCGGCTATATCAGTCTGCCCTCGCAGGAGGCGTTTGATATCGAATACTGGTCGCTGGAAGAGGCCAAGCTGCGCCGGATGCCGCCGGAGCAGGAGCTCGCGCGGCAGGTGATTGCCGTGGTGGGAGCAGGGAGTGGGATCGGCAAAGAGACCGCCCAGCGTCTGGCGCAAGAAGGCGCGGCGATCGTTTCCGTCGACATGAATGAGAAGGCGGCCAAGGAAACGGCTGACGCGCTGGTGCAAAAGCTGGGAGGCGGGATCGGGGTGGCGGGAACCGGAATTTCTGGCTGCGGCCCGGCGATCGGACTCAGCGCCAACATCACCGACCGGGCCAGCGTCCGTGCAATGCTGGAAGAGGTCACCTACGCCTACGGAGGGTTGGATGGGGTGGTGGTGACGGCAGGCATCTTTGTTTCACCCGACCTGAACGGCCGGATTCCTGACGACCGGTGGGCCCAAACCTATGCCATCAACGTGACTGGTTCTTACATCGTGGCCGATGAGGCGTACCGGATCTGGAAGGAACAAAGTTTGCCGGCCTCATTGGTTCTTACCACCAGCGTGAACGCCGTGGTGGCCAAGAAGGGGAGCTTGGCCTACGACACCAGCAAGGCGGCGGCTAACCATCTGGTGAGGGAGCTGGCGATCGAGTTGTCTCCGATTGTGCGGGTCAACGCGGTGGCCCCGGCCACGGTGGTGCAGGGGAGCGCGATGTTCCCCCGGGATCGCGTGATGGCCTCCTTGTCGAAGTACAAGATCCCCTTTTCAGAAAAGGAGCATGAGGAGGACCTGCGCAACAAGCTGGCGGAGTTTTACGCCCAGCGGACCCTGACGAAAGTGCCGATCACCCCGGCCGATCAGGCGGAGGCGGCCTTCCTGCTGGTCAGTCCCCGTCGACTGCCCAAGACCACCGGCCAGGTGATCCATGTGGATGGTGGATTGGCCGACGGTTTTTTGCGGTGATGGGTGGATTCAGCTTGGTAGGGGCCGTTCTCCGTAACGGCCCGCATGGCACGTTCGGGTCGGGCGATTAGGGCCTCCGTCGCCAAGGCTTTGGAGGCCGAGGGACAATCGCCCCTACCAAGTTGGATATGTGAAACTTACCTGGCTGAATAGCTAGTTTGAATCAGTCTCATGCGTCGATAATCTGAACCATGTCCTTGGAAGCCCCGGCCCCGGAAGCGCCTCCCGAAAAGCCGGCCAAAAAAGCGGCATCGGCGGCCAAAACGGGAACCTACCGGTTTCTTGGCAAAAACCGGAGCCTACTGGCGATCTGCCTGATTTTGGCGGCTTCCATTCACTTGCTGGGTTTGTTGGGGTTTGGGACTTACACGCTGTTTAAGGGCTCCGTGCCTCGGATGCCCTTCACCAGCGAGGGCGGGGTGCCGGTGGAGGATGTGGGGTTGGAGGCTCCGCCCCAGGAAGAGGCTCCCGAAATGATGGATGAGCCAACGATGGACTCCGAAGCGGCGGCTATGCCCACGGAAACATCCTCGGACGATGAAATTCTGGCCACCGCCGGGCTGACTTCCGCGCTGCCGATTGCCTCCGCTCCCCCGGTGATCGCACCGCCATCTGCGGCTGCGGCTACCAGTGCCGAGAAGATGATGTCCAAGCCGATGGCACGGCCGGGAGCCAAGGCCTCGGCCGTCAACTTCTTCGGGGTCAAAGGGGAGGGAACCAACGTCTACTTTGTGGTGGACGTTTCCGACAGCATGGTGGAATCCGACAAGGGGGGAATCGAGGGATACAAAAATCTGAAGGAGAAGCTGGGGCAGATGATCCAAAGCCTGGCGCCGGAGACCAACTTCAACATCGTCTTTTACGGGGATGCGGTGGATCTCTTCATGCCCACCTCGGTGTCGGCCACGCCGGAAAACAAACAGGCGGCCATGAAATTTTTGCCGCGTTACATGGCGAGCAACAGCCAGCGGGGCAACCTGACCCGCAACTACCGACCCAAAATCGCCACCCTCCCGGCGATGGGGGGCACCAGCCGGATGGACCTGGGGCTGATCGCGGCTTTTGAAGGTCGGGCGGACACCATCTTTGTCCTGACCGACGGCAAGCCGGTGGTTCGCCGCGCCATGGATGAAAAGGAAAGGGCGGAGTACCGGGAGAAAATGGCGGATTCGGAAATTTCCGCGGCCGACCGGCAAAAATACGAGAAGGAGGTTACGGCGTATCGGGAGGAGTTCGAGAAATACAACAAGGAGCTGAAACAGTATCGGGAAAAGTACGCCGATAAACTGCAGGAGAAGGCGCGCAAGGAGGCGGAGAACCGGGCCAAAGGCAAGGGTCGGGTGGTGGAAGGAAAAGGTTTTGTGGTGGACCCGGTCAAGATCGCCGGCCTGCCTGACGCGCCGAAGGCTCCGACGGCTCCGGTGCCGCCGAAACCCAAAACGCAGGGTCAGGCGGTGGCTGCTCCCAACTTGGGAAACTGGGGTGACGACGACATTCTTGAATACATTAAGGAGACGATTGCCGGCACCTATAAGAAGGATGGGTATGATCTTCCTTCCATCCACGGGGTGGCCTTTATGTCCAAGCCGGCGGAGGAAAAGTTCCTTCGCTCCCTGGCCAACCGGAACAACGGTAACTTTATGCGGGTCTCCGCCCCCATCCGGGAAACAACCGGGAATTAGGGCTTCGGGACGTTTCCCTTTTCCTTGCCGAGATAGTGAGAAGAAATAATCGAAATCTTGCCAAATTTGGCTCTTTGGCGGGGATTTCATTCCTCAGTCTCCTGGTGGCCGGTTGCTCGGAAAAAATCCGCGTGGAGAAACCCGCCGGGCAGTTGCCTGCCGGGATGGTCTGGATCCCGGGCGGGAAATTCTCCATGGGGGGACCTTCCGCCGAAGTTTGTCAAAAGCTCCTTGCCCAGGCGGATGCCGGCAAGCCGTGCTGCCCTCTGCTCCAAGCGGGATTCGCGGACGCCCAACCGGTTCACGAGGTGGAGGTGGACGGCTTCTGGATGGATGAGGCGGAGGTGACCAACGCGCAGTTTCGGAAGTTTGTGGAAGCGACCGGGTATGTCACGGTGGCGGAACGAAAACCAAAATCAGAGGATTTTCCCGGCGTGCCGGAGGAGGCTTTGGTGCCCGGCTCCCTCTGTTTCCGCAGACCCCCGCCGGATGCCGATCTGCGGGACCATCGTTCGTGGTGGGAATACGTTCCTGGGGCAAGTTGGCAACATCCAACAGGGCCCGGCAGCGATCTGGCCGGAAAAGAAAGCCATCCGGTCGTGCACATCGCCTTTGAGGATGCAGAGGCCTACGCAAAATGGGCGGGCAAGCGACTGCCCACAGAGGCGGAGTGGGAGCGCGCGGCCCGGGGAGGGAAGGAGGGGGAAGTTTTTCCTTGGGGGGACGAGTTCCGACCGAGCGGGAAGTGGATGGCCAACACCTGGCAGGGACTCTTTCCCATGGAGGACACTGGAGAAGATGGTTGGAAGGGCTTGGCGCCCGGGAAACAGTATCCGCCAAATCCGTACGGTTTATACGAGCTCTCGGGGAACGTCTGGGAGTGGTGCGCGGACTGGTACCGACCGGACACCTATGAAAAGGATGCGGCAAAGGGAGTGGTACGGAATCCGCGGGGGCCAAGGGACAGTTTTGATCCCGAGGAACCGGGGGCGAAAAAAAAGGTCCATCGTGGCGGATCCTTTCTCTGTTCCGACCAGTTTTGCGCCCGCTACATCCTGGGGACCCGCAGCAAGGGGGAGATCAGCACCGGCTCCAGCCACCTAGGCTTCCGGTGCGTGCAGGACTGAGTTTTTTCTCGGAACCTCGGACTAATCCAAATGAAAGACTTCCCGGAGGGAAGTGGATTTCGGGGAGTGGTCGGGGTTGGCGGGCATGATGTCGCCCATGTGCCGCCACCACTTTTGGCATTCGGGCGTCTGGGCGATAGCCTGCCAGCGGGCCTCATCCTCGATCTCCGCATAAGCAAAGAGCTGGCGGGTCTCGGCATGGAGGAAAATGGAGTAGTTATGGACTCCATGTTTCTTTAGGACGGCCTCCAGTTCGGGCCAGATCGGTCGGTGCCGCTTCTCGTATTCTTTCTCCTGGCCAGGGTTCACTGACATGACAAATGCTTGGCGGATCTTTTTCATAATGGGCTCCTTTCGGCCTACTTCTGATGTTCCCGGACCGAGAAATCCACCTCGTTTTTCACGGATAGAAACTTTCCATCTGGGAAACGAAGCTGCAGCGGTTTGGGGGTGACCATCCGGCAGCGGATGTCGTTCTTTTCCCGCTGCCAGGAAACCTCGATCCATCCCCCTTGGGGGTGGGGGAGGCGCCCGGCCGCACCCGGCAGCGAGCCAGGCTCGAGCCGGAAGTCGTAATGCGCCGGGCCCAAGTCAAAGCGGGGGTGGAGGCCCAGCCCATACCGGGAGAGTTGCCAGGTGGGGCAGCCGGACCACTGGTGGCAATGGCTCCAACGGGTGTCGAAGACCTCGATCCAGGTTGTCCGGCCGTCCGCCAGCATGTACCCGCCCCAGCACCGGCGAAACTGCTCGAGGACGAAATCCATGCGTCCGCGTTCGATGAAGAGCGGCAGGAGATAGTGTGCGAAGTAGGGCGTGATCAGGCGGGGATTGGTTACGAATGGGTCGTCGTTGCGAGGGGCGGATGGATCGTTCGGGAAGCACTCTTTCCAGTGACGGGCCAGGAAATCCAAGGCTTCCCCCTCCTTGGACAGCAGCCCGAGTCGCATCCCCAAGGCTGTGCAATGAAACCCGACCTGATCCCAACCGCCTGCCGCCTGCTTGGCGGAAATCCTTTTCTTCAGCAGGGAGAACAACTCCTCCGCCTGTGTATCCCAAGGTGACGCCTTCTTGCCCAGGGCCTGCGCCCATGCGTTCATGGAACGAAGCGACCATAAGTAGTGCAGGTTGGCGGCGGTATCGACGGGGCCTTCCTCGGCCTGGTATCCCCAGTCCACGAAGTTCAACCCGGCGACGGCGTGCAATCCATCGGCCTGCCAAAACGCCCGGATGGCGCTCATGTTGCGTCCGGCCGCCGTCCACAACTCCTCGAGCAAGCCTCGGTCTCCCGTGTGCCGGAAATAGTTTAGCACCGCGACGGTCCACTGGAACGCATAGGTGGGGAGATAGCAGCAGCCGCCCGGAGCCATTCCCGCCACGAGACCGTCCTCACGCGGGCAGAGGGCCGACTGCACGAGAGCCCGGCGGCAAAGCCGCAGGTCGTGGTAGGCAATGGCAGCGATTTCCATCCCCACCGAGGCCACATCGCCGATCCATTGGCCGCGCTCCCGCGTGGGGTTGTCGGTGACGGCATCCTCCGTGCAGGCCCGGTAGGTCTCGACACCCACCGACCAGATCTTTTCCAGCAAAGAATCATCACAGGTGAAGGTGGCTTCGGTCGGGAGATGGTAACCCCGCTCAAGAAACCTCTCTTCCAAAAAGCGCACACCTTCACGGGCGTTGACCACGTGGACTTCGAGGAAACGGCCGCCTTTGGGAGTCAGCGGGCAGAAGACCTGCTCCCCGCCCCGGGCGATGAAGCGGTCCAGGTTGCAGGAGGCCCCGGCGGAGAGGTTGATGTGGGGGCTAACGCGACCCTCGGTGAGATGCTCCGCCAACGCTATTTCAATCACCGTACCTGCGGGTACATCCAGGTGCAGGGAGGGGCGGCCCAGTCGGACGCGCCCCAAATCGTACCGTCGCCAGATCCCTTTGGCGGGAAGTTCGCGGCAAGCGCGGTCGCGGATATGGAAAACGTGGGAAGGTTCGTCGGCAGGGTAGCCAAACGTGGTGGCTAAAGGCCCCTCCGCCACCGGTTTCAGGGAATGCGGGAAGGTCTGCACCGGGTCCAGATCGGCGGGGCCTGGTTCGGGCAGGGCGGAGACTTCGGAAGACGGTCGAGCCCATGCCGAGTCTGCAAAGCCTTTTTTCTCCCAACCTTCGGGTTCCAGACGGGTGTCCCGCCATTCGATCCAGCCGAGCTGGGGATTGATGCGGTGGGTTTGGGCGGTTTGGGATTTCAGCGGAAGGCAACGCCACTCCAGGGGTACCCGGCCTTTTTTGGAATGAACCTCGCACCAAAGGAAGGGAGGCGTGTCCTTAAGGATGCGTGTATCCGCACCGATATGGTGGGCGTGGAAAGCCAGCAGATGTTCGCCCGGGCCGAGCTCGACCGAGACGTTCTGGTATTCGGGTCGCTCGAGAGCAAACCGCAAGGGTCCTTCCAGCAGCGGTTGGCCATCCAGCCACGCCTGGTACCAAGCTGATCCGACCACACGAATTTCGGCTCGGCCCTTGGTGGCGACATGGAAACGTCCTCGAAAAAGCGCATATGAGTCCGCGCTCTCCGCTTGAGAACACCAGAAGGATTCTTTCATTTCATGGAAATATCAGAAGAGATCGAAGCAAAAAGAAGGTAAAAACTACCGCCAGTCAAAAGGTGAAAGTTTGGCGGAAGCAGCCGGGCCTTACCATACGCGGCTTGCGGCCGGGTAGCTGCAGGGTGGCGCGGACTCCGGCGGGAACGGAGAGATCCACCGAGAGACGAGAGCCGCGGAGCCTCCACCGGCAGGAGGCCAAACCGTGCGGGGTCTGTAGGGAAGTGGCTGCTTCGGTCAGTCCGCCGCCAGGCTCGGGGGCGAAGAGGATCTTTTTGAAGCCCGGTGCCAGCGGGCGGATGCCGCCGATCACAGAGTACATCCATTCGCCCACGGCCCCGTAAAATCCGCCGCCAGGCTCGGGGGCGAAGAGGATCTTTTTGAAGCCCGGTGCCAGCGGGCGGATGCCGCCGATCACAGAGTACATCCATTCGCCCACGGCCCCGTAGGCGTAGTGGTTGAAGGAGTTCATGCTGACGTCACCGAAGCCGTGCTCCTTCGTGTAGCTGTTCCAACGCTCCCACATCGTGGTGGCCCCGTTTTTGATCGGGTAGAGCCAAGATGGATAATCTTCCTGCAGAAGAAGACGGTAAGCAAGATCAGTCCGGCCAAAACGGGTCAGGACCGGGCAGAGCAACGGAGTCCCCAGGAAGCCCGTCGTCAGGTGGTCGTTGCGGGCCAAGATCAGATCCACCAGATGCCGGAAAGCGGCGGGTCGGAGTCGGGCGGGTAGAAGGTCAAACCCCAGCGCGAGGAGATAGGAGGTCTGACAGTGGCCGACAATCCGACTATCCGGGGTCACATAGGCCTTTTGAAACGCTTCGACGATTTGCGCGTGCAGTTTCCGGAAGCGGACCCGGTCCTTCGTGTGGCCCAGCACGCCGGCGATCCGGCTCATGAGGTCGGTGCTATGGGCAAAGTAGGCGGTGCCCACCAGGTCGCAGGGTACCGGGGCGTTTTGAGGGGTGACCGCATCAATGGCCAACCAGTCCCCGTAAGCGGTGCGGGGGCGGATCAGCTTGGCCGAGGTCTTCTGCTGGTATTCGATCCACCTGACCATCGCCGGATAATTTTCCTCCAGAATTTTTCGGTCCCCATAGTGCCAGTAGGTTTTCCATGGGCAGATGACGCCGGCATCCGCCCAGCCGGCGTTGCCAAATTGTGCAGGGCCGAGCTGACCCAACACGTCTGGGGCCACGTCGGGATAAGCCCCGTCCGGGCGCTGACCGTCGCGCAGGTCGGTCGTCCACTTTCGGAACAGGTTGCGGACGTCGTAGTGAAAAGCGGCGGTGCCGATGAATACCTGGGCGTCGCCGGTCCAGCCGAGTCGTTCGTCACGCTGGGGGCAGTCGGTGGGGACATCGAGGAAGTTGCCCCGTTGGCCCCAGCGGATGTTTTGGTTCAGCCGGTTGAGGATCGGCTTGGAACAGCGGAACCGACCGGTGGGCTTCATGTCGGTGTGCAGGACGAGGGCGGTGAGCAGGGATTTGGAAGGTGGGCGGGTCAGGCCGGTGACTTCCACGTAGCGGAAGCCGTGGAAGGTGAAGCGCGGGGTCCACTCCTCGGAACCGCCACCCCGGCAGATGTAGGTGTCGGTGGCT
>Ga0194124_10004201_pt1 | contig 14343 bp, 15 predicted proteins | sample TA2KigCas0mmetaG_FD_148605 | JGI IMG/M metagenome (GOLD analysis project Ga0194124, IMG submission 148605) | Freshwater microbial communities from Lake Tanganyika, Tanzania - TA2015031 Kigoma Deep Cast 0m | ecosystem: Environmental > Aquatic > Freshwater > Lake | place: Tanzania: Lake...
TCATGAGCAGTTCTTCAAAAATTCGATAGGCATTATGGAGGGTGGTGACAAGCCCGAAATCGTCAAAATGACGATAAATGCACCTTTTTCTAGGTTAGTAGAGCTAGAACCTTTGCACCACTCGCAAAGGGTTTTAAAAGCATCAAAAAATAGTATTCAAATTGAAATCACTGTTGATATTAATCTTGAGCTTTGTTATAAGATTCTGTCTTTTGGGCCAAATTGCATCGTAGAAAAACCACTATCCTTTGTTAAGGAGTTAAGGCGACTTTTGGGTGAAACATCGAAGAATTATCGATAATTTTTAGTTTTTGTAGGACTGTACTGTTAAAAAACTACTTGAAATTTTTACTCCTGGTTCTACGTAAAATCCTATTCTTGGCCCACCTTGGTGAAAATGAGCTTCATGACATATGTATACAATCTGCTTATTTATTTTAAAAAATAAATATTTTTTATTCTTGACTATCGTTAGCTCATTCTCGATTTTTTGAACTGCATGATCTAGTTTTTCCGAGAATCGATGGTAAATTCTACGATGATCTTTCTCAAATTGTATGATTGAAAATCGTTTTAAATCGGCTGCAATTGTAAATCGGTTAAGAATTGCATGAATCTTATCAAATCCCCATATTATGCCAAACTGTCCAATTTCTCGAATATCCTCGATTTTAATTTTAGCCTCAATTATGAAGTTTTGATGTTTATTGATGGAAACGTTGACATCGTAGTATTTCCATGACCAGTCATCACGATTTTCCATAACATATCTGCCCCCTTTGATTTTAGCGAATTCTTTATCAGTATCAATTTCTTCCCAATTATTGACGTTATTTTCAAAGCATTCCTCGATAATTATCGATGTTGATTTATTGACTGTTCTTCCTAGATTTGGTATCATTTTGGTTGCTTTTGCCGTGAACAAGTGTTATTAATGTCATATCATGTGCTAAACTGCCTGTGTTAGCGAATACATAGATCGTATCTAATTTCCCAGTACTATAAAACGGTCCATTTATTTTTACATGTTCTATCGCATACTCAACAAGTAGATTCTTGATTTTTCGTCTTCTTAGCTCTTCGTAATGTGGAATAACGCTTTTCCAATCTTTTTCTTTACACTCTGCAATCATTTTATTGATAATTTTAATTTCCCCCCATTTTGGTTCGTTATACAAATCTTCATCTAGTTGTCGATTTCTAATCTCAGCATGTAATAAATACTGTGGTGAGTGCAAATGCCGGAATATGTATTTATCACGCTTTGCATCAGAAATCATTGATACTAATGTATCAAAACGTTTAGCTTCAAATGTTACACCATCATTTCCAATGACGGCTTCTTTCCAAAGATTGTTTAGTTCTTTGCAAAAGTTTTCATGTAGTACTTCTAAAAGGTTATTCATTACACAAATATTGCCAGACACTCCATATTGTATATAGGGACTAAATTATTTTTACTCCCGATATAGAATATGGTATAGGTGCCCATATTGCATTCAAATTGGATAATATGACCTGGCGCCCCCTTAGTAAAGATGAAAACCCATTTGCAGAGTCTGCCTCGGATGTAATTGCACAGCTTGCCTTTGAGGCTTTTTCGGAAAAGGCCTATACCATTGTTCATTGTGAGTATAAAGCCCCGAAAATCTATATTAACGGCGGCTGGATAAATATTTGGCCTAGTACCTATTTGTGGGATAGGGATTCGGATGATCATATACGACTGCTTCATGCTTTTAATATTCCTATTGCTCCTGAATATCACCAATTCAAAAATGTAGGGGATATTAAGCGGTTCACGTTGATATTTCCAGCTGTTCCTAGGCATTGGGATTGCTTTTCATTTAAAGAAATTGCCGGGGGCCACGATGGTTTTCATGTTTTTGATATTGAACGAAATACTACCGGGGTTTATCAAATAGTTCTTCGATAGGACAATCATCCTCCTTATTTGTTATACCTTATAAAGCAATTCATTTAAGACCTTTTCTTAAACTTAAGATTTTAATTATGCTACGACGTAAGTTCTTAATCAGTCTTGGTTTGTTGCCACTGTTGCTGAGAAATATTTCATCAGCAAAACCTGAAAAAACTGGCAAAACAACTATTTTGGTTGGACTAGGAAATGCTGGCGAGGTTTTAGTTAAAGATTTTTTTAGACTCGGTTATCAAGGTAAGTGTCGAATCATTAAAACAACTAGTTGGGATACTAAAAAGATGGATGATACACTTGATAAGCTACTCAATGAAGAGCGGTTTATTTTAAATCCTCATCCTAAATTTTCGAGGCTAGCTATAATTAAAAATGCACATTTTGTCTTTCTCGCAGGTCTTGGCGGTACTCGGTCAACTTACCTTACCGCATATGCTCACCAGGAGATGGAAAGAGAAGGGGCCTCGTTTCAAATGTTTCTAACTACTCCTTTAGAATTTGAGGGGCTAACTCGTTTTAAACGTGCAAATATATTCAGAGAGGCTACTCAGTGGGATACGCGGATCAAGTTTCTCTCTTTGAAAGAAGAGCTAAAAAATCCCACATGGACCATAAAAGAAACCTTTGAAATGCATGTGCCCGAAAGGCTGTATAACCTTTATTTAAAAAATAAAGTATAATTGTATATGCTTATCAAGGCGATTTATCAATACAACCAGGGTACTGCATTATAGATGTTAATTCGTAATTTGATGTGGTATGACTTCTCAAACCCTAAAGCGAAAATTAAAGGCTCTCGAAGGACAATTATCTGAAATCCACGCAATAAGAATCCACCGTGCATTAAGCTGGTTAAAAGCTGCCGAAGAGCAAGAGAAGAATCAGGATTTAAGGTTATTGTCCTTGTGGATTTCTATGAACAGTTTATATGCTATGGATGAATTAAGATTTGAGCGAATGCAAGAAAGAGAGCGCTTCGCTGAATTTATAAACAGACTTGTAGATTGCGATAACGAGTCGCGGTTGTATCATGTTCTATGGAATAAATTTTCTGGCCCTATTCGTTTGTTAGTCGAAAATAAGTTTGTCTATGGGCCGTTTTGGGATAACCTCCGTGGCGAGGGTCGTGATTGGGAGAAAGGCTTTCAGCAGTCAATTGCGGATGCCAACCAAGCACTTTCAAAGAAAAACGTGCCCTACCTGCTCCGAATCGTGCTAGACAGGTTATACGTGCTTCGTAATCAGCTCATACACGGAGGAGCGACTTATAAGAGCCAAGTTAACCGAGCGCAAGTGAGGGATGGGGGTAATATTCTACTGGCTTTGCTTCCGGTTGTTATTGAATTAATGATGCAACATCCTAATAATGACTGGGGGAAGATTTATTTTCCTCCGGTAGAATGAGTCAATTGTAGTTCAAGTAAATCCTTTTCAAATGGAACTAACAGAAATCGAAAGAAGTGTACTAAATCGGCTATTCAAGGCTAGTAAAGGTTTGTATATGCGGACGTTGCAAAGCCAGTATAACTTGACTGCTGAACTCTTTTTTGGCTTAATAAGTAGCTTAAAATCAATAGACTATATTAAAACTGTGGAAGATCGGATACATATTACCAGTCAAGGCATGGAATATATGGTGGCTAATCCAATAAAGCTTGAAAAAAGGGTGTCTTCTGATGATGCTATACCTGAAAATTTTAAAGGGAAAAAAATTGGCATAAACGAGTTTTATATACCGATTAAGTTTGAGAAATAATTTTGTACTTTTCTGATGGGAGGCATAAGAAATTAGCACATCGGAAGTGAAGTCGCTTCCAGGGTTAAGGGAACCTTTAACCTCAATCCCTAAAACACATAGATTTTGCGAGCAAAATCATAGTGTTTTAGGGTGCTCGCTCAAAGGTACTTACGCTTCGCTTCAGTACCATTGAGCTCACAGTGTTGAAGACATTGATTTTTACGAAATCGTCAAAATGCAATGGCTTCAACACATAGCTAAAGTTTAGAGAGTAGTGGACTGTGCCTCCCTTTTTTTATGTCAGTTGTTAAAACCGTAAATAAGTGGAAAAGGGACTTCATCCAACATGGGGTCAAAGATGAGCTGGTAGCAGACTATCTCACTTACATTAAGCCTTTAGTAGATAAGGGGCTTCCCATTATCTTTGATTTCAAGCATCTCTGTCTGCTGCTCGGCAAGAATACTTCATATCTTGCTTCAGTAGTAAATGCAAGCTCGTCTCACTACCGTGAGTTTACAATTCCAAAGCGGAGTGGGGGGGTGCGTACGATATCTGCCCCTTATCCCGCACTGCTGGATTGTCAACGGTGGATTAATCAGCACATCTTATCCAACGTAGAAATTCACTCATCGGCGCATGGATTTGCCAGCCGTAAGTCCATCATCACCAATGCCCAGGTGCATGTGGGAAAGAAGTATTTTCTCAAGGTTGATATCAAGGACTTTTTTCCCTCTATTACGATTAATCAAGTTATTACGGTTTTTAAGAATCTGGAGTATACCCATAAGGTATCTTTTTATCTTGCCTCGCTTTGTTGCTACGAAAAAGTTTTACCGCAGGGAGCCCCTACCAGCCCTATGCTCAGCAATATTATTGCCACCAGTATGGATAACCGGCTAGCCCGATTTGCCCGTAAGTTCAAGCTTTCTTACACCCGATATGCGGACGATCTAGCTTTCACGGGCGCTTCAATAACCGTAAAACATCTCCAATATATTACTGAGATAATTCAGGACTGCGGGTTCACTATTAATCCTTCTAAGACCTTGCTGCAGCAAAAGAAAAATAAGAGAATACTAACCGGTATTTCTATTGCGGAGCAACAGATAAAAATTCCCAGAGAATACAAGCGAAAACTTAGGATGGAGATTTATTGTATTCGTAGATTTGGTATTGTTCGTCATATCCGAAATCAACGGATAAAAAACCCGAATCACCTTTCTACCGTAATTGGCAAAATTCAATTCTGGCTCTCCGTGGAACCAGATAATGCATTTGCTAAAAACTCACTTGAAGAATTACGCAAACTTCCTCAATAGCGATTTAATTCTCCACCTTCTCCATAAAGTAGCACAGTCCATTGGCCAGCCGCATCTGGTCGGGTGTTTTACATTCCGGTTCAAATAGCAGGGGCGAACCTACAAGAATGAAAGCGGCCCTCGCTCGGGATACGGCTACATTGAATCGGTTGGGGTTATATAAGAAATCCATCCCTCGGGGTGCATCGGCTGCCGAAGAGGTAACCATGGAGTAGATGACAATGGGCGCCTCTCGGCCTTGAAATTTATCAACCGTACCCACCTCCTTAAATCCTCCCAACCGCTTGGTGATCTCCTGTCTTTGACGGTTGTACGGGGTAATGATCCGAATGTGCTTTGGCTCCACGATGAACTTCTTACCGGTTGCATCTACCCATTCAACATCCCCTTTAGTCAGGTTATTGAATATGTGCACTACCGCTTCAACCTCCTGGGGAGCGTAATTGCTATTGCTGCTATGTGTCACAGGCTGATAATAAAGTCCTGCTCCGTCAAAGGGGGTATTTCCACTAATGCGCTGCCGTTGTAAAGTAGGCATCGGCGAAAGCTTGCCATCGTAGTACAGGTCCGAGTTGAAGGAGCAAATCTTCGGATGCATTCGCCAGGTAGTACCCAAAAACACGCCTTGATCCGGCCCAATCGTTTTTTGTTCCTGAAATATATGTTCCAAGGAAGAAACATCTATTCCATCGGGATGCACCCCTTGTATCGGCTGACGAAGTTGTTGCGGATCGCCCAATAGTACCAGGTTCTTGGTAGCATAGCAACAAACTAAGGTGTCTGCCAGCGACAACTGCCCGGCTTCGTCTACAAAAAGGTAGTCAACTGCATTAGATAGACTAGTATGTGCCCACATGTTACTGGTACCAGCGATTACATGCATTTCCTTAATTTTTTTCTCAATGCTCTCGAAATCCTGGGTAGTGATCCAGGTTTGCTTGGTTCCACCTTCCGATTCATTTTTTTGAAGCATCTCCACTTTGAACCCAATTTCCTTTCCGCGGTCTCTTACTTCTTCCAGCAATCCGGAAATCACTTTATGGCTAAGCGCCGTGATACCCACTTTTTTTCCGGCTTGGACCAGTGCCAGAATCAGGCGACTGGCATTGTATGTTTTGCCGGCGCCGGGGGGGCCTTGAATCGGTAATACTCCACGATCCAATTTCATCAACCACTCCAGCCGACCTTCGAATGTCTCCTTATCGCCTACTACGGGCGAAGAGAGCCTGGGTTTTTCCCGCAGCATCAGGTCAATGGCACACTGTAGCGAACGGTTCTTGATGCCATATCGGAGAATGTCAGTTCCCAACTCGACCACTCTTTTGATCCGGTGTGTTTTGTTAAAATCCTTGAACTTAAAAAAACTGATCACGGGCAGATCCACGTCTTTGTTTTCCCGCTCGATCTTTACCTTTTGGGCATCTCGGTCAATGGATATTACTTTCCCTTTGATCTTTGTTCCCAGCAAAAGCAAATTATCCCCTTCCTGCAACTCGCACTCTTGATCGGGATAGCGGTATGTTTCTGTAATATTCTTGCTCTCTATTTTTGATCTGCCCATTTGTTTTAGTCCATATAGCACCGTAGGCTCATCCAGTAATTCCTCCTTATTGGATTCCTCGATTCGGAATTTATCCCATAGCATCTTTTTATCCTCTCGTCCATACCAGTCCAGCAGATGGGCTGTGAGGTAGTTGACCTTCTCGCGAGGGGTGTGTTTGGTGATGTCCTCTCGTACGTCTTTCAGCAATCCGTCATATATTGGCTTAACGGTCAGCTGATGTCTCGAGACCCGCCCCTTGGGCATGCCATCGCCCTTCTCCGGTGCGGGTATGTCCTCCCCACTAGCTCTCAGTTCTGCTCTAAGTTCAGACAGCCACTTGAAAAGGGCAACTGTGGACCAGCAGTCATCTGCATTGTACTTTTCAATCACTTGGCGCATCTCTGGTGTTGCTTTGGCAACTCTGCCTGTTTCTAGCAAGAACTCATAATCGGCTTTAACGGGTCCAACTGTTTGAAGCGACTCTTTTCTTATGTACTTATGATATTTTTCAAGGTCTTTCAGTGAGTATTTTTCTACACCGGCTCTTAGTGATTGTTTTACAATTTGGTATAGATCGACAAATGTGCCTGATCGCAGTAATATTTCGGTCTCTTCTATCCGTGTAGAATACTTTAACATTAATCGCTTAAAGGCCGAGGTCTCATATGGAGCGTAGTGGTAAATGCGCATGTCGGGACTGCGACGATAACATTTCATGGCAAAGTCAATGAACTTCTCAAAAGCCTTTTTTTCAGCTTTCTCGGTTTCAGCCCACGAAATATGGTACTTGTTTTTATGGCAGTATCCAATAATATATTCCCGGCCGCTAGAGGGAACCAAGGGATCACCCTCTAGGTCCAGGAAAATATCGTCTGCATTGGGCTCGGGTAGTCTAAAGAATCCAAAGCCCTCCTCTCGTTGAAGTAATTCGTATTTGGGTTCACCATTAGCGTTGCGCACTTCTAGTTGTAGTCTAGCTTGCTCCCTAAGTTTTTCATAGGTTAGTATTGATCCTCTTTTTGGTTTAAAAGGTAGAGGTAGTGGTTGCGTGGCGAGCTCTTCTAATTTTTTTATGTTCTGATTCTCGCGAAGCTCTTGTAATTGTGTGTTGCCTAGTCCTGCTACATAACTAAGATGATCTACTTTTCTTCTAGCGGTATCGCATTCTTTCCACCAAAGACAAATATCGCAGTGACTTACCGGATCGGGGTGGGGTAGCGTTTTACTTTGTACTGCTTCTAAAAACTTTCTTTTTATAAGCCGGTAATAGGCCGCATAATCCATGAACCGGTGCTCTTCATGAGCCTGCGGTTGTTTTACATGCATAATTTCCGGCAATGTGCCCTGGATGGTAGAAACAAATTCAGAGTATAGCGCAATTTGCAAGATTGTTCCAGCCTTAGTGTCTGTCGCTAATTTGGTATCGCAGACTTCGTAGGACCAGCTTCCCAGGGTGCTGGGTTTTTCTACACGAATTAGAAAGTCTGCCCAACCCTGCCAGACATCCATTTCCATTCGGGCTTGGTAGATGTAATCGGCACCTGATTTCATGGCTTCTAAAGTATCTTGAAATGCGCGATTCGATTCTGTGTCGATCTCAACGATATGTTTGCCTTTTGCTCTTAACTCCTGTAAAAATGCCTGCTCAAACTCGGTTCCTCGTTTTTGAAGGGTTTCTATCAAACGACTTTTTTGAATGGGCTTTTTACGCTCACCCAACATGGCTGACTTGTTCAACGCCGTCAAACGGGGGCAATGAATGTGACCGGAAAGATCAGAGGGGCTGTAGTATGTCTTGTTGTCTTTTATGCGCATGATGCAGAATTTTACGTTTATCGGATAGGGGTGGCAGATATAATTTTGTAATCACTTCGAAATCTCCCTAACAAAAAGGCGAGTTCGGGGTTTCTGTCAATTACTGGAGTTTGTGTATCGGCTGTTTCTGTTAGCCTTAGTCTTAGACTAATGACCAATGTCTGTGCTGACTTATCCTCACTTACCACCCTTTGGCTGGGATGAAGCCGCAGGCGTTTTACATAGCTGGCTGCCCACTTGTAAAAGGCAATTTGAATCTCATGCAAGGGGTCTTTTTCAGAATGAATCCATACCCCCAGGGCATCTTTGAATTTTTTTGCTACTCCTAGTTTATGCTCAAACTCCGACCTGTCAAACGTAACTACTTCGCCTTGCTCATTTTCCATGGCATCTACGTTGAGTCGGTGAATTTGGTCTATTCTAAAGTTCAGAATCTTTGTTCCCTCCATATCGGCAGCAGTTAAGTAATAGTAATGCTCGTAATAGCGAATATGTAAAGGAGCGACCTGCTGCATAGTCAGGTTTTCGATCTTATTGTCATACACCGACACTTTGGTGTAATTAAACTCAATGACCTCCCCGCGATGAATGTGGGAGAGAATTTTAATGACACATTTGATGACTCTTGCCTCAAAATCGGGGTTAGCAGTGTCAAACAGCACAGGACCGGTTTGAAAGATGGCATACTGGCTTTCCATTTCACTCTCTGAGATATTGAAAATGTCGGGCAGTTGATATAGTATTTTTTGTACCGCGGGAATAGAATCAAATCGTTTAAGGATACCGGCCAAAAAAGGAAGAGTGAATCTTTCGTCTTCATCGAGGTCGCCAAATTCGGGGTACTCTGTATCTGTAGCCCAGGTGTAGATCTTATGCTTAAAGATTACTTTAAATAATTTTTTGCGAAGCTTTAGCGGCATTTCTTTTTTGCTGTGATCAAAGTCTCCCTCGCGCAATTTTTCGATGCAGGCTTGTAACGTACGCAGGCCTATGGGTTCCATTCCGCAATCTTCGAGCCCTTCGTTTACGCGTGTGTGCATTTCTTGTAAAGTGCCACCACCAGATGATAGAAATACGCATATCTGACGGATGCGCTGCGTATGAATAGTATGTTGGTTTTTCATGACCATAAACAAACTTACGTAAAAAGTACGCAATTATTTTGCGTAGTATGTGGCTAAGTTTGCCTTGTCAACAAAAAGAAAAACTATGACTTGGAGACCACTTGGTGAACCTAATGAAAAATCGCTAGAAAACGATATGCTTTGGTCTGATCTAGCTTTAAAGGCTCAAGAACCAGAGGGGCAGACACTAGTTAATTGTAAATACGTATCAAAAGATAAATATGCAAACGGTGGATGGGTTAATATATATGATACCACATTTCTTGTAAATCCCGATACGCATGATATGCTCAGATTAGTCCAAGCGTATAATGTGCCAATAAGCCCTGAGAAGCATTACTTCAAAGTAGCTCGTCAAATAAAATCCTTTACACTCGTTTTCCCGAGAGTTCCTAAATACTGGCGAATTTTCAATTTACTAGAGGTTGCTGGCAAAACAGACGGATTCCATGTTACTAATATTTCAAGGAATGAATCAGGTATTTATAATATTCAATTAACGTAAACAACAACTACCTATATGTTAAACACAGCCGAACTGCGGTCCACGTTTGACCGCCTCTTACTCGATCTTCCTGAGTCTTTACGCTCTGATGTCTCGATCCGCTATGATCACTATAGCCCACTGCATGGATTAATCGATGTAGTGATTACGCGAGGCGATCAGTGTATGGCGCTAGGTAGATTTAGATCTGTTTCGAAGGATACTCCCAGCGGGTTTTCGGATCGTTTCAGAGTGGCCATGGGTTATCCGGCCGATACCTGGTACTTGTTTGACTTTGATGGTACCCGTCTAGTGATCAATGACCTTAGTCTAACGGATCCTGAGGATGAGTTTTCCAGTTCGGTGGAGACCGGATTTAGACGGCTTTGCAGCACTCCCGAAGAGTGGAAGCAAGGGCAAAAGACGTTTGACGATATGAAAAGATTTCTCGATGCCATGCGCTACCTTATTAATGAGGAAGCCATTACAAACCACGTAAAATAACAATTATGAATACTCTTAAAACCCTCCTCAGTGAAGTGAATACCATCGGCTTCTGGGGACGTATTTTCGGATGGAATCGTGTCAAACAATTAGTGATTGATGCGTTGAGTGAATTGCAATCACTTACCGATGCACTGGATCGTTATCGCAAGCAAAATGATGACGATCGACGCACCCTGGAACTGGCTCAAAGCAAGTTGGACTCCGCTGAAAGTCGCATCAGTGATGTTTTACGGGATAAAGATGCGCAAGCAATTGAGTTGAATCAACTGCGCAAGCAAGTTAATGAACTCGGTTCTGAAGTCGCCACCTTGCAAGCAAATGATGCGACTCGTGAGCAGGAATCAAAAAAGGCGCTGACCACCTTGGAGCAGATACAGAATCGTATTTCGGCAGATCGAAATGCAGAGGTAGAGGAGCGCCAGCAGGCTGAACTGACTCGCATGGAAGGACTCAAAGAGACCTGGGCGCGCCATCAATCAGATACTAAGAACAAAATTCGACTGCTTTGTGAAAAGCATACCATACAATATGTAGACAAGGTGCCATTTAGGGGTGAACCCGACAACACTATCCTAGTTTGCAACGAGTATGTAGTGTTTGATGCCAAGAGTCCTGCCAACGACAAGCAGAATAATTTTCCCAACTATCTGCGCGGTCAGGCTGATGCCGCCAGTAAGTATGCGGATAAGGAGAATGTGCGTACAGATATCTTTTTTGTAGTACCGTCTAACACACTAGAAGGGCTCAGTCAAACTGTGTATGAATTTGCCAAGCACCGGGTGTTTATCATTTCTGCTGATTGTCTGGAGCCAGTTATGTTAAACCTCAAAAAAATCGAAGAGTATGAGTTTGCCGAGCAAATGAGTCCCGAAGAGAGGGAGAATGTATGCCGCTCTATTGGCCGCTTACTCCATCTAATTAAACGACGCTTACAGGTAGATAACTACTTTAGTAAGGAAGCCCTAGCCCTTGCCGGTGACTGTGAAAATCTACTGCCAGCTGATGTGATCGAGGAAATTATCCGCATGGAGCGGGCGCTCATCATGAATCCGCCTCAGGAACGCTCCGGTAAGGAGATTAGTCTGGATACCCTCAAGAGAGAGAATCGTCAGGTAGAAAAAGGCCTTCAGGAGAGGGGAGTAGTGCCCGGGGAGGAGGAAATTGGGCAGAAAATCAAGGAGTTGCCGTTGTATAGGGAGGAATAATTTTGGCTGATATTAAAAGGGTAGAAAGTTTCCATTGCAAAAAGAAGATGTAATGATCATTTCACCTTACAACGCACAAGTGTATGAGATTCAGTCTCGGTTAGGCCTGCAACAAGGAGTTGGAACGGTAGATAAGTTTCAGGGCCGACAAGCACCGGTGGTCATTTATTCTATGGCCACGTCCAAAGCAGAAGATGCTCCTCGTGGGATGGATTTTTTATATAGCCCTAATCGATTTAATGTGGCAGTTTCCTGAGCTCAGGCAGTATTTATTATGGTAGCGGCACCCGCTGTGTTTGAATCAGAATGTAAATCCCCAGAGCAGATTAAGATGGCGAATCCGTTTTGTTATTAACTTGAAAAAAATATTTGAATTCATTTTGCTTAAAACACTTGTCTATGCTAAGATTTAAAATTAAACTCAAAAATGTTGGAGTTTCTAAAGAAATATTAATAAAAGAAATTCGCTCAATTGCAAAAAAATTAAAAAAGAAAACACTTACTAAAGCTGAGTTCGATGCTAATTCCAAATATGGTAGCCATCTAGTAGTTAAAAAAATTGGTTGGAATAAAGCAAAAGAGTTTGCTGGTTTGGAAATTAATAAGCCAATGAATACAACCGCTCAGCAGTTGTTAAAAAATCTTTTTCAAGTTTGGTTAAAGTTAGGTCGGCAACCTGGACGTGAGGATATGAAAAGACCGATTTCTCTTTATTCACATAGCCCTTATGTTGATCGTTTTGGTTCTTGGACTGACGCTTTAGTAGCATTCGAAAAGTCTATCAAAAGGAATAAACTTGATTATGCAAAAATTAAAATGATTGAAGCAAAACAGCCGATTAAACATAAAACAAAAAGAACTATAAGTGCAGAATTACGAATGAAAGTATTAGCAAGAGACAAATTTACATGTCCTTACTGCCCTAAAAGTGATCATGGTAAGCCAGGTAAAGTTTATGTTATTGATCATATTTTTCCTTGGGCTAAAGGTGGTGAGACAACTTTAGATAATTTACAAGTTATGTGTAGGTCTCATAATCTCTCAAAAGCTGCTTTCGTTTTAAACCCACGAAGTAAAAAAAAGTAGTTTTATAATCGAACTTGAATTGAGCAAATATTTTATTTATTTTTTTATTCAGCAAACCATACGTTTACAAGACCGTGGTGAATTCCAACTCCCATCTTTGTAAAACGCGTACTCCAGCCTTTTTCCAAAATACAATCCCTATGGCCTTTTAAGTATACTATCGTAGCAATATTCGTTTGATAAAATAATTTAAAAAAAGCCAAAGAGCATATATTTTAAATCAAAAAGCTCGCTTTGTTTATTTTATAAAATAAATAAATGTTGAAAAGACATTACTAGTAATGAAAATTCATGTGGATAAAATATTCTGAAGTAAATTATTGAAACTAGGGTACAAAAAATATTTAAATTAATTGTTTTAATCTCATTAAATGTGAGATTTATGAAAAATAAAAAAAGAGGTATTTTAAATTTCACATAATTCTGCTTTTACATCGTTTTCAAATCTTTCAATTTCGTTTTTTTTGAGATTAAATTCTTTAATTACTTTTTCGATTCCAATGGAAATTAGTTCTCTTGAAATTCTTTTTTTTATCTCAAAATTATAATCACGAATGAATTCCTTAAACCTTAGTTGAATTATTTCATTCATCATTATTTTAAAATCACTACTATGCTTTCCTTTTGTTTCATGTCCTGTAAATGGGTCTAGATATTTAGGTATATAAGCAATGTTCCAAGGGCTTGTAAATAGTAAAGGATTTTTCGTTTTTCCAAATAAATGAGACACTTGGTAATTAATTATCTGTGTTTTATTTGATGTCTTTATTTTAGAGTAATTTGTTAACATTTGTAGAATTTTTGTTGGTTCAGAATTATTCGATGGATCTTTTTTTATTTTATTATTGCCAAAAATTGTCTCGTATAATTTCAAGTACATGTTTGTCTTTCTCGCATCACGGCCGTAGCCTCTAATAAATACTTCCTTATTCTCAAAGAGTGATTTTTTTAATTTATGCCATTCTTTATTTATGTCCTCACTTTCAATGAAAATAATGTCATCAATTCCTTTTTTAAAGAATGAATCTCTATCAAAGTCTATAAATAATTTTGAATAGGCGTCTCTTACTTCTGACATATTTTTTACTACTTTAATTAAGGTACTCTTTTGATGTTTCTACTCTGTGTCAAAAGTATAATTTATCTTTTCACAATGGGTACCCCTAGTGATTTCTTGACAACAGTAATATTGGGCTTCGCCCCTTTGGAAGTGGATAGGGTCTTTTTTTGAACAGAGATTTTTTCTGGCAAATAATATTTACTGAGTGGCGAAGTTGTGGCAGAGGTACTAAAAAAAATGGTTACTGTAATGTAACCATTTCATTCTCAATTTCCGCTTGCTAGACTTGAACTAGCGACCCTCTGATTAACAGTTAATACATCCCCATCACCCCCTCCATATCCTTTTTCACTTTATTATTTACAATCTTAGCATAGATCATGAGGTTCTTCATCCCGCTATGGCCAATCATTTTACCCACGGTTTCTAGGGGTACTCCATTAGATAAAGTAACGGTGGTAGCAAAAGTGTGGCGTGCTAGGTGCATAAACAGATTCTTTTCAAGGCCTGCCAGGCGGGCAATTT
>Ga0194124_10004203_pt1 | contig 14340 bp, 17 predicted proteins | sample TA2KigCas0mmetaG_FD_148605 | JGI IMG/M metagenome (GOLD analysis project Ga0194124, IMG submission 148605) | Freshwater microbial communities from Lake Tanganyika, Tanzania - TA2015031 Kigoma Deep Cast 0m | ecosystem: Environmental > Aquatic > Freshwater > Lake | place: Tanzania: Lake...
GAAACCAGATTATCCTTGTGCTGCCGCAGGGCACCGCGCAGCCACTGACGCTTGGCGGCGGCCTTGGCCGCCTGGGGCGAACGGGCCACCACCAGGCCGAAGTCGTGCAGCTCGGCCAGGCAGTCGGGGCGGTAGGCGCCCAGGTTCACAAACCAGAGCCGCTCGGGCCTGGGCGCGGCGGGCTCGCGCCCCAGGCTCACCGCCCAGCCATCGATCGCCCGCACCGCCATGAAGGCATCCAGGTGCAGGCCCTCACGCCGCCCGAACCACTGGCGCCGCAGCTCGGGCAGGGTGTCGTCGATGCTGGCTCCCGCCACGAAGCGCACGTCGTGCAGTTCGATGTGGCAACCGGGCACGCGGCCGCCGAGCACCACCAACAACAGGGTCGGCTGGCCAGCGGTCACGACGAAGCTGTTGTCAACGGGGACCCGCGCAGACACCATCCCAGCATGAGCTCACCATCGCCCCAGGAACGGGCCTACATCCACGGCACCAGCGACCGGGAACAGCAACGGCTGATTGAGCAGGCCGACATTTTGACCCACCTGCTGGCGGCCAAACTGGAGCTGCACCCCGGCGAGCGCCTGCTCGAGATTGGCTGCGGCGTTGGCGCCGTGCTGGCGCAGATCGCACGCGGGCAGCCACAGACCCTGCTCAGCGGCATCGACATCAGCCCTGAGCAGATCGCCGGGGGCCACCGGCACCTGGACGCCCAGGGGCTGGGCAGCGGCAGCGCCAACCCGGTGGAGCTGGTGGTGGGCGACGGCGCAGCGCTGCCCTGGCCCGATGACCACTTTGACCGGGTGAGGCTGGTGTGGGTGATTGAGCACCTTGGCGACCCACTGGCGGTGCTGCCCGCGGCGCGGCGGGTGCTGCGGCCCGGCGGCACGATCCACCTCACCGAAACCGACTACGCCAGCCTGCGGGTTTCGCCGCCCGATGCGGCGATCGAGGCCCTGCTGGCCGCCTTCCCCGCCCACTTCAACCGCCATGGCGACGCCCATGCCGGCCCGCGCCTGGGCCCCTTGCTGGAGCAGGCGGGCTTTACTGCCGTGCGCAATGCGATGGTGGGCATCCATCACTGGTGCCCCAGTGAACGCGAACAGGTGCAGCAGTTCTGCGCCTATCTGCTGGGGTTCATCAGCCCGGAGTTGCCGGCCCTGCAAGCGGCGGCCCCCACGGCTGAGCTTGCGGCGCAACTCGAGGTCGGTGTGCAGCGGTTTGCCGCGCTGGGCGACCGCCACAAAGCCTCCATCAGCATCAGTGGCTATCAGGGCTTTGGTGTGGCACCGGCCTGAGTATTGGCCGGGCGGCGGAAGTCGGCAAACACCACGACGGCGCCGCTGCCGCTCTGGCTGATCTCCAGCTCCAGAACAGGCCCTGTGGCATCGCGGTGCAACCAGCCACTAAGCCGACCGCTGTCGTCGGTTTCGACCAGCAGCACCCGACAGCTGCGGGGCTCGATCCAGCCGATCAACGGTTCCACCTCCCGAAAGGCCGGTTGCCCCTGGCGGTTGCGGCCCTGCACCGCACCAGCACCGGTTTAGACGGCAGCCCAGTCGCGCTGGCCCCGCACGCGGCCATCGGCTCCCACCTGCAGCTGCAACCGTTGCCGGCTGGCCGCCACGCCGGCGCTGACATGGGCCAGCGCCTCGGCCTGCCACTCACCCGACAGGCGCGTCAGATCAGCAGGCGGCGCGCAACGACCGGGTTGGGGCGCCGCGATGGCAGCGGTCCAGGGCAGCGGCAGGTCCAACAAGGCTGCCAGAAGGGAACGGGACAGGAGGTGGTGCATCGTCCGAGCGAGCTAGGAGAAGGCAGGTTGGGGCCATTGTGACCAGGCTGGTGAGCAGCGAGATCCACCAGCGAATGGCCAGCCCCGCCACAGCGATGCCCCAACTCACCCTCCACGGCGGCACCACCATGCCCGCCCTGGGCCTGGGCACCTGGAAAGCGGCTTCGGGCGAGGTGGGGCAGGCGGTGCGCACGGCGCTGCAGCTGGGCTACCGCCACATCGACTGCGCCAGCATCTACGGCAACGAGGCCGAGATCGGCGCGGCCCTAACGGGAGCCCTGGCCGGTGGGGTGGTGAGCCGCGATGCGCTGTGGATCACCTCCAAGCTCTGGAACGACTGCCACGCCCCACAGCAGGTGCGCCCGGCCCTGGAGCGCACCCTTGCCGACCTGCAGCTGCAGTACCTGGATCAATACCTGATCCACTGGCCGGTGGTGCACACCCGCGGCGTGCTGATGCCCAGCGTCGCCAGCGACCAGATCCCGTTGGAGCAGCTGCCACTGCACACCACCTGGGCCGCCATGGAAGCGTTGGTGGACGCCGGACTGGTGCGCCAGATCGGGGCGTCCAACTGCAGCGCCAGCGCGTTGGCGGCGCTGCTGCCCCACTGCCGCATCCAGCCGGCCATGAACCAGATCGAGCGCCACCCCTGGCTGCAGCAACACGACCTGCTGGCCTTTTGCCAGCAGCACGGCATCGCCGTCACGGCCTATTCACCCCTGGGCTCAGCGGCCGCCGATAGACCGGGGCCGCTGCTGAGCGATCCCACGATCAAGGCCATCGCCACCAGCCATGGCGCCAGCCCAGCCCAGGTGCTGCTGGCCTGGGGACTGGCCTGCGGCACCGCCGTGATCCCCAAGTCGGTGCAGCGCGAACGGCTGGCCGCCAACCTGGCGGCAGCGCAGCTCGTGCTGACGCCCGAGGATCTGGCCCGGATCAACGCCCTCGATCGCCAGCACCGCTTTGTCGACGGCAGCTTCTGGGAGCTGCCCGGCGGGCCCTACAGCCGCGCCGACCTCTGGGACGAACCCAGGGCCTGATCGGCCAAGCGGCGAAGGGCCCTCCAGCAAGATGAGGCCACCAATGGCGGGGCGATGGATTTCTTCGAACGGCAGTGGAGCTCCTACCGGGCGATCGTGGAGCACGACCTGATGGAGCACCGCGCCGTCGCCGCGGCCACCGCCGCCACCATCGACGACTGGCTGGCCCGCCGTGCCGCCACGGCACCAGCGCCGTCGATGGTGGATCTGGGCTGCGGCGATCTGGCCCTGCTGGCACCGCTGCTGCAGCGGCTGCCCCTGGCCCACTACACCAGCCTCGACCTGGCCGCTGTGGTGCTGCCGCTGGCCCAGGCGGCCCTAGGCACGGTGCCCTACTCCACCCATTGGCTGGAGGGCGATCTGCAGGCCTGGGCACAGGGCGATCTGGATGAGCGCGACGACGGCGGCAGCGGCGAGCAACCACGACGCACCGACATCCTGCACTCAGCCTTCGCCATCCACCACCTCGATGACGACGCCAAGGCCACCTTTCTGCAGGCGGCCCGCCGACGCATCAGCCCCGGTGGTCTGTTCATCTGGGTCGATGTGTTTCGCGAACCCGGCGAGAGCCGCGACACCTACATCGCTCGCTACGTCAACCGCATCAACGCCGGCTGGCCCCAGCTCAGCAGCGCCCAGAAAGAGCACGTGACCAGCCACCTGCGCAGCTTCGACATCCCAGCCGATCGCGACGCGGTGGCGGCCGCAGCGCAAAACACGGGTTGGAACTGGAACTGGGGATGGCAAGGGTCCCACCAGGCCGAAGCACTGGCCGTGCTGACGCCGGCCTGAGGACCGCGCTCAGCTGTGTTCCCTTAAGAAGGCGATCGTGCCTTCCAGTTCGCTTGCAAAGCGATCGATCTCTTCGGGCGTGGTGGTGAAGCTGAGGCTGGCGCGGGCGCTGCCGCTGAGGCCGTAGTGGCGGTGCAGCGGCTGGGTGCAGTGGTGCCCGCTGCGAATGCAGATGCCTGAGGAGTCGAGCAGGGCGGCGATGTCGTTGGCGTGCAGGGGCTCGACGTGGAACGCCGCCAGGGCGCCGCGATCGGGTTGCTGGTCAGGGGTGGGGCCCAGGATGCGCAGCTCCTCAATCGCCTGCAGCCGCTCGAACAGCTGGCGGGTGAGCTGCTGTTCCCAGGCGTGGATGCGATCGAGGCCGATGGCCTGCAGGTAGTCGAGGGCAGCCCCCATGCCGATCGCCTCGCCGATCGCCGGGGTGCCGGCCTCGAATTTGTGCGGCAGGTCAGCCCAGCTGCTGTGCTCCAGGAACACGTCCTGAATCATTTCGCCGCCGCCGAGAAACGGCGGCATCGCATCGAGCAGCGACTCGCGCGCCCAGAGAAAGCCCATACCCGTGGGGCCGCACAGCTTGTGGGAGCTGCCCACCAGAAAGTCGCAATCGAGCTGCTTCACGTCGACGCTGAGGTGGGGCAGGCTCTGGCAGCCATCCACCAGCACCAGGGCACCGGCGCTGTGGGCCAGGGCCGCCACCTCAGCCACCGGGTTCAGGCAGCCCAGGGTGTTGCTCACCTGCACCAGGCTCACCAACCGGGTGCGCTCACTGAGCTTGCTGCGCAGATCATCCAGATCCAGCTCGCCGGTGTCGGTGAGGCCCGCATGGCGCAGCACGCAGCCGGTGCGCGCCGCCAGCAGCTGCCAGGGCACCAGGTTGCTGTGGTGCTCCATGACCGTGAGCAGCACCTCGTCGCCCGGGCGCAGGAACGCCTCACCCCAGCTGCGGGCCACCAGGTTGATGGCCTCGCTGGCATTGCGGGTGAACACGATCTCGCGCGGGTTGGCCGAGCCCACGAAACGGGCTGTCTTCTCGCGAGCCGCTTCGAAGGCCTCGGTGGCGCGGGCGCTCAGCTGGTGGGCTCCGCGGTGCACGTTGGCGTTGTCGTGGTCGTAGTAATGGCGCAGGGCATCGAGCACCTGGCGCGGCTTCTGGCTGGTGGCGGCGTGATCGAGGTAGATCAGCGGCTGCCCCAGGCAGGCGGTCTGGGCCAGCAGCGGAAAGTCGGGCCGGGTCGCGGCCGCCAGATTCAGCCCCAGGGTCTCATCGCGGGGCAGGGCGGCAGCTGCGGGCGGGGCGGCCGCGGCAAACCCAGCAGCTTGATGAATGACAGGACCGGCGGTCATGGCCTCAGGCTCCCTGGAGTTCGCGCTCGACCGGCTTCCAGGCTGCAGCCGCGGCCGGCAGCTCCCGCAGCACCTCCTGGCAATAGCCGGCGAGCAGCAGGCGCGACGCCTGGGCTCGGGCGATGCCACGGCTCTGCAGATAAAAGAGCTCCTCGCTCTGCAACTGGCTCACCGTGGCGCCATGGGCGCAGCGCACATCGTCAGCGACGATCTCGAGCTCGGGCTTGGTGTCGATGCGAGCGCGATCACCGAGCAGCAGGCTGCGGCTCAACTGGGCCGCATCGGTGCGCTGCGCCGCTCGGGGCACCTGCACGGCACCGTTGAACACACTGCGGCCATTGCCATCGGCCACGCTCTTGTGGAGCTGATCGAGCACCCCATCGGGCCCGTCAAAGCGCACCAGGCTGTGGGTGTCGGCCAGTTGGTCCTCCCCCACCCATTGCAGACCGCGCAGGCGCGTGTGGGCAGCACCCTGCTGCTGCAGCACGCGGGGCTCGATGCGGCTGAAGCTCCAGCCCGAACTCACGGTGCTCAGGGCCAGGCGACTGCCGGGAGCCTGCAGCACCGGCAGATGGGCCAACAGCGCCGCATCGCCGTGCCCCGAGGCCACCAGAGCCAGAGTGAGGCTTGCCTGTTCGGCCAGAACGGCCCCCACCACCACACTGCAGGCACTGCGTGCCGCTGCCCCGAGCCGCAAGCCCAGCTCGAATGAAGCCCCGGGATCCAGCACCAGCAGGATCTGAGCCGCCAGCAACTGCCGGCTCGCAGCGGCATCGAGCTCGGCCGTCAAGGCTGCACTCGCCAAAGGGGAGGCATCGGCCTGAATGCGCAGGGCCAGACGGGCCGGCTCAGCACCCGCATTGAGGCGCACCGGCCAGTGCTGGTCGCAGCCCGTTTCCAGCAACAAGGGCTGCCACAGCGCGGCTGCCTCGTCGGCGGGGAGGCGGCTCACCCCCGGAGGCAAGACCAAGCCCGCAAACGGATCAGGTCCTGTCCAGCAGTGAGGCTCGATCGCGGCCAGTCGAGAGGCATCGGTGAAACGCCAGTCTTCCTGCCGCCGCGATGGCAGGGGCGAGGAGGCCAGGGCTTCCCAGGCCGCCACGGTTGCGGTGGCAGCGCTGATCTGCTGGGGGGAGAGCGGCGCAGCAACCATCAGGGCACCTCAGCCAACGCTGGTTGCTCGGCGAGACCAAGCCTGGCCAGCTCCTGATCCACCCAGTCATAACCAGTGCGCTCAAGCTCAAGGGCCAGATCGGCAGCCCCGCTGCGCAAAATCCGCCCTGCAGCCATCACATGCACGTAATCGGGCTTGATCAGGTCCAGCAGGCGCTGGTAGTGGGTGATCAAGAGGGTGGCATTGTCGGGCCCAGCCAGGTGGTTGACCCCTGCAGCAACGATGCGCAGGGCATCGATGTCGAGGCCTGAATCGGTTTCATCGAGAATCGCCACGAGCGGCTCGAGCAGAGCCATTTGCAGGATCTCATTGCGCTTCTTTTCTCCACCGCTGAAGCCCTCGTTCACCGAACGGTCAAGAAAAGCCGGATCCATCTGCACCAAGGCCAGACGCTCCCGCACCAGGTCTTCAAACGCAAAGGTGTCCAATTCCTCCTCACCGCGCTGAGCGCGACGGCCATTGGTGGCGACCCGCAGGAACTCGAGATTGCTGACCCCCGGAATTTCCACCGGGTACTGGAATCCGAGAAACAATCCAGCACGGGCACGCTGTTCCGGCTCAAGCGCCAGCAGGTCTTCGCCCTGGTATTGAACGGAGCCCGCGGTGACGCTGTAGGCGGGATGACCGGCCAACACCTTGGACAACGTGCTTTTGCCGCTGCCATTGCGACCCATCACCGCATGGATCTCACCGCCTCGGATGGTGAGATTGACGCCCTTGAGAATCGGCTGCCCGTCGACAGCGGCGTGCAGGTCACGGATCTCGAGCAATACCGGTGCGTAGGGGCGGATCACAGGGATAACAGAAACAAACGTTGAGAAGACAGGGCTGGACGTCCAACAGGAGCGCAGAGACGAGAGGGCACGATCAACCCACCGATCCCTCCAGCTTGAGTGCCAGCAGTTTGTCGGCCTCGGCAGCAAACTCCATCGGCAGTTGATTGAACACGTCGCGGCAGAAGCCGCTGACCATCATCGACACCGCTTCTTCAAAGGGGATGCCGCGGCTCTGCAGGTAAAAGAGCTGGTCTTCCGACATGCGGCAGGTGCTGGCTTCATGCTCAACAACAGCGTCGCTCTGCTGCGAGCGAATGTAGGGATAGGTGTTGGCACCGGCCTGATCGCCGATCAGCATTGAATCGCATTGGCTGTAGTTCTTGGCACCACGGGCTTTGGGGCCGATCTGTACCAGGCCCCGATAGCTGTTCACGGAGTGGCCGGCACTGATGCCTTTGCTCACAATCGTGGAGCGCGTTCGGGCGCCCACATGAATCATTTTGGTGCCGGTGTCGGCTTGCTGACGGTTGTTGGTGAGGGCCACGGAGTAAAACTCGCCCACTGAATCGGCGCCCTGGAGCACACAACTGGGATATTTCCAGGTGATCGCCGAGCCCGTTTCCACCTGGGTCCAACTGATCTTGCTGCGGTCACCGCGGCACTGCCCCCGCTTGGTGACAAAATTGTAAATGCCGCCAACGCCATTTTGGTCGCCAGCATACCAATTCTGAACCGTTGAATATTTGATCGAAGCATCATCAAGCGCCACCAGTTCAACCACGGCCGCATGCAACTGATTGGTGTCAAACATCGGTGCCGTGCACCCCTCCAGATAACTGACAGAGGCTGCCTCCTCAGCCACAATCAAGGTGCGCTCAAACTGACCGGTATCACCAGAGTTGATGCGAAAATAGGTTGACAACTCCATCGGACATTCCACCCCCTTGGGGATGAACACAAAAGAGCCGTCACTGAAGACAGCCGAATTGAGCGCAGCGAAGTAATTATCGTTGCTGGGCACGACCGTGCCGAGGTAACGCTCAATCAGATCGGCGTGCTCCTTGACCGCTTCGCTGATCGAGCAAAAAATAACGCCATGTTCAGCCAGTTGCTCTTTAAACGTGGTGGCGATGGACACGCTGTCAAACACGGCATCCACCGCCACATTGGAGAGACGTTTCTGCTCACTCAACGGTATACCAAGCTTGTCAAAGGTCTCCAATAACTTGGGATCCACTTCATCGAGACTGACTTTCTTCGCCTGCTGCTTGGGCGCTGCGTAGTAAACAATATCCTGATAATCAATGGCTGGATAACCAAGCGCAGCCCAATCGGGCTCCTGCATCTGAAGCCACTGGCGGTAGGCCCGCAAACGGAAATCCAGCAGGAACGCAGGCTCCTCTTTTTTGGCTGAAATCAGACGTACCACATCTTCACTCAGCCCCTTGGCGATCTTTTCGGTTTCGATGTCGGTCACAAAGCCGTACTTGTACGGCTGCGCAACCAGATCACCCACAGCTGCTGAAGACATGGCCAGGCTCACCCAGAAACACTGGACTTGATTTCATCCATGGAGATCGTCTGCTTCTCACAGCGGAAGGGATTGTCCTCGGTCAGAAACAGCATGCAGTGGCACTCGTGGCGCTCTCGCATGGGTACACAAGGGCAGTTCCAGAAGGCCTGCGCCACCTCAGCCTCCTTGTCTTCGTAGTGGCGGCAGGGGCACAGCGCTGCGCCGAGCTGGTCCTTGTGGCGTGCGAGGCCCTCGAGCACCACCGCAGTCACCCCGGTGTCGCTGCAGAAGTAGGTGCCCGTTCGCTGGACGTAGGTCTCGGCGAACTTGCGGATCACCTCCAGGCTGTCGGAGCTGGGTTCGGTGACAGAGGGGTCGGCCATGGTGCAGCGATGCGAATAGCGATGCAGATGGTTACCCCGGTCGGGGCGGGGCCATTACGAAACGGATCTGTTTCCTAATCAGGCTAAGCCACCGGCCCGGTCGACGGGGGTGCCGCCATTGTGCCCCGCTGCAGCCGCAGACCGGCGCAAAACCCCATTTGTGGACCGTGCGTGGCATGGTGTGATCGACAACGACCTGTCCACGGTCAGCCATGAGTGCCACGCTGCGCACCACCCGGCGCGCCAACGCCCAGGTCACCCCCCCGGCCTCCACGCCCGAATCACGGCCCACCCGCGACGAGCTGCTGGCGATTTTGCTGCGGGAGGGCGAGGCAACGGCAGGAGATCTGGCCGGCCGGCTCGCCATTTCGGTGCAGGCCACCCGGCGTCATCTGCGCTCGCTCGAGGAGGACGGGCTGGTGGAAGCCAGCCCAAATTCCGAAGGGCCTGGGCGGCCCAGCAACCGGTGGCGGCTCAGCAACAAGGGGCAGGCCCAATTCCCCAACGGCAGCGAGACCTTCGCCCTGGGACTGCTGGCATCGATGGCCGGACAGCTCCCCAACGAAACCTTTCAGACCCTGCTCGAGCAACAGGCCCTGCAGAAGGCTGCCGAATACCGCGTCAGGCTGGGGTCAGGCTCGCTGGCCAGCCGCCTGGCCGAACTGGTGGAGCTGCGCCGGGCCGAGGGCTACGTGGCTGAATGCAGCGCCGAAGACGGTGGCTGGGTGATCCGCGAGTACCACTGTTCAGTGATGCGCATCGCCGAGGAATTTCCCTGCGTCTGCGACCAGGAATTGCAGCTGATTCGGCACACCTTTCCCGATTGCAGCGTGGAGCGGGTGCACTGGCGGCTGGAGTCGGGCCATTCCTGCGGCTTCCGCCTGACGCCGCAGGCCTGAGTCTTCGGTGGCGCTACAGCCCACAGGTCACCAGCCCCACGGCCCGTTGTCGACCGAGGAGCTGAGCCAGCTGGAAGCCACCCTGCTGCCGGCATTGGAGCGTCACCATCTGCGCCTGCTGGCCCACGCCCTGCGCACGCTGCAACAGATCGCCGCAAACCAGGGCTTGGCTGACTCACCGGTCCAGCCGTTGCCGCTGCCTGATGCCGAAGCCATCCGCGCCTGGGTGGGGCAGCAACCCGCCGTGGCCGCTGAAGCCGACTTCATCGACACCCTGAGCCAGCAGCTGCTGGCCAGCGGGGCCCAGCTGCAGCAACGGGCAGCCAAGATCGGTCGCAGCTCGGCTCTGGAGCTGCGCCTCGACGACCTGATCAACTGGGCCACCGAGGCCGCCGACCAACGGCTGGTCAACGCACCACCAACCACGCCCCCAGCAACGCCAGAACCGCCGCCAGCAGACCGCTGAGCCCAGGGCGATCCCGCTCCAGCGGCGCCAGCAGCACCGCCATCGTTGGGGCGGTCGCCATCAGGGTGACCGCCTCACCGGCCGGCAGACGGGCCAGGGCCGACTGCTGCAGGCCGATGCCCAGCGCCGTGCCCAGCAGGGTGGCCGCCAACACCAGGGGCCAGCGCCGGCGGGCGGGTCGGGGGCCCAGCGGAGCCCAAACCGCCGCCAGCAGGCCCGGCGCCAGCGGCAGCTGCACCAGCGTGGCCGCCCCCAGACGGATGCCGGCCGCCTGCCAGGGATCCATGGTCTGTTCGACGAAGGCGTGGCGGGTCAGCAAAGCCCCGGCGCTCGCACAGACCATGGCCAGCAGGGCCAACAGCAACCCCAGCCGCTGCTCGCGCACCGGCAGCGAAGGCCCCCCCCGGGCCGCCCGGCGCTGGGCCACCAGCACCACGGCCGCCGTCACCAGTCCCAGACCCAGCAGCTGGGAGCCACCGGGCCACTCGCCCAACCAGGCGAGCGCCGCCAGCGTGGTGAGCGCGGGCGCAGCGGCCTCCACGGTGAGGGTGCGGCGGGTGCCAAGGCGCCGCAGGGCCGCAAAAAACAGGCTGTCTCCAGCGGCGATCCCCAGCACCCCGCTCGCCACCAGAAACGCCCAGCCAGCAGTGGGCGGGGCGCTGCCTGCCTGCAGCAGCACGGGGAGCAGCAGCACCAGCCCCAGGGCATTCTTCAGCAGATTCAGCTGCGCAGCTCCCAGCGACGTGGGCAGCCGCCGCCACAGCAGACTGGCCAGCGTCCAGCACAAAGCCGCCGCCAGCGCCGCCGCCACGCCGGCACCCCCCGTTTCAAGCCCAGCGCCTGCGATCATCACGCCAACCCTTGCAGCCCCTGCGGCCATGCGCATCGACGATGCGATCAGCTTCTTTCGCCTGAGCTGCGGCCGCTGGCAATCCCAGCGCAGCAGCCATCACCTGCTGCACCGGCGGGCCGAGGCGGGCGGTTCCTTGATCGTGGTGGAGGAATTGATCGCCGACGACCCCAGGCTGGCCAGCATCGCCCAGCTGCACCAGCAGGATCCTGCCGGCCTGGTGGGGGGCTGCCGGGTGCGCTGGAGCGGCTCGATGGCCTGGGACAAAGCCGGCGAGACCCATGAAGGCGAGAGCGTCTTTGGCCTGATCCCCAACGACGAGCGCGGGCGCGCCGGCCTGCTGCTGCGCGACCGCGGCTACGCCGAAACGGCTCCCGTGGCCGGCAGCTTCCAGATGGATGAACGCGACGGGCTCCTGCTCAGCACCAGCTACGAGACGATGAACAGCCTGGAGCGGTTCAGCTTTGCTGGCCCTGATGTGCGCCTGCGCACCAGCACCGTGGAAGGGCTCTCGAACACCGCCTCGTTTTGCGTCGAAACCCGGCTTCCCGACAGCCCGGATCAGGAGCCAGGCCAGAGCGCGCCCACAGCCGAGGAGGCGGGGCCCAGCCCCGCGGCGCTGTCGCTGCTCGGCTGGTGAAGCCCACCGCAGAACGTTACGGACTGTGAGTCCTGCCGTGAGCGGCCGAAGCGAGCCGCTGACGCACTTCTACGATCCACCTCGACGACTGCCAGAGTTCGCGTGGCCCTGCCGCTCCTGAAGTACGCACCCACCACCCAGAACTCGCGCGTGAGCGCGCTGCGGGTGGGATCCGATGAGGATCCGAAGGCCGTATCCATGGACAAGGCCATGGATCGCGAAGACCAGAACTTCGTGTTCGAGGCTGCCTACCGGCAGATCTTCTTCCACGCCTTCAAGGTCGACCGCGACCGCACGCTCGAATCGCAGCTGCGCGACGGCCAGATCACCGTGCGCGACTTCATTCGCTCGCTCTGCCTGTCGGACACCTTCACCCGCAGCTTCTACAACCTCAACAGCAACTACAAGGTGGCCCGCCACCTCGTGGAGAAGCTCCTGGGCCGTCCGACCCACGGCAAATCGGAAGAGATCGCCTGGTCGGCGGTGCTGATGACGCGCGGGGTGCGCGGGATGGTCGATGACATCCTCGACAGCCACGAGTATCTCGACGCCTTCGGCTACGACACCGTGCCCTACCACCGCAACCGGGTTGTGGGTTCGCGGGATCTGGGCGAGACCCCCTTCAACATCACCAGCCCCCGGTACGACGCCTACTACCGCGGCATCCTCGGCTTCCCGCAGGTGGTTTACACCGGTGGCACCGCCAAGGCCATCCCCCAGCGCAGTCGCCAGCGCCGCGGCGGCTTCGTCGAGGACTACCTGCCCTGGGCTCGCGCCCTTCCCGCCATGCGCACCAGTGGCGGCGCTTCGGGCAATACGTCGATGGACTACCTCTCCAAGGTGCCCTACCGCAGCATCGGCCGCTGAACGCAGACAACCGTCTTTGGCTGTCCTGCAAACCTGCCATCCAGCTAGGCGCCGTCAGAGGGCGCCTTTTTGTTTTGGCGGGCTCCCCCCCATGCTGGACCACACATCAGCCGTCAGTGGTTCCTGACGGCAGCCCCCAGAGCAGGGCCCGCAGTGGGAAAGTCTGCAGATTGATCCCAAACGAAATCGGTAGCCGTGACCCAGTCCTTCTCCTCACTGGCGATGATGACCCTGCGGCAGCTGCGCCAGGTCGCCAGCGATCTGGGGGTGAGTCTGTACAGCCGAAAATCGAAGGAAGAACTGCTTGAAGCCATCAGCGTGCGGCAGGCGCGCGGCTCAACCGTGGGCAGCATTGAAGCGGGCCTGGCCCCGGCCCCGAGGCCTGCCGCCGACACCCATGTGGTGTTTCTGCCGCGCGATCCCCAGTGGGCCTACGTGTTCTGGGCCATCTCGGACGCCGACCGCAACAGCGCCCTCGCCGCCGGAGCCACCCAGCTGTGCCTGCGGGTCGCCGATGTGACCAACCTGGCCCCCGGCTCCAGCCATCCCCACACCCTGCAGGAGGTGGTGGTCGACAGCCATGCCACCGAGTGGTACCTGCCGGTGCCCCTCCGCGATCGGGACTACCGGGTGGAGCTGGGCTACCGCCAGGCCGGATCGGGTGGTTGGATCTCGCTCGCCTATTCCTCGGTGGCCCGTGTGCCGGCGTTGCACCCCAGCGAGCAGATTCTCGATCAGTTCGTACCCTTTTCGCTCGATGCCACCCCGGGTGAGGCAGCCTCCCCGGTGCTCGAGCCGACCGACACCGGGCTGCATGAGCGCCTCTATCAGAGCGCCACATCCCGTTGGCGCCGCCTCGGCCGCGGATCGGAGGCCTTCCATGAGATGGAGGAAGGGTTGCTTGGCGAATCAGGCCTCAATGCTTCGGGTGCCGGGGTGTGGGCCAGTGGCCGCAACGAGTCGGGTGCCGGCCTCATCGCCCGCCAACGCTCCTTCTGGCTGGTTGCCGATGCCGAATTGATCGTGTATGGCGCCACAGATCCATCCGCCAGGCTGAGCATCGGCGGTGAGGAGGTGCCCCTGTCTGCCGATGGCACCTTCCGGATTCAGGTGCCCTTCCGCGATGGCGAGCAGATCTACCCGATCGAAGCCGTCGCCGCCGACGGTGAGCAAAAGCGCCACATCACCCTGGCCTTCAACCGCAGCACGCCGGAAGACAACAGCAATCCGGCCGACCAGGCTCAGCTGGAGTGGTTCTGAAGACCATGGATGCCAAACGCGCGATCGTGGCCTTCACCCCCCTGGCCGGAGCCCTGGTGCTGCCGTTGGTGGTGCCGGTGCTGATGAGCCGGGTGAGCCTTACAGCCAGCCTGCTGGCCGCCGTGATCGGCGCCACAGCCTGGTTTGTGCTGATGCTGCGTAGCGCTGAAATGCCTGGCCACCACTGATATCGTCGGGATGTGGGAAGGCTTGCTGCATGCCCGCCACCCTCGCCCGACCATGCCCACAGCCTTTGGCAGCGCCCCCGTGAAGCTGCGCCCAGGCCTCGAGAAGCTGCGCTGCGCACGACGAGCATCAACCCGCTGGCTGTCGCTTGTGGCTGCCTGAGGGGTTCGCTCCTCACTCAGGTTTGCTCAGACTTGATGCCGCGTAGGGCATCGAAGGCCTTCTCGATGGCATCGGTAAGCAGGCTGATCACGGGCTTGTTGCGCACGATCAGGTTCACCGACACGCTCTGCCCCGAGCGCAAGGGGAAGCGTTTGCCTTTGCGCTCCAAGTATTGGCGCTCGAGGCGGATTTT
>Ga0194124_10004209_pt1 | contig 14313 bp, 6 predicted proteins | sample TA2KigCas0mmetaG_FD_148605 | JGI IMG/M metagenome (GOLD analysis project Ga0194124, IMG submission 148605) | Freshwater microbial communities from Lake Tanganyika, Tanzania - TA2015031 Kigoma Deep Cast 0m | ecosystem: Environmental > Aquatic > Freshwater > Lake | place: Tanzania: Lake Tanganyika...
AAATCGTACGCATTAGAAGAGGCTACGCAGCTTGTTAAGGACGTGGCTTTTGCCAAATTTGATTCTAGTGTTGACATTGCGGTACGATTGGGGGTAGACCCTAGGAAGGCCGATCAAATGGTACGCGGATCCGTGAAGCTTCCTCATGGTATTGGCAAAAGTGTACGGGTACTTGTTCTTTGTCCTCCCGAAAAAGAAGAGGAGGCAAAAGCTGCAGGTGCTGACATGGTTGGGCTTGACGATTACATCGAGAAAATCAAAGGTGGTTGGACCGATGTGGACGTTATTGTTACTATGCCCTCTGTTATGGGAAAAATTGGTGCTTTAGGTAGAATTCTCGGTCCTCGAGGTTTGATGCCTAACCCCAAAACCGGAACAGTTACCATGGAGGTTGGAAAGGCTGTTGAAGAAGTTAAGGCCGGTAAAATCGATTTCAAAGTCGATAAGTTTGGTATTGTTCATACCACCATTGGCCGTTCTTCCTTTGATGCGCAAAAGTTGTCGGAAAATGCCCGCGAGTTCCTTCAAACCATTTCTAAACTCAAACCTTCGTCGGCCAAAGGAACCTATGTGAAGAGTATTTTCCTCTCCTCAACAATGGGACCGGGTATCCGAATTGAAGCAAAAAATCTCGTAGGCTAACTTAATCCAAACGAAGGATGACCAAATCTGAAAAAAACCAGGCCATTGATTCGCTTCTGGATGTGTTGACTCAAAACAACATATTCTATTTAGCCGACACCTCTGGCATGACCGTGGCCCAAGCCAATGGTCTTCGCCGGCTGTGTTTTGCCAAAGGAATTTCCATTCAAGTAGTTAAAAATACCTTGCTTACCAAAGCCATGGAAAAGTCCGATAAGGATTTTTCTGAGATCTATGTGGCTTTAAAAGGTACCACTGCTCTTATGGTTTCTGATACCGGCAACGCACCTGCTAAATTGATTAAGGAGTTTTCTAAAAAATCCGATAAGCTCAAATTAAAAGGAGCCTATGTTGAAAGTGCCGTATTTCTCGGTGCAGATCAATTGGATAATTTGGTTAACATCAAATCCAGAGAAGAACTTATCGGCGATATTATCGGACTACTTCAATCTCCAGCTAAAAATGTTATTGGAGCTTTGCAAGGCAGTGCGGGTCAAAAAATCGCAGGTCTGGTTAAGGCACTTGAGGATCGTGCCGCTTAATTTCCTCATTTTAAATTTTAAAACAAACCTGTAAATCTAAAGTTATGGCAGAAATTAAGGAATTGGCTGAACAACTTGTTAGCCTTACCGTGAAAGAAGTCAATGAATTGGCTAAAATTCTGAAAGATGAATATGGCATTGAGCCAGCTGCTGCTGCCGTTGCCGTTGCTGCCGTTGGCGGCGGTGGTGATGCTCCAGCTGCTGAAGAAAAAACATCTTTTGATGTTATTCTTAAAAGTGCTGGTCAATCCAAATTGAATGTGGTTAAAACCGTTAAGGATTTGACCGGACTTGGTTTGAAAGAAGCCAAAGAGTTGGTAGACGCTGCTCCTAAGCCTGTTAAAGAAGGCGTTTCTAAAGAGGAAGCTGAGTCTATCAAAGCCGCTTTGACCGAAGCTGGTGCTGAGGTTGAGGTTAAATAAGTTTGGCGCTCTTGGCGCCTAAACCCCTTTACACTTTACCATGTTCGGTTTCCGAACATGGTAAAGTATTTGTCGTTTGACCCCGTTCTTTATTCTCTTGATTGTCTAATTTCGTGCTCATTATTAGCGATGGCAGCAACTAAAAAAACTTCTATTTCTCCTTTGGCTCCGGCAAGACACAATTTTGCCTCCATCCAAAATCAAGTGGATTATCCTGATTTTCTGGAAGTTCAACTTAAATCTTTCAAGGATTTTTTTCAACTTGAAACTACTCCTGAAAACCGCATCAATGAAGGCCTTTACGCTGTTTTTAGCGAAAATTTCCCCATTACCGATGCCCGAAATCAATTCGTTCTAGAATTCTTGGATTACTTCATAGATCCGCCACGGTATACCCTAGATGAATGCATCGAAAGAGGTTTAACCTACAGTGTTCCTCTTAAAGCCAAATTAAGGCTTTATTGCACCGACCCAGAACACGAAGATTTTGAAACCATCGTACAGGATGTTTATTTAGGTACCATCCCTTACATGACCCCCAAAGGGACTTTTGTTATTAATGGTGCTGAACGGGTTATTGTTTCTCAATTGCATAGGTCTCCAGGTGTTTTCTTTGGTCAAAGTCGACATGCCAACGGAACCAAATTGTATTCTGCCAGAATCATCCCCTTCAAAGGTTCTTGGATTGAGTTTGCTACCGATATCAATAGCGTTATGTACGCCTACATCGATCGGAAAAAGAAACTCCCCGTAACCACTCTTTTCCGCGCTATTGGTTTTGATTCTGATAAAGATATCCTTGAAATCTTCGATCTTGCTAATGAGGTTAAGGTAAACAAGGCAAATCTTAAAAAATCTGTTGGAAGAAAATTGGCTGCCAGAGTCCTTCGTGTTTGGTTTGAAGATTTCGCGGATGAAGATACTGGCGAGGTTACTTCAATTGAAAGGACCGATGTGGTTGTTGAACGCGAAGTCGTTTTAGAAGAAATTCACATCGATGCAATTTTAGAATCAGGCGCTAAGAGCATTATTCTTCACAAGGAAGACGGGAATTCAGCTGATTTTGGAATTATTTACAATACGCTTCAAAAAGATGAAACCAATTCTGAGCTTGAGGCGGTTGAAAAAATTTACAAGGTCCTAAGAAATGCAGATCCCCCTGATGAAGAAACGGCTAGAAGTGTTTTAGACAAGTTGTTCTTTAGCGATAAACGATACGATTTGGGCGAGGTAGGTCGTTTCCGTATTAACCGCAAATTAGAACTCAATATTTCTAGTGATGTTCGAGTTTTAACCAAGGAGGACATCATCGCTATCGTTAAGCAGCTTATTATGCTTATCAACAGCAAAGCCAATGTTGACGATATTGATCACCTTTCAAATCGCCGTGTTAGAACGGTGGGTGAACAACTTTACAATCAATTTGGTGTGGGCCTAGCAAGCAGACCCAGAACCATTCGGGAAAGGATGAACGTTCGAGATAACGAGGTGTTTACTCCAACCGATTTGATTAATGCTAAAACGCTGGCCTCCGTTATAAATAGTTTTTTTGGTACAAATCAGCTTTCTCAGTTCATGGATCAAACCAATCCTTTGGCTGAGGTTACGCATAAACGCCGTTTGTCTGCTCTCGGTCCCGGTGGTCTTTCTAGAGAACGTGCAGGGTTTGAGGTTCGTGACGTTCACTACACCCACTATGGGCGATTGTGTACCATCGAAACCCCCGAGGGGCCAAATATCGGTCTAATTTCTTCTCTTTGTGTTTTCGCAAGGATTAATAAACTCGGTTTTATTGAGACGCCGTACCGCAAGGTTGAGGAGGGGCGAGTTTTGTTAAATGAGGATATTACTTATTTAAGCGCTGAAGAGGAAGAAGAAAGCATCATTGCTCAGGCCAATGCCATCCTCAACTCAAAAGGAGAATTTGTAAGCAACAAAATTAAGAGTCGATTTGAGGGAGATTTCCCTCTGGCTGAGCCTACTACCGTAAAATTGATGGACGTAGCACCCAACCAGATCGCCTCCATCGCTGCCTCTCTAATTCCATTTTTGGAGCACGATGATGCCAACCGGGCTCTGATGGGTTCAAACATGATGCGTCAAGCTGTTCCTCTTCTTCAGCCCCAGGCGCCAATCGTGGGTACCGGTCTTGAAGAAAGGGTAGCCCGCGATTCTCGTTTACTTCTTAATGCCGAGTTCGATGGGGTGGTTGAAGCGGTTGATGCCCGAAATATTTCAATCCGATACCAACGAACAGAGGAAGAGAAATTGGTAAGGGGAAAGTGACCTACAATCTTATCAAGTTCCGTAAAACAAACCAAAACACTACGATTAATCTAAAACCAATCGTAAAAAAAGGCGATAGGGTAGTGCGTGGTCAGGTCCTTTGCGAAGGTTTTGGAACGGAAAATGGTGAGTTGGCTCTTGGACGAAATCTCTTGGTGGCATTTATGCCTTGGAAGGGATATAATTTCGAAGATGCCATTGTTATTTCTGAAAAAATTGTTCGGGATGATGTATTTACATCGTTGCACATCGATGAATTTATCATGGAAGTGCGCGATACTAAAATGGGGCATGAGGAACTGACAGCCGATATTCCAAACGTTTCTGAGGAAGCAACAAAAGATTTGGACGAAAATGGCATTATTCGCATTGGCGCGGAGGTGATTCCTGGGGATATTCTAATTGGAAAAATTACTCCAAAAGGGGAATCAGATCCGACACCCGAAGAAAAACTGCTTCGTGCCATCTTTGGCGATAAAGCCGGAGACGTGAAGGACGCTTCAATGAAAGCCCCCCCCTCATTGTATGGTGTTGTGGTTGATCGAAAACTGTTTTCGAAAAGCATGAAGGATCGGCGTGCTAAAGCAGAAGATAAAAAGGAGTTGGATATTTTGGATAAGGAATACGAAAAAGAATTCCTTGCTCTGAAAGAGAAAATGGTTAATCGCCTTATGATTCTTCTAGAAGGCAAAGTTGCAAACGGTATTTACAATAGCGTTCGGGAAGAAGTCATTAAGAAGGGAACCAAATTCTCTAAGAAATCCTTTGTCGGAGTTGATTTTATTCATGTCAATCCTGAAAATTGGGTTAAAGATGAAGAGGTAAACCAAAAAATCAAGCAGCTTATTCACAACTACTCTATTAAGCACAATGATTTGTTTGGTGTATTCAAAAGGAAGAAATACAATATTACTGTAGGGGATGAATTGCCTTCAGGAATTATTCAGTTAGCTAAGGTCTATATCGCCAAAAAACGCAAACTTAAAGTTGGCGATAAGCTCGCTGGGCGTCATGGCAACAAAGGAATTGTAGCTAAAATTGTTCGCCCTGAAGATATGCCTTTCTTGGAAGACGGTACTCCTGTTGATATTGTTTTGAATCCTTTGGGCGTGCCCTCTCGTATGAATCTTGGACAAATTTACGAAACCATTTTAGCTTGGGCCGGATACAAATTGGGTAAAAAGTACGCCACTCCAATTTTTGATGGAGCCAGCATCGACGGTATCCAAACCGAAATCGCAGCAGCTGGTCTCCCAAGGCTTGGTAAAACACAATTGTTTGACGGAGGTACCGGTGAGAAATTTGATCAGCCTGCCACTGTTGGTATGATTTACATGATTAAATTAAGCCACATGGTTGATGATAAAATGCATGCCAGATCAATTGGCCCATACTCGCTCATTACTCAACAACCTTTGGGTGGTAAGGCTCAATTTGGAGGCCAACGTTTCGGTGAAATGGAGGTTTGGGCTCTTGAAGCTTTTGGTGCCTCGCATATTCTTCAAGAAATGTTGACCATAAAAAGCGACGACGTCATGGGACGCGCTAAAGCCTATGAAAGCATCGTTAAAGGTGACCCCTTACCTACACCAGGTATTCCTGAATCTTTCAATGTGCTTTTACATGAACTTCGTGGCCTTGGCCTCAAAATCGTTCTCGACTAATTTCGGATTATTTAACCAATAAGATAGTATAGTATGGCCTTTCAAACCGAAGCCAAAACTACCGGAGATTTCTCCAAAATAACAATTAGCCTAGCTTCTCCAGATTATATTTTGGAACAAAGCCGTGGTGAAGTTACCAAACCGGAAACCATTAATTATCGGACCTTTAAACCCGAACGAGATGGCCTTTTTTGCGAACGCATTTTTGGTCCAGTTAAAGACTGGCAATGCGCTTGTGGTAAGTACAAAGGTATCCGATACAAAGGGATCGTTTGCGATCGTTGTGGGGTAGAAGTTACCGAGAAGAAGGTGCGTAGGGAAAGAACCGGCCACATTATGTTGACCGTTCCCGTTGCACATATATGGTATTTCCGTTCGCTTCACAACAAAATTGGTTTGCTTCTGGGGCTTCCAACTAAAAAATTAGAGGCCATTATCTACTATGAAAAATATGTAGTAATTCAGGCCGGTGCCAAAGCTGGAGAAATCAATGAATTGGATTTCCTATCCGAAGAAGAGTACTATCAGATTTTGGATACTCTACCCAAGGAAAATCAATACCTGGACGATAGCGACCCTAATAAATTTATTGCTAAAATGGGGGGTGATGCCCTTTATGATCTGCTCTCTCGAGTAGATTTTGATAGACTTGGTAAGGAACTAGAACGTCAGTCAAACGATACAAAATCTCAGCAACGGCGCCAAGAGGCTTTAAAGCGTCTCCAGGTTGTTGAATCTTTTAAGGATGCCAACTCAAGAATCGATAATCGTCCCGAATGGATGGTTATTAAAGTTATTCCGATAATCCCGCCTGATCTTCGACCTCTTGTTCCATTGGATGGTGGTCGTTTTGCTACTTCCGATTTGAACGATCTTTACCGCAGGGTCATTATCCGCAACAATCGTCTGAAAAGATTAATTGAAATCAAAGCCCCCGAGGTTATTCTTAGAAACGAAAAACGAATGCTTCAGGAAGCTGTTGATGCCCTTTTTGATAACAGTCGAAAGTCTTCAGCTGTAAAAACGGACTCAAACCGGGCACTTAAATCTCTTTCTGATTCTTTAAAAGGCAAGCAAGGTCGGTTCCGCCAAAACTTGTTGGGAAAACGCGTTGATTATTCTGCACGTTCTGTAATTGTGGTTGGTCCTGATTTGCAACTTCATGAGTGCGGACTGCCTAAAGACATGGCAGCTGAATTGTTCAAACCATTTATCATCAGAAAACTAATTCAGCGTGGGTTGGTTAAAACCGTTAAATCAGCCAAGAAAATGGTTGATAGGCGCGAGTCGGTTATTTGGGAAATTCTGGAATCCGTGCTTAAGGGCCATCCCGTACTGTTGAACCGCGCCCCAACCCTTCACCGTTTAGGTATCCAAGCTTTCCAGCCTAAACTTATTGAGGGAAAAGCGATTCAACTTCACCCTCTCGCTTGTACAGCTTTTAATGCTGACTTTGATGGAGACCAAATGGCCGTTCACGTTCCTCTAGGTAACACAGCCATTTTGGAAGCTCAAGTGTTGATGCTCGGAGCCCACAACATCATCAACCCAGCCAATGGGGCCCCAATCGCAGTTCCATCTCAAGATATGGTTCTTGGTCTCTACTACATTACAAAAGAGCGTAAAAACACCACCGAACATCTTATTAAAGGCGAAGGAATGGTTTTCTACTCTCCCCAAGAGGTAATTATTGCCTACAATGAGCGCAAGGTTGATCTTCATGCAGGAATTAAGGTGAAAGTGGATGTTCGCCAAGCCGACGGAAGCCTCAAAAATATGCTGACCGAAACCACTGTGGGTCGTGTACTTTTTAATCAGGTGGTTCCTAAGGAATATGGTTACATTAATCAATTGCTAACTAAAAAATCTCTTCGCGACATTATTGGTGATGTATTTAAGAAAACCAATTTATCGGTGGCCGCAAAGTTCCTTGACAGCATCAAAGAAATTGGTTTTGCCATGGCATTCCGCGGAGGCCTATCATTCCTCATCGATGATTTGGTCATTCCTGAAGAAAAGGCACTTTTGATTGAAAGCGCGCAGGAACAAGTAGAAGAGGTTTGGAGCAATTACAACATGGGCTTCATAACAAACACCGAACGCTACAATAAAATCATTGACATTTGGACGTCAACGAATATTTCGTTGACTCAAATCGTAATGAAGCAAATTAGCGAAGACAAACAAGGTTTTAACCCTGTTTACATGATGCTTCACTCGGGTGCCCGCGGATCACAAGAACAAATTCGCCAATTGTGTGGTATGCGTGGTTTGATGGCCAAGCCTCAAAAATCTGGAGATACTGGCGGCGAGATTATTGAAAACCCCATCTTGTCTAATTTTAAAGAGGGACTTTCTATTCTTGAGTACTTTATTTCAACCCACGGTGCCCGGAAAGGTCTTGCAGATACAGCACTTAAAACAGCAGATGCGGGATATTTGACCCGCCGTTTGGTTGATGTAGCTCAAGATGTCATCATTAATGAGGTGGATTGTGGAACCCTTCGTGGTCTTACTATGACAGCCCTAAAGGTGAACGACGAAGTCAAGGAATCTTTATATGAGCGAATTCTTGGACGGGTTGCTCTAGAAGATGTTATTCACCCTAATACAGGAGAGGTTATTATTAGAGCCGCTCAAGAAATTGACGAGAACCTAGCCTCTTTGGTCGAACATTCCCCGATTGAATCGGTAGATATCAGGTCTGTCTTGACCTGCGAAGCAAAACGCGGTGTATGCAGCAAATGCTACGGTCGCAACTTGGCTACGGGCAGGATGGTTCAACGTGGTGAGGCAGCTGGAGTTATTGCAGCTCAATCCATCGGTGAACCTGGAACCCAACTTACCCTTCGTACTTTCCACGTGGGCGGTGTAGCCGGTGGTAGCTCGGCTACCAATCGCCTCGTTGCCAAATACGACGGTATTCTTCAAATAGATGAATTGCGCTATGTCGAGGCAGCCAACGAAAGTTCCGGCGAAGCCGATTTAATCGTTATTGGTCGTACAGCCGAAATGCGCTTGATTGACTCAAATACCGGAATGGTTTTGACAACAGGCACCATTCCTTATGGCAGTACGTTGAAAACCATGGATGGTGCAAAGGTGAGCAAGGGAGATGTTGTTTGCGAATGGGATCCATGGAATGCAGTTATTATTTCAGAGTTTGACGGAAAAGTTGCTTTTGAAAATATTATCGAGGGATTAACCTACCGAGAAGAATTAGATGAACAAACTGGTTTCGTTGAAAAGGTGATTATTGATCGTCGCGACAAAACTCGGAACCCTACTATCAAAATCAAATCCAAAAAAGGAGAAGTTTTAAGGGAATACTCACTCCCAACCTCTGCCCACATTATGGTAAGCGATGGCGACCAATTAAAAGCAGGCCATATCCTTGTGAAAATCCCCCGTCAAGGTGGCAAAACAGGAGATATTACTGGCGGTCTACCTCGAGTAACCGAATTGTTTGAGGCAAGAAATCCTTCAAATCCTGCTGTTGTTTCTGAGGTAGATGGATTGGTTAGCTTTGGAGGCATTAAACGGGGCAACCGGGAAATTGAAATTCAACCTAAATCTGGAGAAAAGAAAACCTATTTGGTTTCTATGACCAAACACATTTTGGTTCAAGAAAACGATTACGTTAAAGCAGGACAGCCGCTTACCGATGGCGCTGTAACCCCTTCCGATATTCTTGCAATCAAAGGCCCAACCGCGGTTCAAGAATACTTGGTAAACGAAATTCAAGAGGTTTATCGGACCCAAGGTGTGAAAATCAATGATAAACACTTTGAAGTGATTGTACGTCAAATGATGAAAAAGGTTGAAATTATCGACCGTGGTGACACGACCCTTTTGGAAAATTCCCTGGTAAATAAAATGGAGTTTCAACAAAAGAATGATGCTATCTATGGCATGAAAAAGGTTGTAAACCCTGGAGATTCTACCGATTTCTTAGAAGACAACCTAATTTCAACTCGTCAGTTGCGTGATGAAAACTCCGCGCTGAAGCGCAAAGGCTTACGTCCAATTGAAGCAATTGATGCCCAAGCCGCGACGTCGAGGCCCGTTCTTCAGGGAATTACGCGTGCCTCGCTTCAAACCGATAGCTGGATTTCAGCTGCATCATTCCAAGAAACCACAAAGGTTTTGAACGAGGCTGCTGTAGCTGCAAAAATTGACTATTTGGATGGTCTGAAAGAAAACGTTATTGTTGGTCATTTAATCCCAGCAGGAACGGGCTTAAAGGAGTATAGAACTTCCGTTGTTTACAATCAGGAAGATTTTGAAAACCTCAAAAATTCTAATTCCGAAGAGCAAGAACTTTCTCGGACTAGGGGCACCACAATGGTCTAAGTTTTTTCTGCTTAATTTTTTAAGGCGATTGGATTCCAATCGCTTTTTTTTTGCGTCAACCGGGCTTTCAAGGGTTGTCCGCGGTGCCTTCTGGGCCGGGAAGATGGGCCAAAAGTAGCTCCAAAAGTCGTCTTTTGAGCCTTCCCAGGCAGCCTGCAGGCCCCTTGCGGGCAACTCCGCTCAATCTCTGCCGCGGGCCGTGTCCCGAGAATTTACGCCACTACCAATAGAGCCGCATCCAAACCTTAAAGGCAGGATGGACCCCTCTAGGACTGTCCCTCTCTTTCCATCAAAATTCAGGAAACGTACATTTCATTTGTTTGGCCTGCTTCCTCATTCACAGTCCATACATTCTACCTTCCAATTTCCCTACCTGAAAATGGGATGATCTACCACTTCACCCCGTCTCATACCCGAAACTCCCGCCTCCCACCTCAACAAGGTTTCCCCTATTGATTTGGAAAGCAGTTCTGAGAACCCCTGTGAACCTTCGAATTGCCTTCCGGCTCTCCTAAAATTCACAATACACACTTCACAACTAAAAGAACCCTAAGTGTTCTTCGCCACCCCAAATACGTGACGAAGCATTTATTTTTTCATCGATGAACTACAAAAGTACGAAGGTCGTTTTCAATTGTCAAGGCTCGTTTTTATTTTTTTTGAATTTCGTGTAATATAGCCATTGTTTTTTGCCTAAAATGAGGGACTTAAGTTCTAGCGCGTAGCGGCCCAGATAGAGCAGGGTAGCGCGCACAAGAATGGCCTTTGTGCCCGCGAGCTGCGCAGGCGACTTCAGGAGCCAGCGCAAAGCCGCTGGGCACATGGCCGTTCTTGGTGTACTACCCGCGATAGCTGGAATAGCCGCCCCCAACCATTTTACGATGATTAGCCTTTTATCGTTTTCCGCCTGCTCGGAACGTATAACGAAGCTGAATTCGAAGGTCGTTTCTTGCGTCCCCTTCGATTTCTTCTGTTCCAGAACTGATAACCGAACGGTCGCTGTAGTACGTTTGCGACCAGCGAAACCATAGGGTTAGATTGGGGCGGACTTCCCATTTTATATTTAGGTAGGTCCGCATCCCGGTACCAGAGAATCCTGGGACGGTAAAACTGTATAAAACGTCATTTTCGTAGGCATAAACGCGAGCGTCTGAGCCTTGTGTACTAAACAAACCGATGCGACCTGAGAAATCTAAGGGCAATTTCAGCGGTTTAAAAATAAGGTCTTGGTACATCATGAAGCCCATTTCAAATGGTTTATCTGGACGGCTTACGGTTACCCATTCCAATCGGTTTCGCAACTGAATTTCTTTGCTAACCCTAACCGTAATATTCCAGCGGTAGTTTTGACGTTGATAATGAATGACTTCAGCCGGTCCGGTTTCGATACCTGTTGCGTTTTCTGGCCGATTTTGGTGCCTAAATCTTAGGTACATTTCTACGTTTCGGTTGGGAATGAATGAAGCTTGAACCAAGTATTCATATCCCCTTGAAGGGTAAGCGATGTTTGAGCGCAGCCAAGGGTAGGCAAATAGGTCTACATAGCCTTGCAGTTTCACTTTTTTGAATGGACTAGCTTCAAATCCAACATAAAGACCTTCTTCGTTTTGCGTTCCAAAGCGGTCTGAAACGGCGTTGGATTTAAGGTTTTGGTATTCTTTTGAAAAATTGCGGTAAAGAGCGGAAAAATTCAGGTTCGAGTGAAGGCTAATTTGCATGCCTTGAAGCATGGCTAATCCTCCGTTGTCGCTCATAGAGAACTCTCCAAATACATGCAGTTTACGAATAAGCCAGTCGTAATCAAGGCCTACATTGGTAAGTTGATCGCCGGCAAATCGGTATTTATTGTACAATTGGTCTGAAGGGCTAAAGGGGGTAGAAAATTGCGTGTGTACGGCGGTTGCGCCTAATTTAAAGGATTTAGCCCGATAGGTTAGATTGCCGCCCAAAACAGTTTCGTCTATGGTGTTTTTCTTTGAAAGTTCTGATGCAGTCCTATGTAGTCCGCTAAGTAAAAAAGAAGATACTTCTAGGGCTTCACCGGTAAGGGAATCCAATTCTCCAATGTTGCCATCGATGGGTTTATGCGATGCGAAACCGCTAATGTCTAAGTTTTTTAAGGCTTTGCTTAAAAAACCCAGGTTTGCGGTTGCGGCGATACCACGGTTAAATGTAAATTGGTTTGTGGCTGTATAGGCTCGTATTCCAGCGGCGTTTCGTTTTATGTTCATGGCATAGGCTGTTTTTCGAAATCCAATGCCGTTCCAAAGGGTTAAACCTTGGCCGAATTGAGTTTGAAAATCACCGATGACCAATGTTTTTATAGGGCCAAAATCCTTCAGCATCAAATGAGCGGAATAAAAGTCAAATCCTTGGGGTTGTGAGCCTCCGAACCATTCTTCACCTCGGTCTTTTTCAGCCGTGAAACCTATACTTATCCGGTCTTTGTATTTAAATCGATATCGGGTAAAAACTTGATAAGACGGGCCTAAGTAGTCGGGAAGGCTATCGCCTGGCTGAGTGATATAGCCCTGCTGCGGTTCTAAAACATCATAATACCGACCTATAATCTCGTGTTTGCCGTATTTAAGAACGTTTTTGAATTTAAGCGTTTGTTTTTGTTTTACGGGGGCAACGGTTAAAAAGGGCAGAAGGGAGTAGATTATTTCTTGGTCCCACCCTTTAATTAGGTTCACCTCATAAATGCTTAATAGGTCTCCATACAATCGGCGGTAGCTTGCCAGATTTTGTATTTGGAGTTCACTGAGCAAATGCAAACGCCTTAAATCTTCGGGTTTGGCATTATTTAGGTTTATGGGGTTGTCGTAGAAGAAACTTAGGTCTTCAACAAACTCTGTGTAATCAATTTCGGCATCGCTCTGTTCTGTAATTGTTTCAATCAGCCTTTCAATCAGGTTCTCTTTTTTGGGGTCGCCACTGACCGACTGTGCCCCTAGCGTTGGGGCAACCATGAATCCAATTAAAATGAAACACCACCGTGGGATAAACCTCATTTTCTGCGGCTTTTTGGTCGGTTAAACCGGTAGCTTAAAGAGGCCTGAGGACTAAATCCCAAAACTTGATGCCAAGATGAAGCGGCATCAAAAACAAAATCGCCTAGGTTTAGTCCCAAACCGAAGGCTGGCGAAATGGGATTGGAATTTAATCCTGCCCGTATGGATACTTTTTTGCTTGGTTTGTATTCTAAGCCTGCCCTGAAGGTTGGCTCGTACACCAAATCTTTTTCAATTTCAAGGCTTGCTTGTACCTTTTCGCTGAACGCATAGGCGGTTCCAAGTCGAAAAACGGTTGGAATTTTTTCGCGGTCGAAACTTGCCATCGAGGTCCGTGTCGGATTAAATACATGGGCACCTAGGGTCCAATTTTCTGCCAAATACAGCAACATCGATAATTCGCCTGTGGCGGTTAAGATCGATTCATAGCTTCCCCCTTGCTGAAAATAATGCAAGTTCAATTGAATTCCTGCCGAAAAGACCTTGCCAAATTTTTTTGCGAAGGTTAGGCCTAACTTGTTATCGTTAAAATTGGAGTAGCCAAATCTGTACAGGTTTATGCCAAGGGTGCCCCCCATTTTTTTGAAAGGCATTGCAAAGGCAACCCCTTGCGCGTTTAATTCTTGCATCAAAAATCTGTTCTCAAAAAAGGCTCCTACCTCCGGCGCCTCTAAAAAGGCCAAACCCGCTTGGTTGTTGTACGATGCCCATAAGTCTGACAACGCAACCGACGCGTGCCCTAAAGAGGCAGATTTAGCTCCTGAGGGGTAATTTTGACCTATGGCGAACATAGGAAGGAGGAAAAAAAACAAGATATGTCGAAGTTGGATGGTCATATCATTCAGAGTCGGTAGGTTAAATTGCCTCAGGGGGGAGGGGTTGTTGGTTTGGCCAGCGAGGAGCTTCCACCTTTGACAGCGTATTTAGAACCGAATCCCGTTGCTCAGCCAAATGATCCAATTGCTGCTTTTGAATTTCGGCATCGCCTACTCCCAAAATACGCAATGCCAAGAGAGCTGCATTTTTTGCGTTGTTGAGTCCGACCGTAGCAACAGGCACTCCTGCTGGCATTTGAAGAATACTAAGTATGGAGTCAACCCCATGTAAGGAATTCGACGATAAAATCGGAACTCCTATCACAGGTAGGGGGGTTAAACTGCCCAGCATTCCAGGTAAATGCGCCGCACCCCCTGCCCCGGCAATCAACACAGATAGCCCCCTTTCGTGGGCTCGGCTACCGTATTTCATTAACCGTTCCGGAGTTCGATGTGCAGATACAATGGTCATTTCAAAAGGTATTCCTGCTTGGTCCAACACGTCGGCAGCCGCCGACATAATGGGCATATCAGATGCACTTCCCATAACAATACCCACTCTCGCAGCTTGGGGG
>Ga0194124_10004215_pt1 | contig 14303 bp, 9 predicted proteins | sample TA2KigCas0mmetaG_FD_148605 | JGI IMG/M metagenome (GOLD analysis project Ga0194124, IMG submission 148605) | Freshwater microbial communities from Lake Tanganyika, Tanzania - TA2015031 Kigoma Deep Cast 0m | ecosystem: Environmental > Aquatic > Freshwater > Lake | place: Tanzania: Lake Tanganyika...
CCGGGGGCCAGGGTGGCTGCGCGCGAGGGGGCACTGGCAGACGGCAGCGGCGTGGCGTCCGAAGTCGCGTCCTCCAGGGGACGTACGGGCGAGAGCACCTCGCCATTCCTGAGCCGCTCGGCAATCTGTTCCACGGCCGCACGGGCCTCGGCCCGCACCCTGCCGGTCTGCCCGGTGTTGACCGGTACGGCCACGGGTCGCGACGAGGCCTGCTCGAGCAACGCATTCGATCGGTCGCGCATCTGCTCGATCACGGCATCAATCTCGCGGCGCGCCTGCCGGATGCGGTCGTCGACCTTCTCATTGAGACGCGTGCGGAAGGCGGTCTCGCGCTCGGTGAGCGCGCGTTCGCGGGCATCGATGGCCTTGCGTTCGTCGGCCAGGGCACGGCGTTCGCGCTCGAGGCGACCGTGCTCGGCGTCGAGCCGCCGGGCCTGCGCGTCGACGCGCTCGAGGTGGGCCTGCAGCCGCTTCTGATCGTCGCCCAGAAACGATCGCGCGGCCGCGATGACCGGTGCCGGCAGGCCGAGGCGCTGCGCCATCTCGATGGCCAGGCTGCGGCCGGGTGCCCCGTAGACCAAGCGATACGTGGGCGCATAAGTCTGCGGGTTGAAAGCAAAGGCCGCCACCGTCACGCCCGCGGTGGCCGTGCCCCAGGTCTTGACCGCATCGAAGTGCGTGGTCGCGATGAGATGGGCCCCGCGCGTGCGGAAGTGGCTGACCACCGCGGTCGCCAGCGCCCCGCCTTCATTCGGGTCGGTGCCCGTGCCTACCTCATCGAGCAGCACCAGCGAGGGTAAGTCGAGCGACCGGTCCATCGCCACCAGCTTGCTGATGTGCGCCGAGAAGGTGCTGAGGCTGGCGGCAATCGACTGGTCGTCGCCGATGTCGGCAAACACCGAGCGGAAGACCGGCAGCCGCACCGTGGTGGCCGGCAGGTGCAGACCCGCCTGGGCCATCAGCGCGAACAGGCCGGCGGTTTTGAGCGCCACCGTCTTGCCCCCGGTATTGGGACCGGTGATGAGCAGGATGCGGCTCGGCGGGTCAAGTACGACATCGATCGGCACGGGCTCGGCCAACAGCGGATGCCGCGCCCCGCGCAGCGTCAGGCTGCCGTCCTGGACGAACGTGGGCGGCATGCCGCCGATGCGCGCGCTGTAGCGCGCACGGGCCTGCACGACATCGAGGTCGGTGGCGACGGTCTGGACGACCCGCATGTCGGCCGCCCGCACGCGGAAGCGGTCGGTCAGGGCGAGCAGGATGCGGAAAATCTCCTCGCGTTCGCGCTCACCCGTTTCGACGATGTCGTTATTGAGGTCGACCACGGCCGACGGTTCGAGGAAGAGACTGGCCCCGCTCGCAGAACTGCCGTGCACGATGCCCGGCACGTTCGCCCGATGCTCAGCTCGCACGAGCAGTACCGCACGGCCATTCCGCTCAGTGACGATGTCGTCCTGCAGGTGTTTGGCGGTATCCCGTCCGCGGGTCAGCCGCTCAAGCGCCTGCAGCAACTGCTGCCGCAGGCGCCGCAGCCGGTCGCGGATGCCGCGCAGGGCGGGGCTGGCCGAGTCGAGCACATCGCCGCCGGCATCGATCGCAGCGCGGACCGCGGCAATGTCCTCGTCGAAACTGGTGAGCGGGGCCACCAGCGCGCCGAGGAGGGGAAACGCCGGGCCGGCGTTCTGGATGGCGGTGCGTGACTGGCCGACCGAGTCGACAAAGTCGGCGAGCGTGCGCAGGGCCAGCGGCTCGAGTGGCTGGCCGTCGAGCTGTAGCGCATCGAGGGCCTCGGGCAGGCCCTGCCCGGCGCGCAGGGGAAACCCGCCGTGCTGCTCGCTGAATCGGACGGCCTCGGTCGTCCCTTGCTGCAGCAGGGCGACGGCCCGGGGTTCGCCCTTGGGTTCGACGGCCAGCAGCATGGCTCGGCCCAGCGGCGTGGCCGACAGGTCGGCCACCGCGGCCACGATGCGGTCGAATTCCAGGGGGCGGACAGCGAACATCGGGCTACAGGTGATTGATCATACTGGCCACGCATCCGGCGCCGAATCCGTTGTCGATGTTGACGACGGTGACGCCGTTGGCGCACGAGTTGAGCATGCCGAGCAGTGCGGCCAACCCCCCGAAACTGGTGCCGTAGCCGATGCTGGTGGGCACGGCAATGACCGGCACGTGCACGAGGCCGGCGGCCACACTGGGTAGTGCCCCTTCCATCCCGGCCACGACGATGAGGACGCGTGCGGCCTCGAGGCGATGGCGTTCGCGGAGGATGCGGTGGATACCGGCGACACCGACGTCGTAGATGCGCTCGACGGTGTTGCCCATCAGTTCGGCGGTGACCCCGGCCTCCTCGGCGACCGGCAGGTCTGACGTGCCGGCCGACACCAGGGTGATGGTGCCCCGACCGGGCGGGACGGGCCGGGGGCGGGTAATGGCCTGGGCCACGTCGTGATACTGCGCGTCGGGAATGCGGGCCTGGACGGCCTCGAAGGCCTCAGGGGTGGCGCGGGTCACGAGCAGGGGGTGGTCGCGCTCAGCGATGGCGGAGGCGATGGTGGCAATCTGCTGCGGGGTCTTGCCGAGGCCCAGAATGACCTCGGGGAAGCCCTGGCGGGTAGACCGGTGATGGTCGACGCGGGCAAAGCCGAGGTTGGCGAGCGGTTCGGCCCGCAGCGCCCCGAGCAGGGTCTGGTGGGCATCGGCCGCCGGTCGGCGTCCGGCCTGCACATCGTCAAGGAGCTGGCGAAGCTGTTCGGGGCTCATGGTGGTGGTCAGGGGCTGGTGGAGGAATTTACGGGAATGAAACGGCCCGTGTCGGGGTTTTCAGGACTACAATTGGATATTACGGCAACGCCACTTTTTCAGGACCCGGCATGACGTCGCTCGAGACCCTTATTCTCGCATCGTACTTCTTCGTGCTGCTGATCCTTGCCGTGTATGGATGGCACCGGTACTACATGGTGTATCTCTACATGCGGCACAAGGATGATCGGCCGGTCCCGAAGGCGCGGTTCACCGACCTGCCGGTCGTGACGATCCAGCTGCCGTTCTTCAACGAGATGTACGTGGCCGAGCGTCTCATCGACGCCGTGGCCGACATTGAATATCCGCGAGACCGGCTCGAGATTCAGGTGCTCGACGATTCGACTGACGAAACGCGGGGCATCGCCGAGCGGACCGCGCAGCGGCTGGCCGCCACCGGACTCGACATCAAATATCTGCACCGCACCGACCGCACGGGCTACAAGGCCGGCGCGCTCGACGCTGGGCTGAAACAGGCACGCGGCCAGTTCGTCGCCATCTTCGACGCCGATTTTCTGCCGCGCCCCGACTTCCTGTTGCGCACCGTGCACTACTTCACTGACCCGAAGGTGGCGATGGTGCAGGCGCGGTGGGGGCACATCAACGAAGACTTCTCGCTGCTGACGCGCATCCAGGGCATTCTGCTCGATGCGCACTTCGTGCTCGAACATGGCTCGCGCAATCTGGGCGGCTGCTTCTTCAACTTCAACGGCACCGCCGGCATTTGGCGTCGCGAGGCCATCGCGGATGGCGGCGGCTGGCAGCATGACACGCTGACCGAAGACCTCGATCTCAGCTATCGCACACAGCTGAAGGGCTGGCAGTTCGTGTTCCTGCAGGACCATGTCGCCCCGGCCGAGCTGCCGGTCGAGATGAATGCCTTCAAGTCGCAGCAGCACCGCTGGGCCAAAGGCTCGATTCAGACCTTCCTCAAGCTGATGCCGCGCATCCTGCAGTCGGACCAGCCCTTCAAGGTGAAGGCCGAGGCCTTCTTCCACCTGTCGGCCAACCTCAACTATCCGCTCATGTGCGTACTCTCGGTGCTGATGGCGCCGTCGATGGTCATCCGCTACAACATGGGCTGGTACGAAATGATGCTGATCGACATTCCGCTGTTCCTGGCGGCGACGGCATCAGTGGCCAATTTCTATATGGTCTCGCAGCGCGTGCTGTATCCGCGCACGTGGACCGAGCGGCTCAAGTATCTGCCATTCCTCATGTCGATTGGCATCGGCCTGGCGGTCAACAACACGAAGGCGGTGCTCGAGGCGCTGTTCCAGAAGCCCAGCGAGTTTGCGCGCACCCCCAAGTACGGCGTCGAAATCAAGTCAGACGACTGGTCGGCGAAGAAGTATCGCCAGACCGTGGCGGTGCAACCGCTCATCGAAGTGGCGCTCGGGCTCTACTTCACCGGCACGCTGTTCTACGCCATTGCCAACGGCATCTACGGCACGATTCCGTTCCTGATGCTGTTCCAGGTGGGCTTCCTGTACACTGGGCTACTCTCGCTCTACCAGCAGTTCGGCGGCGCCTCGGCGCTGCCCGTGGCACACAAGCAGGCCTGAAGCCGGCGCCCGGGCCGGCCCTATAATTGGCGGCATGGCTTCAGACACTGCCGGCAAGGGCGGCCTTGAGGATGTCGTCGCGACCGCCTCGCGCATCTGCCTGCTCGACGGCGACCGCGGCACGCTGTCGTACTGCGGCTACGACATTCACGACCTCGCCCGGCACGCGACCTTCGAAGAAACGTGCTTCCTGCTCTGGCACGGACGCCTGCCCACCCGAGCCGAGCTCGGCGACCTGCACACGCAACTGGCCGAGGCGCGAGTACTGCCCGATGCCGTGCTGCGGCTGATGCGGCAACTACCGCCTGCCGACGGCATGGATGCCCTGCGCACCCTGACATCAGCCCTCGGGCATCTCGATCCGGTGGTCGCGGATCGCACGCCGGCCGGACTCTATCGCACCGCCGTGCGTCTCACCGGGCAGATCGCCAGCCTCGTGGCCGCGTGGGGACGCCAGCAGCAGGGCGCCGGCCCCGTGGCGCCAGACCCAGCCATAGGCCATGCCGCCAATTTCCTCTACATGCTGCTCGGCACGCGGCCCGACGCCGAGTCGGTACGGGCGATGGATGTGGCGCTGACCCTGCATGCCGACCATGAGCTCAACGCCTCGACGTTCGCGGCGCGCGTGGCCGCGGCCACCCTGACTGATCTTCACTCGGCCATCGTCGCCGGCATCGGCGCGCTGAAGGGTCCGCTGCACGGCGGTGCCAATGCCGAGGTCATGAAGATGCTGATCGGGCTTGGGGAAGATGCACCCGCCGAGCGCATCGATCGGCAGGTGCGCGACCTGTTGGCGCGGAAGGTGAAAATTCCTGGCTTCGGTCATCGCGTGTATCACACGGAAGATCCGAGGGCGACGCACCTGCGGCAGATGTCGAAGACGCTAGGGCAGCGCGCGGGCAACCTGCGCTGGTTTCATATGTCCGAGCGCATCGAGCAGCTGGTGAAGGCCGAGAAGGGGCTGCATCCCAACGTCGATTTCTACTCGGCGACCACGTATTACACAATGGGCATCGGGCTCGAGCTCTACACCCCGATCTTCGCGGTCAGTCGAATCTCGGGCTGGACGGCGCATGTGCTCGAGCAAGTGGCCAACAACCGACTCATCAGGCCCCGGGCCGACTATGTCGGGCCCGCTTCACCGCAGGCGTTTCGTGCCCTCGACACCCGCTGAGGTGCCGGAGATGGCCGTCACGCTCATCGGCATTCCCTGGGACGGGTCGTCGACGTATCAGCGGGGGGCGGCCCTTGCGCCGCCCCGCATCCGCGCCGCGCTCTGGTCAGCGTCGACCAACACGTGCGCGGCCAACGGCGTCGATCTCGCGACACCGGGCCTGATTGCGGATGCCGGTGATCTGGTGCTGCCGACGGATGCTGCAGCGGCGCGTGCCGCCATCGAGGCCGGTATCGACGCGGTGCTCGACAGCGGACGCCGACCGATCAGCCTCGGGGGTGATCACGCGGTCAGCTATCCGGTGATTCGGGCGGTGGCACGGCGACATCAGCCGCTGACGGTGCTGCATCTCGACGCGCACTCTGATCTTTACGACGAGTTCGAGGGCCAGCGCCATTCACATGCCTCGCCGTTCGCGCGGCTCATGGAAGAAGGCCAAGTGCACCGGCTGGTGCAGGTGGGCATCCGATCAATGACCGCACACCTGCGCGCGCAGGTGACGCGCTTCGGCGTTGAGGTCTACGGGCCCTCGCAGTGGCGCGACGCGCTGCCGGTCGTCGCCTCGCTCGGCGGACCGGTCTATGTGTCGCTCGATCTCGACGTGCTCGAACCGATGCTGGCACCGGGCCTGTCGCATCCCGAGCCTGGAGGACTGCTGGTGCGCGAGGTGCTCGATCTGTTGTGGGCGCTCAAGGCCCCGCTGGTCGGCGCGGATGTCGTGGAATACAACCCCCTCAACGATGTGCGCGACCTGACCGCACGCGTGGCCGCGCGTTGTGTGAAGGAGCTGGCGGCTCACCGCACCGCGCCGGCGTAGCGCAGTTGTTCCACTTCGTCAGGGCTGTAGCCGGCCCACAGCAGCACTTCGTCGGTGTGTTCGCCCAGCATGGGCGCGCGCTCGGTGCCATCGAGTGGCGTGGCCGAGCACTTGATGGCCGGGCCGATCGTGCGCTGCTCGCCGAGGCGGGGATGCGACGAGGTGACCACCATGCCGCGCGCCTCGGTCTGCGGATGGGTCATGGCCTCCGCATAGTCGAGAATAGGGCCGCAGGGCACGCCGGCTGCCTGGAAGACGGTCATCCACTCGTCGCGCGTGTGCTGCGCGGTTTCGGCCTCGATCAAGGCTTCCAGTTCCTTCACGTGCGCCACTCGGGCGGTGGCGTTGCCAAAGCGCGGGTCCGACGGCCACTCGCCATGACCCAAGGCCTGTGACAGCCTTGCGAAGGTGCGGTCATTGGCCGCACCAATCGTCAGATGGCCATCGCGGCACCGCACGGCCTGATACGGCGCGGCCATGCGATGCGCCGAGCCCATGGGGCCGGGCACCCCATGACCGGAAAAGTACTGCGTCGTCTCCCACGTCGAGAGGGCCAGACCCGCTTCGAAGAGCGATGTGTCGATGTGCTGTCCCCGGCCTGACGTGGTACGCCAGTGCAGGGCCGCGAGGATGCCGCTGAGGGCCAGCAGCCCTGCCGTCATATCGGTGATGGGCACACCAGCCTTCATTGGGGGACCGCCGGGTTCGCCGGTGACCGACATGATGCCCGACATGCCCTGCGCCACCAGGTCAAACCCGCCACACGAGGCGAGCGGGCCGGTCTGGCCGAAGCCCGAGATCGACGCGTAGATCAGACGCGGATGCTGCGCCGACAGCGTCGCGTAGTCGAAACCGAGGCGCTGCATCACCCCGGGGCGAAAATTTTCGACCAGCACATCGGCCGTGCGTACGAGGCGCGCGAATACCTCGCGCCCGGACGGCTGTGACAGGTCGAGGACGACGCTGCGTTTGCCGCGGTTGAGGGCCGAGAAGGCAGGGCTGTCACTGCCCTCGGCCCAGGCCATGCGTCGGGTGGCATCGCCGTCGGGTGGTTCCACTTTAATGACGCGCGCACCCATGTCGGCGAGTACCATCGCGCAATAGGGCCCGGCCATTACCTGGGTCACATCGAGCACAACAATGTCATCAAGTAACGTGCGCTGGGACATCGGAAACTCACTGGGTGTACTGACATTCAACCGGCCCGAGGCCCGGAATGCTCTCACGTGGGACATGTATGCCGCCCTTGAAGCCGCCTGCGACGCCGCAGACGCCCGGGACGACATCCGCGTGCTGATCATACGCGGCTCGGGCGGATCGTTTGCGGCCGGCACCGACATCTCGCAATTCGAGCACTTCGCGTCGGGTGCCGACGGCGTGGCCTATGAGCGGCGCCTCGATGCCATCATCAGCCGCCTCGAACGGGTGACCGTGCCCACGATTGCCGAAATCGACGGCGCGGCCGTCGGTGGCGGGGCACTGCTGGCCCTGGCGTGCGACCTGCGGGCGTGTTCGCCACGGGCGACATTTGGCGTGCCGGTCGCGCGCACGCTGGGCAACTGCCTCTCGATGGCCAACGCGGCCCGGCTGGTGCACGTGCTCGGCGAGGCGCGCGTGCGTGACCTCATGCTGACCGGCCGGCTGATGGACGTGGACGAGGCCCGCCAGCTGGGCCTCGTGACGCGCGAGGCTCCGTCGGCGTCGCTCGAAGCGGCCACGCTGGCCCTCGGAGCTGAGCTGTGCACCCGGGCCCGCAGCACCATCACGGCCACGCGCACACTGCTGCAGCGCCTTCGTACGACGCGCCTGCCGTCGATGGCAGCAGACGATGTAGTCGAGGCGTGTTACGGCAGCGACGACTTCCGTGAAGGCGTGCGGGCGTTTCTGGAAGGTCGGCCGCCGCGCTTTTTCTAGAAGAGCAACCAGCAGATCGTGGCACCGACCACGGTCATCGACAGTCCCCACCCGAGCAGCTGGTTGAAGAGTCGCTTCGGATCTTCCGTCGAGGGCAGCGCCGCGCTCCATGCACAGGGCTCCGATGGTCGACAGCGGCGACAAGTCGACGAGGTGGCCGCCCACGCTCATGGCCGACGCGATGGCGAGCACATCGCCGCCCCCGAGCCGCTCGACCAGGCCCGGAACGGTCGGCAGGAACGCGGGCAGCACCACGCCAGAGGTGCTGCTGTAGACCGAGACGGTACCGGTGACCAAGGCGACGACGAACGTGGCCGAACCCGGCGTCGAAATCTTCGCAAGCAGATCAGAGAAGAGCGCCATCCCCTGGGTCTTCTCGAGCACGCCGATCAGCACCGTCACACCGCACACCATCAGCACCACACCCCAGGGCATACGCTTGATGGCGTCTTTCTCATTCGCGGCGCCGGCGAGCGACAGCACGGCGGCCCCGGTGAGCGCCGCCATGCCGACCTGCAAATCCCAGCCCACCACGCCAATGACGACCGTGGCCAGCACGAGCAGTGTGCCGTAGTGCACCGGAGTGAAGGGCTCCTGGGCGATGGCCTCGTGACCGTCGACGCCCGAGCGGCGGAACAGTGCGAGCCCGCCAAACACGGCGTAGGCGACGAAGGTCACCACGACATGCGCGAGCAGGTTGTTGACGAAGGTGGCCATCTCGACGCCGCCGAGGCCCATGCGCTCCATGATGCCGTTGACGATGACGCCGGTGGGGGCGAAGGGTGACAGCGCACCGGCCTGTGCGCCGTTGCCCACCATCAGGGCCATCAGGAACGGCGGAATCGAGGCACGACCGGCGGTAGCCATGGCCATGGGCGCGAGAATGGCCGCGGTCGAAATATTGCCGGGACCAACGCTCGACAGCACCACGGCGATGATGAAGAACATCACGGGAATGAGGCCCGCATTGCCGCGGCACACGCCCACGGCCCGTGCGGCAAGCCGCTCGAGCGTGCCGTTGGTGGTGGCCATGCCGAAGAGCAGCGTCACGCCGGCCAGCGTCAGGAAGAGCTGCACGGGAAACCCCGCGAGGGGCATGCCTCCGAGGAACACGCCGACAATCCAGGCGAGCGCCAGCGAAATCACGCCGACATTGATCTCGGTCACCATGCTGAGCGTAATGGCCACGCCGAGGGCGGCGAGTGACATCCAGGCGAGACTCATGGTTCAGGGCTCCTGCAGCAGTGAGCGCAGCAGCCGTGCGGGATGCACGGCCTCGGTCTGCGCGAGATCATCGACCTGGTGGCGGCACGACGTGCCGGCGGCCACGAGCACATCATCGGGGCCGAGGGCGCGTGCGGCGGGCAGCAGCACGCGTTCGCCGATGGCCTGTGACACATCAAAGTGCCCGCGAGTGTATCCGAAAGAACCGGCCATGCCGCAGCAGCCGGCATCGAGTTCGGTCACAGTGGCACCGGGAATGCGTCGCAGCAGGGCGGCAGCGTCACCGGCCAGTCCCATCGATCGCTGATGGCAGTGTGCGTGCAGGCTGATGCGCGCGGGTCCCTGGCGCAGCGGCAGCGAGGCGCGCCCGTCGGAGACGGCGCGCTCGAGGAACGACTCGAACAGGACGGCCTGGCGCGCCACCACACGCGCGCGCTCGGCCTGCGGCCCGCGCAGCAGGTCGGGCATGTCGTCCCTGATCGCCGATAGGCAGCTCGGTTCCAGCAGCACGATGGGCAGACCCTGCGAAGCCCGCGGATAGAGCAGGGCCACATTGCGTGCGGCCAGATCACGGGCCTCGTCGAGCAGGCCCTGTGAGAGCAGCGGCCGTCCGCAGCAGACATGCGGCGCGAGCGTCGCGGGCAGTCCCGCGCGGGTCAGCACATACCCGGCGTCGAGTCCGATCTCGGGGTGCATGTGGTTGGTGAAGGTGTCGGCGAACAGCACGGCCGCAGGCACCACGCCCGCGGGCAGCGCCGGCATCTGCGCGCGCAGCGTTCGTCGCGACCAGCGTGGCAGGGGCCTGCGCATATCAACGTCTGCGGCGGCCGCCGCCAGTGTGCGCCCGGCACGGCTGCGGCTCACGGCGTTGACCACCGGTGCAAATGCACTGGCCCATGGGGCCACCTCATGGATGCGCGCAAACGCTGCTGCCCCGGCATCAAGCCCGTGCCGGTTCCAGTAGCCCGACAGAAACTCGCTCTTGTAGCGCCCCATGTCGACACCGACCGGGCACTCGCTCTTGCAGGCACGGCAGCTGAGGCAGAGGTCGAGTACCTGCTTCACGCCGTGATCATCGAGGCCCGCCTCGGCCATCTGCCCATTCATCGCCAGCCGCAGCACGTTGGCGCGGCCGCGAGTCGAGTGCATTTCGTCGCGCGTCGCCATGTATGACGGGCACATGGTGCCACCGCGTGTCTTGCGGCACAGGCCCACCCCGCTGCACATCTCGACCGCCCGACCAAATCCACCGTGTGCGGCATAGTCGAACTGCGTCGGCGGATCAGGCGTGACATAGCCTGCACCGAACCGCAGGTGCGACGTGATGGGAGGGGTGTCGACGATGCGGCCAGGATTGAAGAGCCCTGTGGGATCGAAGGTGCGTTTGACGGTGCGGAACGCTTCGTACAGCTCGTCACCGAACATTTTGCGATTGAACGCCCCGCGCACCAGGCCGTCGCCATGCTCGCCCGACAGCGCCCCGCCGAATTCCAGCACGAGGTCGGCCACGTCGTTCGCAATCGACGCGAAGGCCTGCATGCCCTCGGCGGTCTTCAGGTTGATCACCGGTCGCACATGCAGGCAGCCCACCGACGCATGCGCATAGATGCCGGCCTCGGTGCCATGGCGCCGGATGATGTCCTGAAACCGCGCGATGTAGTCGCGCAGCCGCTCGGGTGCCACGGCCGAGTCTTCCACAAACGACACGGCCTTGGCGTCCCCCTTCATCGCCATCGAGAGGCCCAGCGCCGACTCGCGTAGGTGCCACACCCGCGCCTGGGCCGCAGGGTCGGTCAGCAGGCGCACCGCAGGGCGGATGCCGGCCGACGCCCACGCCGCGGTCAGGCGTTCCATGCGCGCGGGCAGCGCCGCTGCATCGTCACCGTAGAACTCGAGGCACAGCAGGCTGGAACCGTCGCCCTGCATGATCTGCTGGCGCAGCGCCTCCAGCGAGGCCTGCTCGCGCGTGTGCCGCAGGATGAAGTCATCCATCACCTCGATCGCCGCGGGCTCATGCTCCAGTGCGAGAGGTGTGGCTGCCAGGGCCTCAAGCAGCGTCGGAAACTCCGCGGTCAGCAGTGCCTTGGCCGTCGGCAGCGGCACCAGCCGCACGGTGGCCTCGACCACGATGCCCAGCGTGCCCTCAGACCCGACGATGATACGTGACAGATCGACCGGGGCCGCAGGATCGACAAACGCGTCGAGGTTGTAGCCGCCGACCCGCCGGAGCACTCTGGGAAACCGGCGGTCGATCTCGTCGGCGTGTGCGCGGGCGAGCGCAGGAATGTCACGCCAGGCCTTCGCCGTGAGCGAGTCGCCGCCGCACACTCGCTGCCACTCGTCTCGCTCGAGCCGGCCGAAGGCCTGCACCGTCGCGTCAGCCATCACCATCGTCACCGAGATGACGTGATCGATGGTCTTGCCGTACAGCACAGACCGTGCGCCGGAGGAATTGTTGGCGATGAGTCCGCCGACCGTGGCCCGGCTCGACGAGGATACATCGGGTGCAAAGCGCAGGCGATGTGGTGCGGCTGCAGCGTTGAGTTCATCGAGCACCAGGCCCGGTTGCACGCGGGCCGTGCGTGCGACGGGATCGATGGCCAGCACGCGGTTCATGTGCTTCGACAGATCGACGACCACGCCCTCCCCGACGGCCTGGCCGGCTTGTGACGTGCCACCCCCGCGTGCTGTCAGCGGCACCCCATGTGCCGACGCCACCCGCACCAGGGCCACCACATCGTCGACCGACCGAGGCAGGACGACCCCGCGCGGTACGATCTGATACACGCTGGCATCGGTCGAGTAGAGCGACCGCGAGGCGGCGTCCATGCGCACCTCGCCGGCGAGGGCTGACGCCAGGTCAGTGTGCAGGCGGTCGGGCGTCATTTACTGGCTCTTGCCCCGGGCGGCAATGGGCCACACGCCTTCGACACGATCTCCGCGCACGGCGTAGATCTGGTCGTAAAGGTTCACGGTCGGATCGCAGTGCGGCGGCACAAACGCGATGCGGTCGCCGACACGCACCTCGCGTGTGGACTGGCTGAGGTCGAGGCGTCCATGCTCGTCGCCGGCCCACGCGTAGGTGAGATCGGGCATGTCGACCGGCGCCGGCGGAAAGGGACGGTCTGTGGAAAACGCCTTGAAACCCGCATCAACGACGGCGAGCCCGGGTGGGCGCGAGATGACCGTCGAGAGAACGTGCAGTGACTGCTCGAAGTCGTGATAGTCGGCCGAATCAGGTCCGCCGATCTGCCCGTATTCCAGGTCCATGAAGACGAACGACCCCGGCTGAATTTCAGTCACCCCGTCGATGGCGCTGTCGATGCGATAGGTGCCGGTCGATCCGCCGGTGACGAGCGGACAGGCGATGCCGGTGGCCTCGATCATCCGCCGTGTGTCGACGGCCCTGGCGAGGCTGCCGGTGCTACGGACTTCGCGCGCGGTGAACGGCGCCGTGTGCGCCGCCTGTCCGTCGTACGACTGCAGGCCGACAAACTGCACGCGTGCGTAGCGGGTGATGGCGCGGGCCAGTGCCACGGCAGGTTCTCCGGGCGGAATACCGGTGCGGCCGAAGAAGAGATCGATGGCCAAGTTGAGCACCACGCCCGGGTGGGCGGCGGCGGCCGCATCGAGATCGCGCACATTGGCCTCATGGTCGACGATGAAGATGGTGTCGGGGGCGGCGATGGCCAGTTGCAGGGCACGCTGAATCTTGGTGGCCCCGATGACCGGCGTCGTAATCAGCAGCCCCCGGATGCCGTGTGCCGCAAACACCTCCCCGGCCTCACTGAGGCGGGCGACGCAGGCGCCGACGGCACCGGCGGCGATGAGCCGTCGTGCGATCTCAGGGCACTTGTGCGTCTTGGCGTGCGGACGGAATGCCTTGCCCCTGGCCCGCAGGACGGCGGCCATGGTGGCGACGTTGCGTTCGAAGCGGTCGAGGTCGACGACCAGGGCAGGCGTGGGAATGTCGGCGGCATGGGCCATAATGGAAGACTATCTTCAGGGAGAGCCTTGACTCAGCGCAACATCCGGAACTTTTCCATCATCGCGCACATCGACCACGGGAAATCGACGCTGGCCGACCGCTTCCTCGAACACACGGGGGCCCTGGAGGCCCGCGAGATGGAGGCGCAGGTGCTCGACAGCATGGATCTCGAGCGCGAGCGGGGCATCACCATCAAGGCCCATCCCGTGCGGCTGACCTACACGGCCGACGATGGGCAGACCTATATCCTGAACCCCCCTGACCTATACGGCCGACGATGGGCAGACCTATATTCTGAACCTGATTGACACGCCTGGCCACGTCGATTTCGGGTATGAAGTGACGCGGTCGCTGTCGGCGTGCGAGGGAGCGCTGCTGCTGGTTGATGCCAGCCAGGGCGTTGAGGCGCAGACGCTGGCCAATGCCTATCTGGCCATCGACCACAGCCTGGAGATCATTCCCGTCATCAACAAAATCGACCTGCCGAGTGCCCAGCCCGAAGAGGCGCGGCGGCAGATTGAGGAAATTGTGGGCCTCGACGGCGACACGGCCATTCTGGCCAGTGCCAAGGAAGGCCTCGGGGTGCATGACATCCTCGAGGCGGTGGTCAAGCGGCTGCCGTCGCCCGGAGGCGACCCACAGGCACCGCTTAAGGCGCTGATCTTCGACTCGTGGTACGACGCCTATCGTGGCGTGGTGATTGTCGTGCGCGTGCTGGAAGGCACCATTCGCACGGGCACGAAGGTGCGCTTGATGAACGCGGCCCAGGACTACGAAGTCGAGCAACTGGGCGTGTTCACCCCCAAACCAGTGGTCATCGGG
>Ga0194124_10004223_pt1 | contig 14282 bp, 11 predicted proteins | sample TA2KigCas0mmetaG_FD_148605 | JGI IMG/M metagenome (GOLD analysis project Ga0194124, IMG submission 148605) | Freshwater microbial communities from Lake Tanganyika, Tanzania - TA2015031 Kigoma Deep Cast 0m | ecosystem: Environmental > Aquatic > Freshwater > Lake | place: Tanzania: Lake...
AGGGCGGTTGAAGTGGCCGATGAGGCGGTGGTTGGGGCGGAGGTTGGCGCCACACCTTCCACGCGACCCGTCGGCGCGGGGGCAAGCTGCGGCTTGCCCGAGAGCGACTGGAGTTGCGCCCGGTTGGAGAAATTCTGCGCAAACTGGGCGAGGATCATGTCGGATACCGAGTTCATCATGCGGCCCCCGAACTGTGCAAACTTGCCAGTGACGGTGACCTCTGCGCGACCCACCAGCTTGCTCGTTGCCTGATCCACCGCCACGACGCTGGCAGTGAGATCCATGCTTGCCGAGGAACCGCCCTTGTCGGCGCCTTTGCCCATCATCTGAATCTGGCGCTGGGAAGCGTCGAGCGACTTGAGCGTGATATCCCCGCCAAAGTTGGCCGATGCCGGGCCCACCTTCACTTTGACCTGCCCCTTGAAATGGCGTTCATCGATCTTCTCGCTGATGCTGGCACCCGGCATGCAGGTGGCCAGCAACTCCACCCGCGAGAGCACCTCCCAGGCGGCCTCAACCGGGGCGGATACTGGGTACTCCTTCTCCAGAACGACCTGCATTGCTGTTCTCCCTGAGGCCAGCGAAGTGGGGCGCGGTTAGCCAGAGTTCACAACCGCTCTGTGTCGGGGCGATGATAGACCGATTACCATCTCAGGGTTTTGCAGCCTGAAGGACGAGGGGTCGACAAGAATCCCGACTCTGGGCTTGGCATCGGAACGCAACGGCCCAAACAAGCTCGATCGAGCCTGCAGTGGCCATGGCACCCGGCTGCTGGCGGCTTCAATCGCGGTCGTGGCGAAGTCTGGGACTGCGGTCGAGGCAGGGGTGGGATGCGTGATCCAGGCCGGGGGCAAAACCGCAATCGTCGCGAGGGTTGGATCGATGTTTGAATCGCTGGTTGGTTCGTGGGTTGGATCGATGTTTGAATCGCTGATTGGTTCGAGGGTTGGATCGCTGGTTGAAAGGATGGTCCGATGGATAGCGCAGATTTCTCGGTTCTCAACACCTGTATCGCCTGGATGGAACAGGGCAGGCGCGTCGCGCTCGTGACGGTGGTCGAGACCTGGGGATCATCGCCGCGGCCGGTGGGCTCATGGCTCGCAGTGCGCGAGGACGGGCAGGTGGTGGGATCGGTGTCAGGCGGCTGCGTGGAGGATGACCTGATTGCGAGAGTGCGCAGCGAGATTCTGCCCACCTCGCGGCCCCAGTCGGTGCTCTACGGAGTGAGCAAGGAAGAGGCAGCACGGTTTGGACTGCCCTGCGGCGGGAGCGTCAGGGTGGTTGTGGAGCCCCAACCGGAACTCGCGGGGCTCAAGCTTCTTCTACAGAGGGTAGCCGACAAGCGCATGAGCCTGCGCCTGCTCGACATGGCAAGCGGGCACTTTGAGATTCGGGATGCGAGCCGGGCCGATCAATTCCGTTTTGACGGAGCGACGATGCGCTGCGTGCACGGACCGCGCTGGCGACTCATCCTGGTGGGCGCAGGGCAGCTTTCGCAATACGTGTGCCAGATGGCGATGGCAGCCGACTATCAGGTTGTGGTGATTGATCCGCGCGAGGAGTTTGCTGAGTGGATTCAGCTCGCCGGGGTGGAGTTTCTGCGTGACATGCCCGATGACGCCCTGATGCAACTCGGCATCGACAACCATACCGCGATCGTGGCCCTCACGCACGACCCGAAACTCGACGACCTGGCACTGATCGATGCTCTCAAGTCGCCAGCCTTCTACGTGGGCGCGCTGGGTTCCCGCGCCACCACCGCCAAGCGCCGTGAGCGCTTGCGCCTCTTTGACCTGAGCCACGAGGAGATCGGGGCTCTCCACGGCCCGGTAGGACTCTACATCGGCGCCAAGACGCCCCCCGAGATGGCCATCTCGATCCTTGCGGAAGTGACCGCTGCCAAATATGGTGTTCCAGCAACCCAACGCCGCGATCACGCAGAGTCTGCGCCCTCAGCGTGCGCAGTGGGCGAAGGATAGCCGGTTAGGGGCCCGGCGGCCGCCCATTCGGGGCCGCTCATTCAGGGCCGAGCAGTCAGGGCCGAGCAGTCAGAAAAGGGCGTAGCCGCCGTCGATCAGCAGGCAGTCGCCGGTGTGGTACGACGACGCCGAACTCATCAGATACACCGCAACACCGCCGAAGTCGGCGCCCGAACCCCAGCGCCGTAGCGGCACCCGCTGCAGGACCTGCGATGCGAACTTCGCATTGCCGATCAGCGGAGAGGTCATTGCAGTGTCGATCCAGCCCGGCAGTATGGCGTTGGCCGTGATCCTGTGCCGGGCCAACTCCACCGCGAGCGCACGGATCATGCCGAGCATTCCGGCTTTGCTTGCAGCGTAGTGTTCGTTCCGCGCAGCCCCTTCGATCGCAGCAAGCGATGCAGTCCCTACGAGGCGCCCTCCTTCGCCGCGCGCAATCATGTGGCGGGAGGCCGCTCTGAAGGTGTAGAAGACGCCATCGAGATTCACCGCGAGCACCCTACGCCACTCGGCAGCAGACATTTCGCCGAATGCGGTCCGCCCGCCGCCACCCACCCCGGCATTGGCAAAGCACGCATCAACCTTGCCCAAGCGCCTCAAGGTCTCGCGGAAGGCGGCGTCCACCTCCGCCTCGGATGCGACATCGCAGCAAAGCGCTTCGGCCCTTGCCGCATGATCGCGCAAGCGCTCCAGGGCCTCGCGGTTCTTTGTCTCGCTCGTGCCCCAGATCATCAGGTCGGCACCCGCCTGGGCCAGGGCAAGCGCCATGCCGAGGCCGATGCCGCTGTTGCCGCCGGTGATCAGCGCAACCTGCCCGCTCAAGTCAAAGGGGCGGAATCCGGGTTCCGCTCCCGGGTTCGGCTGAAACTCGTTCGTCATGGCCATGCCTCCGTGTTGTGGTGCTGCTCTGAAGGGTCGCGACAGATTCGGGTCGCACTGGGTGACAAGCTGGTTCTGCACCACGACCCGAAGGCGGGATTGGCGTAAGGCCAGGCCGGCAGGTCCGACATGGACTGCGCAGTGCCCAGGTAGTGGGCGGGTAGTGGGCAGGTAATGGGCAGGTAGTGCGATTTGCTTTACCGCCGAACCCACATGGTGCTTGCATGTTTTCCGGCCTGCGAGTCCGCCCCCTCCCGCCCGCGAGCCCACGCCCGACGCTTCCGAGAAGGGCTTAACTCCTCCGACACCAACTTCGCCAGAACCAGCACCCGAAAGTATCCGTCATGCTCACTCCCTTGCCGCAACCCATGCCCTCGTGGCCACCCGATGCAGCCTTCGAGGATCTGCTCGACCCCTGCAACGACTTTGTCTTCCGCAAGCTCTTTCAGACCCACCCCGATCTGCTCGAGGCAATGGTCAATGACCTGCGCGCGGGCGCAGTCAATGACCTGCGCACAGCCGCAACCTGCGACCCCACCACCGAGCCGCTCCACCCCCCGGTCCCGCAGTTGCGCGGCCTTTGCATCGGCAACACCGAACTGCTCCCCGAGCAGCTGTTCGGCAAGAACGTGCGCTTTGACGTGTGCGCCTTCGACGACTGCGGCCGCATCGTGCTCGCCGAATGCGATGCGCGCCACCGCAAGGGCTTTGCCCGGCGCGTGGTGTACTACCTGTGCAAGGCCCTCACCCAGCAGCTGCGCCAGGGCGCCTCCTACGACACGGTGCGCCCGGTGCTGGCGCTGCACATCCTCAAGTTCGTGATCCTGCCGCAAGCGGCCAACGCACAGCGGCCGCTCTCCTCGTTTCGGCTGCGTCGTGCCGATGGCCTTGACTACGCCGAACTCAACGCGGGCGAGCCTCCGCTCGAGGCGATCGTGGTGGAACTGCCCAAGATCAAGGCGCTCTGGTATGCCTACCTCGCGCTGGGAGGCTGCAGCGCCTTGGGCGCCGAGGCGCTGCGGCTGCGCAGACTTCTCAACACTGCGGCCTACAATTGGGCCTTGTTTCTTGCACGACCCGGGGGATTGACGATGAACGACATCACGCATGGGCCAACCCGCAGGGCGATCCTTGAGGCGGTACGGATCAGCGCCGATCCGCTGCAGCGCTCGCTGGCCGAGCAGCAGGAGAAGTACCTGCGCGACCGGCAGGCGGAACTCGACGAGGCGCGGGAGGAAGGCGAAGCGTTTGGCGTGGCGAAGGGCGAAGCGATCGGCGTGGCGAAGGGCGAAGCGCTCGGCGCTGCGAAAGGCCGGGCCGAAATCCTCGGCAAGCTGCTTCAATTACGCTTCGCGACGCTTCCCGATTGGGCCTCGCAGGCGATGGCCCTGGGCACGGAAGACGATTTCAACCGCTGGTCGGCCCGACTGTTCACCGCCCGGACGGTTGACGATGTCTTCGCCCGCTGACGATTTCGCCCGACGGGTTCGCCCAACGATTTCCCCGACGATTTGCCTGAAGGGTTCGCCCGACCTGCACCGCCTGCAACGCGGTCAGGTCTCGTGAAACGCGGGATCGGCTGCAGTTCCTGGTGCAGTGTTGCACCTGGTCGCATGGATCCGTGTGCCCCCCCACCGCGCGAGCAAGAACCTTTGTGTGTCTTTGCGCAAAGCCCCTCCCGCCAGGCTGCCAGGATCGCGCGATGACCCAACAGGAGCTCTTTTCAGCAAGGCCGGCCCGCACCCTGCTCCATGTGGGTTGCGGCCCGAAGCGCAAGGACAAGACAACCCGCGGATTCAACACGCCGGATTGGCTCGAGTTGCGGCTCGACATCGACGCGTCGGTCGCCCCGGATGTGATCGGCACCATGACCGACATGGCGGCGGTCGGATCGGGCTCGGTGGATGCGATCTTCTCCAGCCACAACATCGAGCATCTTTATCCGCACGAGGTACCGGTGGCGCTCAAGGAGTTCTTGCGGGTGCTGGCCCACGATGGCTTTGCGGTGATCACCTGCCCGGATCTGCAGTCGGTTTGCGCGCTGGTGGCGCAAGACAAGCTGGTTGACACAGCTTACGATTCACCCGCCGGGCCGATTGCACCGCTCGATATCCTCTATGGACACCGGCCACAGTTGGCCAGAGGCAATCTCTACATGGCGCATCGCTGTGGGTTTACACAGCGGGTGCTGGACGGAACCTTGAGAGCCAGCGGGTTTCAGACCGTGGCGAGCATGGCCAGGGGCAGGGCACCATTCCTTGATCTGTGGGCACTGGCGAGCAAGTCACTCCTGACCGAAGAGGCGATGCGGGCGTTGGCAGGAGAGCACTTCCCGCGTTAGCGCCCGTGCAGAGAAACACCGCACTTTCGCGTCGACCGCCGCCTTGCCGGATCGCGAGCGGCTCAGGGATAAAGGCCGAGCGTTTGCATGCGCAGGCGCGTCAGGCCAAGAAGTGCATCGATGGCGGGAACCGCGCATCCGAGCGCCTGCGCAATCTCCTTGACAACGCCAAGGAGGGCGTCGAGCTCCACCGGGCGTCCGGCCTCCACATCCTGCAGCATCGACGTCCTGAAGGCACCGAGCTTGCGCGTGACCGCGTTGCGCTCCTCGGCCTGCTGCGCAATGCGGCAACCGAAGCGTTCGCCGATTTCGCGGGCTTCGCGCATGACCGCGAGGCAAAAGCGCGATACCTGGGGATCATCGAGCATCCGGTCGATCGTGGCCCCGGTGAGCGCCGAGATCGGGTTCATTGTCATGTTGCCCCAGAGCTTGAACCAGATGTCGTCGTGGATGCGCGGTGAAGTCTCCACCGCAAAACCTGCCTGCTGAAAGCACGCGGCGATTCGCGCAAGCCGCCCCGACATCTCGCCCGAGGGCTCCCCGAGAATGACCCTGAGCCCGGTGGCGTGGCGCACATGGGCGGGGGCAGGCGTGGATGCACTCATGTGCAACACGCTGCCGAGGACCGCACCTGGGGGAATCGTTGCGGCGAGCATTCCCCCGGGATCAACCGTTTGGAGACGCATGCCCTCGCAGGCGCCGCCGAAGCCCTGGAAGAACCACCAGGGCACACCGTTCATCGCGCTCAGCACCACGCCGCCGGGGGCCCGCAACGCTTCGATCGAATGTGCAAGCGCAGGTAGCGCCGGGGCTTTCACCGCAACGATCACGAGATCATGCTTTCCAAGAACCAGCGGATCGTGGCTCGCCGGAATCGCGTGGGTGGTTTGCTGGCTGTTCATCTCGAGGATCAATCCGCGCGATTCGAGGCGCTGCAGGGTCTCCCCGCGGGCCAGGGCGCTCACCGATACGCCGGATCGCACGAGCAGCGCGGCGAACAGCCCACCCATCGCGCCAAGCCCCAGCACCGCGACCCGCATCTCAATGCACTCCATCGGAAAGCGGCAGAACCTTCCCCGGATTGAGAAGGCCCGCAGGATCGAGCGCGTGCTTGATCGCACGCATCAGGCGCAATTCAACCGGCGACTTGTAGCGCGCTGCCTCGTCGCGTCGCAAGGTGCCCAGGCCATGCTCGGCCGACACCGAGCCGCCAAAGGACATCACCGCGTCGTGCGTGATCCTGTTGATCGAGGTCTGCTGGTCGAAAAAACGCTCCTCGTCGTCGGCCCCAGCCAACGCCTGCGGCGCTGCGATGTTGTAGTGGAGATTCCCGTCTCCGAGATGACCGAAACACACGATGCGGATACCGGGGTGCGCTGCGACCAGCGCCTGGCTGGCGTGGGCAATGAAGCGCGGAATCGCCGAAATCGGCACCGCGATGTCGTGCTTGATGTTCTTGCCCTCGGCGGCTTGTGCCTCGGAGACGTTCTCGCGCAACGCCCAGATCGCTGCGAACTGCGCAAGGCTTGTCGATACCACAGCGTCGCGGGCAAGCCCTGCCTCGATCGCCTTGCCGAGCAGCGCCTCAAGGGCACACTGGGCATGCTGATCGCTGTGCGCATCGGAGAGTTCGAGGAGCACATACCAGGGGCAGACGGCTGCGAGAGGGCGCCGGGTGTCTGGAAAGTGGCGTGTGACAAGCGCGATGCAAAGCTCCGAGAGCAACTCGAAACCGGTGAGACCGTCGCTGACCGCATCCCTGGCCAGGCCGAGGAGCGCAAGCGCCTGCTCCACCGAATCGAGACCCACGAGCGCGCAACAGCGCGCGGCCGGCAGAGGGAAGAGCTTGAGCACCGCTGCGGTGATGACGCCCAGTGTCCCCTCGGCACCGATGAAGAGGTCGCGCAGGTCGTAGCCGGTATTGTCCTTGCGCAGCCCTCGCAAACCGTCCCAGACCTCGCCCGCGGCGGTGACAACCTCGAGCCCGAGGCAAAGCTCGCGCGCATTGCCGTAGCGCAGCACCTGAACCCCGCCCGCATTGGTCGAGAGGTTGCCTCCGATCGTGCAGGAACCCTCGGCAGCAAGCGAAAGCGGAAACAACTTGCCCGCCGCCTCTGCAGCGGCTTGCACCTCGCGCAGGATGCAGCCCGACTCCACAGTGATCGTGTGGTTGAAGGCATCGAGTGCGCGGATCCGGCGCATGCGGCGCAGGCTGAGCACCACCGAAGCCCCGGAGGGGTCGGGAACACTGCCCCCGCTCAATCCGGTGTTGCCACCTTGCGGAACGACTGCAAGGCGATGCCTGCCGCACCAGCGCACCACTGCAGCCACCGAGGCGGTGTCGTCGGGCATCACAACCGCTAATGCGGCACCGCGCATGCGCTTGCGCCAGTCAAGCAAGTGCGGTGCCATGTCCTGCGGATCGCTCAGGATGCGCCCCTGCATCTGCCCCGCAAGCTCGGCAAGCAAAGCGCCGGGCGTCGCATCGCGAAGCATCATTGACCTCACCGGCCCCGAAACTGCGGTGCCCGCTTTTCCATGAAAGCCCGCGCACCTTCGAGGTAGTCGGCACTTTGCGCACAGCGGGCAAGCGCCTCACGCAACTCCTCGCGCGCAGCAATCTCCTGGACCTGAGCGCCGGCAAGTGCACCCACGGCGCGCTTGAGCGCAGCAATCGTGAGCGGAGCGTTCTGCGCGACCGTCTGGGCAAGTTGATCCACATGCGCATCGAGTTGCTCGACGGGCACAACCTCCGGCACGAGACCCATGCGCTGCGCCTCGTGGGCATCGAAGACTCTCGCGGTCATGAAAATGTCGAGCGTGTTGGCAATGCCGATCAGGTGCATGAAACGCGCAACTCCGGGAACCGCATAGCCGAGTCCGAGCCTGGCTGCAGGCATCCTGAAGCGCGCATCGGCCGCTGCCACGCGCAGATCGCAAGCGGCGGCAAGCCCGAGGCCACCTCCGAAGCACACACCACGAATCTTCGCGATCACGGGTTTGGCTGCCCGCCCCGGCGCCGCATAGGCCGCCTCGAGCGCTGCGTTGAAGCGCCCTTGATCCTCCGGATCGGTACGCTGGGACTCGAAAGTGGAGATGTCTGCCCCGGCCACGAAGGCAAGGTCGCCCTCGCCCTCGAGCACGATGACCCTCACAGCATCCTCGGCATCGGCCTCGGCAATCTGATCGGCAAGCGACTGCCACATGGCGCACGACATCGCATTGCGCCGCGCAGGATTGCTGATCACGAGCGTGCGCACCGCACCGTCCTGCCGGGAAAACACTCGTCCGCTCACGCCCCACCCCCTTCACTCCGGGAAACCAGGATCCCGGAAGGTACACCAGAACCTTCGCAAGCTCCGAGGTCAAAGCCCGGCAACTGCACATCGCGCACGATCCTGGTGCAGTCATCGCGTCGGGCGCGTCATCGTTCGAGCATCCCGGAAACTGGCTCGGCGCATACGACCAGACGACTTGCCGCGTACTCGCCGCGTACTACCCGCGGCGTTCCGGAACACGCCCCGCAGATCTCCAGAGCACCTTGCACTCCGCGCATACTGCACGCATGGCACGGGCTTTGCTCCTTGGGGCCTTCGTGCTCATCCTGTCTGCCCCAGGCTTGGTACGCTGGAGGCTCCTGTTACGCTTGCGTCGTCGTGAGCGCTTTCCTTGGCGCTTCGAGCATCGGTTCCTTTTCCGGCTTCAATGCCCTCACCCTCAAAATGCATCTGCTGCGGAGATCGTTCCCATGAAACTGGCCCCTACCCCTGAAGCATCGACCCTGCAACTCGGAGCCATCGCCTTTGCGATTGCCCTCGGCGCACTCACAGCGCCCCTCGCGGCGCAGGAAAAGGTCCTGCGCATCGCGATGACTGCAGCCGATATCCCGCGCACTTTGGGCCAACCCGACCAGGGCTTTGAAGGCAACCGCTTCACCGGGATCCCGATGTACGACGCGCTGACGCACTGGGATCTGTCCAAGGCCGATGCACCGAGCGTTTTGATCCCGGGTCTTGCCACCTCCTGGGCGGTCGATGCCAAGGACCGGACGAAATGGGTGTTCAAGCTCCGCCCGGGGGTGAAGTTTCACGATGGCTCGGAGTTCAACGCCGATGCGGTTGTGTGGAATGTCCAGAAGGTGCTCGACAAGGCTGCCCAGCACTTCGATCCCTCACAGATTGGAGTGACCACCTCGCGGATGCCCACACTGCGCTCGGCCCGCAAGGTCGACAACCTCACGGTTGAGCTCAGCACCAGCGAGCCCGATGCCTTTCTCCCGCTCAACCTCACCAATCTGTTCATGGCCTCGCCAGCGCACTGGGCGGCAAAGCTCGCTGCAGTTCCTGCCTCGGTGAGCGACCCGGCTGAGCGCACCAAGCAGGCGTGGGCGGCGTTTGCCGCTGACGCCTCCGGCAGCGGTCCGTTCCGGATGGCGCGTTTCGTGGCGCGCGAGCGGCTCGAACTCGCCGCCAACAAGGCCTACTGGGATCCGGCCCGTGCACCTAAAGTGGATCGGGTGGTGCTGTTGCCGATGCCCGAGGCCAACGCCCGTACGGCTGCGCTCCTCTCGGGCCAGGTCGACTGGATCGAGGCTCCCGCCCCCGACGCCATCGCGCAGATCCGGCAACGCGGCTTCACCGTCTACAGCAACGCCCAACCGCACGTGTGGCCGTGGCAGTTGTCCTTTGCCGAGGGCTCCCCCTGGCTCGACAGGCGGGTACGTCATGCTGCAAACCTGTGCGTAGACCGCGAGGGTCTGCAAAAGCTCCTTGGCGGCATGATGGCAATCCCGAAGGGCACCGTTCCCCCGGGTCATCCCTGGTGGGGCAACCCGAAGTTCGACATCAAGTACGACGTGGCTGCGGCACGCAAACTGATGGGCGATGCGGGCTTTTCCGCAGCCAAACCGCTCAAGGTGAAGGTTCAGATCTCCGCATCGGGATCGGGGCAGATGCAGCCGCTGCCGATGAACGAATTCGTGCAGCAAAGCCTCAAGCAGTGCTATTTCGACGTGGACTTTGACGTGATCGAGTGGAACACGCTCTTCACCAATTGGCGCAAGGGCGCCAAGGATCCGAGCGCCAACGGCGCCAATGCAACCAACGTGAGCTTTGCAGCAATGGATCCTTTTTTTGCGATGGTGCGCTTCACGAGTTCGGCAACCGTTCCTCCCACGTCGAACAACTGGGGCTATTTCGTGAACAAGGAGTTTGACGACCTGATTGCTGCCGCGCGAACCTCCTTCGACGACAAGGCAAGAGACGCAGCGCTCGCACGCCTGCATGCGCGCATCGTCGAAGAGTCGCCCTTCGTGTGGATTGCCCACGACGTGGGGCCCCGCGCAATGAGCGCACGGGTGAAGGGTGTGGTGCAACCGCGCTCCTGGTTCATCGACATTGCCCCGATGTCGCTCCAGTAGCCTGGCAGCGCCCTCGTTCGCCCACCGCGCCACACCTTCCCGGGTTCAAGCGCCCGCCCATGGGGTTTCTGCTGAGGCGGGTGCTGCTCAGCCTGCCGATCATGCTCGGGGTGGCGCTGGTGTGCTTTGCACTGGTGCATCTTGCCCCGGGCGATCCGCTGGTATCGGTTCTTCCGCCTGACGCCTCGGCGGCGCTGCAGGAACAACTGCGCCAGCTCTATGGCTTTGACCGGTCCTACCCCGAACAGTTTCTGAGCTGGATCTGGCGCGCGCTCCAGGGGGATCTCGGTACCTCAATCGCCACCAACCGCCCGGTGAGCGCCGAGGTGATGAAAGCCGTCTCCAACACCTTCATGCTCGCCTGCGTCGCCACTGCGATCGGCTTCGTATTGGGCGCGCTGTTTGGCTTCGTGGCCGGATACTTCCGCAACTCCTGGGTTGACCGCCTTGCGACCACGCTGGCGGTGGTGGGCGTGAGCGTGCCGCATTACTGGCTCGGCATGGTGCTGGTGATCATTTTCTCCTCGCAACTGATGTGGCTTCCGGCCACCGGGGCAGGACCCGGCGGCTCGAGCGACTGGACCTGGGATTGGGAGCATGTGAAGCACCTCATCCTGCCCGCGCTCACCATGAGCGTGATCCCGATGGGGATCATCGCGCGCACCCTGCGTGCGCTGGTCGCGGAAATCCTCGCGCAGGAGTTCATCGTGGGATTGCGCGCCAAGGGAATGACCGAACTCGGAATCTTCTTTCACGTCGTGAAAAACGCCGCGCCCACGGCGCTCGCGGTGATGGGATTGCAACTGGGCTATCTGCTCGGCGGCTCAATCCTGATCGAAACCGTGTTCTCCTGGCCTGGCACTGGCTTTCTGCTCAACTCTGCAATCTTTCAGCGCGACCTGCCGCTCCTGCAGGGGACCATCCTGGTCCTGGCACTCTTTTTCGTGGTGCTCAACCTGATCGTCGACATGATCCAGTCGGCGCTCGACCCCCGTATTCAGCGCAGTTAGTGCGGCCGCAACCCAGAGAGTCCGCAGGTGCCCGCTGAGCGCTCCGAGGGGTATCCGCTGGTTGCCCAGACGCAATCGGGAGCGTATCCGGGTGACCGCTGAGCGCTCCGGGGGGTACTGGCGCGGCGTTGGCAGGCGCTTCGTGCAGGACCGCCTTGCGCTGGGCGCGGCCGCCGTTGTGGCAGCGCTGGTGCTGATGGCCTTGCTGGGTAGCTGGCTTGCGCCAGCCGATCCCTTCCAGGCCTCGATGCTCAAGCGACTCAAACCCATCGGTACCGAGGGATTCCCGCTTGGCACCGACGAACTCGGACGCGACATGCTTTCCCGCCTCATCGTGGGCGCACGGCTTTCACTTTTCATGGGAATCACACCCGTGATCGTTGCCTTCGTGATCGGCTCCACACTCGGGGTTGTGGCCGGATACTCGGGCGGCCTGGTCAACAGTGTGATCATGCGCACGATCGACGTGTTCTACGCCTTTCCTTCTGTGCTTCTGGCGATCGCACTTTCCGGAGCGCTCGGTGCCGGCATCTTCAACGCCTTGCTCTCGCTCACCATCGTTTTCATCCCCCCGATCGCGCGGGTGGCCGAAAGCGTCACAACCCAGGTCCGCAACCGCGACTTCGTGGAGGCGGCCAGAGCCTCCGGCGCGGCGGCCTTCACGATCGTACGGGTCCATGTGCTGGGCAATGTCCTCGGGCCGATCTTCGTGTATGCCACCAGCCTGATCTCGGTCTCGATGATCCTGGCTTCGGGATTGTCGTTTCTCGGCCTTGGTGTGAAGCCACCCCAACCGGAGTGGGGACTGATGCTCAACACCCTGCGTACTGCGATCTACACCCAGCCCTGGATCGCAGCGCTCCCGGGTGTGATGATCTTCATCACCTCGATCAGCTTCAACCTGCTCTCCGACGGTCTGCGCTCGGCCATGGAAGTTCGCCAGTGAAAAGCCCCTCCCGAAGCGCAGCAGGTGGCGGTTGCAGCGTGGAAGCGGAGTCCGCCAAAGCGCCGCAACTCACTTCCCCCCGGGCTGTGGCGTGCTGAAGCCATTGATCGAGGTGCGCGGCCTGCGCAAGCACTTTCCGGTCAAGGCAGCGGTTGGCGGCTTTTCGGCAGCGCGCGGCGCAGGACTGCTCTCGAGCGCGCGAAGCGTGGTTCGGGCGGTCGACGGCGTGGATCTCGTGCTCCACGAGGGTGAGACCCTCGGTGTGGTCGGCGAATCCGGTTGCGGGAAGTCCACCACGGCGCGCCTGCTGATGCACCTTCTTGTGCCCGACGAGGGCGAATTGCGCTTTGAGGGGAAGACGGTGGGGCGCGACCTCAGCCTGCGCGACTACCGGCGCCAGGTGCAGATGGTGTTCCAGGACTCGTACTCCTCGCTGAATCCACGGCTCACCGTGCTCGATTCGATCGCCTTTGGTCCGCAGGTCCACGGCGTGCGCACTGTCGAAGCCTACGCCCGTGCCACCGAACTGCTCCGCCAGGTGGGTCTGGATGCTTCGCGCTTCGGCGGGCGTTATCCGCACGAACTCTCGGGCGGGCAGCGTCAGCGGGTTAACATCGCACGCGCGCTCGCCTTGCAGCCTCGGGTCATCATCCTCGATGAAGCGGTGTCGGCGCTCGACAAGTCGGTCGAGGCCCAGGTTCTCAACCTGCTCATGGATCTCAAGGACAGCCTCGGCCTGACCTACCTCTTCATCAGCCACGATCTTCATGTGGTGCGCTACATCTCCGACCGGGTACTCGTGATGTACCTCGGCGAAGCGGTGGAGACCGGCCCTTCGGAGCGCCTGTTTCTGCAACCCGCCCACCCCTACACCGCAGCGCTCCTTGCCTCGATGCCGAGCATGGACCCGGATCAGCGCACCCGCGAGGCCCCGTTGAGCGGAGACCCACCCAATCCGATCGACCCGCCGAGCGGTTGCCGCTTTCATACCCGCTGCAGCCACCGTGTGGGTGCATGTGCACAAGCGGTGCCGGCGCTCGTGCCGGTGGCACAGGTGTTGGAGCATCGCGCCGCCTGCCATATCCATCATCCGCGCTCCGAACATCCGCTGAGTTCCGAGGCATTGCTCCGACGCCAGGCGCCCGACCGCGCGCACCGGCTGGACTGAGCGCGGGATGCATGCAATGAGTCGGGCGCTCGAGATCAGGAACCTGGAGGTGCGCTTCGGACGCCCACCTCGGCAGGTGGCTGCGGTGAACGACGTGAGCCTGCAACTCGCAGCCGGCCAGACCCTTGCGCTGATCGGCGAGTCGGGCTCCGGCAAGAGCGTGACGCTGCGCGCAATCCTGCGGCTGCACTCCCCGCGCTCGAGCACGACGCGCGGCAGTATCCGGGTTGGTGCGCACGATGTGATGACCCTCTCGCCGAGGGCACTTGCGGACTTTCGCGGCGCAGTGGCCGCAATGGTCTTCCAGGAGCCGCTGCTGGCGCTCGACCCGGTGTATCCGGTGGGACAGCAGATCATCGAGACCCTGGTGCGGCACCGCACCTGCAGCCCTGCGCAGGCCCGCCGGCGCGCCGTTGAACTCCTCGAGCAGGTACACATCCCGAGTCCTGAGCGCAGGATCCATGCCTACCCGCACGAAATGTCGGGAGGCATGCGTCAGCGCGCCATGATCGCACTGGCGCTCAGTTGTGCACCGCAACT
>Ga0194124_10004231_pt1 | contig 14260 bp, 20 predicted proteins | sample TA2KigCas0mmetaG_FD_148605 | JGI IMG/M metagenome (GOLD analysis project Ga0194124, IMG submission 148605) | Freshwater microbial communities from Lake Tanganyika, Tanzania - TA2015031 Kigoma Deep Cast 0m | ecosystem: Environmental > Aquatic > Freshwater > Lake | place: Tanzania: Lake...
AATGATCAAAAGAAATATATTTTGTGTCGTAGGTAAAAGATAAAATATTATCTACCGTTCCTCTTTGAGTAGAGAGACGATACTTTAGTTTATTTGAATTACTAAGCGAATTTGTTTTAGAGTTGTGTAAAATGAAAATCTCTTTACCAGTATCTTTACTTAGAAGCATCGCGGCGATTAAAGCGTCGTGCAATTCTGGATTTTTTTCGTTCATCATTTTAATCCAAAAATTTTGAACTTCTTCTCTTGAGACATACTCTGCTTTTTCTAATGATTTATTTTTATTCAGAAGATTAAATGCATTCGCCGGAAAACCTGTCGAGTAGCCTACGACTACTGCGATTGCAATGGATACGCCTAAAATGGAGATATTAATTTTATTTTTCATAAAGAGAATATGGAGCTTTTTGCAAGCTTGTCAAGTTTTTCGAAAGTATTTATTAACTACTGCAAGTTTGGCATGATTCTGGGTTATCAATAGAGCAGGATAAGTTTTCACTTTCAGTTTTACTGATTTCTATGCCTAAACCTTTAATTGCATTAGCTTTTGGACGTGTGCGAAGATAATACATTCCAGTTTTTAGTCCTTTTTGCCAAGAATGAAAAAGTGCAGAATTTAGTTTACCAATATTAGGTTCTGCCATAAATAAATTCATAGATTGAGATTGACAGACATAAACGCCTCTGTCTGCAGCCATGTCAATAATGGATTTCTGGGGTATTTCCCAAGCGGTTTTATAAATATTTTTTATTTCTTGGGGTATTCTGTCTATGGATTGAATGGAGCCATCATTTTCATATAGGGTTAATTTCATTTTTTCGTCCCACAATCCAAGACTAATCAAATCTTCAATAAGATATTTATTAGCTACCACAAATTCTCCACTCAAAACATTTCTTTTGTATAAGTTCGATGTAAAAGGCTCGAAACACTCATTATTACCTAATATTTGCGCTGTGGATGCAGTTGGCATTGGGGCAAGCAGTAAGGAGTTTCTAACGCCAAATTCTTTTACAGCGGCCCTAAGCTTTTCCCAATCCCACTTTTCTGAGCCTTTTGAGGCCCAAAGATCAAATTGAAATTTGCCTTCTGATAATGGAGAACCTTTGAAAGTCTCATAAGCTCCTTCTTTTTTAGCGCAATCGATTGAAGCTCTCATCGCTCCGTGATAAATTGCTGCAAAAATTTCTTTATTTAAATCTTTGGCTTGATCGGAATCAAAAACATAGCCCATTAAAGCAAATGTATCTGCGAGTCCTTGAACTCCAATGCCAATGGGTCGGTGTTTAAGATTTGACTTTTTAGTTTCTTGTGTGGGATAATAATTTACATCAATAACTTTATTTAAGTTTAAAGCAACTTGATAAGCGGTCTTTTCCAAATCGGAAAAATTATAAGTTCTTTTAGATTTATTGGCATTTCTAAGCTGCTTTGAAGGAATATTAACAAATTTGTTCACGCAAATTGAAGCTAGATTACAAACCGCTTGTTCTTCTGGAGTAGAAATTTCAATTATTTCCGTGCATAGATTACTAGATTTGATAGTGCCTATATTCTGCTGATTGCTTTTACAATTAGCCGCATCTTTAAAAAGAACATAAGGTGTGCCTGTTTCAATTTGAGCTTTGAGAATTTCTGTCCAAAGATGGCGAGCTTTCACCGTTTTTATAGCCTTACCTTCGGATTCGTACTTTGTGTATAGATCGCTGAAAGGTTTTTTAGATGGAGAATCATAAACGTCGCTTAATCCTTTAGCTACGTTGGGGCAGAATAAACTCCAGTCTGCGTCATCCCTTACTCTTTGCATAAAAAGGTCTGGAATCCAAAGAGCTAAAAACAAGTCTCTTGCCCGCATTTCTTCTTTTCCATGATTTTTTCTAAGTTCAATAAACTCATAAACATCTCCGTGCCAAGGTTCAAGATAAATAGCAAAGCTTCCTTTGCGTTTACCGCCTTGATTAATCCAACGCGCAACTTCATTGTAAGTTTTCATCATTGGAACTAGGCCGTCAGATTTGCCCCCAGTACCTTTGATAACGCTGCCTTTGGCTCTCACGTCATGCACATGAAGGCCAATGCCTCCAGCCCATTTTGAAATTTGAGCAACGTCTTTGATCGTATCGAAAAGACCTTCAATAGAGTCACCTTTATTTGCTATAAGAAAACATGAAGCTAACTGGCTTCGCTTCGTAGCTGCATTAAAAAGCGTTGGGGTAGCGTGAGTAAAAAGACCTTGCGAAAGCATATCGTAAGTTTTTTGTACGTTTTCAAAATCATCTCGCCAAATCCCCAGCGCAACCCTCATGTACATATACTGTGGAGTTTCAACAATCTTGCCGTCCACCTTCAAAAGATAACTGCGCTCTAAAGTTTTAAATCCAAAATAATCAAGATTATAGTCTCTATCTGAAACAATCATTGAATTTATTTTTTTTGAATTTTTCTTTATGATTTCATAAACATTTTCGCAAAGATGGCCGCTATCAAATAAAGTTTTTGCAGCAGAGCTAAAAGGCTTGCTTACTTGTTTATATAAACGAGTAATTGCTATTCTAGAGGCTAAATAAGAATAGTCTGGATGCGAAGAAGTCATGCTTGCAGAAATTTCTGCCGCAAGATTATCTAAATCAGTCGTTGTTATATTATCGTGAAGTCCAGAGATGGTTTTTTGAACCACTTCCATATAATCTACGTAATTATCATTTAACTCCCATGTTTGCTTTTTAACGCGAGCTAAAATCTTATCTAGCTTTACTGGCTCCTTCGAACCGTCTCTTTTGATTACTTGCATATTAAATTAAAAATTTTCACTGAAGGTGAGTTCGGTGTCTGACGGGCTACCAACGCCATTCTTTGCGTATTCGGCAACTCTTTTTTCAAAAAAATTAGTTTTGTTTTGCAGCGCGATATTTTGCATAAAGTCGAATGGATTATTTACATTGTAAATTTTATTACAGCCTAAAGAGGTTAGCAGCCTGTCCGCTACGAATTCGAGATACTGTTTCATTAAACGAGAGTTCATTCCAATAAGATCAACCGGAAGTGACTCAGTAATAAATTCTTTTTCAATTTTAAGAGCCGAATCAATAATTTGTTTTATGTTGTCTTTGCTAACTTTATTCTGTATATGGTTGTTGTGAAGATGCACCGCAAAATCACAATGCAATCCTTCGTCTCTCGAAATTAATTCATTAGAAAATGAAAGCCCGGGCATAAGTCCGCGTTTTTTAAGCCAAAAAATTGAACAAAAGCTACCAGAAAAGAAAATGCCTTCAACCGCTGCAAAAGCAATTAATCTTTCTGCAAAATTTTCTGAGTTTATCCAACGTAATGCCCATTCAGCTTTTTTCTTTACGCAAGGGATATTGTCTATCGCTTGGAAATATTTCATCTGCTCCTTGGAGTCTTTAACATAAGTATCAATAAGCAGTGAATACATTTCAGAGTGAATGTTTTCCATCATTATTTGAAATCCGTAAAAACTTCGAGCTTCTGGGTATTGAACCTCTCTTATGAAATTCTGAGCGAGATTCTCATTTACGATACCATCAGATGCAGCAAAAAATGCAAGCACGTTATTTATAAAATGTCTTTCTCCGTCTTTTAATTCAGCATAATGAACTAAATCTGAAGAAAGATCAACTTCTTCAGCAGTCCAAAAAGACGCTTCGGCTTTTTTGTAAAAATCCCAAATATCTTTGTGCCGTATTGGAAATAATACAAATCGATTCGGGTTTTCTTTTAAAAGATTTTCTTGCATATATTTTTATTTGGTTTTTAATTTTTTAGCGTAGTCGGAGCTTAGGTTAAAATAAATATTGCATACGGGTGATTCGCCATCTTTGGGGTTTTCAGAAAAAATTACAGTGACGTACTTATCTAAAGCGATTCCATTTTTAGAAAGTTTATCTCTTTCTTCAAAAGCTTTTTTCGCTTTGGCTGCAAGCCTTAGCACCGTCCTTAAAAATTCGTCTTGGGTTTTGTTTAAGCAAATAATATACTTATCATAAGTCACGACCGCTTCTTTGACTTTCGCAAGAAATTCAGCAGAACTTGTATCCATCACCACTAATGTACAGCTTTTTTTGATGAAAGTCAAAAAAAATTATCGCGCATTTTTTAAAACTAGCGGGGTTTTTTGTCTCCACTTTTTTATAGCCGATAATTTTTTATGCCACGCCTTCAGTTCTTCGTCTGAATAATCGCAAAAGCCACAGCTCGGGCAAACTTTATAAATTTTCTTTATAGGCGAGTTGCACTTGCAACATGTTGTTAAATTTTTATATTTCAAAATATTTATTGAGGGATTTCTCTACCGGAAGAAGCGGAAATTATTTGGGGTAAGCAATCCTCTGAATAATATTTTTTGCTTTTGATTCTGGATTTTACTTTTTCTTTTGCATCAAAAATTGAATCGGTAAAATATGCTAAATGAGAAAGCTCGCCCTTAAACCAGTCATTTATAGAATTATTTCCAATAATCTTTTTGGCTGTGACTTTATATTTCATAAAAATAATAAGGGCCGGATTGTTAATCCAAGCCCTGTTCCTTTCCTCCAAGATGGACGATTAGAATGATATTTTCTTTACATTCTTTTTCTTTTCATCAAAAGTTATTTTTAATATTCCATCTTGATATTTGAGATTGACAGAATCTTTGTCGAATGTATTGGGTATATAAGCTTGATATGTTTTTTGATTGGTTTTAACGTGAAATACATCTTCTTCTATCCAAGCGTCAATTTCCGACTTGGGTGTTCCGGCTAAAGAAATATTAGCCTCATAAAATGAACCTGCCTGTCCAGATTTACAGGGGGCTTTGTCTTTCTTTATAAAGACTCCATAATCTCGAAATTCATCAAAAAAGTCTGAAGAGGGGAAGTGAGATTGATTACTGGCTAGTTGTATTAGTTTGTATATGTTTTTCATAGACCATAACTATTAGCAAGAAGCGTGCCAACTTAGCAAAAAATTTTTATTTTTTATAGGAAGTCATCTCTTCCATTTCAATATCCTCAAGATCATCCATTATTTTAAGTAGTTTTTTCCGCAAATCATCGTTTTTGCAATTTTGTATAATATCAAAAAGCAAATCCTGAGCCTTTTTCAAGTTTGAAATTAAATCTAATTTTTTCATTTGAGTAAAAGTGACACAATTTTATAAAAAGAGACGAAATGTCTCATACGCCAGAGCTTCCAAAACCTAGCGTACCTCGGTCAGAGTTGTCAAGAGAATCCACTTGTATAAAGTTTAAATCATTATAGTTTTCAAAAATGATTTGAGCTATCCTATCACCTTCAGACACGGTAAAGTCCGCGTTAGAGAGGTTAATTAATATAACCCCTATTTCTCCCCTGTAGCTTGGGTCTACAACCCCACCCATCACATCTATTCCATGCTTTAAAGATAGCCCGCTTCTTGGTGCAATACGCCCATACATACCAACCGGAATCTCTACACTAATACCGGTTTTAAACAATTTTCTCTCAAGAGGCTTTATAACTTCTCCATGAAGAGCGCAAAGGTCATACCCTGCATCGTGTTTGGTATTTTTACTCGGCATAAACTTTGCCGATTTAATTTTAACATATTTAATCATTTTTTAATCTTATTTATTCTTTCGATAAGAACAAAAACTTTATTTTTAGGAATATCCGAAAGCTCATTAATTTCTTCAATGCCTTCAAATTTTTCTTTTTCTAATTTTTCTTTTAGCTTTTCAAAAGAAACGCCCTTCTCCTTCATAACTTCTGAAAGAATTTTATGCGGCGACATGGAGCCTTCTTGAGAGGAGTCTTTTTCTTTCTGAGAAGGTGGGAGTTCTTCTTGGGAGACAATATTAATTTTTAAAAAATTGCGGACGCATCTTACGAAAGATCTGTTTTCCGCAGTTGGCCCTAAGAAGTTTCTCGCAAAGTCTTTCGTATTTAGCGGATGAGCATCGCCAATAGCAGAATATGAAACCTCTTTATTTTCAGTTTCATAATTAGCAATCCAGTTTATTTTACAAACAGCGAGAACATAATCTGGGCTTGGGCAGGATACGGTATAAGAAACGTCTGTGAAACCTCTTATTTGAGCAAGCTCTTTTATGCCGCCAAGAAGAATAATCAGTTGATTGTCTGGTATTTTTGAAATATCCGTCTCGCTTGTTCGATCTTTATTTGGAACAAGAAATTCTGGCTTTATCATTTTTCGCCAGTCTACGTGTCCTCTTTCATTGAAAACGTAGTTTATTTGGGGATTTTTTATTAGACCATCCGAGTCTCTTTCAATCTTAATCATACTGAAAGTATGCAGTGGATTTTAATCCATGTCAACGATTAGTTCTTTTAAATTTTTAAGATGAAAAGTCATCCAGCTTTCGCCCAAATTTAATCCATTTATTCCCATCGAATGTTTGATGAAATTTTTTTCAGCCTTATCTTTTTCTGTAGATTTTTCAATTATTTGATCTAAAAGACTTACTATTTTTCGTTTTTTTGCGTCCATGTCTAATAAGACGATCTGAAAAAGCTTTTATTTTGTGTATAATAAAGTATGATACCAATGGAGTTATTAACCCTTGCAGGAGGAAGCATAACGGGTTTTATTTTCCGGTTTATGGCAGAAAGAGCCAAGGAACGTCAGGATCAATTTAAAATGTTCATGGCCCAGTATCAAGCGGAAGAAGATAGTCGTAGGGCGGCTTCATCGAGAGAAAATAACGATCACGGAAGGTGGGTTAGAAGATTTATTGTTATTTTCATTTTATTTGGAGTGATCCTCGCGCCTTTCATTCTTGCGATGATGGGCAAAGCGTCTATCGTTGAAATAAATTTAGACAAGCCGTCTTATTTATTTGGATTGTTCGGTGGAGGAACTGAAAAAGCTTTTGTTGAATTGCCAAGTTATTTGCTCATGCCCGAAGTAAGGCAGAGTCTTATGGCTATAATAGGCTACTATTTTGGCAGCGCGACTGCCGCAACAAAAAATTAATTATTATGAGATATTATTTATTGTTTCTTATTTGTGCGTTGGCTTCAAGCTGCTCAATGGTTTCCAGCACTGGAAAAAAACTTCAGTCTCTTGATACTAATAATCTAATAAAAAATCCGCAGACTGGAATGTACAATATTAAAACAAATAGCGCTAAAGTTGAGATTAAATCTCAAAAAGTGGAGGCGCCTAAAGTGACTCCCGGTATTCCCGTACCAGCTTCAACAAATAAAATTACAAGCTATAATATATCTCCAAAAACTAATACCGTAGTGACCATTCAGCCTTCATCCACCGCAGGAACTAAACCGGAAGAAATTAAACAAGAGGAGCTTAAAAAAAGTTATTTCAACTTAATCCTTTATTATTTGATTGTGCTACATTTGATAATCATTTATTTTTATTTAGAAAAGAATAAAGTTTTTGAAAAAATAAAAAACCCATTCAAAAAAGCGGAAAATTTAAAACAAAAAAATACAAAAATTAAGCCACGCAATTTTCTTTATCCAGAATAATATTATAATTTTTTATAAAGCTTCTTCTGGCGTAGAAGACTCGGCTCATGATTGTGCCTATTGAACATTTCATTTCTTTGGCTACATCCTCATAGGATAAAGATTTTTCAAAAACTGCCTCTAAAACTTTGCGGTGAGTTTCACTCAACTTTTGTTTCACCGCTAGAATATTTGCGGCCATTTTACTGTTCTCGTCCGCTTTTTCAAAAATAAGAGAAGGGTTGGCCGATTGACCAGAATATTTTAAAAGTGCTGAATCAATAAAAGAATTTTCTTGCTCATCGTCCTGAAATGAAAAAGAAGATATTGGTTTTTCTAATTTATTAGATAGTTTTCTATTGCTATCTAAAAAGGTATTATGCACGATTCTGAACATCCAAGTTTTTATAGAGCTTTGGCCTTTAAAAAAGGGAGCATTACGATAAGCTTTAATAAAAGCTTTTGAAAAAACATCTTCCGCATCAGCTCTTTGAATTCGATATTTGCCCGCTATCATGCTAATAGCGTTTTCTTTTTCTGCAAGAAAAGATTTTAGCAGTTGACGGCGTATTTTCTTTGCGTAAGCCTTTTTTTTATTTTTAATATTTATTTTTGTTTTCATTATTCAAATTGGCTGAGAAATTTATCAATCAATTTAATTTCGTTAATTCCTTTGTTGTAAAAGTAGGTGAGCTTATTTTGGATTTCTTCAAATTCTATTTCATCTTCTGCGGTGAGAGCCTTTTTTTCAGCCAAGTCATTCATTCTGTTCAGCAGAATAAGCGTCTCTTTGTCCCACCACTCCATGGTTTTTGAGAAACTTAAAGCTTGATTTTTGATTTCTTCTTCGCTCATTATAATAGTATCAATAATGATAAAGAAAAATCACTTAATGTCAAGAATTTTTGATTCTCCGTCTTTTGTTAACTCAAAACAAAGCTCCGAATCAGAGAGTTTCATTTTTTCCATAACTTTCATGGCGCACTCATGACAGAACGTGTTTTTGGGATTTATTTCAAAATTCAAATATACCAATTTTTTAACATCATAAAGAATTTTATAGTCTCTGCATGAATAAGATAAGTTGCAAATTGAGCATTTTATATTACTCTTTGTTTTTTTATTCGGATCTGCGGCGATAATTTTAACTTTGGTCATTGGATTGCTTTTCGTTCTGCTGCTCAATAAGTTCTTTTCTAAATTTTTCATACTCTTTTTTATAGAATAAGTTAAGGTCTTCAGCTTTTTCTATGTAAACTAAATCTGTCCAACTTGAGTCGCCGCTTTCAATTTTGTCCACAATATAAAATATATGCTGTACCGACTCTATTCCAAAATTACCAATTTCTTCGTCAAGGCACTCTTGCCAAATCAATTCACCCTTATAGTGAATCGTGATAAATCTGCCGGAAACAGAGCAGTTTATTTTTTTTGATAAATATTCCAGCTCACATTTTACCTCGCAATTAAAATGGTTGGATATATGAAGAAGCTCTTGAGCAAACCCTTTGGTAATCATATTTTACATTTTACAACTTTAAAATTTTCGCCGCGTTTTTTAGCAAAATTTTTCGCCATTATTTCGCCTTCTTTTGACGACTCAAATGCCCCTTCTAAATAGTTGTTATTTTTATTAATTATTTTAAGGCAAAAAGATTTACGTTTCGAATATTTTTTGGTTTTCATAAAGAAAAACTATTTTGTCAAGGCTCGAAATTTTTTTCATTGTTGGAAACAAATCTGTTTCCATGTTACCCATAACAAAATCTCGATAATATTGATTTATATGAGCGAGTTTTCGACTGCAGTTGCAATTCATGTTTTGAATATATTCTCTTACGTTTTCAATTCCTTCAAAAGCCCGAACTTGCTCTTGAGTTAAGTCGTGTTTGCAATTTCTAAATAAATTAGAAAGAGTTACTGCATCATAAACTGTGACTTCTTTTGGTTTATTTTTTTCGGAAAGTAAATATTTTTCTTGATCTCCTAAAAATGGGTTATTAAGATTTGTCTCGTCCGTGCTTTTAGGGTCGATAGATTTTTCTGCAGAAATATCTTTCGCCTCATTTACTGGCTCTCTGAATTGCCCAGAGGCAGCCATGGGGAGAGGGGCTTCTCTTATTTTTTTTGATTTTTCCAACTCGGCTTGAAGCCTTTCTATTGTTAGTTTAGATATATTCATTTTTGATTTAATTTTTCTAAGACAAAAAACAGGAGCCAACTTAGATAAATTGACGCAAATAAATTAACGGATTTCATTCCGGAAAAATAAAGCGCGCAAGTAAAGTAAATGCTCAAACAAATCGGGCAAGTTATTAACTTAAAAAGAAAATTTGGATGCTTAACAATTAAAAAATCAGGGAAAAACAGGGGAACAGGCGTTTTGGATTTAAATTCTCCATAGTCTTTAAAAATCTTTAGTTTAGTAAATTTAAAATACTCATAAAACGCGTCGGTTCTTAGCCATATATAAACAACAACACTACAAATAAAACTTATGCTAAAATCATTTATGCTCATATAATTAATTATGACAATAATTGATGCTTCTTCAAAATTATTTAACTGGTTTTGCGAAAACCACTCTCTTAATTTAGATGATCCTGTTCAGGCTAAAAGCGTAGGCATTACTGATGATGAGTCTTTTGCGGCTTTTCAACTAGCCATTTCAGGGTTCGAAAAATTAGAACTAGCGCGGCCATTTACTAATAAAAATGGTTCAAAAATATATGTCATGGAAAAAGACATGAAAAACTTTCAACAAAATGTATCTTTAAATGGCGAAACAGCTAGAATGATTGCGGAAAAAATAAACACATTTTGCGAAACGATAAACGATAAAACAGATTGGTGCGACCCTTTAAACATTACGGGAAAAGATATATTAAATCTTGTTTTTATTATAGAGTTTTTTTCGAAAGCGCAAGAAAAGCCTGAAGAGGAAAAAAAGCAAAAGAAAAAGAGCGGGAACATATTTTTAGGCGGCGAAGATTTTTCAATAGAAAATAATTGACAATCGTCTGCTCTGGTGGTAATTTAAAATTGTGTTATTTTAAAATTAAGCTTGATAGGATTAGACCTATCGTAACTCACAAGAGACAGCAGGCTCGTAGAAAGACGTTAACCGAACGGTAAATAATACCGGAGTTATTTCGAGAAAAAGCGGCTTCATAGGTTAATATCTTCATTAAGAAGATTGCTTTGATAACTGGGTTTACTCAGGGAAGCAGGTAGTCAAAATAAGTCAATAGCACAAATTGCGGTAAAAGTAAGATAACAGATCGAAAGCTAGGTTCTTGCGAAAGGACTGAAATCAAGCGAAGGCTTGAGATTGCAAAGACTAAATCGGGTGTTATCTGATAAAATATAATTATCCGCCCAATCGGAGCTGACTGCTTTTCCTCCTAGCTTTATCTAGGGAATTTTTTGAAGCAGGTAGTCTTTTTGAAAAATTTAAGTGTACCATACTTTATTATGGAAATAGACCTATCTAAAAGCATTATCGCGAAAGACAAAGAGAATAAAACTTTAAATAAGCCCTTCAGATTGCCTTCTGGTAGCGCAAAAAAATTTGGTGTTTATGTTAAAAACGAAAAAGGTAATGTCGTTATAGTAAAATTCGGAGATCCGAATATGGAAATCAAGAGAGATGACCCAGCGAGAAGGAAAAACTTCAGGGCGAGGCATAATTGCGACAATCCTGGACCAAAATGGAAAGCAAACTACTGGAGTTGCAGAATGTGGAGCGCCAAACCTGTCAGTAAGATAGCAGGAAACTGCGAATGCGATGAAAAAGAAATACTTTTTGAAGTGGATATTATTTCTAACCGCAAAGGACTATGGTACAATATTCAGCAAAAAAAGAAAAAAATGGGAAAAAACTATAAGCCCGCAAAACCTGGCGAAAAAGATTATCCGGAAAAAAACGCTCTGGAAAGAGCTCAAGCGGAGGAGTGGGATGGTGAATTTTTAGAGGAACAAGAAAATCTTTTGAAAATTTGGCCGGACCTGATTAGCGCAGAAGAGGCTGCTTGATAGCATGATGGAACCAAAGCTGTTAGTATGCGTGATGAGCTGCCAAAAGAATCAATCTATTTGGAAGGACATCTTAGAACGTCAGCGGCGCAATAGATAAGATCTTGGCACGGGTACGACTAGAAGGCATTTATCATCGAGAGATTTATGAAGATATTATGATTGGGCGCACTCTAGCAGAAGCAGGTGTGAAGCCGGTACACCGCATGTACGGTGTCCAGTGTCTTATGTACAGTTCTTCCCATCGCCCCTGGGACTGGAAGTCTTCAAATCAATAAGAAACCAACCCTGAACTCGAATAAACCAATGAACATGAACTCGAATCGTCGAACGTTTTTCAAGGGCGTCTCGCTCGGAGCGGGAGCGATCGTGCTGCAACCGGTGTTGCAGCAACTGCACGCCGAGGCCAACGGCAAAGCCGCCCCGCGGAGGATTGTCTTCTTCCTCGAAGGCAACGGCATGCCCCCCGCGCACATCCAGCCGGTGGGACTGGATCGCCCGGAGGATGCAAATAACGGGAGCGACAAACTTATCGACGAGTCCCTGGCGAAATACAAACTGCCCGATCCGATCGCAGCGTTGGCTCCCTTCCAGAACCGCATGACAATCATCCAGGGGCTTTCTCACAAGATCGCATCGGGGCGTGGTCACTCGCCGGAGTTTGGATCTCTGGGTTGCTACAGCGGCGCGGCGGGCCCGATCGCGCAGACGATCGACGCGGCGCTGGCGGCCAAATTGCCGAGTGTTGTACCGCATCTGGGTTTGGCTCTGACTCCCAGCGCCGAGTCGATCGTCAGTTACTCCTGTTCGGTCACGTCCAAAGGGAAGCCGCTTCCGTTGCTTTGCAAGCCGGAACTCGCCTTCCAGTCGCTGTTCGGCAGCGCCGCCGGGGGAGAGGCCGCCAAGACTCCCTTCCTGCGACAGAAGCTGATGGATTACATGAGCGGGGATATTAAGCGAGTCCAATCGCAGTTGGCCGGACCGGAGCGAGAGAGCCTCGACCGATACCTCGAAGCGTACGAAACGATGCTCGATCGTCACCACGGCATCATCGGCATGAAGGACGCATTGAAGGCGAACATGCCTAATACCGACAAGTTCAAGAGCACGAAAGAGACCGACCGTCTCGAAGCGCAGTGCGACATGGCCGCCAGTTCGCTGCTGTCGGGCCTGACGAATGTGGTCACGATCTCTGCCTGTACGGGGAACAGCTACATGCAGTGGAACAGTCTCGGCATGACGCTTCGCACCAACGCCATCGGTCACGGTGGCGGGGAAAATGGCAAGACATCCGATGAACTGCTGAGAATTATTCGAGCGTTCCATGCCGAGCGGATCGCCGCCTTGGCGAAGAAACTGGACGCCGTCAAGGAAGGCAACGGCACGGTGCTCGACAACACGCTGATCGTTTACATGAGCGACTTCGGCGACCGTCACCATCCGTCCTACCTGCAGTGGCCGGTGGTGCTCATTGGCAACTTGGGCGGCAAGCTAAAGACCAATGGACGATTCCTGGAATATCCTCGTTACGGTGTCAAAGGACATCGAACCATCGGGACGTTGTATCAAGGCCTGCTCCACGCGGTGGGCGACAACCGCGAGCAGTTCAACAACGTCGATCTGGCACTCGACAAGAGCGCCACGCAAGGACCGCTGTCCGAGATCCTGGCGTAATTTACGGCAGTAATGAGAAATCCATCGCCTTTTTTTCGCCCAGCAGATCCCAAAAACCAACTTTATGAACCCCAAGACCCAACCCCATCACCCGCCGTGCTGCTTTGCGCGGGCTCGGCGCAATGATCGCGATTTTATGAGCATGACTAAGCTCCATGATCGGTTGCCATTCGACCCCTGCTCCGGCCCCGTATCACGGCGCTGGTTCTTGCGCGCGGGGACCTTGGGCTTGACTGGGTTGAGCATGGCCGATGTCTTCCGGCTTCAAGCGGCGCAGGCAGGCAAAAACAGTGCGCCAGACACTGCAGTTATCTACGTCTGGCTCGCAGGTGGTCCGCCTCACATGGACACCTACGACATGAAGCCGAATGCCCCCGAGGACTATCGCGGTCCATTCCGGCCCATCAACACCAACGTCTCCGGCATCCAGGTCTGCGAATTGCTGCCCCTCCACGCGAAATGCGCTGACAAATTCACGCTGGTCCGCAGCATCACTCATACGTTTTCCGACCATGGTGGCGGCAGCAAGCACCTCATGACCGGAATTCCCCCCGCGACTCCCACGGAAACCGTCAACAACACTCCATCGGTGCCTTCCATCGTGGCCAAGATGCGCGAGCATATTGATTTGGGTCTGCCTAACGTCATCACTTCCAGTGAGGGCGGACGCGACAAGGTGGACACATATGCCATGGGTTCTGCTTATCTGGGACCTAAATACGTGCCTTTCGCGGTGGACGGTGACCCGAGCAAGCCGAAGTTCCAAATTCAAAACGTGTCACTCAACAGCGCGCTGGCTGAACGGTTGAATGACCGCATGGCGTTGTTGGGCGGCGTAGATCGGATGCGACGGGATTTGGATGCATCGGGAATGATGGGCACGATGGACCAGTTCAATCAAAAGGCCATTAGCCTGTTGACCAGTTCGCGGGCTCGGGAAGCTTTCGACATGTCGCGTGAGCCAGTGAAACTGCGTGAGCGTTATGGAATGCATTCTTGGGGGCAGCGAGCGCTCCTGGCCCGACGCCTGGTCGAGGCGGGTTGCAGTTTTGTGACGGTGGCCATGGAAAATCCCAA
>Ga0194124_10004234_pt1 | contig 14247 bp, 10 predicted proteins | sample TA2KigCas0mmetaG_FD_148605 | JGI IMG/M metagenome (GOLD analysis project Ga0194124, IMG submission 148605) | Freshwater microbial communities from Lake Tanganyika, Tanzania - TA2015031 Kigoma Deep Cast 0m | ecosystem: Environmental > Aquatic > Freshwater > Lake | place: Tanzania: Lake...
CCCCCCGGTCGCCGACGACCGCCCGGGCGCTCTTCTCATCGGTGTAGACCTCGAACTCGTCGCCGGCGGTGGGCACCTCACTGAAGCCGAGGGCCTCCACGGCGCTGGAGGGGCCGGCCTGCTTCACCCGCTTGCCGGTGTCGTCGACCATGGCCCGCACCTTGCCGAGGATCGGACCGGCCGCCAGCACGTCGCCGGCTTTGAGGGTGCCGTTCTGGATCAGCAGGGTGGCCACCGGACCCTTGGCCTTGTCGAGGTGGGCCTCGATCACCGTGCCCCGGGCCATCCGGTCGGGGTTGGCCTGCAGGTCCTCCACTTCGGTGACCAGCAGGATCATCTCCAGCAACTTGTCGATGTTCTCGCCCTTGATGGCGCTGACCGGCACCATGACGGTGTTGCCGCCCCAGTCCTCGGCCACCAGATCGAGGCCGGAGAGCTCCTGCTTGACCCGGTCGGGCTGGGCCCCTTCCTTGTCGATCTTGTTGATCGCCACCACGATCGGCACCTCGGCGGCCCGGGCGTGGCTGATCGCTTCCAGGGTCTGGGGACGGACGCCGTCATCGGCGGCCACCACCAGCACGGCCACGTCGGTGACCTTGGTGCCGCGGGCCCGCATGGCGGTGAACGCCTCGTGGCCCGGGGTGTCGAGGAAGGTGATCTTGCGGTGCTCGTCGCCGTGGGGCACGTCCACCTGATAAGCACCGATGTGCTGGGTGATGCCGCCGGCTTCGCCGGCCGCCACGCGAGTCTTGCGGATGGCGTCGAGCAGGCTCGTCTTGCCGTGGTCGACGTGGGGCACGTCCACCTGATAAGCACCGATGTGCTGGGTGATGCCGCCGGCTTCGCCGGCCGCCACGCGAGTCTTGCGGATGGCGTCGAGCAGGCTCGTCTTGCCGTGGTCGACGTGGCCCATCACGGTCACGACGGGCGGGCGCCGGATCAGGTGCGCCATGTCGCTCTCCTCGATCATCTCCACGGTCTTCTTGGCCGCGGCCTCGATGTCGTCCTGGAGCACGGGCACACCGAACTCCTCGGCCACCGTCTCGATCGTGTGCAGGTCGAGGGTCTGGGTGACAGTGGCGCTGATCCCCTTGAAGAACAGGGATTTGATGATCTCGGAGCTCTCCACACCGAGGCGGTCGGCCAGCTCCTGCACCGTGAGGTTGCCCTCGGGCACGATCAGCATCTCGGGGCGCAGGGCCTTGGCTTCGCGGGAGGCCCGCAACTCCATGGCGCGGCGCCGCTGACGCTGGCGGGTGGTCTCCTTCTTGCGCTTGCGCACCGCCACGGTGGGCTTGGCAGCGGTGCCAGGAGCGGAGCGGGGCTTGGCGGGCCGGGCCAGGCTGGCCTGGAGCACCAGGGCTTCCTGCTCGCCGGCATAGCCACCGGTTTCGGCGGTGAGCGCATCATCGTTCTCGCCGATGATGTGCACCTTCTGGCGCTGCTTCTGGGGCGTGCGGCTGCGCAGGGCCTCCAGCTTGGCGCTGTCGTCCCAGTCCGGGCGCCGGGCGCCGGGGGCGCGGGCACCCGCCGGGGTGGGCGGCCGGAAGCCGGGGCGACGGGGCGCGGCCGGCGGGGTGGCGGTGGGGCGTGTCACGCCCTCGGTCTCGGTGCCTGCCTCAGTGCCGCCCTCGCTGCGGTCCGGACGCCGCGGCGGCGGAGCGGTGGGGCGACCGGTGGGCTTCTGGAGCTGCATCAGCTCGCCGGGGGCCATCGGCTTGCGCATCCCCGCGGGGATGCCCGGGCGGCCGGGGGCGGCAGGACGGCCGGGCGCCGAGGTACCGGGACCCGCGGAGTCGCGGCGGATCGGCTTGCCGACCAGCTCAAGCGGGGTGGGGCCGGGCCGTCCTGGGGCCGAGCCGGCCCTGGCGCCGGCGCTGCCGGGACGGATCGGTGCCGGTGCACCGGGCCGTTGGGGCCGGGCCGAGGGCGGGGCGGGCCGGCTGCTGGTGGGGCCGCCCTGGCCGGGCTGGGGCCGGCCGACGAGCTGGGGCCGGGTGGCGGGCGGCCGGGTCGGAGTGCCGGCGGGGGCGGGCCGTCCCGGAGCCGGTGCTGGCGGGCGCTGGGGAGAGCCGACCCGGACCGGAGGCTGGGAGGTGCGGTTGACCGGGGCCGGACTGGTGGGCTTCGGAGCCGCCAGGGGCTTGGCCGGTGGGGCCACGGAGGCCGGGCGGGCGGGTGCCGCCGGGACCGGCCGGGCCGGTGGGGCGCCGGGGGCCGGCGGCGTGGCCGCGGGGCCGGAGGTTGGGGGTGCGGCGGCGGGCTTGCCCATGATCGTGGCCGGCCGGCCGGCCGGCTTGCCGGCCTCGACAGGCCGCGGGCGCGCCGGGGCGGGGGCCGGGCCCCCCGCGGGCCTGGGCCGTGCCGCCGGAGGTTCGGGCCGGGCCGGTGCCGGGGCGCTCACCGGAGCCGGAGCCGCCGCCACGGGACGGGGCGCGGGGGGCCGGCTGGCGGGGGGAGCCGGTGGAGAGGAGGGGGGAGCGGCGGCGGGTGGAGCGCTGGCCCGGGGGGCGCTCACCGGAGCGGGTGCGGCCTTCTTCACCGCCAGGATCGCCTTGGCCGGGGGGGTGGGCGCCGGCGGTTCGGGCCGTGCCGGGGACGGGGTGGCGACGTTCACACCGATCAGGGAACGGATCCGGGAGGCCTCGTCATCACTGATGGAGCTGCTGTGGCTCTTGGCCCCAATGGAGAGCTTCTCGGCGGCATCGAGCACGTCCTTGTTGTCCAGGCCCAGGTCCTTCGACAGCTCGTAGATTCTCACTTTGCCGCTGCTGGTCATTCAGAAAGGTCTCCGTACGGTGGGGCCGAAAGGACCCCGGGGCCGCACGCACGTGGCGACCATGGTTCATCTTGCCTCAGAGGTCGCGGGGCCGATCGCTCGAGACGTGCCTCGAGGCTGGCGAGGATGGCCTCGCTGACGGCGCAGCGGAGGCCGCGCTGGAGGCGGCGACGGCGGCGGGCTTCCTCCAGGCAGCTCGGTTGCGGGCACAGATAGGCCGAGCGGCCCATCCCCCCATCCAGGCTCACCGTCCCGTCGGCCTGACGCACCACCCGCCAGAGCTGGGTGCGGTCGCACAGGCGGCGGCAGGAGACACAGCGCCGCAGCACTGGCCGCCCGGTGGGCGGCGTCACCGGACGTCCTCGCCGGGGGTCTCCTCGGAGGCCTCGTCCACCGTGGGCTCAGCCTGGTCGAAGGCCTCGGCTTCGGTTGGGGCGACCTCCTCGCCGCCCTCTTCGCCATCACCCTCCCCATAGGACTCCTCGTCCTCCGGCAGGGGGTAGAGCTCCCGCAGGCGGGCGTCCTCCTCGGCGCGGGTGGCCTGTTCCGCCTCCAGACGGGCCTCGGCCTCGGCCTGCAGGGCCTCCTCCTCTTGGCGCTGGGCGATCAGGGTCGCCACCTTCTCGTCCTCACTGATCTGGTCGTACTCCTGGGCATCCTTGATGTCGATCTTCCAGCCGGTGAGGCGGGCGGCCAGGCGCACGTTCTGGCCCTCCCGGCCGATGGCCAGGCTCAGCTGATCGTGGGGCACGAGCACATGGGCGTGGTGCCCTTCGGGGTCCACCAGGCGCACCATCTCCACCCGCGCCGGGCTGAGGGAATTGGCCAGGTACTGGGCCGGGTCCGGGGACCAGCGGATCACGTCGATCTTCTCGCCCCGCAGTTCGTTCACCACCTGCTGGATGCGGGAGCCGCGGGCACCGATGCAGGCCCCCACCGGATCCACTTCCCGGGGCGCCACCTTGGTGCGGGGGCCGACGGCGCGGGAGGGGGGATTGGCCTCGCGGGCCACGGCGACGATCCGCACCGAACCCTCCTGGATCTCGGGCACCTCGTTCTCGAACAGGTAGACCACCAGACCCGCATTGGCCCGGGAGACGAACAGCTGGGGACCGCGGCGAGGCACCTCGCTGACCTCCTTGAGGAACACCTTGAAGGTGGCGTTGGCGCGGTAGTTGTCGTTGGGCAGCTGGTCGCGGCGGGGCAGTTCCGCTTCCACCTCGGGCCGGCCCAGGCCGCTGCTGACGGCCATGATCACGCTCTGGCGCTCGAACCGGATCACCCGGGCGGTGAGCACCGGATCCTCCAGGTCGGCGAATTCCTCCTGGATCATGCGGCGCTGCTGGTCCCGCAGCTTCTGGGCCAGCACCTGCTTGGTGGTGGCGGCGGCCATGCGGCCGAAGTCGTCCTTCTCCGGGGTCACATCCAGCACCACCGTGTCGCCGATCTGGGCGTCTTCCGCCACCTGGCGCACTTCCTCGATGGCGATCTGGTGGTCGTCGCTCTCCACCTCCTCGACGATGATCTTGCTGGCCAGCACCCGGTAGCCCTCCTCCTCCAGATCAAGGGCGACGTCGAAGTTGCTGAAGTAGTCCTCTTCGAAGGGGTCCTCGCTGATGCCCAGATAGAGGGTGCGGCGGTAACGCTCGTAGCCCTTCAGCAGCGCCTCCCGCAGGGCCGCCTCCACCACCTGGGGGGCCAGCTTCTTCTCGTCGCTGATGTCCTCGATCAGGTTGTTGAGACCGGGGAGCAGAACCAGGGCCATGGACTCGGGGGCGTGGGGGCAGGAAGGGAACGGGGGGTGAACCGGGGCGGTTCAGGAATCGGGAGGCGCCTGGGTGAGCCGCACCCGCAGCACGGCGTCACGGGGGATGCGCAGGATGCGGCCGCGCTCGTTGAGCTGCACCACCGCGTCATCGCGACCGAGCAGGAGGCCCGTTCGCCGCACCTCTGCACCGTCGGCGTCCCGGCGGAGCACCTCCACCGGAAAGCCCCGGAAGCTGACGAAATCCCGGTCGGATTGGAGATCCTCTCCGATGCCGGGGCTGCTCACCTCCAGGACGTAGGCCATCGTCAGCAGCCCGGAGGCCTCGATGGCCTCGGCGAGGGGACCGCTCACGGCGGCACACTCATCGAGATTCACATCGGAGCCGTCGGCCCGCTGCACCCGCACGACGACCGTCAGGGGGATGCGGTGGGCCAGCACCTCGACCGATTGCACCTGGAGATGCGCCGCCGCGACCACCGGCCGAGCCAGCGTCTCCAGGTCGTCAGTGAGGGGATGGGGCAAGGACGGGCGGCGTAGGGAGAGGACTCCCGCTGGCGGGATGGTCCGCCGCGCGCTGCAGTGTTCACTGCCCCCAACCGCCTGTCTTCCTCCCGTCAGGGGGAAGGCCGTGCGGAACAAGGGTGAGGCCCGGCGGGCACGAATTCACCCTAGAGGATTGGCCTCCGGCGGCCTGGGAATCTCCAGGATCGGAGCCTCCGCGTAGTAGTCGTTGGCGGTGACTTCGCCCCGCTGGCTGAGGTCCTGGTTGAGGCACTGGCGGCACTGCTCGGGCGTGCGCAGGTACTGACACACCCGGGCCCAGAGCTTGGCGCGGCTGCCTGGGGCCCCCTGACTGAAGTGGACCAGGTCGTTGCCTCCGGCCATCCCCTGGATCTCCACCTTGCAGAGGGTGCAGCGCTGCCGCGTGCCGGGGGGGATCGGGGCCATGGCCTCGGGGAGGACTGGGGGCAAAGTTAAGCCGATTCAGGTCGCGTGGTCCCGCCCAGGGCCGGCCGGAGCCGTCTCCGATGCGAATTCTTCAACTCAGCGATCCCCATCTGCTCGCCGATCCTGCCGGTCGCTGCCATGGCCGGCCGGCGCTGGCCCTGCTCCGCCACGGGCTCCGCGAGGCCCTCGGCCAGCTGCGCGGCGCCGGTGAGGCCCCCGATCTGCTGCTGATCAGCGGCGATCTCTGCGATGACGAGAGCTGGGGCGGGTACGCCCGCCTCGCGGACCTGCTGCAGGAGATCCCGCTGCCGGTGGCCCTGCTGGCGGGCAACCACGACCACCCCGCCCTGCTGCGGGCCGCCCTGGGGCGCCGCGCCGTGGTTGCTCCGGCCCTGATCCGCTGCGGCAGCGGGCAGCTGCTGCTGCTCGACAGCCACCGCAGCGGCGACATCGCCGGCGAGCTGGGCCGGATCCAGCTGGACTGGGCGCGGCGCCGGCTGGCCGCCGGATCGGCCGACGCCGATCTGCCCCTGGTGGTGGCGGTGCACCATCCCCCGGTGCCGATCGGCGATGCCGAGATGGATGGCATCCGCTTGCGGGACGGCGACGCCCTGCTGGATCTGCTGCGGCCGCTGGCCGCTCTGCGGGGGCTGGTCTTCGGCCACATCCACCAGCACTGGCAGGCGGGGTTCCCCGGGCGCCCGGCGGCGCCCCTGCTGGGCTGCCCCTCCACCCTGCGCAGCTTCGGGCCGGTGCAGCCCTGTCCCCTGGGGCGGCCGGCCGACCCCGGCGGACGCTGGCTGGTGCTGGGGGAGGACGGCGTCCTGCGGCAGCGGTTGCTGCGCTGGGCGCCTGTGGACGGTCCTAGCCTCCGCTGATGCAACGCCCTTTCCCCCTGTCTTCCCTGATCCGGCGGCTGCGGGGCCTGATGGTGCTGGCCCTGCTGCTGGCGTTCGCCGCCCTGCCCCTGCCGGCGGCGGCCCTCGACGAGGCCCCCCCTGCCCTGACCCCCCACAGCTTCGTGGCCGACGCCGCCCGGCGGGCGGGGCCGGCGGTGGTGCGGATCGACACCGAGCGCGACGTGGCCCGGCCCCCGTTCGATCCGGCCCTGCTGGATCCCCTGCTGCGGGACCTGTTCGGCGATCCCTCCGGCAGCACCCGCGAGCGCGGCCAGGGCTCCGGGGTGGTGATCGACGGCCGCCGCTCCCTGGTGCTCACCAACGCCCACGTGGTCGACAGCGTGGACCGGGTCACCGTCACCCTGGCCGATGGCCGCCAGCTGGACGGGACCGTGGTGGGTACCGACCCGGTGACCGATCTGGCGGTGGTGCGCATCACCGGCCAGGGCAGCCTGAGCGCCGCCCCCCTGGGGGATTCCGAGGCCCTGGAGGTGGGTGACTGGGCCATCGCCCTGGGCAGTCCCTACGGCCTCGAGCGCACCGTCACCCTGGGGATCGTCAGCAGCCTGCATCGGGACATCAACAGCCTGGGATTCGCCGACAAGCGCCTCGACCTGATCCAGACGGATGCGGCCATCAATCCGGGCAACTCCGGTGGCCCCCTGATCAACGCCGCCGGCGAGGTGATCGGCATCAACACCCTGGTGCGCTCCGGACCGGGGGCCGGGCTGGGCTTCGCCATCCCCATCAATCTGGCCAAGAAGGTGGCCGACCAGCTCGGCGAGGGTGGCAGCGTCGTTCACCCCTACCTCGGCCTCCAGCTGGTGCCGCTCACGGCCCGGATGGCCCGCGACAACAACAAGGATCCGGATGCCCTGCTGCAGCTCCCCGAGCGCGACGGCGCCCTGGTGCAGCGGGTGCTGCCGGAGAGTCCGGCCGAAGCGGCCGGGCTGCACCGCGGCGATCTGGTGGTGGCCATCGCCGACCAGCCGGTGAACACCCCCTCGGCCCTGCTCCAGCAGGTGGAGCGGGCCCAGGTGGGCCAGCCCCTGCCGCTGAAGGTGGTGCGCGGCCAGCGGGAGCTGCAGCTCTCGATCCGGCCGGCGGCCCTGCCCCAGGCCGGCTAGGCGCCAGGGGGGCTGGACTGTCCCCCTTGCTACGGTCTGCGCCATTTCCGGCAGACCCCGATGTCCGATCTTCAGGACCGCATGAAGGAGGCCGTGGCCACGGCGGCGGTGGATCAGATCCGTGACGGCATGGTGGTGGGGCTGGGCTCCGGCTCCACCGCTGCGCTGATGATCCAGGCTCTCGGTGCCAAGCTCGAGAGCGGCGAGCTCACCGACATCGTGGGCGTTACCACCTCCTTTCAGGGGGAGGTGCTGGCCGCAGAACTGGGGATCCCCCTGCAGAGCCTCAATGCGGTGGACCGCATTGATCTGGCGATCGACGGAGCGGATGAGGTGGATCCTGCCTTCCAGCTGATCAAGGGCGGCGGGGCCTGTCACGTGCAGGAAAAGCTGGTCGCGGTGCGCGCCGAGCGCTTTGTGGTGGTGGTGGACTCCACCAAGTTGGTGGACACCCTCAACCTGGGCTTCCTGCTGCCGGTGGAAGTGCTGCCCGGCGCCTGGCGTCAGGTGCAGGGCCAGCTGGGCGGGATGGGCGGCGATGCCCAGCTGCGCATGGCCGTGAAGAAGGCCGGCCCGGTGGTGACGGACCAGGGCAACCTGGTGCTCGACGTGAAGTTCGGCGGCGGCATCGGTGATCCCGAGGGCCTTGAGAAGCAGATCAATAACCTGCCCGGCGTCTTGGAGAACGGCTTGTTCGTGAACCTGGCCGATCAGGTGCTGGTGGGTGAGGTGGTGGACGGCGTGGCCGGGGTGCGCGATCTCGCCAGGCGCTGAGCCGCTCTCCAGAGTTGCTTCGCTGCCGGGCGGCAGGATTCGCGGGTTCGCTCCTCCAAAATGGCTCAACCCTCTGCGGGCTAGGCCAAGGTGCCCCAAAGCGATCTCAGCTGGCAGCTGCTCCAGCTGCTGGCGGATACGGCTGAGGCGTTCATCGTCGAGCCCACCAGCGAACTGGACGCCACCATTGATCGCACCCTGGCGTCCATCGGCGGCCTGTTCGATGTGGACCGGGCCTATGTGTTCTCCCTGAGCCGGTATCCGGGTTTTGCCAGCAACACCCACGAGTGGTGTGCCCCCGGTGTGGAACCGCAGATCCACCTTCTCCAGTCCTTGCCGGAGGGGTGGGCCTGCTGGTGGATGGGGGAAATGAGGGCCGGGCGGGCGATCAATCTCGAGTCGCTGGATGATCTTCCGGCCGCGGCGGGCCCCGAGAGGGAGTTGCTGAACTCCCAGGGCATTCAGTCGCTGCTGGTGCTGCCCCTGGTGCGGCGTGGGCGGCTGGAGGGGTTTGCGGGCTTCGACCACATCCGCGGCAGCCGCCGCTGGAACGACCTGGAGGTGGCTGTGCTCTCGATCGTGGTGAGCGGCTTTGCCCAGGGGTTCGAACGTCGTCTGATCGACCAGCAACTGCGTCAGCTGGCGTACGAGGACCCGCTCACCCGCCTGGCCAATCGCTCACTGCTGAGTCAGCGTCTGGGCGAGGAGCTGGAGCGGGCCATGTGCGACGGCACCCACCTGGCGGTGGGCTACCTCGACCTGGATAACTTCAAACCCATCAATGACAACCATGGCCATGCCGTGGGGGACCAGCTGCTGGTGGCCGTGGCCGAGCGCCTTTGCCGTTGCCTGCGACCGGGCGACACGGTGGGCCGGCTGGGTGGGGACGAATTCGTGGTGATCCTGCCCGGCCTCAGCAGCCTGGCTGAGCTGGAGGAGCTGGGTGAGCGGCTGCTCAGCGCGGTGGCCCAGCCCACCCTTCTTGGAGAGACGCTCAGCGTGACCGTGAGCACCAGCATCGGCTTCCGGTTGGTGCCCCCCGACGCTGCCGATCCGGATACCCTTCTCCGCCAGGCCGACCAGGCCATGTATGCCGCCAAGCGCGACGGTCCGGGGCGGATGCACCACTTCGACGTGGCGCTGGAACGGCGCCAGTCGCTGCAGCGCTCCCGCCTGGAGAGGGTGCGACAGGCCATCGAAGAGCAGGAGCTGCGCCTGTTCGTACAGCCGGTGATCGACCTGGCCACCGGGCAGCTGCCCTTTGCCGAAGCCCTGGTGCGCTGGCAGCACCCCCAGCAGGGGCTGCTGTTGCCGGAGACCTGGGTGGGCTGGATCGAGGATCAACCGGAGATCAGCCTCCTCGGCGACTGGGTGCTGGGGCAGGCCCTGCGCCACTGCTCGGCCTGGATGCGGGCAGGGCTGGCTGCGGCGGTGAGCGTGAACATGTCGGCCCGGGAGCTGCGTGATCCAGGTTTCGCCGAGCGGATCGGCGCGGCCCTGGCCCTCCATCCCGATCTGCCTGCCTCGGCGTTGAGGCTGGAGGTGCTGGAAACAACCGCCCTGGAGGATCTGGAGCAGGTGGCCCAGAACATCGCCCACTGCCGCGAGCTGGGTGTGAGCTTTGCCCTCGACGACTTCGGCACCGGCTACTCCTCGCTCACCTACCTGCGCAGGCTGCCGATCTCCACGATCAAGATCGACCGCTCGTTCGTGGCCAGGATGTTGGTGGACCCCGCCGACCGGGCCATCGTCAAGGCCGTGGTGGATCTGGCCCATGCCTTCGGCCGGGCCTGCGTGGCCGAAGGCGCGGAGACGCCTGAGCACCTGCAGGCGTTGCGGGCGATGGGCTGTGAACTGGCCCAGGGGTTCGTCATCGCCCGGCCGATGCCGGCGGAGGACCTGCCCGGCTGGAAGCTCCCGCCCTCGGCAGGCGGATGAGCGTCGGTCCGCTCAGCTGTGCTGGGTCCCGAGCCGTTGACGCACCGATTCGGCGTGGCTGTGGAGCCCCTCGCTCTCGGCCAGGGTGACCACGGCCGGGCCGGTGGCCTCCAGGGCCGCCTGGTTGAAGTGGATCAGGCTGGTGTGGCGCAGGAAGGTCTCGACGCTGAGGGCGCCGGCGAAGCGGGCGGTGCCCGAGGTGGGCAGGGTGTGGTTGGGGCCTGCCAGGTAGTCGCCCACGGCCTCGGGCGACCAGGGGCCGAGGAAGATGGCGCCGGCATGGAGGATCCGCTCCGCCAGGGATTCGGGGTCGGCCACCAGCAGTTCGAGGTGCTCCGGGGCGAACCGGTCGCTGAGGGCCGCCGCCTCGGCGAGATCGCCGCAGACCACGATCAGGCCCCAGTCATTGAGGGCCTGCCGGGTGATGGCGGCCCGCGGGTGCCGCTCCAGCTGGGCTTCGATGGCGGCTGGCACGGCGGCGGCCAGTTCCTCGCTGGTGGTGATCAGGATCGCCGCCGCCAGGGGATCGTGCTCCGCCTGGGCCATCAGGTCGGCGGCCACCTGGGCGGGCCGGGCCGTGTGGTCGGCGATCACCAGCACCTCGCTGGGGCCGGCCAGGGAATCGATCCCCACCGTTCCGTAGACGGCCTTCTTGGCCAGGGTCACGTAGAGGTTGCCGGGGCCGCTGATCACATCGACCGCCGGGATCGTTTCGGTGCCGTAGGCCAGGGCCCCGACCGCCTGGGCCCCGCCCACCCGGTAGACCTCCTCCACCCCGGCCCGGTGGGCGGCGGCCAGCACGGTGGCGTTCGGCTCACCGCCGGCGCCGGGGGGGGTGACCATCACCAGCCGTTCCACGCCCGCCACCCGGGCGGGAATCGCATTCATCAGCACCGTGCTGGGGTACGAGGCCCGGCCGCCGGGGACGTAGATCCCCGCCCGCTGCACCGGGCGCCAGCGGCGCCCCAGCCGCTCGCCGTGGGGGCCCACCACCGCGAGATCCGCCGGCATCTGGCGGCGGTGGAACTCCAGGATCCGGTCGTGGGCCAGGTCCAGGGCCCGGCGCAGGGGTTCGGGGCCGTCGTGCCAGGCCTGGGCCAGCCGCTCGGGGGGCACCCGCAGGGGATCGGGCCGCAGGCCGTCGAAGCGCTCGCTGAAGTCGAGCAGGGCCGCGTCGCCGCGCTCCCGCACCTCGGCCAGGATCGCCGCAACCCGCGCCTCCTCCTCGCGCATCCGGCTGCCCTCGGTGCGGGCGGCGATCGCTTCGAGCCGCTCGCCGGCCCGCTGGCGGTCCCGCAGGCAGGTGATCCACAGGGCCGGCCGCTCCCCGCCTGTGTCACTGGTGGCGGCAGGGGCGACGGCAGGGGCGGGGGGGCTGCCGGCAGGGCTGCTGCCGGTTGGGGTGGAAGCGACCACGGGGGCGGTGCCGGAGGCGGAGGGCTGCCTTGAAACTAGGGCCTTGGAACCGGTCAGGGCCCACGGGGTAGGATCAGCGTTTGCCGAGTCAGCGCCCCTACGCCTGTGGCCAATAACAAGTCTTCGAAGAAGCGCATCGAGATCGCCGAACGCAATCGCCTGCGCAACCGCACCTACAAGTCCGCCCTGCGCACCCTGATGAAGCGCTGCCTCACCGCCTGCAGCGCCTACGGCCAGCAGCCCGGCGATGAGGCCAAGGCCGCCGTTCAGGCCAGCATGAACGCCGCCTTCAGCAAGATCGACAAGGCGGTCAAGGTGGGTGTGGTGCACCGCAACACCGGCGCCAACCAGAAGTCCCGTCTGAGCGTGGCGGTGAAGAAGGTGCTTGAGCCCGCCGCCGGAAGCACCGGCGCCTGAAGCCCTTCCCATGGCCGTGAGCTCCCAGCAGGCCGCCCCATCCCTGGTCGACAGCCACTGCCACATCGTGTTCCGCAACTTTGAGGCGGATCTCGACGAGGTGGCCGGCCGCTGGCGTGAGGCGGGGGTGAAGGCGCTGGTCCATGCCTGCGTGGAGCCGGCGGAGATTCCGGCGATCCGGGCCCTGGCCGATCGCTTTCCCGAACTGCGCTATGCCGTCGGGGTCCACCCCCTCGACACCCAGCACTGGCATGGCGACACCGCCGCCACCCTCGAGGCGGCGGCCCGTGCCGACGACCGGGTGGTGGCGATCGGTGAACTGGGTCTTGATCTGTTCAAGGCCACCAACCTCGACGGGCAGCTGGCGGCCCTGGGGCCCCAGCTGGACCTGGCGGTGGCCCTGGATCTGCCGGTGATCATCCACTGCCGGGATGCGGCCGAACCGATGCTCGCCGAGCTGCGCCGGCGCAAGTCTGAGGGCCGCTGCCCCGGTGGGGTGATGCACTGCTGGGGGGGCACCCCCGAGGAGATGGCCGGCTTCCTCGAACTCGGGATGTTCATCAGCTTCAGCGGCACGGTCACCTTCCCCAGGGCCGAGCCCATCCATGAATGCGCCCGGCTGGTGCCGGCCGACCGCTACCTGGTCGAGACCGACTGCCCCTTCCTGGCGCCGGTGCCCCGCCGCGGCAAGCGCAACGAGCCCGCCTACGTGGCCTCGGTGGCCGCCCGGGTGGCCGAACTCCGGGGCGAGACGCTCCAGGAGGTGGCGACGACCACCACCGCCAATGCGGCCCGTCTTTTTCGCCTGCCCCTCCAGGTTGTATGATGTCTTATTGGCCTGGAAGCGGAAGCGCTCCTTTTGTCCACGACGGCATCAATTGAGTCGGCATACCAGCAGCGTGCCCTGTAAGCGCCCCCGCCGGATCGTTCGTCCCTGTTCCAGGGGCGGACGTTTCGGCTGAGCGCCTGTTGGCATGGCCCGTCCCGCCGATCCGTCCCCGTCCAGGTCCGCCCCACCACCTCGTTCCTGCAGGTTCACCGCATGAGCAGCGCGATCCAGGTCGCCAAGACCGTCACTTACCTTCCCGATCTCGTGGAGGTACAGCGGGCGAGCTTCAAATGGTTCCTGGAGAAGGGCCTGATCGAGGAGCTGGACAGCTTCTCCCCGATCACCGACTACACCGGCAAGCTGGAGCTGCATTTCATCGGCGATCAGTATCGCCTGAAACGCCCCCGCCACGACGTGGAAGAGGCCAAGCGTCGCGATGCGACCTTCGCCTCCCAGATGTACGTCACCTGCCGCCTGGTCAACAAGGAGACCGGTGAGATCAAGGAGCAGGAGGTCTTCATCGGCGAGCTTCCCCTGATGACCGAGCGCGGCACCTTCATCATCAATGGCGCCGAGCGGGTGATCGTCAACCAGATCGTCCGCAGCCCGGGCGTCTACTTCAAGGACGAGCAGGACAAGAACGGCCGCAAGACCTTCAACGCCAGCCTGATCCCCAACCGGGGGGCCTGGCTCAAGTTCGAGACCGACAAGAACGACCTGCTGCACGTGCGCGTCGACAAGACCCGCAAGATCAACGCCCATGTGCTGATGCGGGCCATCGGCCTGTCTGACAACGACGTCCTCGACAAGCTGCGCCACCCCGAGTACTACCAGAAGTCGATCGAGGCCTCCAACGAGGAGGGCATCTCCTCGGAAGACCAGGCCCTGCTGGAGCTCTACAAGAAGCTGCGTCCCGGTGAGCCCCCCTCGGTGAGCGGCGGTCAGCAGCTGCTGCACAGCCGCTTCTTCGATCCCAAGCGCTACGACCTGGGCCGGGTGGGCCGCTACAAGATCAACAAGAAGCTGCGTCTCACCATCCCCGATGCGGTACGCACCCTCACCGCCGAGGACGTCCTCTCCACGATCGACTACCTGATCAACCTGGAGCTCGATGTGGGCGGCGCCTGCCTCGACGACATCGACCACCTGGGCAACCGCCGGGTGCGCTCGGTGGGCGAACTGCTGCAGAACCAGGTGCGGGTGGGCCTGAACCGCCTGGAGCGGATCATCAAGGAACGGATGACCGTCGGCGAGACCGAATCGCTCACCCCCGCCCAGCTGGTCAACCCCAAGCCCCTGGTGGCGGCGGTCAAGGAGTTCTTCGGCTCCAGCCAGCTGAGCCAGTTCATTTT
>Ga0194124_10004254_pt1 | contig 14191 bp, 12 predicted proteins | sample TA2KigCas0mmetaG_FD_148605 | JGI IMG/M metagenome (GOLD analysis project Ga0194124, IMG submission 148605) | Freshwater microbial communities from Lake Tanganyika, Tanzania - TA2015031 Kigoma Deep Cast 0m | ecosystem: Environmental > Aquatic > Freshwater > Lake | place: Tanzania: Lake...
GATGCTGGAAAAATTGCAGGTCTTGAGGTTTTAAGAATTATAAATGAACCAACTGCAGCAGCACTTGCCTATGGTCTTGATAAAAAGAAAGCAAAAACCATTGCGGTTTATGACTTGGGTGGTGGTACATTTGATATTTCAATATTAGAACTTGGTGATGGAGTATTTGAAGTTAAATCAACTAATGGTGATACACACCTTGGTGGCGATGATTTTGACTTAGTTTTATCTGATTACATCATCGATGAATTTAAAAAAGAGTCTGGAATTAATTTAAAACAAGACAAACTTGCTCTTCAAAGAGTGAGAGAGGCTGCTGAAAAAGCAAAAATTGAATTATCATCTTCAACTCAAACAGAAGTTAATTTACCATTCATAACTGCAGATAAATCTGGTCCAAAACATATTAATATGAAGCTTACAAGAGCTAAGCTTGAGGCATTGACTGCAAAACTAATAGAGAAAACAATTCAGCCTTGTAAGACAGCACTCAAAGACTCTGGCTATACCGCTGGTGAAATAAATGAAGTGGTGATGGTTGGTGGTATGACCAGAATGCCAAAGGTAGTTGAAACTGTTAAAAATTTCTTTGGAAAAGATCCAAATCAAAGCGTTAATCCTGATGAAGTTGTTGCACTTGGGGCAGCGGTACAAGCAGGTGTACTACAAGGCGATGTTAAAGATGTTCTTCTTTTAGATGTAACACCTTTATCACTTGGTATTGAAACTTTAGGTGGAGTATTTACAAGATTAATAGATAAAAACACAACCATTCCAACTAAAAAAAGTCAGATATTTTCAACGGCTGAAAATAATCAACCAGCAGTAACCATTAGAGTTTTTCAAGGAGAAAGAGAAATGGCAAACGATAATAAGTTACTTGGTAACTTTGAATTATCTGGAATAGCGCCAGCTCCAAGGGGAGTTCCTCAAATTGAAGTGGCTTTTGATATCGATGCAAACGGAATTGTAAATGTTTCTGCAAAAGATAAGGGAACCGGAAAAGAACAAAAAATTCAAATTCAAGCTTCAGGCGGACTGTCAGATGATGAAATACAAAAAATGATCAAAGAAGCTGAAGCTAATAAAGAAGCTGATAAAAAGAAAAGAGAAGAAGTGGACGCTAAAAACCATGCAGACTCACTTATAGCTTCAACTGAGCAAAGTTTAAAAGAACATGGTGCTAAAATTTCAGAGGCTGATAAAAAAGCAATTGAACAAGACATCTCTGATCTTAAAGAGGCGGTCAAATCAGATAATACTGAAGATATTAAAAATAAAACTCAAAAGTTAATGACATCTTCTATGAAGCTAGGGGAGGCAATCTACAAAGAACAACAACAAGCTGGCCCGCAAAAAGATGCTACCCCAAACAACAATGACAAAAAAGATGTTGTTGATGCAGAATTTGAAGAAGTAAAAGACGATAACAAAAAAAGCGCTTAATCAGATATTTTTGGTTACGCCTAAGTAAATCATTATGTCAAAAAAAGACTATTATGACACTCTTGGCGTTACTAAAAACTCAAGTCCTGATGAAATAAAAAAAGCATACAGAAATCTTGCTATGAAATATCATCCTGATCGTAATCAGGGAGATAAAAAGGCCGAAACAAAGTTTAAAGAGGCCTCTGAAGCCTATCAAGTTTTATCTGATCCAAAGAAAAAATCACAATACGATCAGTTTGGTCATTCTGCTTTTGATCAATCACAAGGAGGTGGTGGTTTTGATTTTGGAGGTTTTGATTCTGGGTCTTTCTCAGATATCTTTGATGATTTCTTTGGTGATTTTATGGGAGGCTCTCGAGGTAGGTCAAAAAAAAGCAGATCTAATCGAGGTTCAGACTTAAAAATTAATTTAGATATAACGCTTGAAGAAGCTTTTTCTGGGAAAAAACATACTATAAATTTATCAACGTCAGATAAGTGTAACAAATGTAATGGAAGTGGAGCAGAGTCGGGTTCAAAGCCAATAAATTGTTCATCGTGCGGTGGTTATGGAACTATAAGAGCAAGACAGGGCTTTTTTTCTATCCAACAAACTTGTCCTGATTGCGGTGGAGAAGGTAAAGTAATTTCAAGTCCGTGTAGAGACTGTAGGGGATTTGGAGTTGTTAAAAATAAAAAAACTCTTGCAATTCAAATTCCAAAGGGAATTGAAGATGGAACTCAAATGAGACTAGCTGGAAAGGGGGAGGCTGGATATAGAGGTGGCTCAAACGGTGATCTTTATGTTTTTATATCAGTCCAAAAACATAAAATATTTCAGCGATCTGAAGATAACCTTTATTTTAAATTTCCAATCTCAATGGTAGATGCAGCACTTGGAACAGAGATTGAGGTGCCAACCATCGATGGTGGAAAATCTGTTGTTAAGATTCCACAAGGAACGCAGTTTGGAAGGCAATTTAGGCTCAAAGGTAAAGGTATGCCTATTCTCAAGACCTCAAACTTCGGAGATCTTTATGTTGAAACTGAGGTATTAATCCCCGAAAACCTTAATAAAGAACAAAAACTGTTACTTGAAAAATTACGCTCAATTCAAAATAGTAATGAAAATTCGGAGATTAAAAACTTTTTTAATAAAGCAAAAAAATTTTGGGAAAAAATAGATCAATAATCATTTAAATTTTAATGTTCTTAAAAAAAAAATTAGATAATTTAAAAAAACAAACTTTAGCTTTAATATCAAAGAAAAGTTAATTAAGTTTAGATAATCTGCTATAAAATCTATTTATTATTCATAAGAAAACTTTTTAATAAAGATGAAAACAAATTTAAGTGAAGCTTTATTTTACCATAAAGAAAAAAATTATCAAAAAGCAATTAAAATTTATAATTTAGTTTTAAAAAATCAACCCAACCATACAGAAGCTAATTTTTTACTGGGTTCACTATACCTTCAAATTAAAAATTATGAAAATGCAGAGTTTTTTTTAAAAAAAAGTTTAGAGACAAATAATTTAAATTTTGCTGCTTATAATAATTTGGGTATTTGTTTTAAAGAAAAAAAAAAATTTGATAATGCAATCACGAATTTTAAAAAAGCCATTCAGATAAATTTAAATTATGCTGAATGCTATAATAATATTGGCACAACTTATCGAGAGATTGGAGAATTTGATCTAGCATTAAAGTCTTATTCTTCGTGCCTAGCCATAGATAAGAATTTTTCTCAAGCCTATAACAATAGAGGAATTTTAAAACTTGCAATGTATAAATTTTTTGAAGCAGAGGAGGATTTTGAAATAGCACTAAGATTGAAACCAAATTATGAAGATGTTTATGTTAATTTAGGAATTTTAGAGAAAACTAGAGGAAATAACTCAAAATCCATAATATATTTTAATAAAGCAGTATCTATAAATAAAAACTTTATAAATGCTTACATAAATCGAGCTCAAGTCTTTGAAATTATAAAAAAATATCACGAGGCATTAGTCGATTATCAAAAGGCGAAATTTTTAGACCATCATAATGGAACTGCAATTACTGGAATTATCAATTTAAAACTTATTTGCGGGATATGGAGTGACTTAAATAAAGAAATTTCAAATGCAAAAAATTTTATTGAAAAAGGTAAAAGTTTGAGCCCCTTTTATGTAATTTCTATTTTTGGGGATATAAAATATGAAAAAAAAAATATTGAAAATGGAAATAGTACTTCTTTTATAAAAAAAGAATCCAACATAAAAATACATAATTCGTATAATAAAAAGATTAATTTAGCGTATTTCTCATCTGATTTTAGAGAACATGTAATGGGTCAATTAATGATAGAAATTTTGCAACATCATGACAGAAATAAATTTATAATAAATGGTTTTTATCTTCACAATATTAAAGACAAAGTAACTGTTAATATTGAAAAAGATTTTGATAATTTTTTTTATTGTAATTTAAAGACTGATGATGAAATAAAAAAAATAGCTCTAGAAAATAAAATTGATATTGCTGTCGATCTTATGGGATTTACAAGACATGAGCGAGCATCTTTATTTTATAAAAGAGTAGCTCCTATTCAGTTAAGTTATCTTGGATATCCAGGTTCAGTTGGAATAAAAAATATGGATTATATTATTGGCGATAAGTACGTAATTCCTGACGAAATGTACAATTTTTATAGAGAGAAAGTAATCGAATTACCTTTATGCTATAGACCTCATTATCATCATGTTCAAAAAATAAAAAAAAAATTTGCAAGATATGATTTTAAACTACCTGAGAATGGTTTTATACTTTGCTGCTTTAATGCTAACTGGAAAATTAGACCTGAAATTTTTAATTGCTGGCTTAGAATTTTAAAGCGTTATTCTAATACTTACCTTTGGATATTGGAAGACAATGAATTTTTTAAAAAAAACATTTTAGAATATATAAAAAAAAATAATATTGATTACCAAAGAATTATTTTTAGGAAAAGACTTCCTATAGAAGAACATATTTTTACTTTTCAATTAGCAGATTTATTTCTTGATAGCTTTCCATATGGTGCACATACTACAGCTGTTGAAGCGGTAATGAATGGCTTACCAATTGTAACCCTTTCGGGCTCAACATTTGCAAGTAGGGTTGGCATGAGTTTATGTAATTTTTTAGACGAAAAAGATTTAATAGCTGAAAATATTAAAAAATATGAAATGATAATTGAACACTTCATCAATAATATTAACGAATTAGAACATCTTAAGAAGAGAATACTGCGTAAAGCCAATATCATTTTTAATACAAAAAATTTAATTGAAAAAATCGAAGAGAGTTATGTTACAATTTTAAAAAATAGTAGAGATAATAAAAAACCTCAAAATTTAAAAGTAATTTAGAAATTATGAAAAAAATTAAAGTTTGTATTCTTGGAGGTCAAGGTAAAATGGGAAAAATTTTAATAAAAGAAATTAAAAATTATAAAAATTTGTCTCTAAAAGAACTTGTTGATCAAAAAGAAAATTTAAAAGGAAAAATGCCAATTTTAAAGCTGAATAATGATAGCTTTAAAAAAATTGATTTAATTATTGATTTCTCTAAACCCGATGCAACGTTGAAAGCTCTTCAAAATGCAATAAAATTTAGAAAAAGAATTTTAATCGGTACAACTGGATTTAATTCGTACCAAGAAAAAAAAATTAAAAACTACTCAAGAAAAATTGCTATATTTAAATCAGGTAATATGAGTTTTGGAGTAAATTTACTAGAATACGTTTTAAAAATTATATCAAAAAAAATCCCAAATGATTATCAAATTGGGATTTCAGATAATCATCATAAAGCAAAAATAGATTTTCCTTCAGGAACTGCTCTTATGCTAGCAAATGCCATTGCTAAAGGAAAAGGTAAAAATTTCAATAAATTTAAAGGAAAAATTTTTTTAAATAAAAGAGGTAACATTCAAAATAATAAAGTTAATTTCTTTGTTACAAGAAAGGGTAAAACCATTGGAAAACACTCAGTATTTTATAATAACAAAATTGAAAATATTGAATTAAAACACACTGCCTATTCAAGAAAACTGTTTGCTCACGGAGCATTAAGCGCTGCACAATGGATATGTAAAAAAAAGAAAGGCTTATTCAATATGCAGGACATGTTTAATCTTTAATAGGTTGGCTTCGTATTATTTTAATGTCACTAAACAAAGTACAAGCTTTTAAACTTATTAAATTATTAAAAAAAAATATTAAAAATCCAGAAACATCGCTCAAATATAGAAATAAATTTACACTTTTAACCTCAGTTGTTCTCTCTGCTCAATGTACAGATACAAATGTTAATAATGTTACAAAAAATGTATATAAAAAATATTTTACACCAGCCCATTTTGTAGATCTTGGAATTAAAAAAATAAAAAGAATGATTAAAAGTATCGGACTTTTTAATATGAAATCTAAAAATTTATATAATCTTTCAAAAATCTTAGTTGAAAAATATAATAGTAAAGTTCCTAACAATTTTGAAGATTTAATAAGCCTTCCAGGAGTTGGCAGAAAAACCGCAAATGTTGTCCTAAATACAGCGTTTAATAAACCAACCATTGCAGTGGACACTCACGTATTTAGAGTAAGTAACAGAACTGGTCTAACAAAAGGTAAGAATCCCAATCAAGTAGAAGAACAGCTTATTGAAATACTTCCGTATAGGTACTTAAATGATGCTCATCACCTTATTCTTTTGCATGGTAGATACATATGTAAATCTAGAAATCCACTCTGCGTGAAATGTGTAATTCATAAAATTTGCTTATATAAAGATAAAAATGTCTAAAAAAATTCTTGGTATCGGCAACGCTATTGTAGATATATTTGTAAAAGTTGAGGATAATTTTTTATCAAAAAACAACCTTATCAAAGGGTCAATGAAGCTGATTGAAAAGAAAGAATTTGAAAATCTAAAAAATGCAATTGAAATTGAAAAAATTGAAGCTGGAGGTTCTGTTGCAAATACCATGGCTGGAATTGCATATTTGAAAGGAAATGCATCATTTATTGGTAAAATTAGCTCTGATGAATTTGGAAAAGCCTATAAGAAAAGTCTTAAAAAAATAAATGTAAATTTTTTCTACTCTGAAAAGAATGAAAATTTACCAACAGGTGCATCTATTATTTTTATAACCCCAGACTCTGAAAGAACAATGTGTACTTATCTTGGAGTTTCATCTCAACTTTCAGCAAATGATATTAATGAGAGTAATATCCAGGATCACGACATTATTTTACTGGAAGGTTACCTGTGGGATAAGGGAAAAAGCGAAGAAATGTTTAAACATGTTATTAATTTGGCAAAAAAAAATACTATTGAAATTATGATGAGTTTGTCTGATGTTTTTTGTGTTGCTAGACATAGAAAAGATTTTTTTAAACTGCTTATCAACGATTTAAATCTTTTAATAGGGAATGAAAATGAAATAAATGAATTAATGCAAAAAAAAAGTTTATCAGACAGTATTAACGAACTTAAAAAAATCAACAAAATAATTATTATAACAAGAAGTGAAAATGGAAGTTTAGCTATTGTTAATAATGAGGTAATAAAGTGTGAAAGTATTAGAGTTAAAAACATTCTAGATTTGACAGGTGCGGGTGACCTATTTGCATCAGGATTTCTTAAAGAATATCTCGATAGATCAAATATTATTAAATGTCTAAAAACCGGTTCAGAACTTGCCTCAAAAATTATTGAAAAAGTTGGAGCAAGACTTAATTAACTAAATAGTATAAGGAATTCTTTTCAACTATAAAGTTTTTATCTTTAAAATGCTTATTAATTTTTTTTCTTAAACGATGAAGATGTGTTTCAAAAGCATGAGTGTCTAATTCTAGGCTATGTTTCCAAATACTTTTTAATAAAAAAGATTTGCTTAAACCATTATTATTATTTAAAGCTAATATTAACTCTAAATCTTTTTCAGTAAGTTTAACTTTTGTTTGATCCCTAGTAATAGATCTTTCATTAGAATCAATTTCGTAACCTTTAATAATTATTTTAGATTTTTTAAAAAAATTATACTTCGTTACCAATATATTTATGATTTCTTTAAATGACAAAATTTCAATAGGCAACTCCAAGCTGACGTGGAAATTTAATAAATGTAGATTATTTTTTTTTATATATTCTTTGTTCCTTAAAAGTAAAATAATAGGTTCATTATTTAATAAATGGTTTTTTACTTCTGTTATTTTCAAATTTTCTGAAAATATGACTCTAATTAATATTTTTTTTACATTATGAATTAATTGGCCAGAAGAACTAAAAAAATTATTTAATTCTAACTCATGTAATATACTTGAAAATGTAGATGATCCTAAAACACTTAGATGAATATTATTCATTAAGTCATATATATATTACATAAAATATGATTATTATAAATAAATCTGGTTATTTAAAATATAAAAACCTTAAATTTAAATGTGCTTTAGGAAAAGCCGGAATTGGAAATAAAAAAAAAGAAGGTGATAATATTACACCATGTGGGATATATAAAATTATTAAGGTTTATATTAGAAAAGATCGAATAAAAAAAACAAAATTTAAATTTAGAATAATCCAAATTAGAAAGAATTTAGGATGGTGTGACGACCCAAAAAGTAAAAATTACAATAAACAAATTAAGATACCAAATAGTTGTGGTTACGAGAAACTTTATAGAAATGATAATATATATGATATTATTTGCGTATTAAATTACAATACTGATCCAATAATTAAAAATAAAGGTAGCGCAATTTTTATACACGTTGCACATCAGAATTATAAAAATACAAGAGGATGTATTGCTCTAAACAAAAAAGATCTTTTAAATGTCTTATCAAGAATAAATAAAAAAACAGCAATTTATATTAAATCTTAAACTGATCTTTTTCCAAAAATCTCAGAACCTATCCGCACATGAGTTGCTCCACATTCGATTGCTAAAGTGTAATCGCCACTCATGCCCATACTTAAATTAGGTAAGTTGTATTTATTTGAAATTTCTTTTAATTTTTTAAAAAAAAAAATGGGATCTTCTTGCATTGGTGGAATACACATAAAGCCTATGATATTAAGGTTTGTATTAGTTTTGCAAAAATTAAAAAAATCATCAAGATCATTTATAAAAACGCCTGACTTTTGATTTTCATTACCTAGATTAACTTGGATGAAGTAGTCTAAATTTTTCTTTCGTATTTTTTCTTGTTTATCTAACTCAATGGCTAAAGGTATAGAATCTAACGAGTGTACTACATCAAATATATCAAAAATGTATTTTACTTTGTTACGCTGCAACTTTCCAACTAAATGCAATTTAAGCAAAGGTGAATTTTTCTTAACTGAAATCCATTTTTTAGATTCTTGCACTTTATTTTCTCCAAAATCTGTGTGTCCTAAATCTAAAATAGGTTGGATGTATTCGATTGAAAAAGTCTTAGATATTGCAATTAAGGTTACTTTTTTTTTTAAGGTATCGATTTTATTTTTTACTGCTTTGTAATTGCTTATTAAATCCATTTATCAAAGTTAATATTTATAAAACAAAAAGCAATTATTAGTGCTTTTAAGAATAAGGGAGGTAAAAAAAAACCCCCCTCACAATATTGTGAGGGGGGTTTTTAAATTTGAATTAACTAAGAGTATATTAGAAATTTATATTTGTATAAATTCCTATAGTTTCTCCGTCGTTAGCTGCTGTATATCCTACGTTTGTAGCATTCTTATATTGCAATATAGCTGTTGCAGGACCCATGTTGTATCCTATTGCAACTGCATTAACTGCTTCTGATTTTACAGCTTGAGTTGCAGCTTCTCCACCTCTGGCTCGTTTATTTTCACCATAAGTGTAACCAACTGACAAATCTTTAGACAACGCTAAAGAAGCACCAATCATGTTAGTTGTATTTTTTCTCTGTAGAGGTTTAGTGGCACCAGTATTGTTTGATGTTGATGCACCATTTTCAATCATTTGTTGAACACCGAAAGATACAGTTCCAACAGTGTATCTTAAACCTAAGGACTGACCATCAGCGTTTAAACCATTTCCTAGTTCTCTCCAATGTTTGAAAGCATCAACTTGAAGACCTTTAACTCCAAATCCACCTCTGAAACCAACTGTTGAAGCTCTTTCACCGTCACCTGCTGTAGCTTGGTTTGCATCATTGAAAATGTCATTCAAAGCTGCGGCACCTTCACCCTGAGGCATCCAAGATAATCTTAGTGCTCCAATGTTCGGAAAGTTTTGAATTAAGCTTACACCAAATGCACCGTATTGGTCGCCTCCAGATCTAGCAATCGAAGCCCTTGTGTTACCAACTCCATCAGCTCCAAGGTAACCGAAACCAACGTGCTGAACTAAACCGTGTCCGTCTGAGTTGAATACATGGTCTGCACCGATTGAAACAGTTGTAGTACCAGATACAAGGTCAATGTAAGTGTTTTCTGCTGTTAAGCCTTTTAACACTCCAGCTGTTACTGCAGCTGTACCTGTACCTGTTGATGTTGCATCTGCACCATCCATTTCAACTGAGAAACCTGCAACGTAGTCTAGATTACCAAGACCAGGTAGCTTACCTCTGTTTGTAAAATTGATTTGAGCCTCTTTACCAAATCCATGTATGTCCTTGCTCTTATTTGTTCCTTGGTTATCAGCATGAAAATAGCTCATAGCTAAGTTTCCTGTGATTGTAGTTTGAGCAACTGCAATATTTGAAAGACCTACAACGGCACCTGTTAAAGCGGTTGTTAATAGTAGTTTTTTCATTTTGTTATTATAGTTGTTAATGCAAGCAATATAGGAGATTTAAACTTCTAAGTATTTTTTAATAATTGATTTTTTACTTAAAAATTCTATCTGTTGTATTATTACAACACTTAATTTTGCTGATTTTGGTGATTTTTAGGATAAATGTAAAGTTTTTAGGGTTTTTAAAAAATAAAAAATAACGATGATTAAATCACTAAAACACATGGTGGCCTGCAATTTATTACTCAAATTCATACTTATAATTCTACTAACTTCGCTACTATCAGGTTGCTTTAAGAGAGATCCAGTTACTGGACAAATTGAAAATGTTGAAACAGACCCAAAAAAAAAGGCTGAGGAATTTGCAAAAAAAGGGGGTGGTCTCTTTGGAGATATAGGAAAATCAAAATCCTCTACAACCTACGAATTTGCTACATCAAATATTTTATGGAGAGCAACACTAAAATCTTTAGATTTTTTGCCTATTTCAAACGTGGATTACTCAGGAGGAGTTATAGTTTTTGACTGGTATTCAGATGAAAGAAACCAACAAGATCAAATTAAACTTTCTGTTAGATTTTTAAGTAATGAACTAAGATCAGACTCAATTCAAGTAATAGGTCATAAAAAAACTTGCACGGACAACTTTAAATGCGCAACCTCAAAAGTCAGTGAAAACTTTTCAAATGAAATTAAAGATCAAATTATTACTCTGGCACGAACAATGAAAATTGAAGAAAATAAATTACAAAAAAAATAAAGTTTATTTTAAAAATTTAGTGGAACAATACAATTTTAGTATCATTGAAAAAAAATGGCAAAAGTTTTTTTTAGAAAATAAAATTTTTGAAAATTTAAACGACAGAAATAAAAAAAAATTTTACTGTTTAGAAATGTTTCCATACCCTTCAGGAAACATTCATATGGGACATGTTCGTAATTACACCTTAGGTGATGTAATTGCAAATTTTAAAAGGTTGAATGGCTACAATGTACTTCATCCTATGGGATGGGATGCATTTGGACTTCCAGCTGAAAATGCAGCCATTCAAAATAAACTACCACCAGATATTTGGACTAAAAAAAATATTTCAATCATGAAAAACCAGTTACAATGTCTTGGTCTTTCAATCGATTGGAGTAAGGAAATTTCAACATGTAATGAAAATTACTATAAACATCAGCAAACTTTATTTTCTTTTTTTTTTAAAAAAAGTTTAGTTTATAAAAAAGAAAGCTACGTAAACTGGGACCCTATCGATCAAACTGTACTTGCAAATGAACAAGTAATTGATGGTAAAGGATGGAGATCCGGTGCAGTCGTTGAGAAAAAAAAATTAAGTCAATGGTTTTTACGTATTACAAAATATTCTGATGAACTATTAAAATCTCTTGAAAATTTAAAAGGTTGGCCTGAGAAAGTAAGATTAATGCAAAAAAACTGGATTGGAAAATCAACAGGATGTGAGATAGACTTTTTCACGAATAATGAACAAAAAATAAAAATTTTTACTACTCGGCCTGATACAATTTTTGGTGCATCTTTTGTTGCAATTGCTCCTGACCATCCTTTTACCAAGTTTTTTGAAACTGATGAAAATTTTTTAAAATTTAAAAATGCAGCTATTAAAAATATTGCAATTGAGTCTTCATTAGCCAAAAATGAAAAGTTAGGATTTAAAACTCCTTATTTTGTCTTCCACCCTTTCATTAGAAATAAAAAACTACCTATTTATGTTAGTAATTTTATACTTATGGATTTTGGAACAGGAGCAATTTATGGCTGTCCGGCCCATGATCAGAGAGATCTAGAATTTGCAATAAAATATAAATTAGAAATTTTACCTGTCGTATCACCTGTTAAATCTCAAAATATAAATATTGAGAATGAAGCGTACGTTGACGATGGTTTTATTATTAACTCTGATTTTTTAAATGACCTTAGTGTAAAAGATGCACAAAAAAAAGTAATTAAGATTATTGAAGATAAAAGAGTCGGAAATTCAAAAATAATTTACAGATTAAAAGACTGGGGTGTATCGAGACAAAGATACTGGGGTTGTCCAATTCCAATTATTTACAGGGAAGATGGAAAAATTATTCCTGTACCAGAAAAAGATTTACCAGTTACTTTGCCAAAAGATGTTGATCTAAGCAAACCTGGAAATCCATTAGAAAACCATCCAACCTGGAAATATACAAAATGTCCCGAGACCGGTATGAAGGCAATTCGCGAGACAGACACTCTTGATACTTTTGTAGACTCATCGTGGTATTTTTTAAGATTTTGTTCTCCCAATGAAGAAAATCGTCCCTTTAATGAAAAAGATATAAATTATTGGATGCCAGTTGACCAATATATTGGCGGGGTTGAGCATGCAATATTACATCTTTTATATTCAAGATTTTTTACTCTAGCCTTAAAAGATGAATTTAAGTTTCAATTTTCAGAACCCTTTCAAAATCTTTTTACACAAGGAATGGTTTGCCACCCAACTTTTAAAACAAAAAAAGGTGAATGGGTTTCTCCTTCGGAATTAGACAAGAGGGATAACAAATATTTTTTATCAAATGGAGAAGAGGTTATAAAGGGCGATAGCCAAGCAATGTCCAAATCAAAAAAAAATGTTGTAAATCCTGATGAAGTTATAAAAATTTATGGTGTTGATGCTACTCGTTGGTTTATTTTATCTGACAGTCCACCCGATAGAGACATTCAATGGAGCGATGAAGGTATCAATGGAGCATTTAAGTATGTAAAAAAAATTTGGCGTACAAATTCAGAAATATTAAACTATAATAATCATATAACCTCTGATGGAAAAACCTTAAAAGAATTTAATAAATTAATTTATGAAATTACAAATGTACTGGATAAATTACAAATGAACGTAGCAATTGCAAAGCTTTATAGTTTTTTAAATTTAATTAATGAGAGTATACAAAATAAAAAAATGGATAGTGATGACTTAAAAAATATTTATATTAGATATTTAATTATTATATCAGTTTTTATTCCACATATAGCCCATGAATGCTATTATCATGTAACTGGTAAAAATGATTTATATAACCAGATGTGGCCAAAATTTGATAAAGAGCTAATTCAAGATCATAAAAAATATATAATTGTAGTCCAGATAAATGGAAAAAAACGTGCGTTACTTGAAACAGATGCAAATGATAATGTAGAAAATATTTTAAATAAATCCTTAAAAATTAAAAATATAGAAATAATTCTTTCATCTAAAAAAATTAAAAATAAAATATATGTTAAAAATAAAATTTTAAATATTGTTACAACATGAAAGAAAAGTTTTTTAGTATTTTGTTTTTTTTATTGATAATTGGCTGTGGTTTTTCCCCTGTAAATCTTAAAAATCAAAAGCCTCTTACATTCACTAAAATCGAAATTATAGGAGAAAAAGAAATTGTTTTTGATCTTGAAAAAAAACTAAGATTACAGATTAATGAGAAAGACGACAAAGGGTACATTCTTAAAGCACAAATATTCCAATCATCAGAAAATTCAGCAACAGATAGTAGAGGAATAATAACTGAAGAAAATCTAAAACTGAATTTTACTTTTCAAGTTTTTGACAAAAATAATACACTTCTTTATCAGGATATTCTTTTTAAAGATAAAAAAATTTCAATTGGCGACAATATGAATAATAATCAACAAATCAGAAATAGTGAAAAAAGAATTCTTTTAGAAGGTCTTGTAGATATTATTAACTTTAGATTAAAGGCTAATCTAAATTAAAAAAAAAGTGATCTCAAATACAGAAAGTTTTTTAAATAATACAATAATAAAAAAAAAAATTTTCTTGTTTTATGGTGAAAATAGAGAACTTGTAGAACAACTAAACCACAAAATAATTGATCAAAACAAGAATTATATAAAAAAAATTTTATACAATGATGATATTGTTAAAAATATAGATCAGCTCAATAATTTAATTAACGTTAATAATATAT
>Ga0194124_10004260_pt1 | contig 14174 bp, 8 predicted proteins | sample TA2KigCas0mmetaG_FD_148605 | JGI IMG/M metagenome (GOLD analysis project Ga0194124, IMG submission 148605) | Freshwater microbial communities from Lake Tanganyika, Tanzania - TA2015031 Kigoma Deep Cast 0m | ecosystem: Environmental > Aquatic > Freshwater > Lake | place: Tanzania: Lake Tanganyika...
GGCGCGCCTGAGCGCGTCCCATGCGGGCGTTGCTGCGATTACCACGTTCGAGGCACGCTCGCTCGCGGAGGCGACGGCCCACGCCGCGCATGGTCTGCTCTGCACCAATCCGCCCTGGGGATTGCGCCTCGGCGATACGGCAGCCGCTACCGCTGTCTTTCGCGAACTCGGCCAAGTGTTACGCGAGCGCTTCGCGGGCTGGCAGGCTGCGGTGCTCACGGGCGAAGCTTCCTTGGGTCTGGAGCTCGGGCTGCGTGCGCATCGTGTGCATCCGTTCTGGAACGGTGCGCTCGAGTGCCGTCTGCTGCGCATTCGTGTCGGCAGCGAAAGCGAGCGCGACCTGCGACCGAAGCAAGGGATGCAGATCGATACTGCACTCGCGAGCAGCCCGGGCGCGCAGATGTTTGCCAACCGCATTCGTAAAAATCTCAAACAGCTGGCCTCTTGGCGCCAGCGCGCTGGGGTGTCGTGTTTTCGTCTTTACGATGCTGACATGCCGGAGTACGCCTTCGCCATCGACCTCTATGAATCGGCGACGGCCCGTGCGGGCGACGTTGGTGTAGCTGAGCGTTGGCTCGTGGTGCAGGAGTACCAGGCGCCTGCTGCGATCCCGGAGGAAACCGTGCGTAAGCGTCGCAGCGAGGCCCTCGCGGGGCTGGTCGAGGCGACGGGGATTCCTGCCGATCACGTGCAGCTGCGCACGCGACGGCGCATCAAGCGCGGCGAGCAGTACACCAAGCGAGACGAGCGCGGCGAATTCCACGTGGTTGCTGAAGATGGTTTGCGTTTTCGGGTGAACTTTGCGGATTACCTCGATACGGGGCTTTTCCTTGATCATCGCCTGACGCGCGCGCGACTGCGCGCTGCGGCGCCAGGCAAAAGATTTTTCAATTTATTTGCCTATACCGGCACGGCTACGGTCCATGCGGTTGCTGGTGGCGCAAGGGCAAGCACCACGGTAGATTTATCTGCGACCTATCTTGATTGGGCGCGCGCCAACTTGGAGCTCAACGGGCTCGCCGGACCGCAGCATGAGTTCGTACGTGCCGATGTGCGCGAATGGCTCGATGAGGCGGCGCGGCGCAACGAGCGTTACGGCCTCATCTTTTGCGACCCGCCTACTTTCTCTAACAGCAAGCGCATGGACGGTGTATTCGATGTGCAGCGTGACCACGTGGCGTTGATCGAGGCCTGCATGAGCCTACTCGAGCGCGATGGCCTGCTGATTTTTTCGACCAACGCGCAAAGGTTTCGTCTCGACCCGGTGTTGTCGTCTCGATATCAGGTAAGTGACGTGACGAGGGCCACCGTGCCCGCGGATTTCTCGCGGAACTCCAGTATCCACAGTTGTTTTGAGCTGCGGTAGCATATGATGGCCTCACCATGGTCGCCTGGGTGACCATGGTGGCGGTTGTCACCGAGAGGTGCGTATCGTGTCGCCACGCATGTCCCCGCGAATTACTCGACTTGCGGCCGTAGCCGTTTTCGCGCTCGCGTCGCTCACGCTGGTCGGCTGCTCGCGCCCCAGTAAAACGCCGCCACTCGCGGCCTCGTCCCTCACCGTCACTTTGGTGGTCGCCGAGCGGCGTGCCATCGACCGCGAAATCGTCGCCTCGGGTTCGGTGGCGGCGTGGCAAGAGATGTCTTTGGGAGTCGAGCTCGCCGGTATCCGTGTGGCCAACGTGCTGGTCGAGCCGGGCGATCGGGTGACAGCCGGGCAGGCGCTGGTCGAACTGGATCGGCGGACGCTCGAGGTGCAGGCGCGACAGGCCGACGCCAGTCTCGCGCAGGCAGCCGCGAATGCGGAGCTCGCCGTGTCCCAAGAAAATCGCGGTAAGAGTCTGCTCGAGCGCAATCTCATCTCAACCAATGATTTCGAAGTGCTTCGTGCCAATCGGGCGCGCGCCGAGGCACAGCGTCTTGCCGCCGAGGCCGAGCGTGAGGCAGCCCGTCTGCGACTCGGGTTTGCGACCTTGCGCGCCCCCGATGCCGGGATCATTTCGGCCCGTAACGTGCAGCCCGGACAGGTGGTCGCAGGGGGAGAACTGCTGCGGCTCATCCGTCGCGGTCGTCTCGAGTGGCGGGCGCAGGTGGCCGAGAACGATCTGCCGCGCATCAGGCCGGGCGCCACGGTCGATCTGCGCGGACCGGGCGGCGAAGCCGTACAGGGCATGATTCGCGCCGTCTCACCGTCGCTAGACCCGCAGACGCGCACTGCGCTCGTCTACGCGGATCTCAAGCAACCCGGCGCGTTGCGGGCCGGCATGTTCGCCGAGGGTCGCCTGCGGGTCGGCCAGGCTGAGGTAACTGTTGTGCCGCGTCAGTCAGTCGTGTTTCGCGACGGCTATCCGTATGTCTTCGTGATGGGCGAGGGCAGCAAGGTCGTTCAGCGGCGAATCAGCTCGGGTCCGCCGCAGGGCGATCATATTGAGGTGCTCTCGGGTGTGAGAGCCGGTGAGCGCGTGGTCGCTCGTGGCGCCGGATTTTTGAGTGACAGTGACATCGTCAAGGTCGTAAACGGCAACGCGTCGTGAGGTCGCGGCGATGAATTTGTCACGCTGGGGCATCAAGTACCCGCTGCCCTCGGTCCTGTTGTTTGTCGTGCTGGTTCTCGCGGGCTTTTGGGGCTGGCGGCTGTTGCCGATTTCGCAGCTGCCCGATATCGCACTGCCGACTATTAGAATCACAGTTAGTTACTCGGGCGCGCCGCCGGCGACCATGGAGACGGACGTCACGCGCAAGATCGAAGATGCCGTCGCTTCGATTCCGGGTATCGACCGTATCAATTCCTCGATCAGTGAGGGCACGACGGTCATCAATATCGAATTCGAATTGGGACGCGATCTCGATCGTGCGCTCGATGAAGTCAAAGATGCAGTGGCTCGCGTGCGACGCGACCTGCCACAGGACATGGACGAGCCCATCATCCAGCGTATTTCTTTGGTAGGCGGGACCTTGATGGCTTATGCCGTTGAGTCCGATCGGCTCGCCCCCGACGAACTGTCGTGGTTCGTCGATGACAACGTAGCCAAGGCGATTTACGGCGTGGCGGGGGTGGGTTCGGTCACGCGGATCGGCGGTGTCGATCGCGAGGTGCGCGTCGATTTACGCCCGGAGGCGCTGCAAGCGCTAGGCGTGACGGCGGGCGCGGTTTCCGGCCAGCTAGCCCGGTTGCAGGTCGAGCGCCCGGGTGGCCGCACCGAGGCGGGCGGTGCCGAGCAGTCGGTGCGCACCGTGGCGATCGTGCGCAATGCGCAAGATTTGGCCGATTATCCGATCTATCTGCCCGACGGACGTACGGTGCGACTGTCGGCCATCGCCACCGTCACTGACGGGGCCGCCGAGCCGCGCGCGGCGGCGATGCTCGATGAAAAGCATGTTGTCGGATTCTCTACGCGCCGTACGGCGGGCTCCGGCGAAGTCGCCGTCGGCGAGGGCATACGCAAGCGGATCGCGCAGTTGCAGAGCGAGCATCCCGAGGTGCGCTTCACCGAGGTGCAGGCCACGGTCGAGAGAGCAGAGAATTCTTACGACGCCTCGATGGATATGCTGCTTGAGGGTGCGCTGCTGGCGGTGATCGTTGTCTGGTTCTTTTTGCGCGAGTGGCGCGCCACCCTGATCTCGGCGCTGGCCTTGCCGCTGTCGGTGATTCCGACTTTCGGCGTCATGCACTTCCTCGGCTTCTCCTTGAACCTGCTCACCCTGCTTGCATTGGCCGTGGTGATCGGCGTGCTGATCGATGATGCGATCGTCGAAGTCGAGAATGTAGCGCGGCATCGTGCGATGGGCAAGCCGCCCATGGAGGCGGCTGTCGATGCAGCCGACGAGATTGGCATTGCGGTGATTGCCACTTCGGTGACGCTGGCTGCAGTGTTCATTCCGGTGGCGTTCATGCCCGGAGTCACTGGTAAGTTTTTCCGCGAGTTTGGCTGGACAGCTGCGGCGGCGGTGCTGTTCTCGCTGCTGGTGGCGCGCTTGCTGACGCCGATGCTCGCCGGCTATTTCATGCGCGGCGAACCGAAGGTGGCCACCGATTCACATTTAATGCAGCGTTATCTTCGCTGGGTGGAATTTGCCATCCATCACCGGGCGCGCGTACTCGCGCTCGCCACGGCGACGTTCGTAGGTTCACTGGCCTTGATCCCGTTGATCCCGAAAACATTTCTTCCAATAACGGATAACTCGCGCGCGCAATTGCAGGTTGAGCTGCCGCCGGGGGTGCGCCTCAGTGATTCGCTCGAGGTGGCGGCCGAGGTGCGGGCGCGTCTCCGGGCAACAGTTCCGGACGTGGTTCGTGTCTTCACCACGGTCGGCGGCGAGAGCGGCGACACCATGAGCGCGGGCATTAGCTTCCCCGAAGTACGGCGCCTCAGCATGACGTTGCAGTTCGCCGAAGATCGCACCCGTACGAGTTCCGAGATCGAAGATTCGGTCCGCAAGTCACTCGCTGACTTGCCTGGCGTCCGGGTGGGTTTTACCGCCGGTGGCCCGGGTGATCGGCTGACGCTTGCGATTGGCGGTCGAGATTCCGAGCAACTGGCCGTGGCTTCGCGCGAGATTGCCGCGGCGATACGCACCGTTCCCGGCATCGGTTCGGTGACCACCACAGCGGCCTTGCTGCGCCCCGAAATCGTCATTCGACCTGACCCCGCGCGCGCGGCGGATCTCGGTGTCTCCACCGTCGATATTGCAGATGCCGCGCGAATTGCGACCAGCGGCGATATCCGTCAGCGTCTGGCCAAACTCAATTTGGCCGAGCGCCAGGTGCCGATCCGCGTGCAGCTCGCGGGCTCATCGCTCACCGACCCCGCCGTGCTGCAGCAGTTGCGGGTGCCCGGTAAAAGCGGTCCGGTGCCGCTGTCGTCGGTGGCAGACATCACCGAGGGCAGTGGTCCGGCGCGTATCGATCGCCTTAATCGCGAGCGCACGGTCACGGTCTCGGCAGAGCTTAATGGATTGCCGCTAGGCGACGTCATGTCTAAAGTGAGCGCCATGCCCGCGATGCAAAATCTGCCGCCGGGCGTGCGCATTCTGCCGGCCGGCGATTCCGAGGCTTTCGTCGAGCTATTCGTCGGCTTCGTGCTCGCGTTGCTCGCCGGGATCGTTTCGGTTTATTTGGTCTTGGTGCTGCTATTCCACAGCGGCACGCAACCGATCGTCATTTTGGCCGCGGTACCGCTATGTGGCGGCGGTGCGTTCGGTCTGCTGCTGCTCACGGGCACCGCGCTGTCGCTGCCGTCCTTGATCGGCCTACTGCTGCTCAATGGTATTGCCGTCAAAAATTCCATCCTGATCGTCGATTACGCGATTCTCGGCGAGCGGGCCGGGATGTCGCGCGACGAGGCGTTGATCGATGCCTGTCGCAAGAGGGCCCGCCCGGTGATCATGACCACGCTCGCCATGGGCGCCGGCATGTTGCCGATTGCCTTGGGTCTCGGTGCGGACGGCAATTTCCGTACGCCACTCGGGGTGTCGGTGATCGGCGGTCTGATCACCTCGACACTGCTCTCGCTGGTGGTCGTGCCCTCTGCGTATTCAGTGGTGGCCGAGATTACCGACCAGCGACTCAGACCGATGCTGCGCCGCTTCGCTCATCATTAACCACTTGTTTAAAGCGCGCATACCGCGCACGCGATAGCCATCCGCGCTACATCAGGTCACGCAGGCGATACCACAGCATCGCCAGAACGAGGGCAGGTCGGCGCAGCGCCGTGCCCCCGGGAAAATCGCGGTGCCGAATGCGCGCAAAGATATCGAAGCGTTCGCTTTGACCACTGATGGCTTCGGCCAATAGTTTGCCAGCAAGACCGGCGAGCGCAATGCCGTGGCCGCTGAAGCCCTGCACAAAATACACGTTAGGCTCAAGTTCGCCAAAATGCGGCGCGCGATTGATCGTGATGTCGACGAGTCCGCCCCAGGAGTAGTCCACGCCCACCTCGGCGAGCTGCGGGAAAACTTTGAGCATTCGCGCTCGTGTCGCGCGGCGTGTGCCCAGCGGATCGAGACCCGAGTAGCTCACCCGCCCACCGAAGAGCAGACGATGATCTGCTGAACGCCGAAAATAATCGATTACCCAATTGATATCGGTGACCGCGGCATTGTTGCGAATGAGTGCCGCAGCGCGCTCGGCCCCGAGGACTTGCGTCGCGATGATGTAGGTGCCGACACCGATGATTTTTCTCGCGAGCGCCGGCGCGGTGGATCCGAGCCAGGCGTTACCGCAGAGCGCGAGCTGCCGGCAGCGGAGCTCGCCTTGGGCGGTTCGGACGGCCAGGCCCGTCCCCCGCGTGTAACTCAGCGCCCGCGAGTGCTCGAATATTTTAACGCCGAGTCGCTCGGCAGTCGCGGCCAGTCCCTGCGTATATTTGAGCGGATGCAGATGCCCGCAGAGCGGGTCGAGCGTACCCGCGATATAGAGGTCGGTGGCGATCAGGCTACGAAGCTCGTCGCGTTCGACCATGCGCACTGAGTGATAGCCGTAGCGTCGATTCAGCATTTCGACTTCGTCGCGTAGCTCGCGTTCCTGCCTCGGCTTGAGGGCGACATGCATTTGTCCAGTGACGTAGTCACAATCGATCGTATATTTTTGAATGAGCTCGCGCTGCAGGGTGAGCGCCTCAACACTCATATCCCATATCCGCCGCGCATCGCCGGCACCGACCAAAGATTCGAGCTTGCTTTGCCCGCAGGCGACGCCGGTGATGGCCTGCGCACCGCTGCGTCCCGAGGCGCCCCAGCCGATGACTTCGGCCTCGAGCAGTGCGACGCGATAGCCGCGCTCGGCCAGATGCAGTGCGGCCGAGCAACCGGCGATGCCGCCGCCAACCACACCGACATCGACCTCGACCAAGCCTGTGAGGGTGGGGCGCGGCGGCGTTGCCGCGGCGTTGGCGGCAGCACTGGCGGCGTACCAGGAGTCGACGTGCGGGCTCATAAGCTCAGATCGCGCCGAGGTACCACTGCATCTCGAGCGGCGTGACGTAAGAGTTGAACTCGTCGGCTTCGGCCTGCTTGACGGTGGCGTAGTGGTCGCGGAAAAGTCGGCCGAGGTAGCCCTCGGCGAACTCGCTTCGACGGAAACGTTCGATGGCGCTCGCCCAATGGGTGGGCAGCGTTTCGCCGCTTTCGCGATAGGCGTTACCACGGACCGGGGCGATCGGCTCCAGCCCCTCGGCGATGCCGTGGTGGATGCTGGCCAGCACCCAGGCCACCACCAAATATGGGTTGGCATCCGCCCCCGCGAGGCGATGTTCAATGCGCCGATTACGCTCGTCGCTGACCGGTAAGCGCAGCGCCGAGCCGCGGTTATTGACTGACCACGAGGGGGTCATCGGCACGTAGGCCTCGGGTCTAAAGCGTCTATAGGAGTTCGGGCCAGGCGCACATACGGCGACGCTGTCGCCCATGGTGCGCAGCAGACCGCCCAGCGCATGGCGCAGGGCGCTGCTTTCGACGCCGTGATACGGTGCGTCCTCACCCGCAGCCGCGGGATCTGGGCAGGCAAAGAGGTTTGCACCCGCCGCATCGAGCAGGCTGACGTGTACGTGCAGACCAGAGCCCGCCATCTCTCGGTAGGGCTTCGGCAGGAAGGTGGCATCCCCACCCTGCTCGCGGGCGACGCCGCGTACCACACGCTTAAAGCGCAGGGCCTCATCGCAGGCCTGCAGGGCGTCGGCGCGGTGGGCGAGGTTGACCTCGAATTGGCCAGGCCCATATTCCGCTAGGGCGCTGGTCACGGGCAGACCTTGGGCACGCGCGACCTCGTCAATGCGCGATAAAACTTTCGAATACTCACCGAGATCCGACATCGAATTGATCTGAGTTCTAAACTCTCTTCGACCGCTGAGCGGAAGCGGTAGAGGCTGAGGCTGGCCCGCGGACGTGCGGGCTCGATCGATGAGATAGAACTCGTATTCGATCGCCACCACCGGCGTGAGGTTCAGTCGGTGGAACTTGTCCATCACTCGCGCGAGCACGTTGCGCGGGTCGGCGAAAAACGGCCGACCATCGTGTTCGTACATCGAGACTTGCAGCTGAGCGATATCACCACTTTGCCAAGGTACCGGCACCAAGCTGCCGGGCAGCGGTTTGCAGGGGCGGTCGGCATCGCCCTCGTCGAAGCCGAGACCGGTTGCCTGAATGGTGCCGCCCAAAACGTCGAGGGCGAACATCGAGCCGGGCAGCAGCATGCCCTGGGCGTAGAGGCGCTCGAGTGCCTCGCGCTCGATCCGCTTGCCGCGCTCGACGGTATTGAGATCGCTCAGGAAGACGTCGACATGACGCGTCTGCGGGTAGCGTTCGAGGAAGCGCTCGAGTTCTGGAAAAGCCGTCATGAGGCCCCGCAAGAAAAACGCAGCATAAGTGTAAGGGCCTCTGAACGGCAACAACTTACATGAATATAGATTCAATAAAAACAATAACTTACTGCAATAATCTCAATGGCTGGACGGGTATACAGGGGTCTGCTGTGTTTTAATACGTGTGGTCTCGGCTCGTCTCCGAGCGCCGTCTCCCTTATGTCCGCGCGCCCAGTCATTGGTATACCCGCCGACCGTCGCATGGTCGGTCCGCATCCCTTCCACATGGTCGGGGAGAAGTACGCGCATGCCGTCGTCCGTGCTGCGGGTGCCCTGCCGCTCGTGATCCCCGTGCTGCCCGAGCCGCTTGCGGTTGTCGAGTTACTCGCGGGTTTGGATGGTCTGCTTTTTCCGGGTAGTCCCTCGAACGTGGAACCGCATCATTACGAAGAGGGGCCGAGCGAGCTCGGTACGTTGCACGATCCCGAGCGCGACGCGACCACGCTGCCACTGATTCGCAGCGCAATCACGGCAGGCGTGCCGATCCTCGGCATCTGTCGCGGGTTTCAGGAAATGAACGTCGCCATGGGCGGCAAGCTCTGGCAGCGCGTGTACGACCTGCCGGAATTACTAGATCACCGCGAGGATAAATCGGCGCGACTTGATTCGCAGTACGCACCGGCGCACGAGGTGCTGCTCGAGCCCGGGCGCCTGCGCGAGTGGGCGGGTGGGGCGGAGCGGATTGCGGTGAACTCCCTCCATTCACAGGGGGTCAAGGAACTCGCGCCGCGGCTGCGGGTCGAGGCGCGCGCGGTTGACGGCCTAATCGAGGCGTTCTCGCTGCCCGATGCCAAGGCCTTCACCTATGCGGTGCAGTGGCATCCGGAGTGGCGCGTGATGGCCAATGATTTTTCGGTGGCGATGTTCGCCGCTTTCGGCGAGGCCGCCCGGGTGCGCGCCCGCCAGAGGTTCGTATCATGACAGATCAGATTTCGGAGTTTTTCCGTGAGCACAACATTCAGGAAATCGAGGCGATCGTGCCTGACATGGCCGGAATCGCTCGCGGCAAACTCATGCCTGCGCAAAAGTTTCAGGCCGATCAGGGCATGCGCCTGCCTGAGAGCATTTTCCTGCAGACGGTGACCGGCGATTACCCCGAAGAAACTGCTGCAGCAATGAGTCCGGCGGAGATCGACATTGTCCTTTTGCCCGATCCAAACACCATTCGTCGCGTGCCGTGGACGCCAGAGCCCACGGCGCAGGTGATCCACGATTGTTTCTATGCCGACGGTCGGCGCGTGAAGATGGCGCCGCGTGAAGTGTTGCGCTACGTGCTCGATCTTTATGCGCAAAAAGGCTGGGAGCCCGTCGTGGCGCCCGAGCTCGAGTTTTATCTCGTCGAGCCGAATATCGATGCCGATTATCCGCTCAAGCCACCGATCGGACGCTCGGGGCGCGCCGAGCCCGGGCGGCAGTCCTACAGCATTGCGGCGGTCAATGAATTTGATCCGCTGTTCGATGACGTCTATCAATTTTGCGAAGAGCAGGATATCGCAATCGACACGCTCATCCACGAGGACGGGCCGGCGCAGATGGAAATCAATCTGTTGCATGGTAACGCACTCGATCTTGCTGATCAGGCCTTCATGTTCAAACGCACGGCGCGCGAGGCTGCGATGCGTCACAAGATGTATGCGACCTTCATGGCGAAGCCGCATGCCAAGGAGCCAGGCAGTGCGATGCACATTCACCAGAGTGTTGTCGATCGCAAAACCAGCAAGAACGTGTTTTCTAATGGCGACGGCACACCAACGCAGTTATTCTTTTCGCATATTGCCGGCCTGCAACGGTATTTACCGGCGGCTATGGCGCTGCTCGCGCCGAACGTGAATTCGTATCGGCGCATCACGCGCTTTGAGGTGGCACCGATCAACGTGCAGTGGGGCTACGACAATCGTACCGCAGGTTTGCGCATACCCGGGTCGGACCCGAAGTCGCGTCGTGTCGAGAATCGCTTGTCGGGTGCCGATGCCAACCCCTATCTCGCGAGCGCCGCCTCGCTCGCCTGCGGTTACCTCGGCATGGTTCAGGGGTTGTCGCCCACCGAACCCCCCACCGGCAGCGCCCACGATTTGCCGTTCTCGTTGCCGCGCAGCCTCGATGAGGCCGTTCGCTTGCTGCGCGAGTGCGATCCCTTGATCGAGATTCTTGGCGAGAGTTTCGTGTCGGCGTTCACGCTGGTGAAGGAGGCCGAGTACGAGGTCTTTCTTCAGGTGATCAGTTCCTGGGAGCGCGAGCACTTGTTGCTCAACGTCTGAGTAGACCTCGCGACGGCGCGCCCAAGTCGACTTTATAATTAAAATGGGGCGATGACTGCTTCCTCTAAAATGCGCACGACGCGCGAGTGGCAGGCGCTAGACGCTGCGCACTATTTGCATCCCTTCACCGACACAAGCGCCCTCGCGGCCCGCGGCACGCGTGTGATCACGCGCGCTGAGGGGATTTATTTGTATGACAGCGAGGGCAATCGGATTCTCGATGGCATGTCGGGATTGTGGTGCGTTGCGCTCGGCTATGGGCGGCGCGAGCTCGCCGAGGTCGCCTATCGGCAAATGCAGGAGCTGCCGTACTACAACAGCTTTTTTCAATGCGCCAATCCGCCGGCGATCGAACTTGCCGCGCGACTCGCCGAGTTGTCACCGCCGCACTTCAAACACGTGTTTTTCACTGGCTCGGGCAGCGAGTCGAACGACACCTTTGTACGGCTCGCTCGTCGCTACTGGGCGCTGCGCGGCGAGTCCGAGCGCACGGTGATCATCAGTCGCTGGAACGGCTACCATGGCAGCACCATGGCGGGCGCATCGCTCGGCGGCATGAAAGCCATGCACGCACAGGGTGGACTGCCGATTCCAGACATCGTGCATATCGGGCAGCCCTATTGGTTCGAGTGCGGCGGCGATCTCGACCCGTCCGAGTTCGGCTTGCGCGTCGCGCGTGAGCTCGAGGCCAAGATTCTCGAGATCGGCCCGCAGCGTGTCGCCGCTTTCATCGGCGAGCCGGTGCAGGGGGCGGGCGGGGTGATTATTCCGCCGAAGACCTACTGGCCCGAGGTGCAACGCATCGTCGATAAATACGGCATTTTGTTTGCTTCGGATGAGGTGATCTGCGGCTTCGGGCGCACCGGTCGCTGGTTTGGCTGTGAGCACTTCGGCACCCGTCCCGATTTCATGACGCTCGCCAAAGCGATCACCTCGGGCTATCAGCCCTTGGGCGCGCTGATGGTGAGCGATCGCGTGGCTGAAGTTTTCATTGAGACCGGCGGCGAGTTCGCACACGGCTACACCTATTCAGGGCATCCGGTAGCGGCGGCGGTGGCGCTCGCCAATCTCGACATCCTGCACCGCGAGCGGGTGATCGAGCGGGTACGCGAGGATCTGGCGCCGTACTGGGCGGCACGTTGGCGCGAGCTGGCCGCGCATCCTCTTGTCGGCGAGGCGCGGGCCTTAGGGCTTTTCGGCGCACTCGAACTTGTACCCGCGAAACCCTCGAGACAGTTTTTTAAGGAGCGCGGTACCGTCGGTTCGCGCGGCCGCGATCTTGCAATCCGCAATGGGCTTGTGATGCGCGCAGTTTGGGATACCTTGATCGTGGCGCCGCCACTAGTCATTACCCGCACCGAGATCGAAGAACTCATCAGCAAGGCAGCGCTGACGCTCGACCAACTGTACGCCGGCCTCGCGCAGGACGGCTGGTTGCCACGCTGAGGCAGGGCAGGCTTTCCTAGGTCCGAGGGCTGCGTTATAAAAGCGACTTCGTCGCCGCATCATCGCGGTTTTTCACCGGAGTCCGGGGGAATATGGAAAACGCTGTCCGTACGGTCATTGCCGCTGTGTCGGCGGCCGTCCTGCTCGCTGCCTGTGGCGGCAAGAAGGAAGAGGCTGCAGAGGCCCAGGTTCTCAACGTCTACAACTGGTCCGATTACATCGACGAATCGGTGATCGCCGATTTTGAGAAGGAAACCGGCATCGATGTGACCTATGACGTGTTCGACTCGAATGAGTTACTCGAGACCAAGTTGCTCGCGGGCAGCACGGGTTATGACATCGTCGTGCCCTCGGCCTCGTTCCTCGAGAGGCAGATCAAGGCGGGCATTTTCCAGAAGCTCGATAAGAGCAAGCTGCCGAATCTAAAGAACCTCGATCCGGAGCTCACTGCGCAGATTGCGCGCCACGATCCGGACAACGAGCACTCGGTGAATTATCTTTGGGGTACTTCGGGTGTGGGGTTCAATGTCGCAAAGATCCAGGCGCGCATGCCTGACGCGCCGGTCGATAGCTTTGCGATGTTCTACGATCCGAAGATTGTCTCCAAGTTCGAAGATTGTGGCGTGTCGGTTCTCGATGCCCCCTCGGAAGTACTCGGCACCGTCCTCATTTATCTTGGCAAGGATCCGAACAGCGAAAGCCCTGAAGATTTGGCGGCTGCGGAGAAGACGTTGATGTCGATTCGTCCGTTCATCAAATATGCACACTCGTCGAAGTACATCGACGACCTCGCCAACGGCGAGATTTGCTTGACGCTCGGCTGGTCGGGCGATGTGTTGCAGGCGCGTGATCGTTCCGCTGAGGCCAACAACAAGGTTGAAGTGGCGTACAAGATCCCGCGCGAAGGTGCGGTGATGTTCTTCGACATGCTAGCAATTCCGAGGGATGCGAAGAACGTCGCTAACGCCTATGCGTTCATCAATTATTTGTTGCGTCCTGATGTCGCCGCGAAGAACACCAACTACGTCAACTATGCGAGTAGTAATGCCGCGTCGGTGTCGATGGTCAAGCCGGAGATTCTTGCGGATCCCGGCATCTACCCGACTGCCGAGGTCAAGCCGAAGCTCAACGTGGATCTCGCCGAGAGCGACGCGTTCACGCAGCAGCTGACTGCCACCTGGACGCGCTTCAAGGCCGGTCAGTAAAGCGGGCCAAAAAAGCGGCTGCGCGGAGCGCAGGTTCCGCGCAGCCCTGACATTCTCGAGGGGGCGGGATATGTCGTACAAAACGGTCGACCGCGGGCAGGAATACGTCCGTATCGAAGGCGTCACCAAGCGTTTCGGGGAATTCGTCGCCGTCGACAGCGTCTCGCTCAGCATCTTCAAAGGCGAAATCTTTTGTCTGCTCGGTGGGTCTGGCTGCGGCAAGACCACCTTACTGCGCATGCTCGCGGGCTTCGAATCGCCGACCGCAGGGCGCATCCTGATCGATGATCAGGATATGGCCGGTATCCCGCCCTATGAGCGGCCTGTCAACATGATGTTTCAGTCATATGCGCTGTTCCCGCATATGACGGTGGCGAAGAACGTGGCATTCGGACTCGAGCAGGAGGGGCTCGGCAAGACCGAGATTGAACGACGCGTCGGCGAGATGCTCGAGATCGTCAAGCTCGGCGAGTTCGCACGTCGCAAGCCGCATCAGCTATCGGGTGGCCAGCGACAACGCGTGGCACTCGCGCGTGCGCTCATCAAAAAACCTAAGCTCCTGTTGCTGGATGAGCCACTCGGTGCACTCGACAAGAAGCTTCGCGAGCACACGCAGTTCGAGCTCATCAATTTGCAGGAGCAACTTGGCGTTACCTTCGTCGTGGTGACCCACGATCAGGAAGAGGCGATGACGCTCGCGTCGCGCATCGGCGTCATGAGCAAGGGGCAGATTGTCCAGGTCGGTACGCCCACCGATATTTACGAATTCCCGAGTTCGCGCTTCGTGGCCGACTTCATTGGTTCGGTGAACATGTTCGAGGGGCAGCTTACCGAGGACGAGCCCGGTCATGTACGCATTCGCTGCCCCGAGCTCGACGCCACGGTCTACGTGAGCCACGGCATCAAAA
>Ga0194124_10004262_pt1 | contig 14169 bp, 13 predicted proteins | sample TA2KigCas0mmetaG_FD_148605 | JGI IMG/M metagenome (GOLD analysis project Ga0194124, IMG submission 148605) | Freshwater microbial communities from Lake Tanganyika, Tanzania - TA2015031 Kigoma Deep Cast 0m | ecosystem: Environmental > Aquatic > Freshwater > Lake | place: Tanzania: Lake...
AGGGTTCGAGGGTGCCGGAAGAGCAGGCGGAACCGAGAGAGGCGATGAGTTTTAGGCTATCGAGTTTGATCAGGAGCGTTTCTGCTGAGATGCCTTTGAAGTAGATGTTTGAGGTGTTTGGCAATCTTGGGTTTTGTCCGTTGATTTCAATATTTGGGATCTCTTTTAAAAGAAGTGTTTCAAAATAGTTTCGAAGTGTTTCCATTTTTACAAAAGCTGTTTCATCGATAAGAGAGAGCGCTTTTGTAATACCTAAGATTGCTGGAAGATTTTCTGTTCCTGCCCGCATGCCTCTTTCTTGATGGCCGCCTTTAAAAAGAGGGGGGATCTTAAACTCTTTTTAGTCAGTTTATATAAATAGATGTAATCAACTTATTTTCAAGATGATGAATTTAATTTGAGCGGTTTTGTAAAATTTCAATAAAAGGAGATTTAATATGAGTTCTGCAAATATTTCATTACAAAATAATTCAATGACGGAATTTTCAGTTACTGCTGCTTATGATTGCGGTGTTGAATGTAACTTACCTACACAGGATTTAAAGGTTGATCAAACTCTTGAGTTTTGTTTGTATTCTTGCACTGATAAAAGTTTTAACAATTATTACCCAGGTGGTGGTGGACCAAATCTCTATTATATACAGTTAGAAAATAAAAATACACAGGATCTGTATGGATTTTATATAAATGAGAATGACATGACAGTTGGGATAGACCCTAATAATTTTCCTACAGATCCTTCGCCTTTTTCTTTTGCTATTGATTCTAACTATTCTATTGTTATTACACAAGTGTGTACTAAGAATGAAGATTGTCCAGGGCTTTATTGTAGTAATGGATCTTGCCTCCCTGCAGGTAACTGGAATACGCCATGTTCTGGTCAAGAATGTGAAACAGGGCATTGTGTGGGAATTGGGTTATGTTGTGGTTCGGCTGCTTCAAATACCCTAACTAATGACAAGTGTTGTGAGGCAGATGCTGTTCCAGGGGTTTGTGCTACAGCTTTATGTAAGGATGCCAATGGTAACAACACTGTAGATTGCTCAACATCATGCAACTCTCAAGGCTATTGTGCTGATACAGTATGCGGATCAACAGGTAACTATTGCACTTCAACACAAACGTGCATGAGTAATGGAACTTGCTGTGAAACAAGTAATACATGCGGAAGTAGTTGTTGTCCATCAGGGCAAACTTGCTTAAGCGGCGTCTGTTGCGATTCAAGTGATATATGTGGAACTAGTTGTTGTGCACCAGGAGAAGCTTGCTACAACGGTCAAAGTTGTGGTGTTGATTGTCATGGACAAACATGTGCTCCAGGTCAATCATGTTATTGTGACCGATGGTGTCCTCCCATGGGCGGCGTTTGTGTCTGTAATTATAAATGCGTTAACAAACAGTAGCAGTTTTTAATGAGCTTGACGCTTTGTTCGATTTCTTCCTTGGTGGTGAATCTGCTGAGGGAGAAACGGAGGGAGGAGAGGGCTCTTTCTTTTGGGTAGCCCATATTGAGGAGGACGTGGGAGGGTTCGAGGGTGCCGGAAGAGCAGGCGGAACCGAGAGAGGCGATGAGTTTTAGGCTATCGAGTTTGATCAGGAGCGTTTCTGCTGAGATGCCTTTGAAGTAGATGTTTGAGGTGTTTGGCAATCTCGGGTTTTGTCCGTTGATTTCAATCGTTGGGATCTCCTTTAAGAGAAGTGTTTCAAAATAGTTTCGAAGAGTTTCCATTTTTAGAAAAGCTGTTTCATCGATAAGAGAGAGCGCTTTTGTAATACCCAAGATCGCTGGAAGATTTTCTGTTCCTGCGCGCATGCCTCTTTCTTGATGACCCCCTTTAAAAAGAGGGGGGATTTTAAACTCTTTTCTAATGATTGCAAGGCCGATTCCTTTTGGGCCGTGAAATTTGTGTCCTGAAAACGAGATGGCAGAGACGCCTTTAGGTAAGTTTTTGCAAGAGACTTTTCCTAAAAGTCCAACTCCATCGATAACAAGAGGGGTGCTGTGCGCATTGCAAAGAGATGCAATTTCGTCAAGGGGGAGTAAGACGCCAGTTTCTGTGTTTGCGCCAGATAGCATAACAAATGAGGGCGTTACTCTATTGAGAAGATCTTCTAATTCTTTAGGATCGGGAGAGCCTTTTTCACAAACTTTGAGATAGAGGGGTTTAAAGGGTCTAAGTGCTTCAAGGGCTGAGGCGTGTTCGATTTGAGTCGATATAATTGGGCCCTGTTTTCTTTTTTGAAATCCTTGAATTAACATATAGTTGCTTTCAGTGCCGCCAGATGTAAAATAGACCTCATCTGGGAGGAGACCAAAATAGTTTGCAATGAACCGTCTAGCTTCGATGATTTTTTGTTTAGCTTCTCGTCCGAGAAAGGTGACACTTGAGGGGTTTCTTGGGATGCCATCAAGATCTAGTAGCATCGCTTCGATGACTTCAGGCAGAATCTTGGTTGTTGCGTTGTTGTCCAGAAAGATCATGGATTTTTACTAAAAGCAGGGTTATGTTATCGTGCCCTCCGCTCTCTTTTGCCGTCTCAATCAAATGACTTGCTACTTGATTAAGGTCTTCAGCATTTTTTAATAGGGATTCAATTGTTGTATCTGATACAAGATCGTGAAGGCCATCAGAGGAGAGAAGATAGATATCTCCTACCTCTACTTTTTCTGACTTGATTTCAGGTGAAACAAAAATTGAAGTTCCTATTGCTTTAGCGAGGACTTTCCTTTGTAATGATACACCATTTCGATTTTCTGGAGTAGCTTGGTTTTTTGCTAAAACAGTGTGATCATTAGTAAGTAAGCTTAGACTGTTTTTTCGAAAACGGTAAATCCTACTATCTCCCACGTGAGAGTAAATAATAAACTCTTTAAAAAACAGAATGCTGCACAAAGTTGTGCCCATTCCATAAAGCGTTGGGTTAGAAGCTCCTAAGTGGTGAACCCAGAGATTTGTATTCTCTATCACTGATTCAATTTGCGTTTCAATATCTTCTAATTCAAGGGAGTCTTTTTTATTTAAAAAAAAGTTTTGAATTCCCGAACACATATATTCAACAGCTCTTGAGGCTGCAACTTCGCCTGCATTATGTCCGCCCATGCCGTCAGCTAAGACAAAAAACTTTTCTTTAGGAAGTTCTCTAAAAACATCTTCATTATTGTTTCGGATTAAACCAACATCGGTTTTTCCAAAACTTTCGATAGAAAAGTGACTATTCAAGTTCTCTCCAAAAAATTTTTATACATGTGTAAAAATAATTCTAATAACACTTATAGAATTGAAAGTCACGTGCAAAAAAATGGAGGTGAATAGAGACCTTGTTTTTTCGTAGCAAAAACCAAGGTAGGAGCCGAAAGCAAAAAGAGTGACAAGGAGGGGAATATTTTCTACTCCTTGCGTGGGGGAAAAATGGAAAAGTGAAAAAATAAGAGAGCTTATAAAAATAGCTAGCATAGGTCCGGTTATCTTTCGAAAATAGGATTGCAAAACACCTCTAAATAAAAATTCTTCAAGAAATGGTGCTACAACCAGGATAGAAAAAAACGCAACGGCTGTAGATCCTGGGTCATTTAGCGAATTTTTTAAATATTTTACTGCAACTTGTTCATTTTTTTCTGGAGATACTAAAAAAAGAGATACTAAAATTTCTGTGAGAGTTGTTATGGACGCAACAACAGGCATTGCGATCACCCAAGAAATAAAGCCTATTTCAAGATCTTCTTTTAGAGAAAGGTTATTTGGAAATGTTTTATCTTTCCAAATTTTGAGCATTTCTGATCTCTCTTGTTTGAAACAATAGATAAACAAAAAGATCCCTGTTATTAGAAATGTTGCTATATGCCCAGCAAGAACATAAGTTTTTCGAAATTCTTGAGGAATTAACCGGTAAATGGAGGAGAGAAAAAGGGGGAGAACTAAGAAGTAGAAAGTAATAAAAATAAAAAATGTTGCAAATAGTGTTTGAAGGGGGATATTAGGCCCTTTGAAACGCTTATAAGGTAAATCGTAGTACTTATTTATATAGGCAAGAGATGAAACTATAAAAGCGCAGGAGAGAAAAAATGCAAGTCCTGCCAGGTTATCAGATAAGAGATTGGAGATAAATGAAATCATATTCTGGCCAGAAGAATGTATTCTTGGATCTGTTTAGCAACTCTTTTTGAAATCTGGGTGTGTGCGCTTCCAAGGGGCGAGAGAAAAAAAGTTGTTTTGCTGAATGTATCGCTTCCGTAGTTAATTTTAATTGAAATATTAAATGATTCTTGTACAAGTTCTTGCAAAATGACTTTGGGATCACGAGCTCTTATATCGATGACATGCACTCTAAAGGCCATATCGAGAGTGTAGGCTTGAGGGGGGATTTTTGATTTTTTCGCAACAAGATCGTGAGCTACTAGTTCAATAAAAACAACAAATTCTGAAGAGGAGGCGTTTTCATATAACCAGTGGACATCCTCTATTAAAGGATTGATTTCAGATAAATCGGAGAGGTGTTTTCCGAGTACAGAAAAGTCTTTTGTAAGATAAAACTGTTTTGTTTCTAAAAATTTATCAGAAATAAGCTCTGTTAATTCATCAGAAAGATTCCAAGGCATTTGTTTTACTTTTGCAGTAATGACTGGAACGATAGCAATTCTTGGTTTTGAAGCTCCTGTATCATGGTAGGGGAAGTCATTTGCAGAAAAGTGCCTCTCTGCGCAAGAGATACAAAAAAAGGATAGCAAAACAAACTTCCACATCAGTTCATCTTAGCACAACTTAGTGTCTGCAGGCAATTAGAAATGATCTAGGGGGAATTAAGAGACTTGGAGTAAAGCTTGCCTCTTTATTTGTTGAAAGCAGAATTTTCCAGTGTGTTGTCTCATAGGAAGGCAGTAAAAGAGGTTCATGAGAGGCATTGCAGACGATTAAATAAGAGTTTTTCAGTAAAAGAGCTACACTATTTGGCCTCATAATGACAGGGCTTGCTTCCTCTTCAGTAAAATATTTGTCCGTCCGATAGAGTGGTGTTTTTTTTCTTAGAGCAATTAAAGATTGTAAAAAAGGGAAGATTTCAGATGTTTTGTCCCACTGAAACCAGCCTAGTTCATCTTGGCAGTAAGTATTATTATTTCCGAAATTGGTATGACCGTACTCATCACCCATCCGAATCATAGGAATCCCAATTGCTAATAGATTCACAAAGAGGAGGTTTTTCATTTGCGTAGTTCTAATAGAGACAATAGTCTCATTTTTTGTGGCTCCTTCAATGCCAAAATTGTAAGAGCTATTGTCGCTCTCGCCATCTCTATTATTTTCACCATTATTTTGATTGTGTTTTTGATTATACGAGACTAAATCGTTTAGAGAAAATCCATCATGGCAGGTTACATAGTTAATGCTCTTTGTAGTAGGAGAATTTTCCGGAAAAAGGTATTTAGAACCCAAAAACGAATCTTTAAAAAATTGCTCCTGCATGCTATCTGATTTTACAAATCGTCTCATAGCGGCTTTGAATGAGCTATTCCAAGCAGAGCAATTTTTTAGATTAAATCCATTTAATAAATTAAGGCCAAAACATTCCCAAGGTTCAATGATCAGTTTGCAATCAGCTAAAATAGGGTCTTTAGTTAGAAGTTCAAAAAATGGGGGATTAGTTAAAATAGAACCATCTTTTGCTCTTGCAAAACACCCCCCTAAGTCGAATCGAAACCCATCGACCATGCACTCTCTTGCAAAATAGTGAAGTGAGGAGAGAATAAGATGTGATGTGGCTAAGCTATTTGCTGATAAAGTATTTCCGCAGCCACTAAAATTTGTGTGTGACTTGTCTTTGTTTAAAATAAAGTAAGACTCTTTATCAATTAGCTCAAGGCCAGAGGCTGGACTTGCGTGGTTATAAACGACATCTAATATGACTTCGATGCCGTTTTTATGACACTCTCGCACCATCGTTTTAAATTCTGTTAAAGCAGCAAGCCTATCGTTAGAGCTTGCATACCTTTTCATAGGACAAAAGAAATTGGTTGTCATGTAACCCCATGAGTTCCAAAGTCTTTTTCCTGTGAAAGGGTCTTTTCTTGGATTGTCTCTCTCATCGAATTCATGGATAGGAAGAAGTTCTATCGCATTAATTCCAAGGCTTTTGAGGTAGGGTATTTTTTCAACTATACCAAGATAAGTTCCTGGATATGAAACTTTGCTAGAGCGATGTTTTGTAAAACCTCTCACATGCATTTCGTAAATAATAAGATCTTGCTTTAGGAGGTTTGGTTTTTTTGTCTTTTCCCAGTCGAACGTGTGGTCAAATGTTAAACACCCCCTTGGGCTATCATGCCAAACGCCCCAAGTATTCGGGGTCGAAAGTGACTTTGCGTAAGGATCTAATGCAAGATGACCATCCACATCAAAAAGATACTGAGTTTCAAGGGAGAGGGGTGCCATCTCTACTGTCCAGATGCCAGGAGCTCTTTTATGCAGGGGGAGTATGTCTAGTGGAAGACTTTTGTGGGGATGAAAGAGGATAATTTTGACAACTTTTGCACTATTTGAAAAAAGAGAAAAAATAAGTTTACGATCTCTTAATAAAGGACCAAATGTCTCAAAAGTGGGCAGCTTTGTATCCATACAACCGGAGTCTAATTAATAAAATTGAAAAATCATAGAAAAAAATTGCAATCTTTAGGTAGAATTGCACATTCTAAAGTTAAGAAGAACCTTTTGCTCTGTAGGCACTAAAAGTTTATGGGGTAGGAAAATTAGTAAATTGCTCAAGGGGAGGACGAATGTCTCGCGAAAATGCCGAAGAAAATTTAAGAGAATTTGGTAAAGAGCTGAATTTAGAGGGTTTAACATTTGACGAAAACCATACATGTATACTTGGTATCGATAATACATTCTCTCTACATTTAACGTATGAGCCTAATTCAGATAGACTTTATTTATATTCACCTATACTAGATGGTCTTCCAGGTGACACGAAGAGCCGTCTTCTTCTTTATTTTACACTTTTAGAAGGTTCTATGCTTGGCGGCCAAATGGCTGGAGGTGGAATTGGCGTTGCAACTAAAGAAGAGTTAATTCTAATGCATTGCGTTCTTGAAATGGCAAACGCAGATGCTTCAGCTTTAAGAAGATTTGCTCCAATTTTTGTAGAAGCTGTAGAAAAATGGCGTGAAGTCGCACAAAAAATTATGGAAGGAAGATTTGATAAAGAGCGCGACGCTCCAAAACTTCCAACACCTGGTGGAGTTCCAGGGGGAAGACCTGGTGGATCTGATTTCCAAAAACCACCTGGTACTGATTCATATATTAAGATCTAAGAAGATCTCAAGAGCTCCTTTTAAGGAGCTCTTCTCTTTAGGAAGAAAATTTAGAAAAAATTGATGTGAGCTGGTTAAGATAGTACGATATATCTCCATCTTGTGATGTTAAGCCGGTTGTAATTTGCTTAATGCTTGTCATTACAGTTGAATGGTCTCTTTTAAAAATATCGCCTATTTTCATGTAGGGAAGCTTTAATTCTTTGCGCAATAGATACATAGCTATTTGTCTTGGAAGAGAGGTCTCTCTAGATTGAGACTTGCTTAAAATGTCTTCTTTTTTTATTCCAAACACTTCAGCAACAGAAGCTAAAATTTTATCTGCAGAGAGGCTGTTTTTTCGATCTTGCTCAATTAATTTTGCAAGCAAAGGTTCAATATGTTGTAATTCAACAAGTTGAGTAGATGTTGATTGATTTGCTATGTAGTCTAAAGCTCTGCTGATCGAGGCGGGTGTTGGAAAATTTTTAAGAAGAAACTCAATAACTTGTTTTTTGAGTTTAAGCTCATACAAAGAGGCTCTTCTTCTGATGAGCTCTAGAAGCATCTCTTGGTGAATCTCTTTTTCAAAAGGGAGAGTTAGTCCCCACTCAAATCGGCTTACAAGCCGGTCTTCTATATACTCAAGTAATCTTGGGTTTACGCTAGAGCTTAAGATAATTTGTTTTCTTGCGGTGTGAAGCGTATTGAAAGTATGAAATAGCTCTTCTTGCGTTGCAGATTTTCTTCCAAAAACCTCTACATCATCAATGATTAAGACATCTAGCTTTCTATAAGTTTGCCGAAAAAGCTGCATTTGCCCATTTCGAATTGCATGTACAACGTGATCTGTAAAAGTTTCTGCTTTTACATAAAAGACTTGAAGGCCTAATTTTCTGTAAACAGCAGCTGCAGACATCAGCAAATGAGTTTTTCCAATGCCGCTTGGTCCATAGATAAAGAGAGGATTAAAGATGTCTGGAAAAAAAGTTCCTTGTTTTTTTGTCTCTGGATCAATTCCTAGCAATTTACTAAAAATTTGGAACGACGTTTTGTTTTTTTCAGTTACTACATAATAATCGAGTGTAGCATGAGAGAATAGGGGATCAGATTCAAATTTAAGATCAAATTTAAACGGTGGCTTTTCGTCAGTTGGGGTCTCGAAAAGATCGGGGGAGTTGATGATAACTTTTATCGGTTGTCTGTTATTGTCTAAAAAATATTTTTTAGCAAGTGGAGCTATGTGCTCTTGGTACCACGTTAATTGAAAAGAGTCTTTTGCTTCAAAATATATATTACACGCATCAAAGCGAACAATTTTTAGGGCTCTAACCCATTTATCAATGGTTGACTTCCCAAATTTTTCATCTAAGAAAATAAGAAAGTCATCCCAAGCTTTCATGATTTTTTCAAAATTTTAGGGTTGTTTTGAAATCTACGGATCATAAACCACTGTTGGAGCATTCCAAAAATAGTTGAAAAAATCCAATAGATGTTTAATCCAGAAGGCATGTTATAGAACATAAATGTAAATACAATAGTCATCACATTACCAGCAGTTTTTAATTGTTGTTGCTGTTCTGTAAGAGGCCCTTTCTGATTTTGTTGCATAGCTCCGATTTTTGCCTGCAAGTACATCAAGCCACCTAAAATAAAAGGAAGTAGATGGAAATTTGTTCCAATAAATACGATGGGGTAGTGCCATGAAAATAAGACGTCTGGTGCTGTTAAATTTTCAATCCAACCTGGAATAAAATCAACACCTCTTAGTTCAAAAGTTGATTTTAATAGGTCAAACATACCGATCAAAAATGGGAACTGAATCAGCATAGGTAGACATCCAGAGAAAGGGTTTACCCCCTCTGTTTTATAAAGCATAGCAGTCTCTGTATGAAGTCTTTTTTGATCAGATTTAAATTTTTCTTGCAAAGCTGCTAATTTAGGGCTTAAGTTCTGCATTTTTGCAGTTGATTTGTATGCCCAGGCATTTAGTGGGTAGATCATAATTCTTAAGGCAAGGGTAAGCAGTATATTGAGATACCCCAAGGACTTTGTGATCATAAAGAAAAACTGCATCAATATGTATAAAAATCTAGAAAACGGTTCTGTGATAAATGTGATCCAACCCTGAATAACAACTACTTTAGAAAAGTTTGGGTTCTCTCCTATCCCTGTTTTAGGATTTGAAAGGGCTACATCAACTGAGTCTAAAACTTTTGATGAGTAAGGGCCAGAGTAGCTGATAAACTTTTGGTTCGTAGACTCTTTTTTATAAGGAATAAGAATTTGATAGGCGGGATAATCTTTTGCTGGATAGAGGTCGTATTCTCTGTTGATTAGAGTAAGTCTTGAAGGAACTGCATCTCCTGAAATCGACTTAACTTTTAGCTGAGCTGTTGGTCCATCAACTGGGTCAATGATCATTCCAAAAAAGCCATTTGCATTTGACGCCCAAAGAGCGTTAACTGTTTTGAGGGTTGTATCTACTTTTGGAAGTTTGATTTTTTCAATTGTTTTCTTCCCTTTTCCATCAACTGTGTAATATTGTAAAAGCGGAGAAAAGCTGCCTGAGACAAGTTCAACTTCTAATACACCTGATGTAACCCACAAATCGCCTGCATTACCTTCAACTTTTACTTCGAGCTCAAAGGTGTAAGGAGTGTTTTTTGGAATTGTGTACGTTTTTGTGATTTTGTGTCCGTTTGACTCAGTGATAAATTCAATAAAATCTTCACCCATTCGGCTAATTCGGGATGAAGAAGTTTCATCCAAGGGCTTATTTGAAACAATGTTAAAAGCGTAGTATTCAGAAGAGAGCTCTGAAATAATAGATCCATCTTCGTTTTTCAAAGTTCTTCTAAGAAGAGGAGTGTAGCCACCTAATTTAGGATCTTTTGTAACTATCTCGCCATTTTCAAATGTTTTATACGAATTAAGTGGAAATTTTGCATTCGGCGCATTCTTCTCTTCAATTGTTGTATCAAATTGAATTGGAAGAACAACACTTTTTTGATTGATTTTTGATGAAAAGGGGAGATTTATCTCTGCTATAGCGCCCCCTTTTGTCGAAAAAACGATCTGTTGATACTCATTTTCTAAGACATAGAAGACTTCATTAGCAGATGAATTATTTGAGACTAGAAGAGGTTTAACGTCTAAAGAAGGCTCCTCTTTTTTGAGAGCAGAAACAGCTTCTGTAGGGGGTGTTTTTTGATCAAATAAATAGTTATTGATGAAAAAGAAAGAGAGTGAAAGTGCGCAAACAAATAAAAAAGATCGTTTTTCCATCTATAATCCCAATTTTTAAAAAAAGGCAAGTATACTGTAAACGAATTAAGCTTGCAAATGGTTAATGAAGGACCTGAAGACTTCGGTCTGTCTTAAATTTTCGAGCCACTCATCTTCTAGGACTTCATCAAGTGGGGGAAGAGCGTCGAAAAATTCGGCTCTTTCTAAGTGGTAGATAGCTTTTTCATAGTGCATCATGAGTGAGTAAAGACATGCTAGATGGTAAGAAACTTCTGTATTTCCGAGTTTTGCAGCTTGAATAAATTTGTATTCTGCCTCTTTCCAGAGCTGCTCTCTTTCTTCTGTTTGTGGGGTGATTTGGGCTAAATTAATAAGTGTCAAAGCCCAGTCAAGCAAAAGTGTGTCGTTCTCTTCGTTTTTTTGATACGCTATTTTATAGTGGGCGATAGCTCTTTCATGCGCTTGGCCCTCTTCAATTAACTCTCCGAGGTGAGAATAAATAAGAGCTATTTTGTAATGAATATCTGGAAATTCGGGGTCGAGCATTAATACACGCTTTAAAATTTCTAGCGCTTTTACATAAAATTTTTCTTCATCAGAAACGTCGCCTTTAAGGTCGAGCGCCAAAGCGTATTGATAGAGCCACTCAGGTCTTAAATAGACCGCATTTTTTTGTAAATTAAACGCCTCTTCAAAATTTGAAAGAGCAAGTTCTAAATAAGTTCGGTCATGATTTGCTTCTGCAAGCTTTAAAAGGATGCATCCATATTCATAGTAATAAGAGCTTTGAGGGTTTAAATAAAGCGCTTTTTGATAAAACTTGCAAGATCTTTCATATAAAGAAAAATCACTCTCTATTTCAGCTACAACTGCATATGTATAGGCTAAATGAAACCACAACTTATGAGATGTTCGGCACATCGATAGCCCTTCTTGGAATTTTTCAATCGCTTGGTAGTAATAATCGATATCGCTGTGGTATTTGCCAAGAGCAAATAAGTTCATCCCAAAGGCGTAATAAATTTCAGGAGAGAGGGTAAATCTGTCTTCTGCTTCAACAGCTTTATTGGTTCCCTCAAAGATAAGATCAAGTCTTTCTGTAATAAGACCTAGATGAGAAAGAGCTTCTGACCAGATGATGAGTGTGTCGACATCTTTTCTATTGCATGAGTAGGCTTTATGACATTTTTCGATGCATGAATGTAGTCTTTTGGCATCGTTTAATCGCTTGCCCGAATGGCTTAAAAGTTTTGCCCAGTCTTTCCAAATAGGTGTGTTTTGAGGGTGGAGTTTTGCGGCATTCGTAAAACATTCGTTAGCTTGGCAAAAATGGTCTTCATCAAAAGTGATCTCATACAACTGAGAAAGAGCAATTCCCAAATAGTGCCATGATTCGGAATTGGAAGTCGATCTATTGATTCCGTTTCTAAAACAATTAATTGCTTTCATGTAGAGGTTAATATCATTGACTTGTGAGGCAAGTTTTAAACAGAGGTTGCCAAAATCTTGCCAAAATTTGATAGGCATCTCTTCGCTATAAGCGAGGACAACAGAATAAGCTTCTAGAGCAATATTTAAGTCAAAAATTTCTTTGGAATGATCGCCAATTTTTTCCATGACGCTTGCATACTGCCAATAAAAATCAGAAAGGAGATCATTTTTAACGCTCTCTTTTACAATAAGCGCCTTTTCATATTTTGTTTTTGCGCTTAAATAGAAATGGTGTTCATTAAATAAGTTGCCAAGAAGGGATAGAGATTTCCCCCAGGCCTGCCAAGCAACAAAGTAGTTTGGATCAAGTCTTGTCGCCTCTTTAAAACTTTTGTTTGCAAGGAGTAGGTATTTTTTTACTTTGACCTCTCTGCCATATTCGAAAAGTGCGACCCCTTGCTCGTAAAACATGATAGGGTTTTGAGAGTCAAACTGCGCTGCAAGTTCGAATAGAGCAATTCCTTTAGGCTCACCTTGTAAAAGTTTTTTTTCCCCCTGTCTTTGCAGGAACTCAGAGTGGTTAAAATTATCGATTTGAAATACAAGAGGGCTGAGCTCGCCTTTTTCTTCAACCTGCTTATTGCAAGCTTCTTGCGATTTTTGCTTCTCTCTATTTTTTGCTTTATTAACCGATTGTTTTTTGCTCATATCTGGTAGTTTAATTTCCTTTGGGAAAGTTTTAGATTATATGAGAGCTGTGGTTTTAACTCAATCCTAGCATCTATTTTAAATAGGTGAAAAAAAGAGATAGATTTTAAGGCTATGTTTAAAGAGAATGTTTTAACACCATTTGTTTTTATTCAAAATTAATATGAATAGTGAAAATTTTTTTTGTCAGAAAAGGGTTGTTCGCATGAGCGAGACCGATGCGACAGGATCTCTCTATTTTACAAACTTTTTAAAATTTGCAGTAGAGGCGTTTGAGGAGTTTTTAGAGGGGGTTAATTCTAAAGATTATTTACTTCCGATTGTATCTGCTAAAAGTAGTTATATCGCTCCCCTTTATAGAAATGATGAGATTCTTCTAAAGCTATCTGTTACCAAAATTGGAAATTCTTCCTTTGAGCTTTCTACTCGCATAGAAAAGAGGGGCGTTCAAGTAGGTTTTGTTGAAATCATACACGTTGTTACTTCCGAGGCAACGAAGCAAAAAATAAGCATCCCCAATCTCTTAAAGGAATTGCTAGTTTCAATAAAAAATGATATCACCTAAACAGTGGTGTCAGGCATGACATCCAGACATACATCTACATACCCTTCGTCATATGGCTTGATCAAAGAAGATTCACCTATTTTGTGATAATGCTTCTTAACCTGAATAATGGGTTTATCAATTTCTAAATCAAATTGATGGGAATAAATTTCATCTCTCTCGTTTGATGCGATTTCTTTTTGCGATAATCGGTTATGGTCTCCCCCTTTCCCTGATTTTGAAACCATGCGACAGCAGGTTGAGAAGTCGGAATTTTTAGTTAAGCTTTTATACTAAGTGAAAAAAGAGCTCTATTTGTGTAAGATATTTCTTTGGAAAAAAAACAATCTACAAAAGAGGTCTAACATGCATGATTTAGTTGAATTATTTTGCTCTATTGACGATTTTTGGAAAACATTTAAATCGGAATGGAATGCTCATCTCATTGATCACAAATGAAATAATAGAGGACCAGAATCACTAATGACTGCTTGTGAAATGATGACTATTGTAGTTTTGTTTCATTAGTCTGATTACAGAACATTTAAATATTTTTACATGTACGTACAACAAAATCTCTATCGAGAATTTCCAAAATTACTCAGTTATGAGCGATTCGTAGTTGACTGCTCCCGGTCCCAAAAGAACCGGGATTCGTCCTGCGACGGAAAGGATGCTTCGCAAATTAACTCACTGTTGCCTAACTCGGCCCTAAAAGGGCCAAGATTGCGGCATACTTTGCCCGTTCAAATGAAAAATCTATTTATACCACTATTCTCATATCTTCTTCATATTAAAGGTCAAGTCACAGGCATTTTTTTTTGTCGATTCCACTTCTATCAAAGTTTGTCATTGTAAACCAATTTCCAGAAATCAAGTATTCAAAGGGCTTCCCAGACGCGGAAAAACTACCGCAGGTTGGTTTTATGGTTTCAAATTGCATTTGATCATCCCC
>Ga0194124_10004282_pt1 | contig 14110 bp, 20 predicted proteins | sample TA2KigCas0mmetaG_FD_148605 | JGI IMG/M metagenome (GOLD analysis project Ga0194124, IMG submission 148605) | Freshwater microbial communities from Lake Tanganyika, Tanzania - TA2015031 Kigoma Deep Cast 0m | ecosystem: Environmental > Aquatic > Freshwater > Lake | place: Tanzania: Lake...
TTAAATTATTTAAAAGTTCCCACGCCTTTTTTTCTTGTTCATTAAGTCCTGGTGTTGGTACATTAAAAATAGAACAAATTTTTGTTATCCAGGCTTTTGTTCCGTCAGGGCCGATTGGAAAAGGAGCTGCTATAAGTTGACATTTACGTCGTCGCATTAGCGTTGTTGCTGTTCTGCTTAGATATGGATTAACACCACAAACAAAATCTTTTTCATTTAATACTGGAATTTCTGTATAACGTTTTGCTGGTAACCAACCAGTTATATTTATGCCATATTTTTTTAAATCAAAAGTAAGTTCATTAACAACAGTATTTGGAATAGAGCCAAACATGATTAAATTTGGTGCTGTTTGTTTCTCTAAATTTGATTTAGCACCAAAAGTTTGTGCTAGAGCAGCTAAAACTGTGTCTTCACCTTGTGTAAAAGCATAATCTAGTCCATTTGCTCTAGCAACAATTATTGGAATTCCTAATTCGTTTTCAAGTTTTGGTGCAATTCCTTCTAAATCCATTTTAATAATTTCAGTAGTGCATGTACCAATCCAAAAAATTACACTTGGATTTCGATCTTTTTTTATAATGGAACATAATCTTTTTAATTCCATATAATCATTTAAATGTGCTGAAATATCTGCTTCTTCAAGTTCCGCCATAGCATACCTAGGTTCAGCAAAAATCATAACTCCTAAAGCATTTTGCAAAAAATACCCACAAGTTTTTGTTCCTATAACTAAGAAAAAACTATCTTCAATTTTTTGATATAGCCAAGCTACACAACTAATAGGACAAAAAGTATGATAGTTTCCAGTTTCACATTCAAATGTTATTGAATTCGAATTTTCAATCGGAGTTTCTACCTTATTCATATTCCGTAAAACTTTCTTTAATATTTGTAAATTTGAAAATTATTAATTACTAAATAAATCCATTTCGAAATCATCAAAGTTTTCGTTAACGTCAGAAGGTTTTAAATAGAAATCAGATAATAAAGTAAATAACTCACGATCAGCAGATTCTTTAGGTATAACTCCTTCGGGTTGAGCAATTAATTGATCAGCTATATTTAAATAATAATCGCATATATATTCTAAAGATGGATCAACTGATGACATTTCAAAAAGTGTTTTTCCTTTAATTCTTGAAACACGAATATCTTCAATTAAAGGTAACACTTCTAAAACAGGGATAGGGACTGTTTGAATATATTTATCAATTAAATCTCGTGTTGCTGTTCTATTTCCAATTAAACCGGCTAACCTTAAACTATGTGTTCTAGCTTTCTCTCTTACTGAAGCCGCTATTCTATTTGCTGCAAAAAGAGCATCAAATCCATTATCGGTAACAATCAAGCAGTAATCAGCATAATTTAATGGAGCAGCAAAACCACCACAAACAACATCTCCTAAAACATCAAACAAAATCACATCATATTCGTCAAAAGCATTAAGTTCTTTTAAGAGCTTTACAGTTTCACCTACAACATAACCACCACAGCCTGCACCTGCGGGTGGTCCTCCGGCTTCAACACAGTCAACACCATTAAAACCTCTATAAATTACATCTTCCGGCCAAACATCTTCGTAATGATAATCTTTAACTTGAAGAGTATCAATAATTGTAGGTATTAAAAAACCCGTTAATGTGAACGTACTATCATGTTTAGGGTCACATCCAATTTGCAAGACTTTTTTCCCTCGTTGCGCTAAAGCAACGGAAATATTACAACTTGTTGTCGATTTTCCAATACCACCTTTTCCATAAACTGCTAATCGCATGAAAAGTCTCCTAACTTAACTAGCAAATTTCAAAGAACAACTTGCTCAAAATTTTTTGTAATATAGAGTTTGATTCATTAACGAAATTGTTAATTGAAAATCAAAATGTAAAATCTGAGAATGGAAAATATATTAACAAAAACATTTTTTAAGGAAAAATATTGTACCCCAAATTAAATTTTTAATTTACCCTAACCGTCTTAGGCCCAGTAGGATTCGAACCTACATTAGAAACTTAGAAGGTTTCTGTCCTAATCCCTTAGACGATGAGCCCTATGGGCAGTACAGGATTTGAACCTGTGGCCTTCTGCTTGTAAGGCAGAAGCTCTACCGCTGAGCTAACTACCCTTTTCTTTATATTATGTATATCACAAGATATATTAGGTTCATAAATAAAATAATAAATACCTAATATATCTTGCTCATTGTCAAACGTTAATTAGTTATTAATGTTTTGCGATGGGTTACGTGATGGATCATTAGAAATAAATCCAAACCAAAATAGATAAACAAAAAAGCTAACAACTGTATAAACGGCTATCTTTAATACTAACATATAGACCTCTTTAATTAGAAGATTATAAACTGGTTTAGTTTAACCGAACAATCCTTTTGAAATATTCTATTAAATATTTTAATGAAAAAAGTAAACCAAAAGTAGATATCTCTATTTGTAAAACAAAATATTGAGAAGAGAGAGTGGGATTCGAACCCACGGAACCATTCCTAGTTCTTCTGATTTCAAGTCAGACGCAATCGACCACTCTGCCATCTCTCCTTAAAATTACATCTTTTAAAATAATTTTAAAAGATGTAATAATTAAGATTTATTTTAACAAAACTTAGTTAAAAAAACTAGCTTTGTGATTTAAATTTTAATGATGCTGGGTTAGGGTTTCCTCCAATTGAAGCATCACGTTTTCCTACAGGAGAACGTCCTTCATTTACTTTTTCTGGGAATACACCATCAAATGGGTGTAAAAGTGTAATATCTAATGGAGGATAAATACGGAAAATTTTGTAGTTTGTAATTTTAAAACCACGCAATTGAGCTCCTAATGCCAGACATTGTTCTTTACGAGCAAAATATGCAACGTTATTTCCAGCATTCATCCTTGCTGTTCCGCCTGTTGGCATTTCAAATAAGGATGCATCTTTGCTAGTCCAAATAATTACATATTTTTCCTCGTTTTTCGCAGCACTAAGCCAACCACCAGTTGAACCTTCAAACGTTGGAAAGTCATTTTGTTTTAGCTTAAGACTCATGGCATCTTCGTCCCTTTGTTGTCAAATTTTAGTTGACTAGTCAATTTTAGACTGTTTAATCAAAAGGCATAGACGGCTGTTTATAGCGGAGAGTGGACTTGAACCACTGACCTTCGGATTATGAGCCCAACGAGCTACCAATCTGCTCTACCCCGCCATTACCTAATATATAGGATAACGAATTTAAACAAAAAATGCTACTAAATAACTAAAAACAACAAACTTATATTAATAATAATACTTAACACAATAACTTGTAGGGTTTTACGAAGTCTAGTTATTAACGGTACTAATTGATAATGATAAAGTAATCTTTCATGTCGAAGAATACTAGGAGGTTTTATCCATATACGTCCATCGTACCATCCTGATTCTTCATAAAAAACTTTTGCAGCAACAAGTCTTTTACCAGCATAAAGCCATGTTATGAAAAAATAACTATAAACTAAAGTTTGAAAACCTAAAGAAATTAAAAGATTAATTAACAGAGTTTGCAATGGATAATAATTGAACGAAATAAACCAACAAGTAATAGGTAAAATTAAAGCAAAAATCGCTACTAATATTAAAAAAAACCTACTTGTATAACGAGTTTCATTTAGCCCAACCCAACCTAAAAAAGTAGAATCTTTTCTTTTAATATATTCATAAAATGGTCGCTGCTCTTTTGGAACAGGACATAATACAAACCAGTCCATTTTATTCATATATGATTTAATTGAAATTCTTAAATTATTGCTTATTAAAAAATGGATTTAAATTAACGACACTTAAATCCCAATATAACGATTATTAAACTTGCAACTAACAAAATTATTATTTTATCTAAACTTTGATTTCTAGCTTTTTCAAAACCAGGTAATCGAGCTGGATTACGTGAAATAATTAATATAGCTAATAGTAAAGCTTGAGACAAAAATACTACATTTAATAAAATGCTCATAAATGAAAAGTAGTTTTATCCTCCCTTAAAAAGGAGGATAAACATTCAGCTATCTTGCTTGAACTCTTAATAATAGAAAACCAAGCGAAAGACCAACAAGTGTAATTACAAAAGCAATTCCACCTACAGTTATTATTTCTTGCATAAATCAAGTCCAACTTCAAAAAATTAAAAACCGTTTCTACCCCAGACCACCATTGCTAGTGAAAAACTAAATACAACTAGCACCATTGACCAACCTAGAGCAATAACGTCCATAAGGTTATCCTTTTTGACTGTCTTTGGTTTTATTTAAATTTTATAAGAACTAGTTTAGAGTAATAAAACAAGTAATTGTTTATTATCTTAATTTTAATTAATTTTATTTACATTCTCAATAACACCAGATTTGATTAAAAAGTTTTTAACCGTTGCTGTAGGTTGTGCACCTTGAGATAAACGTAATTGTATACGTTCTTGATTATAAACTAATTCATTACTAAGAGGATTATAATAACCTAATTCCTCAATTGCACGACCGTCACGTCTTGTTTGACTTCTTACTAAAACAATTCTATAACTTGGTAGTTTTTTTCTACCGCATCTTTTTAATCTAATTTTTAACATGTTCTGATTTATTCCTTTATCTTGTAAAGTTTTATTTAAGCTGGCATAATTGATTCACCAACCAAAGCTAATCCTAAAATATCAACTGTTTCAATCCATAATTTTTGTGTGGATCCTCCACCATAAAGAACTAATGATCGATATAAAAGTTTAATAAAAGATTTAATTTGATCAACTAGTAAAAAAGCAAATATTGCAGATAATCCTCTTGGTAGGATTTCTTCAGAAGCTTTTAAATATGGCTCTGACAAATTAAAAATTATTTGTTCAAACACACCACCTTCGGTTAAATTTATACTTGGATACCACTCTACAACTAATCGAATAGTTAAAATTACTTCATAGAAAACCATAAAATGGTGCAACATTAACAACCAAAATCTTGCTGGTATAAATATAAAAGAGTTTGAACCTCTTAGCAAGGACGCAAAAATATTTAAAGTACTTGCCAAAATTAAAAATAGTTTTGAAACTAATCGATTAAGCGGAAATAATAAACGTAGCAAATATAAAATTTTGCGACTACCGCTTGTAAATGCCTTCACAATTAAATATTTGTAGGGCAAACAATTGCTATAAGACAGAACAAAACAATAAAGCTTAGTTAAGCGAATTTTTATAATGGGAAGTGTCTGCATTATATATACTTGAATATAAAAAGTCTTAAAAGATAAATTTTTATATTATCTTTATTTTGTAGATATGATTAATTTAGTTTAATAACTACATTTAATAAAACTATTATTTCAAAACATTATATCTGATTCTACAATAATTTTGCAACTAAAAAAAATAAAAAAAGTAAAACTTTTTACTTATTGAGGGTGAGCGACGGGATTTGAACCCGCGCATGACGGAACCACAACCCATTGCCTTAACCACTTGGCTACGCCCACCATTTATATAATTATTATTTCAAAGATTATAAAAGTTAATCTATATGTTGACGCTTACAATATTTTGATTATACTTTTTAATATTTCAAACAAAACATGGAGCAATTATATATATGTCTCGATACCGAGGACCACGCTTAAGATTACAAAGAAGATTAGGCGTTCAATTAAGCCATTTAACTCGTAAACGTGTACGAAACAAAAAACGACAAAATACATTACCAGGACAACATGGTTATAGTCGTAAAAAAATCCGTCGTTCTGAATATAGAATGCGCTTAGAAGAAAAACAAAAACTTAGATTTAACTACTGTATAACTGAATCTCAGTTATTCCGTTATGTAAAAGAAGCAAGAAGAATTAAAGGTTCAACAGGTTTAATAATCCTTCAACTTTTAGAAATGAGATTAGATACAATTGTATTCAGACTTAATCTTAGTCCAACAATTTTAGCTGCTCGTCAACTTGTTTCACATGGACATGTTAAAGTAAATGATCAAGTCGTAACGATTCCTAGTTTCCAATGTCAACCAGGAGATAGCATTCAAGTTTCAGATAAAAAATCAATAAGAGAACTTGTTGAGGAAACGAGTAACTCAAAACGAAGAAAGTTTTTACCCTATCATCTTGCAGGTTCAATTAAACAATTACGTGGTGGTGTTAAGAAGGTTGTCGATCGAAAAGATATTAGATTACCAGTAAACGAATTACTTGTTGTTGAATACTATTCACGACGTTAACACGTAAGTCCATAAACTTTTAGACTATTTATGATTAGTCTAAAAGTTTGTGTATTTCAAGATAAGTTTTTAAACGTTTAGACTCAAATTTAGATGTCAATAGAAAAACAGCTTGAAGAATTAAAGGTTTTCCCTTAACCCAAATAATTCTTATATCTTTCGTGATATAATGCCAATTATCATCCAAAGTTAAGTTTGCTTTTATTGCTTCTTCTTCCGTTAACATTAATTTAACGTTAAATAACTTAGTTGGATTATAAAAATTCACAGTAATTGTAGATGTTTCTTCATTAATTGAAGAAGTAAAACGAATAAAGTCAGGCACTAGGTCTTCAAAAATATTTGAATTAACTTCAAATTTTATTTTTAATATCATAAATAAAAAATAACTAAAATTCTTCTCAGATTTATATTATATTTAGTGTTAATGTTAAGAGCTTGTAGCTCAGTGGATAGAGCATATGGCTACGAACCATAGTGTCGGGGGTTCAAATCCCTCCTAGCTCGTCAAAGCTTTTTACATCCTTTTATGATAGTTTTTATTTTTAAAAATAAAAACTATCCTTTTGGGGCGTAGCCAAGTGGTAAGGCAGCGGACTTTGACTCCGTTATTCGTAGGTTCGAATCCTCCCGCCCCAGCTTATAGTTAAAAATCAACAACTGATTAAATCTTAAAGGAGGTAAAAAGTGAAAAAAGTTTCAAATCATGCTATTATACCATCCGATTCTGTACAGTTGCATCTTGAAGAAACAATTATAAAAATTGGTTCGTTACTTGAAGAAACGTATGGACCTTATGGAAAAAACATTATTTTTGATAAAAAAGAAACATTAAATCCTGAATTATTTAAAAATGGTTCACGAATTGTTCGTAATCTTCGTACAAATAATCAAGTTGAGAACCTAATATTTTTAATGTTAGAAGATTCTTTTCAAAAGATTAATAATGTTAGTGGTGATGGAACTAAAACGTTTTTCTTAATATTGTCATATCTTGTTTTAAATGGTTTTAAAACCATTCTTCAAAATTCTTATTCGTTAGAAACAAAATTAGGGATTACAAAAACAATTAATTATGCTTTAAAAGTTTTAAATGATCGCGCATTACCAATAACAACCAAGCAATTTTGGAACAAAGTTATTGAAAGGTATATTCCTCAAGATGATAATTTAGTAGAAATCTTTAAGGAAACCTTTGAAAAAATTGGCAAAACTGGTCAACTAAAAATCACTACAGAAACTGGCAAAAAAAGTAATCTTGTCCTGGAGCGAGGGATGCAGATAAGTCGAGGATATTTTTCTCCTTATTTTCTGACTGATACAAAAAAGATGACTGTTGAATTTACTAATCCGTATGTACTTGTAAGTTCACAAAAAATAACTCTAGATGATGGATATTTAATCAACTTATTAGAACCAATTATTTATGAAAAAAAACCTCTTTTAATTGTAAGTTCGGATATTGATGAACAAGCACTTTCAACATTAATTTTAAATAAGATAAATGGAATTTTAGATATTGCTTATATTAAAGTTCCACAAAACTTTTTATACGATAAAACTGTTTTAGAGGATTTAGCATTGTACACAAATGCCAAGTTAATAAATAGCACACGAGATTGGAAGATGTTAAAACGATCAGATTTGGGACAAATTGATAAAATACTTTTAACAAAAACAAAAAGTATTTTTTGGGCTAAATCAACTTTACAACAAGAATTAATAGAAAAAAAGTGCCAAGATCTAAAACAACAAATTTTATTTAGTGATTCAGATTATGAAAATGAAAAACGTGAAGATAGAAGAAAAAATTTTAGTGGTGCCAATGCAATTGTTGAGATAGGTGGTGTTACTGATCTTGAAACAAATGATTTAAGAGCAAGAACAGAGATCGGTCTATTAGGTGCCAAAGCTTGTCTTTACGAAGGTGTGTTACCTGGAGGTGGCGTAAGTTTTGTTCAATTAACGGAAGAACTAGAAAATTGGTCAAGAAGCAATTTATATGGAAGTGCTTTAAGTGGTAGCAAATTAGTTATTAATTCACTTGTCAAACCAATTCAAACTTTAATGGAACAACAAAAAGATACTAATAGTATTATTCCGAAATCACTAAGTAATCTTGAGCGTGTTAAAAATTTAAATGATTTATATACAACTTATGATATTAAACAGAATAAATTTTTAAATATAGTAGATTCAGGAATTCTTGATTCATTTAAATCTATTCGTATTAGTTTGCAAACTGCTTCGTCATTAACTTATTCAATATTATCAATCGCAAATATCATAATTTAACTAGAATAAAAAATTAAGCAATTTTATAATTTTTTTAATAAGTAGGTTATAATTAACCTATTTAAAGGCTTAAATGCTATTTAGGAGGATAAAATTTATGTCATTAGATTTATTACCAAGCTTTTTTGTACTACTTGTAGGATTAGTACTTCCTTTATTTGCTATTATCGCTTTATTCCTTTATATTGAAAAAGAAAATCGCGAAGTATTTGACCCAACAACATACAAATTTTAATTCAAATTAAGGTGCTATATTTTAAAACGTAGCACCTTAATTTTCTCTAATTTAAAGAGATGATCCTAAACCTGAGTAAGAACCGTAAATGAAAACGCCAACAATAGTTATAACTCCTAGGCCTGCAACAAACGCAACAAGCCAAAGAGGAACACGCCCAGCACTTGCCATAATAACTGTCTCCGTATAATAAAAATGGAATATCTAGCTAAGTTTAAAGAAAAAGCTGTTTCTAAAACAAAAATCTTAGTTAAAGAAATAACTTGAGAATAAAACCGCTAAAACAAAAATAAGTAATAGACCCCAATATAATGAAGTACGGTTTAATTCTACCGGACTTGAATTTGGATTTGGTCCTGGTGTATTTGACATGACTTTGCTCCTAACGTTGAATGAATTGCATTGAAGTAATTGCACCTAAGAAAAAGATCGTTGGTACTGCTAATCCATGTACTGCTAACCAACGAAACGTAAATATAGGATAAACAACAGGTTGGTTTGTGTTTCTAATCATCCTTATAATCCTTTAGTTAAATCATCTAATTCTTGTTTTGCATTGAATCTGTCATTAACAAGTGGAACTTGTTGACGATCTTGAGAGAAATATTCATTTGGTCTTGGTGTACCAAACACGTCATAAGCTAACCCTGTACTAACAAATAACCAACCTGAAACAAATAAAGAAGGGATAGTTATACTATGAATAATCCAATATCTTACACTAGTAATAATGTCTGAGAATGGGCGTTCGCCAGTAGAACCCGACATACAACGATTTAGAGGTGAAGAAGATGTCAATCATTTCAGGTTCTATTTATACAGCGGGTAGTGGGAATCGAACCCACATAGTCAGCTTGGAAGGCTGAAGTTTTACCACTAAACTATACCCGCTACTTGACAATAAAAATTATACACAAAACTAATAATTTTGTTTGAAAAGTTTTTTTATTTTGTTCGATCTACAATTTCAGTATTAAATCCCATTTCTAATCCCAAGTTTGTAATAAAGGATTCAGATTGTATAAACTTTGATGGATCTTGTGTAGACCAAATAGGAATTTCACGATTTCCTTCTAAAACAAGAAATAAACCTTGTTTACGAACTGGACTTTCCGTGTACATTATTTTAATACATTGAAGTTCTTTAAATGTATACGAAAAGAAAATTCTTTCATTTTTACCAGGATAGCCTTTAAAAGCTAATGTTATTTGTTGATTATTTTTATCAAATCTAATTGATCCAGCACCAATATCTAAAATTGCTGAAAACAATAAAAAACCACCTAAAACTAAAGCACCGCTACCATAACTCAGTAAACTGAAACTTTGTGCACCAAATCCGCTAAGTAAAGGTTTACTTGGGGTAGAATGAAAAATATTTACAACAAGAAAATCTGAAAAAACTGAACAAAAACCAGTATAGCTATAAGCGCCAAGACCAGCTGTTAATAAAACAATAGGGATAAAGTAATTTTGAAGTTGATTATTTCCTGGCAAATTAATTTGCCATTCTTCTTCATTGAATTCTAACATTTTTTCTCCAAGTTACAAAAATTAAACTAAAATTTCCAGTTAATGTTAATAAGGATTGAAATCCTATTAACCATGTTAGCGTTTCTAGATTCAAAAAATAATGCCAGCTTAGAATACAGATAGCACTAAGAAAAAATAATGTTAAAGCAGGTATAAACCTAATAAGTGTTTTTGATTTTATGTGATAAGCATATTGCCAGAAAACTTCAATAAAGAGTAACCAATCAATTACACTTAGTGAATGTATATACCACGTTTGAAATGATAATTTTAATATCATAAAAATTGTCTTAAATTTTGATAAAACAACATATATGTTTTAAAGAGGATAAATCTTGTAAACACTTTTTTAGAATAATTAAATTCGTAAAGTTCATCAAAATTAAGATATTAGGAAAAAATATTGATTGAAAAATTTTATGTCTAATTAAGTTAATTTTAATAAAACTAAAAAAAAATTATAGTTTAAAGAAACCTTTATCTTATGGAATAAACGAAACCATAGACAAAGGGTTTCTAAAATTCATGTATATTAGATTAATTTTACTAATTTTAAACCTAAAAATAGTGCAGAAGCTGCTGCAATAGAAAAAACTAGTAACACTAAATAATAGCTGATTAATACCATCTCTAACAAACCTTTTCTTATTTTAATAACAAATTTATCTTAATTATTAACGTTTTAGCGTTTAATAAGATGTTATTATATTATAACAAAATAAAAAAATATAAAAAGTTTTGAGGTGGTTTATAACAATAAAAAGTCATTTTTGTATTTTTGTATGCTATAATAATTTTGGTATATAAAACAAAGAAAGATTATGGTCAGTTTCATCAAGCCTTACAGGCAAGATCCCTTTGTAGGTCATTTAGCTACACCTATTACTACTTCGGCTTTTACAAGGGCGTATCTTAAAGTTCTTCCAGCTTATCGACCAGGACTAACACCACTTTCAAGAGGAGCAGAAATTGGTTTTACACATGGTTACTTTCTTATTGGACCATTCTATACTTATGGTCCGTTACGCTCTGCCGAATTTTCACTTACATCATTAGCTGCAGGGTTACTAGCTGCTATTACATTATTGTTAATCTTAACTGTAGGTTTATCAATTTATGGGCAAGTAACTTACGATGTTTATGATAATGCTCTTATTGTAAAACTTGTACGTCAGCTTGTTGGGTCAGAGAAAACAAAAGAATTACCTCAAATTAAAAGAACTAGCGAACTAGACACTGTTCTAGGTTGGCAAAAATTCTCTGAAGGTTTCTTTAGTGGAGGTTTAATTGGTAGTATCGTAGCGGCAGCTGGTATAGCAGCATACGCAACATATTTCTAATAAAATTGATTACTTGATCTGTTCAAAGATCAAGTAATCAATTTGTAATTCGAATAAATTATGTAATAATCTATTTAGTAATAGGGTCGATGCCCGAGTGGTTAAAGGGGACGGACTGTAAATCCGTTGGCTCAGCCTACGTTGGTTCAAATCCAACTCGGCCTATTCTTAAGAAAACATTTTTTTACCTGTATTTGTTGATGTTGACTCACTACTTAAACCAATCATTTGTGAATTACTCTTACCTGGAGCTACCATAGGATAGCAATTTTCTGTTTCGTTAACTTCAAAATCGATTAGTAACGCCTGTCTTGTTGAAACAATATCATTTTCAATCGCACTAAAATCTTCAGGCGTCTTAACACGGCAACTTTTAATACCATAAGATTCTGCTAGCTTAACAAAATCTGGCATTCCATCTTTCATTGATGAATGTGAATATCTTTCATCATAGAATGATTGTTGCCATTGTCTAACCATTCCTTGCCACTTATTATTTAAAATAAGAATTTTTATAGGTAAATTATATTGGGCAATTGTACCTAATTCTTGAATGTTCATTTGAAAACTTGCATCACCTGTTATACAAATTACATTTGAATTTGGAAATGCTAATTGCGCTCCTATAGCTGCAGGTAAACCGTAACCCATTGTTCCTAAACCTGCACTAGACATCCACTTACGTATATTACATTTTAAGAATTGAGCTGCCCACATTTGATGTTGACCTACATCAGTTGTAAAATACGCATTTGGTAAAAGTTCTGCTACCCTATTCACAATTTGTTGTGGGGATAAACCAGTCGGCGCTTTTGGAATGATTAAAGGATATCTTTCTTTCCATTTTAAGATACGTTCACGCCAAAATCTTGTTTGTGTGGAATCATAACTTGTTGTTAAGGTACTTGAATGTTTCAAAAGTTGCTGTAAAACCTTTTTGATATCGCCAATTATAGCTAAATGAGGAATTTTATTTTTTCCAATTTCATTAGGGTCAATATCAATCTGAAGAATTTGGGCTTGTGAAGCGAAATCTTCAAGTTTTCCTGTTACTCTATCATCAAATCTTGCACCAACAGCAATTAATAGATCACACTCACTAACCGCAAAATTTGCGTAACCTGTACCATGCATACCTAACATGCCTAAGTACAATCGATGATTCTCATGAAACGCCCCTTTACCCATTAAAGTAGTTGTAACAGGAATTTCGAAGGTTTCAGCGATTGATAAAAGTTCTTGACGTGCTTCAGCAAGAACCGCCCCGCCACCGACATATAATAATGGTTGTGACGATTGACGAATCATAGTTAATGCAGCTCGAATTTGCTCATAGGGAGTTTGGAATAAAAATTCATAACGTTTATTACGAGTTATTTCTTGCTGATAGATTGGTACATATTGAGTAATCTCTTCTAACCCAACATCTTTTGGAATGTCTATTAAAACTGGACCAGGTCGCCCATTTTTAGCTAAATAAAAAGCTTCAGATACAATTTCAGGTATCGTGCTTACATCATTTACAACATATGAAGCTTTAACTATAGGTTTCGTGATGTTATAAATATCAACTTCTTGAAAGGCATCCGTACCAATAAAAGCTCGACCAACTTGTCCTGTCACAACAATCATTGGTATTGAATCCATGTCCGCTGTTGCAATACCTGTAACTAAATTGGTTGCTCCTGGCCCTGATGTTGCAAAGCAAATTCCGACTTTACCACTAGCACGGGAATAGGCGTCCGCTGCATGTGCAGCACCTTGTTCATGACGAACTAATATATGTTCAATTAAGCCTTCTTCTTCCCAAAGGTATAATTCATCATAAATCGGTAATATGGCCCCACCCGGGTACCCAAAAATAGTTTTCCCACCATTACGAACTAAACTATCTATTAAAGCAAATGCTCCTGTATGTACTCTTCGAATTTGTTTCTTGATTTTCACTTATTTACCTTTTCAACTTTTTATTAAATTAAATTTTTAAAAATTATTTAAATACACAAAGTTTGAATTCTTTTATTTCAACGAGAAAATTAAAATATTTAAAATTTTTCGAAAACTTAAGCTAAGCACTTAAGAATTACTTGTTTTTTACCTATTTTAATTGTATAGTATTTTATACTATTTTAGGAACAAATCGAAGAGTTATTTTATGAATAAATCTAAAACAAGAAAATCAGCTGTTAAAAGATATAAACTTACAGCTAACAAAAATTTCATTCGCAGAAAAGCTTTTAAAGGCCATTTATTACAGAAAAAATCATCATCTAGAAAAAGACGACTTTGTTCATCATTTACAGTAGGTAATACAGAACGAAAAACTGTCAAAAAATTTTTTAATAACTAAATAACAAACAAAATAAAAATGGTACGCGTTAAAAGAGGCAATGTAGCAAGAAAAGCTCGTAAAAAGGTATTAGGACTTGCAAAAGGTTACGTAGGCAGTCATTCAAGACTTTTTAGAGTAGCAAATCAA
>Ga0194124_10004289_pt1 | contig 14100 bp, 13 predicted proteins | sample TA2KigCas0mmetaG_FD_148605 | JGI IMG/M metagenome (GOLD analysis project Ga0194124, IMG submission 148605) | Freshwater microbial communities from Lake Tanganyika, Tanzania - TA2015031 Kigoma Deep Cast 0m | ecosystem: Environmental > Aquatic > Freshwater > Lake | place: Tanzania: Lake...
CTGCCCGGATCAGGGCATCACCTTTTCGAATATCGTAGCGCAAGACCTCTCCAAGAAACTCAGCGTCTTCGATAATCCCTCTTAATCCGAGACGATCGGTCGCATGATGGTCGCCAGTAAAACTAACCGGATGAATCAGCGCAGCCAACAAGACAGCTCCACTGGCCTGGGTCGATAGGGCCCATGAGACAGGCCTGTCTGCCCCGTTGCTGATATCGCAATTGATATCCCGGTGTTTGCTCGATCGGCCGTAGCCTTCGTTGTCCATGGTCCAGGTGTCAAAGCCGCGCTCGGCGAACCAGTTCATCACCGAGGAGTGGGGCCGGCCCGGTACCGAAAGGTCGAAGGTGGGCTGGGAGGCCATGGAGGAGCCGTGTACAAAAAAGATCGTTCCGGCATGCGGCACGCGGGGCGAGGCCTTTTTCTCCCACATAAACAATTTGACATCGCCCTTATGGACCCAATGCTCGTGGCCCCCGGACCATTTGACCGCACTCATGCACAACTCCTTGTGACCGACTGATGAAAGATGATTGAGTTGCAACGACTGTGCAAGAATGCGCCGGCTAGCACTCAGGCAGGGTTTTCTGGCGGTTAGAGATCAACGCATCATGCCGGGCAGCCACAGCGAGATGATGGGAAAGGCGATCAGGATGCCCAGGCGCGCCACATCGGCCCAAACGAAGGGCCAGATGCCCCGATACAAGATAGCCAGATTGACATTCGGCAGCAGCGAGTTGAGCACAAAAAGGTTTAGGCCAACGGGCGGCGAGATCAAGCCGATCTCCACGATGGTCACGATCAGAATGCCGAACCACACCGGATCGAAGCCCAACCCCACAATCACCGGAAAGAACACCGGAATCGTCAGCAGCACGATGGCCAACTCTTCCATGATCATGCCCAGCAGCAGGTAAATGCCCATCATGACCACAACCACCAAGATGGGCGTGGGGCTGAACTGCACTACGAAGTCGCGCAGGTCGGCCGGCATGCTGGTGAAGTTGATGAAGCTGGTGAAGATCATCGCGCCGATCAAGATGCTAAAGAGCATGGCCGTGGTGCGCGAGCTTTCTACCAAGATGTCGATCAACACCTTCAGAGTCAGCGTGCCCCTGGCTAGCGCAAAGATAAACGCGCCGGTCGCCCCCACGCCGGCTCCCTCGGTGGCGGTAAACACCCCGCCGTAGATGCCCCCGATGACCAGGGCGAAGAGCAAGGCCACACCCCAGATGCCTCGGATGGCCTTGAGTCTCTCGCCCCAGGTAAATCGCTCGGCGGGTGGTCCGGCTTGCGGATCACGCCAAGTGACCCAGACGACGGCCAGGCACAGGCAGGCGATAGCTACCAGGCCCGGCAAGATACCGGCGACAAAAAGCTTGCCGATATCCGTTTCGGTGATGATGCCGTAGATCACCAGGACCGTCGAGGGCGGAATCAGGATGCCCAGGGTGCCCCCCGATGCAATGGCGCCCGAGGCCAGGGTGTCCTTGTAAGCGTGTCGCTTCATCTCAGGATACGCAACGCGGGACATGGTGGCGGCGGTGGCAATCGATGAGCCGCAGATTGAGCCAAAGCCGCCCGAGGCGATCACCGTCGCTATGGCCAGGCCGCCCCGGCGGTGGCCGACAAAGGCATTGGCAGCGGTGAACAACTCGCGCGCCATCCCCGCTCGTGCGACCAGGTTGCCCATCAGGACAAACAGGGGGATGACCGACAACACATAATGAAATCCGGTCTCAAAAATGACCTGGCTGGTGCTGGCGAAGGAGGCGGGCCATCCGCGCATCAAGCCGAGGCCGGCGAAGCCGGCAATCGCCATGGCCAGGGCCAGCGGTACACGCATAAAGGCCAGCAGGAAGACGGCCGCAAAGCCCAGGGCGGCTTCGGTCACGGGGTCTCTCCGGTGGCGCCATGGCCAGGCACAGGGGCGACTGCCGCGAAAAGAAGATGCACCAGTGCTGTGGTCAGCAGCAGGGCCGCCATCAGCCAGGCCACCGGCGCCAGGGACAGTTGCAGGTGTATGGTGACATCGCCGTATTCGGCAAAGCGGCGGGCGCGCAGGCTCAGCAGATAGGCCATCATTCCCAGCGTACCCGCGCAGACCAGATGCACCAGGCGTGCCTGCAGGGTTTTGAGCCAGGCCGGTACATAGGGGTCGAGTGTGTCGAACACCACATGCTCGCCGCGCCAGGACACTAAAGGCAGCGCCCCAAAAATCACCACCACCATCAGGATTTCAGTGATTTCCAGGCTGCCGGGGATCGAGTTATTCAGAAACTTGCGACCCGTGACATCGAACAGGGTCAGCCACATGATCCCGAACAAGGCCGCGGCAGCAGTCAGTCCGGCGCTCCACTGCAGGATTTTTTCGAGGTGTTTGAGCATGGGGCCTGAGTCTGTTCAAGCTGTAAAAAACCGGCGGGACCGCCACTGCCCCGCCGGTTGCCTGGGTAAAGCCCATGACAGGAGCTGCAGGGCGTTACCTGAGTTTGGCAATTTCTGCCCGTAGTTCGGCCAGGACGCCTTTGGCGTTTTTCAGACCTTTGCCTTCGGCTGCTGCCACCCAGCGGTCTTCAAGAGCCGCTTGTTTGGCGCGTATCTCTCCAACGAAAGCCTCGCTGGCCCCCACCCTCTGTACACCTTGGGCCTTTTGCGCCTCGCGCGCGGCTGCATCCACCCGGTCCCAGCCCTCGGCAAAGATGCGGGCCGCTGTCTCGCCCGAAATCTTGTCAACCACCGCCTTGTCTTGAGCCGACAGGCTGTTGTACTTGCCTGGGTTCATCATAAAAACGAAGCTGGTGTTGTACAGGCCGCCAGGAAAGGTGGTGGCATGCTTGATCATGCTGAGCTTGAAAGAAGAGATTGATTCGTCCGGAAAGAAAGTCCCATCCATGACACCGGTTGACAGGAGTTCAAACGATTCTGGGGCGGGTTTAAGGGTGGTGTTCCAGCCCATGGCCTTGGACAGTTCATTGATATTGCCGCCGCCCACCCGGAACTTCAGCGATGCGGCATCGGCCGCCGAGACGACGGGCTTCTTGCTGTTGAAGATGATGCCCGGTCCGTGGGTGAAGACCCCCAAGACCTTCACGCCGCGATGCTCGCCCAGCGGCGCAAAGTGTTTGCTATAAACACGCTGGTACGCCACCGAGGTCAGCACCGAACTGTCGCCCAGGAAGGGAAATTCGGCGACTTGGGTATTGATGAAGCGGCCCGGGGTGTAGCCATCGACCGTGAAGGAAATATCGGCCAGACCGTCGCTCACGGCATCAAATGTGCCCGGTGGGGCGGTCACTGCTTTGGGCAGGATGTTGCACTTCATTCGCCCGCTGCTTTCCTTTTCAAGCAGCGCGCACCAGGTGGCTTGCGACTGGCTCAGCGTGTGGCCGGGTGGCAGCCAACTGGAGGCGGTAAAGACGGTCTGGGCAAAGACCTGGCTGGCGCCCAGCAAGGTGGCGGCAAGGGCAAGCGATCGCAGTTTCATGGGGCTCTCCTCGGAGGGGTTGTCGTTTCGCAAAAGGCTTCAGGCCCTAGCAGGGCCAGTCTTTGAGCTTAGTGCAAGCAAAGGCAGCGCTGGCCCCGTAGTTTCCCTGATGGCGGGGGCTACCGGCTCCCAGGCTTGGGGCCAGTCCTGCGGGTAAACTGCCCAATCAGGGAGACGCCTTCATGCTCGTTGAGCGTATTGAACACAAGTGGCTGTCTGCGTTCGTCCGAACCTTCGAGCTCTGCCGTGTCGAGGGGGGCCAGACCGCGGCGATCTTGACGGAGACGCAGTCGCGTCGGGTTCTTGTGGATTTGGCCCGCTTGGCGCTTGAGCAATTGGGAGCCCGGGTTTTCGAAATCACGCTGACCTCGCCGCCTCTGAGGGCACCCGTGCCGGTTCGTTCAACCGGAGCGAGCGATGCGATCGGGCAACTCGCCCCCGTGGTCGCAAGCCTGGCCCGGTCCGATTTTGTGGTGGACTGCACCGTTGAGGGTTTGCTGCATGCGCCGGAGTTGCCGGCTATCTTGCAAGGATCCGACGGTCGACGCCCGCGGGTGTTGATGATTTCTAATGAACACCCGGAAATCCTTGAGCGTACGGCGCCTGACGCGGCGCTTGAAACGGTGGTTCGTGCGGCGATGAAGCGGCTCAAATCGTCGCGTCAGATGACCGTGACATCGGCCGCCGGTACGGCCCTTCAGATCAGCCTGGATCGCGCGGTGATCGGTGGGGTCTGGGGTTTTTGCGACAAGCCGGGCATGGTTTCGCATTGGCCTGGGGGTTTGGCGCTGGCGTTTCCTGCCGCCGGCAGTGTGCAGGGCCGGCTGGTGCTGGCACCGGGCGATGTCAATCTGACCTTCAAGCGCTATGTGCGCGATCGCATCAGCCTGACCATTGAGGACGACCATGTTGTGGCCATCGAGGGGCAGGGCCTTGACGCCGACCACGAGCGCTCGCGGGCAGGCATGGCCAAAGACTCCGAGCGCCAGCGCTCCAGGGTGTCAACAGAGACCCCCACCTCGCGAGAAACCTCGCCAACAGACGCCGTATTCGGTGGCAGCAGCTTGGCCAGCACCTTGTGTTTGAAAGATTTACCGTATCGAGCCAATTTGTCCTCGTCCATCGCCCCCGGGTTGATGAAAAAGGCAGCCGGCCAGGCTGTGGATTTGTGGACGATGCGCTGCGCGCACCGGCCGGCTTGCCGTGGACAACGCTGGCGCGTTGCCCACCGCACCGGCCTTCGCCCACAAGCTCCACAGCCTCCAACTACCATCATTTTTAAACCAGCAATTGTCCAGAACTGCTGGATCTATGGAAGCGACAACTATTCTGACGCGGGGGGCAACCCAAAGGCCAACTACGCCGTGTTGGCTAATGCGAACGAAAAAATCAGAGCCGATTGCAAGTCGAGTACCCGGCAATAGAAAAGCGGAAGTCGCTGGGTGGAATTTGCTCTGGATAAGTTCTTCTCAAGCGAGGAGCTATTCCTCTACTTCAGTGGGCGGGGGTGAGCAGCGGCAGAAATTTTTGGGGAGATTTTTATGATCCGCATAGGTTCCTTGATACAGGCCTCCGGGCGAGGTATTTTTTCGGTTGCACCTTCAGACAAAGTGATCGATGCCTTGCGATACATGGCCGAGAAGAATATCGGCGCAGTGCTGGTTTTAGACGAACAAAAACTGGCAGGGATTTTTTCGGAACGAGACTATGCAAGGAAGGTCGTCTTGCAGGGACGGTCCAGCCAGACAACCGTAGTCGGGGACATCATGATCTCGAAGCTGATTACGGTTGAAGCTTCGCAGTCCCTCGATGTGTGCATGCAACTTATGACCGATCACCGTATCAGGCACTTACCGGTTCTTGACAAGGGCCAGTTGATCGGCGTGATTTCGATCGGTGATGTAGTGCGGCAGATGATAGAAGAACAAAAAATCCTGATAGAGCAGTTAGAAGCCTACATTCGAGGGTAATCCGTAGCGATTGGGCGCGCAAACATGCGCTGCCTGAACACCCAACCGCGGGGCAAGCCCCATCGGGGACTAAGCTACGACGCTGAGGTTAAAAGACAACCGAATAAGCCAACCAGTATGATGGTTTTGTTTGAGGGTGTATTCAATGTATTGGCCATGATGAAAAATATGAACAGATCTGGGTGCATATTTTGCTTCATACCACATAAAACAGCAGGTAAATCTGTGTGCCGCTGCCATCCAAGCCATTCAAACCAAAGCCCGAGACGAAGTCGATGGACTTGAATAACCAGTTCGCCTGGCAATTTGTCTCAATCCGATACCCTTGGGCTGTTTCGCATGAACGACAGCGTCAGCAGATGAGGCAGTTTCCCATCTATCGTCGTGATATGAACAGGTTAGCAACCACCCTTCAACCCTAAAGGGCTATGAGCCCGCCATGTCAATCCATACAACGCTTACTGTAGACCACAATGCAAAGTCAATTCTTTGGTCAAGATGCAAAGACTGTTGTTAGATACCCACCTAGGAAAGTCGCATGACCATAAAAGCGGTTGTTTTTGATGCCTACGGAACCTTGTTTGATGTTTACTCCATCCAAGTATTGGCTGAAGAGCTTTACCCGAACCATGGCGCTGACATTGCAGTGAAGTGGCGCGATAAACAAATTGAGTACACCAGATTGATTACGCAGTCAGATCCACACAATGGATCTGGCAGTCAATACTTCCGCTCGTTTTGGGAACTGACGCGCTTGTCGTTGGAGTACACCTTAGACCGACTGAAATTGAGCTATGAGTTCGGGCAGGTTGAAAAGCTGATGCAGCAATACAAGCACCTGACACCATTTGCTGAAAATCTGGCGGTCCTACAAACGATCAAAGCAAACGGCCTCACCACAGCCATCCTCTCCAATGGCAGTGTCGAAATGCTGACTTGCGCAGTTAAAAGCGCAGGAATGGAAGATGTCTTAGACCATGTCATCTCAGTCGATCCGATACGCTTGTTCAAGACCTCGCCGGAAAGCTATGGACTTGTTCAACAATATATTCCAGTTGATAAAACTGAAGTTCTGTTTGTATCCAGCAATGCTTGGGATGCATTAGGAGCCACATGGTTTGGTTTCACAACGCACTGGGTCAATCGACAAGGCTTGCCGTTTGAAGCTTTGACACCCCGTCCTCATTACTCAGGGCCAGATCTCAATTCTGTCCTGCACTCACTGAAGCTCATTGTTTGATCATTGACATGAAATTTGAACTGCTTTTGAGTTTCACACTACTTTGCACAGTGCCCTCTACACTTGCGCATCTGCTGCACACGATCCACGATCACGCTCAGGACATCAGGGTGCGATTTGCTGATCATCAAAAGATGAAAGTTGAATCCATTCAACGTGGGCAGCATGCTGATTTGGTGCAAACGGTTCAAAGAGTATATCGGATCGGCTGACTTTAAACCTGTGAAACAGGCCAGTTAAGTGGCGTGAAGAACCGTACGCTTGTCGTCATTATTTCTTTCGCTTCCTGGCCTGGCTGGGTTTTTCGGCACTGGCATAAGCCTCGAGCCCAGCTTGACGGTCCAGTGGCACCGTGGTGGCCGTGGTGGTCTCTGTACGCGGTTGCAGATGTGGCGGGAAAAATGCCAACTTTTGATTTTGGGCGAGTTTACTTGTTCGATCCAAATCCAAATCACGCTCGTTGACGCCGCTGGGTGATACACACACACCGTTGACGATTTCCAAGTCAAACCACCATCTCTTGACCAAATTTCGCATGCCTGCGCCGATTTGATCATCGTAATCAATGAGTGCTTTTCTCGCACTGGGCACCTTGATTGAAAGCTCGAGGAGACGAGACGATTCAACAAGATCTTCTCTGTTGTAAGGACACGTTTTCATGCAACGCCCACAGGCCGAGCCCTTCATGTTCGTCAAGCGGTACTTGCCACATTTCTCAACATCGGGCTTCCATATTTCGTAGCCATTGAACATCACCTTGGGGCCAAAAGGTATGGCATTGCATGGGCACTCGCGTGCACATTTCATGCACATATTGCAGACAGCTTGCAATCCAAAATCAATGGGCTGATCAAAGGCCAAGGGTAAGTCGGTGGTCAATAAAACGCTTTTTGAACGAGGCCCGATGAATGGATTCAAAACCAACTCTCCAATGCGAGACAGTTCGCCGAGACCGGCCAACAAGGTGGCTGGAATGTGCAGTACATCCGATTCTGCGTTGGTGTGCGCTCGAGAAGAAAAACCCAGGCGGCGTAAATGTGTGCCCATGACCCCCGCTATAAACGCGCCTCGCATATAGCCGCGCATGGATTGCGCGCCTGAAATCCAATCGTCCCCCGATGCACCCTCCATGGTTTCAAAACCTTGGTCAAGCAACATGACAACACAGTGTTTATGTGTGGGTTCAATCGGGTTCCCTCGTTGTGCTTCATGCGAATAAAACATCCAGGGCTCTGCCTCACAAATGCCCACCAAATCCGCTCCTAAAAAATACGCCAAGGCCTTGATGGACTCTGCATTTTTTTGGGGATCTGACAATTCCAAATTTGCCTCTGCAGGCACAAGCCGCTCGTATGTGCCTTGCAGCGGAACCATGTTTCGGATCAGCGGTGTCATCGCAAACGCCAGCGGATGCTTCGTGGCAAATCGAGTGCGCTGCACCTTGGCTTTTTCACCCAAATCACCTGCCAGTGCTCGCGTGAATAAATCGGATCGTTTGCTGTTACGAATGATCTCCTCACGAAGAATCAGTGTTGTGGGCTCTGGCACCCGCTTCAATGATTCCATGGAGTAGCGCCCCAAATGCAGTGGACGCAGCTCGGATTCCGATTCCGCCCAACCAGGGCGAGTGCCCATCTTGCCCATGTAGGCATCGGAGTCCGGCCAATCCAAGGAGGCATGGGTCGCGATGGGGAGATCAAGCTCTAAAGGCAAATCGGTGCTGACAGCAGCTATTGCAAACCCGCGTTGCAGGAAAGGCATTTTAAGAACGCCATTTTCACACCGTGCGATGCCAGCGCGTTGCGCCAAAGTTTCAAGATTGATTTGCGTGTTGCCCGTGACGTGGCCGCGGGCACTGTATCCCATAGCCCGAATGTATCCCGCCAAAACAACCGCCACTTCCGTGGCGCGCGCATCCGTTCTGGCTTTGTTGCTGCCATGAATCCATGCTGCACCTGGCTCATTTGATTTTGGTTCACGGCTGAATTCAACGAGAAAAATCAAAACATGGGTGTGTTTCAGGGGTGATTCTAGCGACCCATCCGAGGCATCAAGGGCACACACACCCGCTAGGGTTGCATCTAAAAAGTGGGCGCACGCTTTGAGGTTTTTACTTCGAAGACTCAAATCATCTGGCAGCGGTGCACGGGCAACGGCTATCTCGCCGTCCAGATACTTTTCAAATAATGCTTGATAAGCTGATAAGGCCTCGTTGACCGAATTGGGACCCGCAAGATTTTTGTCCTTGGGTGATTCGGCTCGGTGCTCTGGCGCATGGGCGTCTCTCACCAGCAATTCTGTGGGCAAATCGCCCATGTCGAAGTGCCTTGACCGATTTGAAAATAAACGTGTCATGAATCACCGCTCTATCGAATGATCCATGCAGTTTTACACAGTCCCGGTGTATTCACCACGCGCCGGATAATTTTTGGCTAAAGCAAAATCGATCGCACCTAAAAGATCCGCAAAATTGGGGCGTGCAAACGGCATGGTTTGAACGGCGCCGTAGTAAAGCGTGGAGTCTGGTCTCACAATGTAGACCGCTGGCTCCGAAAACAAAGCGGGCTCTTCAATGCCAATCAATGTTAAGCCTCGTGAAGTGCTGATGTACAAACCCCATTGCCGTGCGACATCCAGCTTCAATCCGTAGCCCATCCGCAATCCAGGGGCGTTGATTTTTTCAGCCATTTTTTCTGTACGCTCCTTGGTGTCACTGGATAAAGCGATCACTTTGACGCCGCGTCTTTCAAATTCGGGTACCAAGCGCGACAACTCCAACAGGTACTTCATGCAAATGGGGCAATGAAGACCTCGGTAAAAAACCAGCAATGTGAAGTGATCCGCGCCATCAGCACTCGAATCAAAGGTGCCGTGATTCAAGGTTGGAACTGTGAGCGCTGGAGTGACTTGACGGGGGATGAGCATGAAAAACCTCTTAGGAGTCAGTTGTGACTTTGTATTCTCACCAGAAGTGGCTCCGCTTGTCTGAACAGTTTTACCCCAAGAGATAAAGAGACAGAGGGTGATTGGGATGGGTGCAGAGTTGTCCACGGCGGCGGTCGGCGCTTGCGACGAACCGACCGACGCGGTGGGCAACTCGGGGCGCACCAGAGATTTTCATTTTATGCAGCAGCCTGCATCGGCGGCAGCAGTGCCCAGTAGGCTTGTTCGGGGGTCTGATCGCCCAGGCTCGAATGCGGCCGCCCGGCGTTATACCAGTCGATGAATTGAGCCACATCGGCACGGGCGGCGCTCACGCCGTCATAGGCGCGGATTGCTACGCCCGGCCCAGCCACAGCTACCTCAACCTATCGCCTGGGCTCGACTTCGAGACCCGCATCATCGCCAAGCGCAACATCGCGGCTGTGCTGCAGCGCGAGCTGCTGCGCCCCGCCTACCAGCCCGACCTGCTGGCCCTGGGCACCGTCACCGATGCCTACCAGCCTGTCGAACGCGAACTTCGCCTGACGCGTGCGGTGCTGGAGGTGCTGCACGCCGAGCGGCATCCGCTTGACAACAGCCGGTTCACGCCCTCGGCCCTGCGGGCCCAGCGCGGTCTGTTCGACTGATTCACAAGTCGGTGCGCAGCTTCCAGATCTCTGGGAAAAGTACCACGTCCAGCATCTTGCGCAGGTAGCTCACGCCCCCGGTGCCACCGGTGCCGCGTTTGAAGCCGATCACGCGCTCCACCGTGGTCAGGTGGCGGAAGCGCCAGAGCCGGAACGCGTCTTCCAGGTCGGTCAGCTCTTCGGCCAGCTGGTACAGGTCCCAGTGCGCTTTCGGATCGCGGTAGACCTGCAGCCAGGCCTGCTCGACCGCATCACTCTCGTGGTAGGGGCGTGTCCAGTCGCGCTGGGTGTGCGAGTCTGGCAGGGCCAGTTCGCGCCGCGCGAGCAGGCGCAGGCACTCGTCGTACAGTGACGGCGCTTCGTACGCGGCCTGCACCATGGCCAGGCGCTCGGCGCTGTGGGCGTGTGGCTTGAGCATGGCGGCGTTCTTGTTGCCCAGGCTGAATTCGATACAACGGTACTGGAAGCTCTGGAAGCCGCTGGAGTGGCCCAGGTAGGGCCGGATGGCGCTGTACTCGGGCGGCGTCATGGTGGCCAGCACGTCCCAGGCGTGCACCAGCTGCTCCATGATCTTGGAGACGCGGGCCAGCTGCTTGAACGCCGGGTTGAGTTCATCGCTGGCGATATTGCGCATGGCTGCGGTCAGCTCGTGGAGCATCAATTTCATCCACAGTTCGCTGGTCTGGTGCTGCACGATGAACAGCATCTCGTCGTGTGCGGGTGACAGCGGCTTCTGTGCGTTCAGGATGGCATCGAGTTGCAGGTAGTCCCCGTAGCTCATGTCGCGGCTGAAATCCAGCTGGGCCTTTTCGTCGCGCACGATGGCTTCGGTGGCCGATGCCGGTTGGCCGTCGTGGTGAGGGCAGGTCATGGGGCGCTCCTTCAGGTCACGGCGTGCTTGCGATTGAACTCGGGGCGTTGCCACTCGCCCGAATCGAGCACCTGTTTCAGATGCTCGACCGAATACCACACGTCCTCGAAGCCGATGTACAGCGGCGTGAAGCCGAAGCGCAGGATGTCCTTGTGGATACCGCCATCACCGGCCCGGAAGTCGCCGATCACGCCGCGCGCGATCAGTGCCTGCACGATGGCATAGGCGCCTGAGTCACCGCCGCCGGGCCGCCCCAAGGCGGTGACAGCCCCCTCGGGGGGCAGCGACCCGCGCAGCGGCGGAGCGTGGGGGCCATGTTCACGCCTGAGGCAGACCTGCGATCCGCGCTGCGCATGCTCACGCGGCGTGGCCAGGCCCAGGCCGTGACCGGCACAACGCTCCTCCACCAGCTGGATGAACAGGTCCGTCAGCGCCAGCGACTTGGTGCGCAGCGCCGCCATGCCGCCTTGCGCCTCGGCCGCCAGCACGGTGTCCACGCCACACTCCAGCGCGGCCAGGCTGATCATCGGCTGCGTGCCGCACTGGTAGCGCGTGATGCCTGGTGCGGGCTGGTAGTCGGGCGTGAAAGCGAACGGCGCGGCGTGGCCCCACCAGCCGGCCAGCGGCTGCCAGAAGCGGTCGGTGTGCAGCGGGTTCACCCACACGAAGGCCGGTGCACCGGGCCCCCCGTTCAGGTACTTGTAGCCGCAGCCCACGGCAAAGTCGGCTTTGGCCCTGGTCAGGTCCACCGGCACTGCACCGGCACTGTGGGCCAGGTCCCACACGGTCAGGATGCCTTCGGCATGCGCGGCGGCGGTCACGGCCGCCATGTCGTGCATGGCACCGGTGCGGTAGTTCACGTGCGTCAGCATGAGGATCCCGACTTCGGCAGTCAGCGAAACAGCGATGTCCTCCGGCTCGACCAGCACCAGCTCCATGCCGTGCTGCCGGCACAGCGCCTCGGCAATATACAGGTCGGTCGGAAAGTTGCTGCGCTCGCTGACGATGCGCCTGCGCTGAGGTGCATCGGTTTGCACCATTTTCAGCGCAGCGCTCAGCACCTTGAACAGGTTGACCGAGGTGCTGTCGGTGGCCACCACTTCCCCAGGGCCGGCGCCAATCAGTCGCGCAATCTTGTCGCCCACTTTTCCGGGCATTTGAAACCAGCCGTGCTTGTTCCAGCTCTGGATCAGGTCGGTGCCCCATTCCTGGGTCACCATCTCGGCCACCCGCGCCGGTGCGCTGGCGGGCATCACACCCAGCGAGTTGCCGTCGAGGTAGATGGTGCCTGCAGGGATGTTGAATTGCGAGCGCAGGCCACGCAGCGGGTCGGCTGCGTCCAGGGCCTGGCAGTCCTGAAGGGTCGTCGTCATCGGGTGTTCTCCTTTTTGTGTGTTCACAGCTGGCGCAGAACGGCACGCACCGGGCTGGCGTCGCAGGTGCTGAGCTTCAGGGGTAGGGCGATCAGCTCGTAGTCACCCTCGGGCACGTCGTCGAGCAACAGGTTTTCCAGCACGCGCAGACCGCGGCGACGGATCACCTGGTGACTGTCCAACGTCTTGCTGCTGGCCGGGTCGATGCTGGCGCTGTCGATGCCGATCAGCACCACACCGCGGTCGGCCAGCAGTTCCACCGTCTCGGGTGCAAAGGCGGGCAGGTCGTTGTCAAACCGGTCTTGCGGCATGCGCTCGTAGACGCGCACCAGCACCCGCTTAGGAAGTGGCCCCCACGCTCCGCCGTTGCGCGGGTCGCTGCCCCCCAGGGGGGCTGATTCGCCTTGGGGGCGGCCCGTCGGCGAATCGCCCAACGCGTGCGCTATATGCTCAGGCCGCACCAGCGGTCCGCAGCCGATCGCGTGGATCAGACGACAAGGGCCGATGAAGGCGTCCAGCGACACCATGCCAATGGCCGCGCCATCCGGGTCGTAGTGCAGGGGCGCATCGGCGTGGGCGCCCACATGGGGCGACAGCGTGACCGCGCTCACGTTCACCGGGCAGCCGGGGCCGATGCTGGCCACCCACTGCTGACTGTAGGCCGTATCGCCCGGAAACACCGGCGCGCCGGCGTGGACAGGGGGGGAAATGTCCCAGAGCCTTTTCATCGCCGGGCCGCCCCAAGATGAAAAGCGCCCCCTCGGGGGGCAGCGACCCGGGCAGCGGCGGAGCGTGGGGGATGGGTTTTCATGGGCTATGAAGGTAGCACCCGTGAAAAAACCGTGGTGTCGGTTATTTCCAACACCCAGAAAAATACTTGAGACCTAAAGCAGTTGACTGACAAGCGGTTCGATGTGCATTGATTTTGACAAAACGCTAATGCGAATCACTCGTATTACAGTAGAGTTTGTGTATTCAATCACCGCCAATGGAATTCACATCATGAACAGCACCCTTGCCACCACCTGGTCGCCCCCTGTCTCGCCAGCGCTGGGTGGCTCCCCGCCGGCCACCGTCGCGCTGCACGACTGGCCAATGCAGGTGCCTTGCGTCGTTCATGGCTTCGTCCCCTCCACAGAATCTGACAACCTGCGCACCCAGCGCCGCCTCGCAGAGCTCGGCTTTCTGCCCGGTGAAAGGGTGTGCATCGTCGCCAGGGGCTGGTTGCGGCGATGGCTGCGAACCGAGTCGGGGACCATCGAGCTGGATTAAGTATTTCTGTCGGTTTTTGCGTGTTAAGTCGCCAGACACACAATTCCTTGATGTTATGGCCTGAGGTTTTTTTGCGTCAGAGGATCGCAGACACCGAGTAGAACCGTTACTTAAGTAACGCTTCCCTGCCCGCCTCGAGCACCAAACCCGCATTACACGTTTTATTACACGGTGGGGTTATGGCTTTGTAGCCCATTGATTTTATTGATGAAAATTGGAGCGATTTTCATCATAATCCGCAGGTCCGGGGTTCGAATCCCTGAATCACCACCACGAAACCCTTATCCAGTAACGCGTTAGGCCGCACACGAAACCAGA
>Ga0194124_10004291_pt1 | contig 14090 bp, 17 predicted proteins | sample TA2KigCas0mmetaG_FD_148605 | JGI IMG/M metagenome (GOLD analysis project Ga0194124, IMG submission 148605) | Freshwater microbial communities from Lake Tanganyika, Tanzania - TA2015031 Kigoma Deep Cast 0m | ecosystem: Environmental > Aquatic > Freshwater > Lake | place: Tanzania: Lake...
CCCCGACTTTTTTGGAATCTAGGACGCCCGCACGACTCAGTAACCCCATTAGATAACCATGTCCATATTTATCTGAGACGCTACGGTTTACGCTAAGAAATGGATCTAACGAACCTATAAGTACAAACTCTCGCTTCTTTCGGGTACCCCAAACCGTTGTTGCGTAACGTGAAGTCGAATCTAGATTTGCAAGGACTACCGCCATAGAGAGTAGTTTCAAAACCGAAGCGGGAGCCCTTAGTGAATCAGGCTCGTTCTCCGCTAAAACTGTGCCATCTGGATTAAGAATTAATAAGCCAGGTTTACTTAATTGATCAGCATTTACATATTTCTCCAGGCTATGAAGAGCTGATGCTGGATTCACTTTTCTAAAGAAGAAATCAATAGAGCAATCAATAATCGACGCACCGCGGAAGCGTACTCACTCAAACCTGGAAATTGACCTTATGAAATCACCACTCCTAGGCTTATCTCAAGATGCCCAACGCAGAGATCGGCCCAGGTGAGTTCTATCCAGTTTTTGGCGTAGGTCCACATCCAAAACCCTGGCCCACTGGCGATGAATTTGATCCCGCACTCTTAGAAAAAGGCGACCGGCGCAATGTTTTAGATCAGTATAGATATTGGAGCGTCGCTGCCATAGTTAATGATTTGAATAAAAAAAGAAACCCACTTCGAATTGCTATTGAAAATTGGCAACATGATCTAAATATCGGATCAATTGTAAGGACTGCAAATGCATTTAATGTTGCAAGTGTTCCCCTATTGTAGGAAAGCGAGATTGGAATAAGCGCGGAGCGATGGTTACTGATCGATATCTAGAGGTAATTCATCATCCCAAAATATCTGACTTCAAGAACTGGTTTGATGAGAGAAAAATCGAGATTATTGGTATCGATAATGTTGATGGATCAACTGCTTTAGAGAGCGCAAAGTTGCCCAAAGAGTGTGTTCTTCTCTTTGGGCAAGAGGGAGCTGGAATGTCAGAGGAAGCGATTGCAGCCTGTTCTCGAATTCTCGCAATCGCGCAATATGGATCTACACGTTCAATGAACGCTTCGGCTGCCGGAGCAATTGCTATGTATGCCTGGGGGATGCAGCACTTAACGCCACCAACAACCCATCCGTAGCACGTTCTACCATCTCAAGTACTTTTTCAAATGCTGCATCTGGGAGTGAATACGGATCTGGAACTTCCAAGTTTTCTGCAGTCTCATCAAACTCTCTCAGATAGAAAATTTTTTGATGCTCTTCATCGCTAGTGGCAAGTTGTTTTACTCGTTGATAATTATGGTTGTCCATAACTAGTACTAGATCGGCTGCCACTAACCTCAAATAATTAAATTGAGAAGAGATATGGTTGTATCTATAACCGGCTAACTCCCAAATTCGTTTCGCTGGTGGATTTGGCCCCTCTCCAACATGCCAATTCGAAGTCCCCGCAGAATCAACAGTTATTGAGCTATTTTTGATCTTGTTATGAAGTACGGCTGCGGCCATAGGAGATCGACAGATATTGCCGTAGCAAACCATCGTTATTAAGAGGTGCTCACGCCCCGCAAGGAACGAAAGATCAGGCACTAGTCCTCGGTAATCTCAGTTACTGCAGAAATTCTTCGTTCAATCTCATCGGCTTCTTCACTTCGCCCTGTTGTACGAAGAGCTTGTGCAATTCGCCGTTCGATAGCAACGATAAATTCGAAATCGCGCGGATCCGCGTCGGCAGCGATATCAAGGACTCGTTCTAGAGTCGCTAATCCCTCTTCTACTTCGCCATTGATTACTTGCGCTTTACCAAGTTCAAATGAAGCGTAAGTTAGTCGCCGTTGATCATGAGCAGTTGCGAAGACATCAACTGACTTTTGGGCAAACTTAAGAGCTGACTCGGCGTCGCCAATTTCCACATAGCAGTGGGCTAATTTCTGGTCACATCTTGCAACTTGGATGACTTCTTGTGAAACCTTGAAGTATTCACGCGCCTCCAAAAATGTTGAGATTGCTTTCTCATAATCTTTTAGTTCGCGATACGCACAACCAATTAGATAGAAATCATTAGCCGAGCCAAGTTCATTTCCATCTACGAGATGTTCTTGCGCGCACTCTTCCATACAGGAAATTGCTTTCTCATACTCTTTTGACGAGAACCACCATTCACCCCCTTATTTTCGCGTAAGAGCTCAACGGCTTTACTCATTGCATTAGCCGCTTCATTCATTCGCTTCAATTGATTTAAGTTATAACCAATTGCGGAATATGTCTGGGCTAAACCTTCTCTAGGTGCCGCAGTTCCAAGTTCCGCGTAAATGTCTCGCGCAGTTTCAGCTAGCGCTAACGCCTCGTCATATTGTCCGCGCGCATAAATCCTTGCGCTTAATTCGTAATAAGTACTTGCTCGATCGACGCCTTGCGTTTCAGGTATCCGCTCCCACAACATTTCTTCCGTGATGATCTCTTCATTTCCATCATCTTCGTTGTGTTCGTTACCCAAGTGGCGGCCTCCCCTTACTTAACCACAACTTAGCACCAGGCAAAGTTAATTGCTTTGAATTTGGCAATTGGCTCGCGCTTAAATCGAATCTTGCTTGCCGAGGGTTACTTCAAAGGTCTGACTGCCGCCACCAGGCAAATCAACCTTAATTTTGATTGTGTCACCTGGAGCATAAGCGCGGACGCGAACAATTGCCGAAATTAGATCGTTGATCTTCTTTCCATCGATTTCGCGAATTATGGAGCCGTTTGGAATTTGTGCTTTAGCGGCAGGTTCGCCACCTACAACGGTGAGAATGCGCGCCCCAATTCCGTTATAGGTGTTATCGAAATTTACACCTAAAAATGGTCGTGAGGATTTTCCAGTCGCGATAATTTCGTCTATCACACGTTTAGCTTGATTAAATGGAATGGCAAAACCAAGTCCGATAGAACCTGCGGTTGAGCCAGTAGAAGCAATTGCTGAGTTAATCCCAACAATGGCGCCAGTTGAATCGACAAGGGGGCCGCCGGAATTACCAGGATTAATTGCAGCATCTGTTTGAATTGCATCGATAAATGAACTGATTCCGCTGCTGCCAGTTGTTACCGGCCGATTTAAAGCTGAGACGATTCCACTTGTTACCGTTCCCGATAGGCCCAGCGGTGAACCGAAAGCAATTACCGGTTCTCCGATAATTAGCTTGCTGGAATTCCCCTCTTTTATCGGGCGAAGATTTCCTAGACTAATTTTCAAGACCGCAATGTCATAAGCAGCATCGCGACCAACAATAGAAGCGGTCTCCATATCACCGCTATCAAGCTCGACGCGAACTGTTCCGCTCTGAACCGCATCCACAATCACGTGATTGTTTGTAACTATAAATGAACTTGTGCCGCCACTTCTATATATCACGCCAGAGCCGGTACCGCTACGAGATGGTGCACTCACTGAAATAGAGACAACAGATGGTGAGACAGCTGCCGCAATTGTTTGAATATTTACGCCAGAACCGGCGATCTCCATCAAAGTTTTAGTTCTTGAACAACTTCCATCAGTCGATGCATAAATCGCTTTAGTTTTCTTGTCAACGCAAACTTTTGTTGGCGGAGTATCTGGAGTAACTGCGACTGCAACGCTTCCAGCGACGATTGCTCCAGCAAAAAATCCAATCAAAACTTTCGAGAAAGAAGAGAGAGGTTTCATGGATGACACCTTTTCACGAGTTCCTGAGAGATTGATTGATGTAAATCCAACCCACTCTGAGTAGACTCCGCAAATTATGGCGCCCGAGTTAAAGCGAGCCCGCTCGGGCGTGACTCTAGCTTTCGTTGTGAACGGCTTCACAGCCGGTACCTTCGTGGCGCGAATTCCGGATATTAAAGAGATTCTCGCAATTTCAGATGGCGTTCTTGGACTCTCTCTTCTATTTGTATCGATTGGCGTATTTGCTGGGCTCGGACCAGCCGGAAGAAATAGCGCCCGCTACGGAAGTAGACCGGTAATCCTCTGGGGCACCCTTGCGATCGTTATCTCCCTTCCCATTGTTGGATGGCTTCCCAGTCTAAGTTTTGCCTGGTTCGGACTTTTTCTATTTGGTTTTGCCTTGGCCACTCAAGATGTCTCAATGAATGCGCATGCCGTTGTTATTGAACAGAGAGCTGGCCGAAGATTGATGAGCACATTCCATGCCATGTTCTCTGTTGGCACGCTATTTGGCGGAATTCTGGGTGGCTTCTTCTCGCAACTAGAAGTTACCCCGCTTAACCAAGGTTATTTCTTGGCGCTAATTTACTTAATAGTTTTATTCTTTATCCGCGCCTTGATTCTGCCCGCTGCAGTCGATCAACACCCAATTACAAAGAGTAAAGGTGAGCGCTCTCCAGTTATTTTCTGGATCTTTGGTATCTTCGGTCTCTTTGCAGCTCTTAGCGAGGGCGCTGCCGGTGATTGGGGTGGCGTTCTTGCACGCGATGCATTTGCTGCTACACCTTTTATTTCAACGCTTCCGTATATCGTCTATACGTTGGCAATGGTAGTCGGTCGTCTCGCTGGAGATTACTTAGCGCATAAATTTGGTGCTTCCCAAATCATTGCTGCCGGCGGAATACTTTCTAGTGTCAGTCTTACTCTAGGTTTAATTATTGGCGGTATTCCGGCTCTTACATCGCTCAAGTCTCCGGAATTTCTTACTTTGGTTTTGTTATCGGGCCACCAGTAATTGGATTTCTCGCTGAATTATTTGAGCTTCGGTGGGCGCTCTTCTTTTTAGTTGCGCTCTGCTTCAGCCTTATCTTTGCTTCGCGTTATGCAAAAGCGGCGTAATAATTACCAACTTAAAAGCTACCAAGAAGAATGTAGTGGGCGACCTTCGGCATAACCGGCCGCCGACTGGATACCAATAACCGCTTTCTCAGCGAACTCAGTTAAATTCTTAGCTCCGGCGTAAGTACATGAGGATCTAACTCCAGCAATAAAAAGTCATCGATTAAATCTTCAACTCCGGGTCGAGCCGGATCTAAATACATTCTGGAAGAAGAGATGCCTTCCTCAAAGAGAGCTTTTCGCGCGCGATCAAATACATCTTCACTTGAAGTACGAGCCGCAACAGCACGTGCTGATGCCATACCGAAGGATTCTTTGTAAAGGCGACCTTCGACATCGACGCGAAGATCACTTGGCGATTCATAAGTTCCCGCAAACCAAGAACCAATCATTACCGCTGATGCACCGCCAGCTAGAGCTAACGCCACATCTCTAGGATGGCGCACTCCGCCATCTGCCCAGATAAATTTTCCTAATTTTTTAGCTTCCGCTGCGCACTCAATAACAGCAGAAAATTGTGGGCGGCCAACTCCAGTTTGCATTCGCGTAGTGCACATCGCGCCTGGTCCAACGCCAACTTTAACAATGTCGGCACCGGCGCCCCACTAAATCTCGCACACCATTCGCCGTAACCACATTGCCAGCAACGATAGGCACTCCGCCAGCGATGGGACGAATTAATTTGAGGACCTCAATCATCTTCTCTTGATGGCCATGAGCAGTATCGACAACTAAGAGATCAACGCCGGCCGAAACCAATCCGGCTACCTTCTCTTTCACATCGCCATTTACTCCTACAGCGGCTGCAATCCGTAATTTCCCTCTGGCATCAAGTGTTGGCTGGTAGAGCGTCGCACGTAGCGCACTAGTACGAGTCAAGATTCCGCTGAGCTTTCCAGTGGAGTCGACGACGGGGGCTAATTTTCGATTCTTTTCATGGAGTAGCTGGAAAAATCTAATGAGTGGGGAATGACCATTAAGTCTTTCGACATAACTCGATGGATCTGAGTGAATCTATCGGCGCCCTCCCAGTCAGCTTCAGTGAGAATGCCAACCGGTTTTGCATCTTCAACAATGATGATTGCGCCATGTGCACGCTTATGAATCAACGAAGCAGCATCGGCGACTGTATTTGTTGGTTGCAGAGTAATAGGTGTATCGAAGAGAACGTGGCGACTTTTCATCCATGCGATTACATCTGAAACAACTGGAATCGGAATATCTTGAGGAATAACAGTTAGTCCACCACGACGGGCAACCGTTTCTGCCATTCTTCTTCCAGAAATTGCAGTCATATTTGAAACCACTAATGGAATTGTTGCACCGCTACCATCAACAGTTTGTAAATCTACATCCATTCGGCTTGTGATATTTGATCGCGATGGAATCATAAATACATCGTCGTAAGTTAAATCGTGATCTGGCTGATGTATTAATCGCACGTGACGGAAGTCTAGACTGTTATTAGTTTTCAAGGTTTGTTTAACCTAAATACTGCGGGAATTCGCAGGATTTACGCATAGGACACACCTGTTGACCGCCCATGAGGGGCAGGAGTAAACTCCATTAACGCAATACAAAGTGCTAAGGAGCGTGGTACCAACAAATCGGTTCCTCTGAACCGTATTTGGGAAGTCCCAAACTCCCATGTTTAATCAAACCCATCATTCTCAGACCTTTAGACAGGTCCCACTTTCATTTCGCCCAATTCCGGCGACTCGTATTCAAGAGCTACTTGAAATTGAGAGCGCTAAGTTTTCAAAACTTGCACCTGCATCCGGAACTGAAAATAATCGAGCTGGAAAAGTAACTCCGCTCGGCGTCGCCTCAAGTTTCCAGCATTGGGAGCCATATCCGATCTCAATCGTCTCTGCCAAAGGCGCTTGGATGAAGGATGTCGATGGCCGCGACATGCTCGATCTCTCTATGGGCTTTGGCGCACTCTTGGTCGGCCACTTAAATAAAGAGGTTGTAAAAGAAGCAAAAAAGACCCTTGAGATCGGAACGCTATTTGCTACTCCATCGCCGATTACTCGCGATGGCGCCGAGATTATCGCTCGACGCTTTGGTCTCGACATGGTGCGTTTTGCAAACTCTGGTACTGAAGCGACGATGTATGCGATTCGCACCGCTCGCGCTGCCACCGGAAAACTCGGAATTGTAAAGATTGAAGGCGGTTACCACGGGGGCACCGGAAAACTCGGAATTGTAAAGATTGAAGGCGGTTACCACGGTTCTTATGACCCATTGATGGTTTCAAACAAACCAGATGTTGCACTTGCTGGCTCTGCTGAGGATCCAACTCCGATTCCACTTCCTGCTGTTGTCGCGGGAGAAGTTCATGTTGTGCCTTACAACAACGCCGATGCCATCGAGCGTATTTTCAAAGCGCACGCAGACTCAATTGCTTGTTTAGTTATGGAGCCAGTTCTAGAAAATATTGGAATTGTGGTTCCTGATATGGGATATCTCGAAAGAGTTCACCAACTCTGTGATCAATACGGAGTCTTATTGGTATTTGATGAAGTTAAAACTGGTTTAACTGCCGGTCCACAAGGTGCCGCACAGAGACTTGGAATAAAACCAGATTTAATCGCGCTCGCTAAATCAATTGGTGGCGGAATTCCAGTAGCTGCCTTCGGTGGTAAGCGTGAGTACATGGAAACTATCGTTAATGGAAAGCATGCACATCTTGGAACCTTTAACGGACACTTCTTGGCAATGGCTGGCGTTCGCGCTGTCGATCGAATTTGCACTCCTGAAGCGTTGCAACGTTGCGAAGATTTGAATCGTCAAGCGCTAACTCGTATGTCTGAAATTATTAACGAATACGAATTACCAGCTCACACAGTTGGTTTTGGCGTTAAAGGTTGTGTTACCTGGTCCGGAAATCCGGTGCGTAACTATCGCGATTACAAGGCGACTGATTTCGATCTCGCCCAGCTTTCGTTCTTCTGGTCGCTCAATCGAAATGTAATGACGCCGCCCGGCCTTGATGAGCAGTGGTTGATCTCGCTCGCCCATGGTCAGCGAGAAATCGACATCATCGTCGGGGATTTCCTCGAGTTTGCCCAGGCGCTACGCGCTTAAATACCAAATTCGTTATCCGGAATACCTTTTTATGTTTCTCAAAGACTAGCGAGAGCTCAAGAGGAAGAACGGTAAATCTGGCTTATCTGAGATTACACCCTTGATTCTCTCGGGAAATTTGATCTTTTTTACATCATTAACCGTCCAGAGATAAACGATCTTCTTGGTAAGTCTTTTCCGAGCCCATCTTGAGCGATTGAATAGCTTAAAATCGATAGCGACAATTTCGGTTGGAATAAAGAGAAGCCGCCATCGATGGGCAACTACATATCCGGTAGAGCAAATCTTCTTACGAAGCCAGAGAACTGCAAAAAGCGAAAATGACATTACGGTGATTTTGCTCTTTCCCTCTATTTCGGAGAGAACTGCATTTTCAACGCCTCGACCAAATCTTGAAGGATGTTTTGTTTCGATAAGAAGCTCTTTATCCTTCTTATTGGCTAATTCAATAAGTTCCCGTAACGTAGTTATATCAGTGACCTCTTGCAGCTCTCTTAAAGTTAATTTTGCGACTGGTTTAGAGACTCCAGCGATTCGTTTGAGATTGCGATCGTGAAAACAGACTGGAATCTGATCTTTAGTAAGACGAATATCGCACTCCAGGCCATCAGCACCTATTTCGATAGCACCTTCAAATGATGCTCGTGTGGCTTCTGGAAATTTGGAGCTAAAACCGCGATGCGCAAAGACCTTCATGGTTTAAAGATAAAACGCAGCGAATTAAGTAGTCCCGGATTGGGGTTCTTAGTTTTAAGTAGAAAACCGGCTCGAAATATCGGAGCGCGCCAACCAAATACTCGAGTAAATATCTTCCTGCGGGCATCTAGATCTTCAGGTGTTCCCCATTTCGATGCTGAACTCTCTGTGGGGTGTGTAGCGATAACTGTGGGAAGATGTACTCCTTTAAGCCCGGCACGTAGCGCATCCGTTATGAAGATGTATTCATCTCCAAGATAATTTGTAGCTCCAGCCCCAAAGTCTTCATCAAAATTAATTCCCTTTGATCTTATCGCATCCACTCGTACGATTAACTCATAGGTTGCAGCTCTGGCTGAATTCGTTAATCTCAACGATTTTATCTCTTTAAAGTAATCTTTTCTAAGCGCCCCGCTGTCATCTCTAGCTTGAGCAAGAATAATTGAGCAATCTGGATTCTGCTCTAAATACTGAATTGCTTCACTAATTCCTGTTTCATTAAAAAGAATGTCATCATCTCCAAATAGTAAATATTCACCGCTAGCGCGCTCGAGTGCAACGTTTCTACTCTTGGCCACACCGATGTTTCGCAGCTCAACTAATTTGGCGCTACGTTCCTCAAGGACATAGGAAGTTTCTTTGGGATTTTGGACTAGAACCAAGATTTCGCGATCTGCTCTGCGAACTGGAAAAACTATCAAATGCACTCGATTCGGTAATGTCGAGTAAGCAATAGTTAATTTGGGGCGGTCACTCATCTTCGTCGTCATCACGCACTTTGGCGCCGGCTTTAGCTTTCGCATATCTCATAAGAGACCGAGAGCCGCTAGTTAAAGAGCCATTTTGTAGACGAGTTGCAAAGAAGATAATCAAGGTATTCGCAACCGTTATTTCCCCACTATAACTGAAGATCAATAACGCACCGAGGAGAATCACCATGCCACCACTAGCTACCAAAGCCCCAGTTTCGGCCGCTCTTATACGTGAGCTATATCCTTGATGCGGTGCTGCCGCTTTACCGCTCAGTTTCTTTTTCTCTTTAAATTTTATCTGTAGCCGTAACTGACCTTTCAATAATCTTCCTAGATACGCAATGACGGCTACAAGTACTACCAAATTAAGAAGTGCGAAGTAGGGCTCGAGAATAAATATAAAAACGAGAACTGCAAGGAGCTGAGTTGCATTTGTTAATAGTGAAGAGATTTCAAAGGCCATAGCCCATTCGGGATTCTTAGCGTCTTTATCCTTAATCTTCTTAAGTGACTTAAAGGCTCGCTTAAAAGCGGTGACGCGATAAACCCGCTGGAAATATTGGCTTAATCGCATTAGAGCATAGAAAATTCCAAGACCGATTCCCAGCGCGATAAATCGCTCTTTCTCTAATTGCCCCTCGGCGTCTACGATCTTTATGAAAAATCTAAGAACCAGCAACTCTGAGATTGAGATAATTGCACCTAACATCGATAGCACTATTAATACATAGCGAAATCGACCACCTGGGAATAAGACCTCAAAGCTGTCTTTCAACTCACGAAAAATTGTGATCATCGAGATTTCTCAAATTTACTTGAGCCAATGATTGAGATTAAGTGTCCAGCGGTCACAAAAAGAGCGAGTGGCAATCCATATCTAATCAAGTTCGGATTTGCGGCGAAAATCGCTATCAGAATGCTCATCTCAACTGAGTGAAAGAGACGTTGTACTGCGAATATGCGAAACGGTGCTCTCGCGACTCTTAACATCGTGGATTTTGGCGAGCCTACTGATGCGCTATCGGCAAATTTGGGTAGTTGCGAAAAGGCTCTTGCAACATGAACGGAATCATTAAAACCCTTATTAAGAACTATTAGTAGTGAAATTAGTGTGGCTAGGAAGAGAAGTTCATAATCGCTACCCTCTCGAACTCGGTTCGCCAAAGCGAGCGGAATCAAGGCCTCCGTTAAATAGTGGCCGACACGATCGAGAAATATTCCTTTGGGGGATTGGGTGCCACGCCACCTTGCAATCTCTCCATCGCAACAATCCCAGAGCATCTGAACTTGAGAGAGTATTAAAGCCAAAATTACTCCCCTCCAACCATCTATTTGAAGAGCCAAACTGATTGATAAGCCGGTAACAATCATTAGGTAAGTGACAGCATTAGCCGTGATTGAAGTTTTCAAAAGAATACGCGTCAAGTAAAGAGAGATGCGACGAAGATATAAATCAGCAACCCAGTGCTCGGCATTAGATCTTCCGGTTACGGATATTGGCTGACAGACTGTCCGCAATTGGGCGATTGATGGGTTTACTGGGCGTTCGCTCACTCGCTTACTTTATTCTGCTTATGCGATAACACCCATTGTCCTGAAGCTATAAATACGAAAAGTAGGGTGAAATACCAGGTGGGTATCGCTTCAGCGAGACCTAAAATAAGCAAAATTCCAATTACTAGAACTCGCCCGCCCAAATAAAGACCGGCAACTTGAAGCCAGATCGGCTTCTTCTCATTTTGTAACGCTCTATATAAGGAATCGTAGTGATGAAAAAGAATCGCAAATAAGAGAAGGAAGGTGTTTGCGCCCATCAAGCCTTGCGATTGAAAAATTGAAATCAAAATGAAACTCTCAATTGCTACCCAGATGGAAGGTTCTATCCAACTAGAGCGTGTGAAAAGAGTCTTTTTGATCCCAAGTAGATCTAACTGATTGATAATTAGATTACTTGGTAATCTAGTTCTTTCCATCTTCCCGGTGCGAATGATTTGGCCACGATACACAACTATTGCTGAAATCAAGGCAAGGATCGGCATAGCGGTAAAGGTAAAGGTTGCTCCACCCATCACGGCGGTAGCGCTGATTACTAGCCAACGCTCTCCGATTGGAAATTGGATTATTTTGCCCAACCAATAACGCAACCTTCCCTTTGATAATCTTTCACTCGGAATAATTCCATCAAATTCCGCCATAAACTCGACTGGGACCTTTAACAATTCCTCGTTGCGAATCTTTACAGATTGTGCGAAGTTGTAATCCGTAAGATGGCGGAATGTCTGAATTAACATCATAAGAATTGCTGGTAGCCATAGATCTTTTCCTTCACGCGCCGCTCCGTAAGCTAAGCCAAAGAAGACCAGATACTCCTTGACGCGATCTGTTACTGCATCTAACCAAGCCCCTAAACTGGAAAACTTTCTGGTGTAGCGAGCTAATTCACCGTCAACGCAGTCAACGATGATGCTTAATTGCAGTAGGAGCGCTCCGATTAAAGTTGTTACAAATTCACCTTTTGAGAAGGAGTATGCCGAATACAGGCCAATTGCAAAAGAAAGTAACGTTACCTGATTTGGCGTTGCGCCAATTCTTACAGCTACCCAGGTAAGAATTTTTGAAAATTTGCGCAAGAAAAAGACTGAAAAGAAACCGTCATTAGCGCGGTTTACCATGCTTAATCGAACTCGTTCAATATTTAGGTTGTCTATCTCCTTTTTTATTTCTGCACGCTGTTTGGCATCATCATTTCTGGATGGAATAAGGAGCGCCCCAGATATCGACGGCATCTACGCGAATAGCAGCACGAACTAGCGCAACCAGGGCAAGATCTAAGGCATGGCCTTTCGCGCCATAGCCAGCTGCCTTATTAAGAGTTTCGATTATTTCTATCCGATTAAAGCGCGAGAGAAATAATGCGCCTACGAAATCTCGATTTCCGATTGTGACCTTATGTGAAGCGGATGATGCACTTGCCACCCGGTTCTGGCGACTTAATGTATCTCCATTCTTCTGAACTGCGACTAAAGCCGCCGAAGCCTTACGAGGATAATCTGTTAATAACTCAATATGGGGTTCTGCAAGAACAGTGCGCGAATCTAATAAAAGTAAGTCTCCGCTTCTTTGATTTAATTCATCGACTATTTGCGCTAAAGAGGTATCCTCGTTGACAATCAAGGATCTAATCGCGCTATTCATCTAGAGTAGTATAAATCTATGGCCATCCAAGTAGTAATTCTTGCAGCGGGAATGGGTACTCGACTTGGAAAACCTTGGCCTAAACCACTAACCCCACTCGCTGATGGCCGTTCTATTTTGCAGCAACAGATTGAAAATGTCCGCAGTGTTTTCTCAGACTCAGCTCGAATCTCAATAGTGGTCGGTTTTAAACTTGAAATGATTATGGAAGCTCACCCAGATGTTTCTTTCATCTACAACGAGGCCTATGACCAGACCAATACCTCAAAGAGTCTTTTAAAGGCTCTGCGCGCCTCTCAAGAAAGCGGAGTGCTCTGGATGAATGGTGACGTTGTCTTCGATGCTCGAGTTCTCGATAGAGTGAAAGATCGAATCATTGGAGAAAAGTCTTTCGTCTGTGTAAATACCGCCACCGTAGGCGAAGAAGAGATTAAGTACACCTTAGATTCAGAGGGCAATATCAAACTTCTCTCTAAACAGGTAAAGGAAGCTCCTGGTGAAGCCGTTGGTATAAATTTTGTTTCAAAGGGCGATAAGGCTGCCGTTATTAAAGAGCTGACTAGCTGTGCTGATAATGAATATTTTGGAAGCTCCTGGTGAAGCCGTTGGTATAAATTTTGTTTCAAAGGGCGATAAGGCTGCCGTTATTAAAGAGCTGACTAGCTGTGCTGATAATGAATATTTTGAGCGTGGATTGGAACTAGCCATTGAATGTTCAAAGATTGAGATTGAACCCGTTGATATCTCAGATCTTTTTGCGGTCGAAGTTGATTTTCAGGCTGATCTAGATCGAGCAAATTCACAACTCCACTAGGAGCGATGAGTTTTACCCGTCTGACGGAGATTCATAAATCCTTAATTGACGCCCGCAAAACCTGCACCGATAACTAGTCCTAGCCAGAGAACATGGAATATCGGCATAAATCCAGTTATCGTTACAATCGATGCTTTTTGATTTAAATCCTCGGTATTAGCGCTCTTCAGTCGTAATAACTCCTGAATCACGCTAGATAAAATCAAAAACGTTCCAAACCAGGCAACCATGCAATAAGGGCAGAGCGCGCCAATTACAAAGGTGGTTTGGTATGCCAGCCAGTGAGAGAAGAGAACTGATAAGGCAACTCCGAAAAGCGCAATTTTCCAGAACCAAGCTGGGAATTGAATATCAGCAAATAGCGCGACGGCAATCACAATAAATATGGCAAAAGCTCCGATGCCAATAAGTGAATTTGGAAAACCAAATACTTCAGCTTGCTTCGAAAGTATGACACTCTTGCAACTCAAAGTTTCTGAAATATTGCAGGAGGGTACAAAATTTGCATCTTTAAGCAATTTTAATTTATCTATAGTCAAGAGAAATGACGCAACAAAACCGACAACGGAACCGATTAACATAAAGGCTCCGGTGAATTTTCTAGCTGTTAAAGTTGGCATAATAGCTCAAGTCTACAAGCGCGCCCGGAGGGACTCGAACCCCCAACCCTCAGATCCGAAGTCTGATGCTCTATCCATTGAGCTACGGGCGCTAACGAGGAGATTCTAACCTTTAGCACCACCTTAAAAAA
>Ga0194124_10004300_pt1 | contig 14056 bp, 10 predicted proteins | sample TA2KigCas0mmetaG_FD_148605 | JGI IMG/M metagenome (GOLD analysis project Ga0194124, IMG submission 148605) | Freshwater microbial communities from Lake Tanganyika, Tanzania - TA2015031 Kigoma Deep Cast 0m | ecosystem: Environmental > Aquatic > Freshwater > Lake | place: Tanzania: Lake...
CCACGCCTGCCGCCTTCGCCCATCCCGACAACTTTGCCCGCCGTCACAATGGCCCTCGTCCTGGCGAGACCTCCGAGATGCTCAAAACGCTCGGTTTAGATTCGCTCGAAGCGCTCATCAACACGCTCGTGCCTGCCGATATTCGGCTGGCAGCTCCGCTGAATCTCCCTGCCGCACTCTCTGAGTTCGATGCATTGCGGAAGCTCAAGGCCATCGCGGCGAAGAATCAGGTCTTCAAATCCTACCTGGGCCTCGGTTACCACGACTGCATCACGCCGCCGGTCATCCAGCGCAACCTCCTCGAAAACCCAGGTTGGTATACGCAATACACGCCTTACCAAGCCGAAATTTCTCAGGGTCGCCTCGAGTCGTTGCTCAATTTCCAGACCATGGTCTGCGATCTCACCGGCCTCGATATCGCCAATGCCTCCATGCTCGACGAGGCCACTGCCGCTGCCGAGGCCATGACGCTCTGCCATCGCGCAGTGCCGCCCAACGACGAGCGCGCAAAGTTCTTCGTCGCGGAAACTTGCCATCCGCAGACTATCGCGCTCGTAAAAACGAGGGCGGAGGCGCTCAGGCTTGAAATCGTTGTGGGCAACCATGAGTCGTTCACCTTTGACAACTCCGTCTTCGGAGCGCTGGTGCAATACCCGACCACGACTGGCGCCGTTCTCGATTACTCAGCCTTCACCGTGAAGGCTCACGCGGCGGGCGCGCTTGTCGTCGTCGCAGCGGACCTTCTCGCGCTCACGGTGCTACGCGCACCAGGCGAATTTGGTGCGGATGTTTGCGTGGGCAGTGCGCAACGCTTTGGCGTGCCGCTGGGTTACGGCGGACCGCATGCGGCGTTCTTTGCCACGCGTGATGCGTTTAAGCGCAACATGCCGGGCCGGCTCGTTGGCGTCTCGAAGGACGCGCGCGGCCGGGTCGGCCTGCGCCTCTCACTCGGCACCCGCGAGCAGCACATCCGCCGCGAGAAGGCCACGTCGAACATCTGCACCGCGCAGGCATTGCTCGCAAACATCGCGGCGATGTATGCGGTTTATCATGGCCCAGCCGGGCTGACGGCGATCGCCAACCGGGTCCACCGGCATACGCGCCTGTTTGCCTCGAGTGTGTTGAAACTTGGGCACACCTTGTTAAACGCGGCATACTTCGACACCGTCGCCGTGCAACTCAAGGGTTACACCAGCAAGGAAATCGTCGCCGTCGCAGAGAAGCACGGCGTGAACCTGCGCGTGCTCGACAAGGACACGCTTGGCGTCGCGCTCGACGAGACGACGGATTTGGCGGACGTGGAGTTACTCGTCTGCATCTTTAATGCGGGCTTGAAGCTGCCGTTCAAACTGGAGGACTTGCATGCGCACGTCGAAGCCGCCGGTTTCGGTGGGCATGCACGGACTTCACGATTTTTAACGGCGCCGGTCTTTAATCGCCACCACTCAGAGACCGAGTTGCTGCGCTACCTGCGCAAGCTTGAGTCGCGCGACCTCTCGCTGTGCCAAGCGATGATCCCGCTGGGCTCTTGTACGATGAAGCTTAATGCCACGAGCGAGATGCTGCCCGTGACTTGGCCTGAGTTTGGCAAAATCCATCCTTTTGCGCCACTCAAGCAAACCCTCGGTTATCAGGAGTTATTCAAACAGCTTGAGGCGTGGCTCGCGGAAATCACCGGCTTCGCGGGCATTTCCCTTCAGCCCAACTCGGGTTCGCAGGGCGAATATGCTGGCTTGTTGGTCATCGCTAAGTATCTCGCCAGCAAGGGGCAGGCGCATCGCGACATCTGTCTCATCCCAAACAGTGCGCACGGCACGAACCCCGCCAGCGCGGTTATGGCTGGCATGAAAGTCGTCGCCGTCGCGTGCGACGCGCAGGGGAACATTGACGTGGCCGACCTCCGTGCAAAGACCGCTGCCCACGCGGCGAACTTGGCGTGTTTGATGGTGACTTACCCGAGCACGCACGGGGTCTTCGAAGGTACCATCCGTGAGATCTGCGGGATCATCCATAATGCCGGTGGGCAGGTTTATATGGATGGCGCGAACATGAACGCACAGGTTGGCCTGACTTCTCCTGGCTTCATTGGCACGGACGTTTGTCACCTAAACTTGCATAAAACCTTCTGCATTCCGCATGGCGGCGGCGGCCCCGGCATGGGACCCATTGGCGTGGCAGAACATCTTGTGGACTTCTTGCCAGACCACCCCGTTATCCCGCTCGGTGGCGAAGATCCCATCGGTCCCGTGAGTGCCGCGCCGTGGGGCAGCGCGAGCATCCTGCCCATCTCGTGGGTCTACATCGCGTGCATGGGCAGTGCCGGACTCACTGAGGCAACAAAGTTCGCGATTCTCAATGCGAACTATATCAGCCGTCGCTTGGAGAAGTATTTTCCTACCCTTTATAAGGGCGCGGGCGGATTCGTTGCCCACGAATGTATTCTCGATCTGCGTGGCTTCAAGGCCACGACCGCCGAGGATGTGGCAAAGCGCCTCATGGATTTCAGCTTTCACGCGCCGACATTGAGTTGGCCGGTCGCTGGCACGCTCATGGTGGAGCCAACCGAAAGCGAGCCGCTCGCAGAACTCGACCGCTTCTGCGACGCTATGATTACCATCCACGCCGAGATGACTGCAGTGGAATCCGGTAAAGCCGACAAGGTGAATAACCCGCTCAAAGGCGCGCCGCATACTGCCGACCAGATTGCTGGTGACTGGACGCGCCCTTATTCTCGCGAGCAGGCTGCCTTTCCTGTGAAAAGCCTCGTGGACTATAAGTTTTGGCCGCCTGTTGCTCGCGTGGACAATGTCTTCGGCGACCGCAACTTAGTTTGCTCATGCGCGGGAATGGAAAATTATCAGTAGTCGATATTGAACAGTGGTTCCATTCGTTGAGTCTCACCCGGGCATGAAAATCACCGAGGCCTTGCTTGCCGAGCACGTTGTTTTCCACAACCTGTTCGATTATGTCGAACGGGCCACGCCGAAGCTCAAGTCACTAGGCGAAGTTCGTGCGTTGGCTGGTCTGCTAGACGCGATGCTAGAGGCACACGGGCAGATCGAGGACCGGCTTATCATGGAGCCGCTGGAGCATTGTCTCGATCAGCTGGGGCAGAATGAGGTTGTTCACGCAGAGCACGATCACATCGAGGCTATCCTCAGGCAGGCGCGCGGCTGCCGCGACCTTAAGCAGGCGAAGAAATTCCTCGTCACCGCTGCCGTCGCCACGCGACAGCACTTTGACCGCGAGGAGCGCGTCATCTTTCCGCTGGCAGAAAAGTGGCTCAAACGCACGACGCTCGACACACTTGGCACTGAGTGGGTGGCGAAGCGGAAACAGGTAATAGTTTAAAATTCACGACACAAAATCCTCTAAGGTCGTCAGTCGCAACTGACGAATCCAACAGCGATTCTGCGTCAGCAAGACGTTGATTTGGTTATCGACTTGGAGTGCCGCTGTTGGCCGGTTTATCCGTCCCCCAGACACTGCTTTCCGTGCGGGCAGTATTGAGTAATTTCTCGAGGATTTTCACAATGGCTGGATAGTCCGTGGCGACGTCGCGCGTTTCGTTGGGGTCGCGGGCGAGGCGGAAAAGCTCTAGCGGCGCGTTGGTGCCAGCCCGAATACCTTTCCAGTCTCCCGCGCGAATGGCTTGGCGGAACTTTGGTTCGTGCGTCTCCCAGTAAAGGAAATCGCGCTCCGTCTTGGTCGGCCGGCCCAGTAGCGTCGGCACAAGAGAAATGCCGTCGGTTGGCGGCGTATTGGTATGGCCGGCCAGTTCGATGACGGTCGCAAATAAATCCCAGGACGCGACGGGCTGGTCGTTCGTGGTCCCAGACTTGATGCGCCCAGGCCAGCGCACAAGTAGTGGCACTCGCAGGCCGCCTTCGGTCAGGTCACCTTTCGCGCCACGGAACGGGCCGTTACTTTGGAAGAATACAGGATCGCACAGCCCGTCTTTCTGCGCGGCGTTGTCGCTGGTGAAGAAAATCGCCGTGTGCTCCGCCATGCGCATTTCATCGAGCTGTCGTAGCAGTTGCCCGACCGACGCGTCGAGGTGCGCGATGGCGGCGGCCTTACGGCGCTCGGGCTCGGGCCACTTCTCTGCCGCAAACCGGCTGGCCATACCTAAATAGCGCGCGGGTGAATTTGTTCCTGTCTCCTCCCCTGCGTTGGGCAGCGTGAACGCGAGGTGCAGGAAAAACGGGCGGAATCTGTTCCAGTCCGCCGGCCGATAGATGCGGAAGTAGTTCGAGGCTCCGTAGGCGAAGAGATCCTGCGTGTGCCGCGCCTGCGCACCGTTTTGATTTTCGTAGATGGGCTGATAGTAGCTAGGATTGTTCGTGAAAATCGCCTGTTTGGGATCGAATCGCGCGACCACGGCGGGAAACTGGTTCGTAGCGTGGCGTAAATCCAGCAGGCCGAGCCATTGATCCACGCGTTGCTCAGCGGGCGTGCCGGAGGAGCCGTCGCCACCCAAACCCCATTTGCCGATGACCCCTGTCGCGTAACCCGCGCGCTTGAGGAGCGGTAAAAACGTGGCGTCCTCCGCGCGCAATGCAACCGAGTGGCCGTCTGGACCATAGTTGCCACGGATGCGCGCGTGCCCGGTGTGCTTGCCGGTAAATAGCGCTCCGCGTGAGGCCGCTCCACCCGGCGCACCCGCGTAAGCTTGTGTAAAGCGCATGCCCTCCGTCGCGAGCCGATCTAGGTTTGGTGTAGAGAATTTCTTTTGTCCATAGCAGCTCAAGTCACCCCACCCCAAATCATCCGCGAGGATAATGAGGATATTGGGGAGCGTTTGGTTCGTGGGCCAAAAGGGAGCGGCAGCGGACGCGCTCAAACCGAGCTGCAGCAGGAGCAGGCAGCAGATAGAACGAGGGGAATTCATTTACTTCAGTAGTTGCCGGTCAGCTTTGCCAGCCAGCCGCTGCAAACAATCCATTAAATGCCCGAGTTTCGCCCGCCGCCCGCGCGTTGGTCAACTCACCTTGCGGGCCACCGCCGGGCAGATCAAGTTCACGGCGACGGCGGCCAGTAACGTGGCAGGCGACAAACCGGGCTCGTCAGCTGCGCGCTTGACTTGGCTGCTCAACGCTCCGATAAGGCCATCATCGCTGATCTCGACTTGATGCATGCCACCACGCAAATATGCCGCAGACAATTTCATACTCCGCACTTTCTGGTGGCAGGTCGGACGCAGTTGGTCCGTAAGTGCGGCTGTAGGTGAAGTCCAGCTATGCCCCTAAATGAATAGCAATGTCATGTCGATGAACTGGCCTAATTTTGGAAAAGTCGGACAGCAGAGTCTCACTCGTCTCGGGAGAACCTTTAGAGACGCCTCACATCGTCTCATCAAAAAGTGGGTGTTGTTCTTCCTCCTCCTCGTCGAGGCCGCAGCCCAAGCCGCCGACCTTCCCTCCTTCACCGTCGGCAAAAGCACGGTTTCTTTCACCGTGCTACCTCAACAAGCTGAACCGGACGAAGTGAAGTGGCGATTGCACTCAGTTGAAAATCCCGGGGCTTTCGACCTCGCGAAGGAGAATTTCCAGCTCATCGTGCCGTTTAGCTATAACCATACTAACCCGTGGGGAGTCTTCATTTGGATTTCCCCCGGCGATACAGCAAGTATCCCGGCGGATTGGGAGCCGGTGCTGGCCGGGCGGAAACTTCTCTTTGTCGGTGCGCTCAAATCCGGCAACCCGCGCAACATTTTCGATCGCGTGCGCCTTGCCGTCGCTGCGAACACCGCAATGCGAGCGCGCTTCAACGTGGATGGGCGGCGCGTGTATGTCAGCGGCCACTCGGGCGGGGGGCGCGTGGCCAGCATGGTGGGGGTGGCCTATGCGGACATGTTCAGTGGCACCATACCTTTTATGGGCGTGAACTTTTACGAGAACATTACGGCGGGTGATGGTAAGACGACTTACGGCGCAAACTTCATTCCCGACGACGAGGTGCTGGCCATCGCCAAAAAGTTTTGCCGCTACGCGCTGGTGACGGGCGAAAAGGATTTTAACCGCGCGGGAACGAAGACCTTATTCGAGCAAGGCTATAAGAAGGAAGGTTTCACCAGCGTGACATACTTTGAAGTTCCCGGCCAGGGACACGGTTTGCCATCGGCAAAGTGGCTGGAGCAGGGGCTGGATTTTCTTGATGCGGGCAAGGTTCCGAAGCCGGGCAATGCGAAGCAGTTGCAATAGATGACAAAAGAAGTGGGGCCGGGCAAAAGCCGCAAGTCGATGCGCCGTGACGGGCCTGCCCGCAGGTAGCACTCATTTGCCCGATAAACGAGAGCCAAGCGGGTGTTTGCTGAAGAAAAGAAATCTCTATCATTGGACTTGCCGGTTGCAGTCGCGGCGTTCGTCGGCTAACACGTTGCCATGCGTTTCATCGGCAGCGTCGTTGAGCGCCTGCAACGGCATCCCAAGCGGATAGTTTTCCCCGAGGGCACCGAGCCGCGTGTCTTGCAGGCAGCGCGGCAGTTCTGCTCGCTTCAATTGGGGGCGCCCATTCTCCTCGGCGACCGCACTCGCATTAAGCGCGCCGCTGAGGCGCTGAATCTTTCTCTCGCTGGAATCCGCATCATCAATCCCGAAGAAAGCGAGGAACTCGACCGTTTCGCCACCGTCTATGAGCGTCTCCGCCGCGCGAAGGGCGTGCAGCGGGCCGAAGCCCTCGACGCACTACGCAAACCAAACTACTTCGGTGCGATGATGGTCGCGCTGCGCCAAGCGGACGGCCTTGTCTCCGGCGCAAGTGAGACATCCGGCAGCGTGCTGCGGCCCGTCTTTCAGATTATCCGCCTTGCGCCCGGCTACAGCTCCGCGTCGAGTTGCATGGTGCTGGAGGTCGAGGACACGCGCTTCGGTCACCAAGGGGCGATGCTTATGGCGGATTGCGGCGTAATCCCGGATCCGACCGTCGAGCAGCTTGCGGATATCGCGGTCTCAAGCGGCTTTCTCGCTCGGCAGCTTCTCGGGATCCGCCCGCGCGTAGCAATGCTCTCTTTCTCCACCAAGGGCAGTGCCAACCATCCCTCCGCGCAAAAGATGGAGGCCGCCACTGCTCTGGCTCGGCAATTAGCCGCGCAGCGTGCCTTAGAAGCCGACTTTGAGGGTGAACTTCAGGTGGACGCTGCGCTCGTACCGGAAATCGCCTCGCGCAAGCTCCCAGAGAACGCCGTCGCCGGCCTCGCGAATGTGCTCATCTTCCCCGACCTGAACTCCGGCAACATCGCCAGCAAACTTGTCCAGCACGTCGCTCGCGCGAATGCTTACGGCCATATTCTTCTTGGCCTGGATATGCCCGCCGCGGAGATTTCGCGCGGCGCGAACTCGCATGACATCCTTGGGGTCGCCGCCATCGTCGGCTTGCAAGCCATCGAGTATCGGCTGCTCTATCCCGACGCGGGAGCGCATGTATCAGGACCTTAAGCAGGCGCGTTTGCACTGCTTACCCAACAGCCTATTTTCTAAAGCGAGTTGCTGACCTAAGACTCTTTGCTGCCGAATGAACCTGACCACACCCCGTGTCTTTATCGCTGCCACGCGGCAGAACGACGGCAAGACGACCACTTCGCTCGGCTTGCTCTCCGCGCTGCTCGGTCGTTTTCCACGCGTTGGTTACATCAAGCCCGTGGGTCAACGTTTTGTCGAGATTGCCGAGCAAAAAATCGATGAGGACACGGTGCTCATGGACGCGGTTTATAAGCTCAACTGTCCGCTGGTGGACATGAGTCCCATCGCCGTGGAACCCGATTTCACCCGCAAGTATCTCGCCGAGACCAACTATGATGCGCTTGTTCGCCGCATCCAAAAGTCTTTTGACCGCGTCGCGTGGGAGAAAGACTTCGTGCTTTGCGAAGGCTCCGGGCACGCAGGTGTCGGCGCGGTTTTTGACCTTTCAAACGCGCAGGTTGCCAAGGTGCTCGGCGCAAAGGTCGTAATTGTCACGCGCGGCGGCATCGGCAAGCCCGTCGACGAGGTCGCGCTCAATCAGGCGCTCTTCGAAAAGCACGGTGTCGAAATAATCGGTGTCATCGTGAACAAGGTTTTGCCCGACAAGTTGGACTACATCGGCGAGTTTGCGCGCAAGGGCCTCAAGCGAAAGGGACTGGAGTTGCTTGGCGTCCTACCGCACATGCCCTTGCTTTCCAAACCCACCATGGCTTCCATCCGTGATGAGTTGAGCGCTGACATTCTCAACGGCCGAAAGCGCCTCACCAATGTCATTGAAGACATTGTAGTAGGCGCAATGGGCGCGAATAATGCGGTAAAATTCTTCCAACCCGGCACGCTCGTTATTACCCCTGGAGACCGCGAGGACATTGTGTTGGCGGCCGCCGCTGCCCACACGAATCCTGGCATCGCGCTCGCGGGCTTGGTGCTAACCGGTAGTTTGCGTCCCGGCGATGCTGTGATGGATATCATTCGTAAGCTGGATTTTCCCGTGCTGCTTGCGGCTGATGACAGCTATGCAGTCGCCTCCAAAGTTCATGACATCATCGTCAAGACCCGCCCCGACGACGCCGAGAAAATTGCCCTCATCCGCGACCTGATAGCACAGCATGTGGACGTCGCGAAGTTGTTAGGTGCACTTTAACTTGATCCGAGGCCAAATCCCGCAATGCCCACCTTACGCATCCAGGAATTCCTGAGGATCTGTTCGCAAGTTACTCATGAAGTGGCGAGTGTGAGTTTGCAAATCCTAGCCCAAGTTTCATCGGTATCCAGGATCAGTAGTCTAGAATCAGCTGGTGAACACGTCTTTGAGTTTAAGGGGTGGCACAAAGAATTCATGGGCAGAGAGTCGGCGTTTAATTGCTCTGTCTTAGGACTTAATCCGGCCTGTTTCTCGCCTCGGACCTTTCCTTATGCACCACAATTGGAGAAGGAGCTTAGTGCATCGCAAACCGTATTTGCTATGTGCCTCCGCGACTCCGCGACCCAGCGTAAATCAATTTTCCCTCTGCCATGCCCTTAACCTTCCCCCTCAATCCTACCCTCGCCACGCTCCCCACCTACCAACCGGGCCGACCCATTGAGGAGGTCGCGCGGGAAATAGGCTTACCGGCTAGCGACATCATCAAGCTTGCGTCGAACGAAAACCCGCTTGGCCCGTCGCCTAAGGCCCTCGCTGCGATTCAGACGGCTGCGGCCAGCGTGCATCTTTACCCAGACGGCAACGCCTTTTACTTTAAGCGTCGCCTTGCGGAAAAGCTGTGCCTCGAGCCAAACCACCTAATCCTCGGAAACGGGTCCAATGAAATCATCGAATTCATCGGCCATGCGCTAATGGCTCCCGGCACGGACGTGGTCGTCTCGCAATACTGCTTTGCCATCTACCCCATCATCACGAAGATGGCTGGGGCAAACCTCATCACTGTCCCGGCGCGTAATTTAGGCCACGACTTACCTGCTATGCTTCGCGCCATCACGCCGCAGACGCGTGTAATGTTCGTGGCTAACCCAAACAACCCTACCGGCACACTCGCCTCCCGCGCTGAAGTGGTGGAGCTTATCAATAATGTGCCATCGCACGTCCTGCTCGTGATGGACGAGGCTTATATCGAGTTCCTCGACGACCCGGTGAACTTGATTCCCCTAATCACAGGTGGGACGAAGTCGAACCTCCTGCTGATGCGGACATTCTCCAAGATATATGGCCTCGCTGGCACACGCGTCGGTTATGGTATCGGCGCAGCGGAGCTGATTGCCGCGTTAGAGAAAGTTCGCCAGCCGTTTAATCTCAACACCCTTGCTCAAGCCGCTGCCCTCGCCGCGCTCGATGATGATGAGCACGTTCGCCGCACCCGCGCGACGAACTGCGCGGGTGTGAACTTTTTGCAAACCGCATTTGAGCAGCTTGACATCGAGTTCGTGCCGACGGCCGCAAATTTTATCCTCCTGCGTGTTGGCGATGGGGCGCGGGTCTTCAGCGAGTTGCAGAAGCTCGGGGTCATCACGCGCGCGATGGCTGGTTATCATTTGCCCGAGTGGCTGCGTGTGAGTGTCGGAACGCCGGCGGAGAACGAACGTTTCCTCGCGAGTTTGAAAACGGTGCTAGGCAGGTAGCACCCGGTAGCCCTGCCGCTGCCGGCCGGGAGAGTTACGGTGGCGAAAGTTTCTCGTTGAATCTCCCCGCACGCTTGCCCCTTATTTAGTGCGTGACTGCCATAGCACCGCCACAGTGAAACCTACCGACCTCCGGGGCATACTCCAATACATCCCGCGTTTCCGCGAGAAGACCTTCGTCATCGCCGTGGATGGCGCGGTCGTCACCGACGAGAATTTCGCCAACCTCCTGCTCGATGTCGCTGTATTACGCTCGCTGAACATCCGCGTCGTAATCGTCCACGGTGCGGCGGCGCAAATCCAAGCACTCGGAGCCGAGCGCGGTGTTGCGCCCTCGAACCTCGATGGCACTGGCATAACGGATGCGCTCACGCTCCAGCTTGCGCTCACCGCCGCCAACCGTCTTTCGCACGAAATCCTCGAGGGCCTCTCCACCAATGACCTGCGCGCCGCTACGCCCAATGCCGTAATCGTCTCGCCGCTGGGTATCATCCAAGGGGTGGACCACCTCTTTACTGGCAAGGTTGAGCGTATTGACACCGAACTGCTGCAGACCCTGCTCACAGCCGGTATCACACCCGTCATCCCCCCGCTGGGCTTCGATGGCGACGGCAAAACTTACCGCGTCAGCTCTGATACCATTGCCTTGGCCATGGGCACCGCGCTCAAGGCGGCAAAAATTCTTTTCATTACCACAAGCGACGGACTGTCCCACCAGGGCAAGCTGCTCAAGCAGGTGCTCGCCGCTGACCTGCGCGCTTTGATAGAGAAGAAGGAGCTTTCCCCCGATGACACCGCCCGCGCCCGCGCTGCCGCGGCCGCCTGTTTGCAGGGCGTCCCCCGCGTGCACCTCATCAACGGACGCACCGATGAGTCGCTGCTTGCTGAGGTCTTCTCCAACGAAGGCGTCGGCACGCTCATTTACGCCGACGAGTTCCAGCAGATTCGCCCTGCACAAAAGAAGGATATTCGCGCCCTCATGCGGTTGACCAAGAACTCCGTCCTCAGCGAAGAGTTGGTCAAGCGCACGCGCGTCAGCATCGAGAAACAGCTTGGTGATTACTACGTTTTCGACATCGATCGTAATCCGGTCGCCTGCGTCGCATTGCACGTTCACACCGAGGCAAACACTGGCGAGCTAGCCTTCCTCTTTGTTGCGCCCTCCCATGAGAATCAGGGTCTGGGCAAGAAACTCATCCAGTTTGTTGAGAGTAAAGCCCGCGAACTGGGCCTCAGCGGGCTGTTTACGCTTTCCACACAGGCCTTCACTTACTTCCAGAGCAAGGGCGGCTTCAGCGAGGGCACGCCTGAAGATCTGCCGCCTGCTCGGCGCGAGAAGTACGAGCAAAGCGGCCGTAAGTCCAAAGTGCTAGTGAAGAAGTTGGCGAAGACCGGTTAGCCGGTTACCTCTTCGCGGGCTTCGGAGCCAACTTAAAAAAAGCCTCGGCGTCCTGCTTGGGGTCAAAAGTCCCACTCACACCATACTTCTCCCGGAGATGGGCCACTATGTTGGGTCGATAGTTTTCCTTGCCGGCCACTGGCAGTGTCACCGTCTCCCGCTTCGCGTCCATACGGCCAAAGCGCAGGCGAATCTCCCCGTTCTCGTGCGTCATTGTGCCGCCTTGTCGGATGAATTCGCTGATAAGGTGTTTCCAGTGTTTCGGATCGTCAGCCCCGAGTTGGTCGTATTCCGCGCGTGCAAGTGGATGACGAAACCGTAGCTGCTGGCCGGTGAGGGAAAAGAACGGTTCAGGGCGCGCCAGGGATGCCTTGATAAGCTCCCGTTCCTCGGCGGCTCGGTCGCCCTTTAACTCGACTTCCCACAACCTACGCGTGGCCTCGTTGCCCGCCGCGAGCAGTTTGCTGACATTGCGGATGGTCACGCGTTGCGTGCCGCAAGGCCGGCCCTCGTCATTCAGGTAAAATTCTCCATTCTCAACGCGCACGTTGGTCACGAGTAGGGCCAACATATTAGTGGTGGCCCGGCGTTGGGTTTCTTTCAGCAAGTCCGTCTCCGGCTCTGCGTTGTTAGCAAGGGTTTCCTTAAAACTTTTTACGTTTAGTTCGAAAATCCAGTTGGCAAAAAAGAATGTGCGCTGGTTGTTCATCACGTCCGCAAGCTGCCCTTGCTCTTGCGCGTTCAGTTGCGAGAGGTCGGCGGAACCGTAAATGCCATGATAGGTTTGGTGAATCAGCAGCGTGTCCGCCGCCGCGTCGTGTTCGTAGGTCAACGTCTGCCGCTCAAATTCGATGCATCCGGTCAGGGCGAGGGTAACGGTGAGTAGAGCAAAGAATCGGCGCATAGTGTTCAAATAGCGCAGGAAACTAGCTGTGCCAAGCAATAGTTGAGTTCATGTGCCGAATGCGCCTCCCAGACTGGCTGCCTCAATAGACATCGCGTTGGTAGCGCTTGTCCTTCTTGAGCGCGGACACGTAGGCGGTGGCCTCCTCGGCGGACTTGCCACCGGCGGTTTGGATGACCTGGTGCAACGCGGTGTCCACGTCCTTCGCCATGCGCGACGCATCCCCACAGACGTAGAAGCCGCCGCCCTCCTCCAGCCACGCGTAGAGTTCCTTCGTGTGCTCCAGCATGCGGTTTTGCACGTAAACCTTCTCCGCTTGGTCCCGGCTGAAAGCGAGATCCAGTCGGTGAAGCGTGCCCTCGCGCTGCATCCTTTCAATTTCCTCGCGGAACAGAAAGTCTGTGGCCGCACGCTGGTCGCCGAAGAAAAGCCAGTTCTTGCCCTTCGCACCAGACGCGCGACGTTCTTCGAGGAACGCGCGGAAGGGCGCGATGCCTGTGCCGGGGCCGCCCATGATCATCGGCGCGTCGGGGTTCGCGGGCGGCCGGAAGTTTTTGTTGTGATGTTCATGTTCAACGGGTTTTCCAGCGAGTGTCGTTCACTCGTCGGGACCATTAGCGGGTGGAATGCCAAATCTGGCCCGAAGGTTGCTGAGAGATTTTGCGGAAACGGATGAAACAGATTCTTACATGAGCGAACCCCTAGATAGTCGACAGCTTCGAGCCTTTGTTACCCTTGCAAACACGGGCAGTTTCACACGTACCGGCAAGGACTTGTTCCTCACGCAGTCCGCCATCAGCCACGCTATCAAAGCGTTGGAAGAGGATGTGGGCTGTCGCCTTTTTGACAGGGTGGGCAAATCTGTGGCTCTCACCCCAGCGGGCGAGCAGTTACTCCACTACGCAAAAAAAATTCTCGAAGAAATGGCCCGCGCGCGTGCCTCCATGGAGCGGTTGGGCAAATGGGGCCGGTCGCATCTCCGGATTGCCATGAGTGAAGCCGTGTGCGAGGCGCTCTTGCCCAACGTGCTAGCGCAGCATAAGGAACAGTTCCCGCAATGCCAAGTCACCGTGGCCTCGGCAGACATGAGCGAGGCAGTCGATTTATTGCATAATGGTCTCGCCGACCTCGTGCTAAGTTTGGAGCCGGGACTAGAGACAGGCCTAGAGTTCGTGCCGTTGTTTACGGACGAATTGCAATTTCTGGTCAGCGCGAAGCACCCGTGGGCTGTCGCCCATCAAATTGGACGCGAAGAGATACCCACACAGCCCTACATACTCTACAACCGGTCAAGCCTCACTTCTCGACTGGTGGAAGGTTATTTTCGTCACGAGGATATGACCCTACTCACGATGATGGAAGTTGGCAGCATGAGTGCCATCCGTGAAATGGTTGGCCGCGGGCTAGGTGTGGCTATTCTCGCGCCTTGGGTAGCCCGTGATGAAATTGCTGCTGGCGCGCTCGTTGCCCTACCGCTGGGCCGGCGCAAGCTCCTGCGCAACTGGGGCATGCTTCACCGGCGCGGTCGCCGACTCAACCTAGCCGAGGAGCAGTTCATCTCGGCCTGCCGCCGCGAGGGCGCCAAACTCGTCGGCAGCAGCAAGGTGGCCTAGGCAGATTTGCCCCCGGGAAGCGCAGCCGTTGGCTGGTTACTCTCTAGTTCATGCAGAGGGACTA
>Ga0194124_10004308_pt1 | contig 14043 bp, 12 predicted proteins | sample TA2KigCas0mmetaG_FD_148605 | JGI IMG/M metagenome (GOLD analysis project Ga0194124, IMG submission 148605) | Freshwater microbial communities from Lake Tanganyika, Tanzania - TA2015031 Kigoma Deep Cast 0m | ecosystem: Environmental > Aquatic > Freshwater > Lake | place: Tanzania: Lake...
CAACGCTCGGAATCCCGATTGCCCTCTTCATCGCAGTCACTGACGATGACCACCGGCCCCTCGTAGTACCCCTGCATGATCCATGAGGGAAACACGTTCGGAGCGCGACGAAGCTGCGGTGCCAGCAGATAAAAGACGATTACTCCGAGCTCTCGGTTGTAGTCGAGGTCAACTTCGCCATGGGCAACGTCACGCCCAAAGACCTTCTCGATGTCCGAGCCCGAGCCCACCACGAGACGTTCAATCGTGCCACGTGGCGAGATACAAGCTGCCGTCACTCGTGACATTTTGAGCACAACCCGTCGTTAACAAATCGTCCGAGATCTTCGCTCGTATGCTCGCCAAGTAGTTCGTCAAATGACCCTGATTTCTCGAGGGTCGCCGCGAAGGCTATGAACATTAGATACTCACCGCTACTCACAACCATCTGAGCACGGCCCTCGTCTGTAGCGCTATGCCGGGCTTGACCAGAGTCCACCCAGGGACCAGGAACCAGTTCGATGAAGGTACCGCAGCTACTGCATTTGCCTAACGGAAGACCCACTCCCGTCAGGCTAACCGGGATGTCCGAGTCCCATCACCAGCCCATGCCCCACATGAGTTTTCGTTTGCCGTCGAGATGAGTGGTCACTTTCGTCTTCCTAGTTGCGTATCACTTCAAGGCGGTTGATTCGCAGGTGGGCTTGACACCTAGTATGTGCAGCCGCAACTCAAATCGAGAGGACTAGTCCCACCAGTGCCCGCAAATACGGACAACAGGACGTGGCGGAACTTGACCGTGCTCGGCGGAGCACCACTGCCCGATTGGGCTCAATTCATGCTCGATCTTGGGCGTGCATCAGGTACGGCGATATCAGACCTGTCGCCAAAGGAGACGTGGCGCATTGTCACTGTCCCAAATCGCAACTTTGCTGCTGGACTGTTTGCGTTGGGCTTTCTCGAGGCGAATATAGAAAGAATTCTGCGGGTCATCGACTCGGTCGACGTGACGAAACTCGCAGAGGGCCAACCGATCACCTGGCGACGGCCGAATGACTCGATCGCCTATGGGGAGTTCGTCCGTTTCCACCCAGGTAGCCCCCCAAAGACAAAACCGACCATCGAGTACCTATGGCCGCTTAAGGGAGGGGTTTGGAAACGCGAGATCGATCGAATTCGAGAATTCAACTTCAGTGCCTATCACGGCCCCAAGTTCTTGCACGACCGTTCGATGTCGCAAAATATCGAATTTTTTCAAGAGTACTTTTCAGCCCGTCACACGGACTTACTTTGCAATACCGTGCCTACAGTCTGCCTCGTAGGACGACCTGCTCTCTGGGACGATCTTCGGGCGCATGAGATTGCAATTGGAGATGTGTCTGGCTGTCTTGACGACCTGTTGCGAGTGAGTGGAGACAATGAGAACGCGGCCGAAGACGTGTCGCACTTCCTTACTCGATTCGTCGCACCGGGCCGCGATGAACTCGAAGAGTTCCCGGTCGACTGCGCGGTTTATGATGGCGCTCGTTCGTACCCCAAGCTGAAGAACTTCATATCAGCAAGTCAGAATCTTGTCGTTCTCGATCGCTGGGAAAGCGGCGCACTCGACTCCGCGAACGCCTTCGTGGCAGACTGCGCACACGCTGGTAAGTCACTGTCGGTAACCGCCTCAGGGCTTCAGATACCGGCAACTGTTGAGTATGCAGAGTGGAGTCGCGGATGACCATGAGACTCGAACAAGCCGATAGAGCACACAACCGCAGCAAGGACGGAGTTTTTCGGCTGCATCTAGTGAGTCACCCTGATATCGAAACCCTCTTTGGAATTTGCAAAAACTTCTCCCAAACTCTCCGTGAAGCCGGTGCGGACCAAGCAGCAGTATCGGAAGGGCGTTCGCAGCTCTACCGATTGCGCAAACTAGTAGTAGGACTCCCACTTTCGTTTGACAACGCATCCATGCCCATTGCTGAGATTCGTGATGTCCTGAAGAGTGCGCTTGCCAATCCAAATTATGGCGCAGTCAGTCCGCATCTTGCGCAGGCTGTTGTGATCGCAGATTCACTACTTGCCACTCCAACAAATCCGATGGAAGCGGCTCTGCGCGGGCTCGCCGAGCCAGGAGCAGTTGTTGTGACGCGAGACTCACACATGTCGATAGTCGTGACGGCTTGGCTGGACAGCGAACTCAGCTCACTAGGCATGAAGACAATTTCTGTCGACAAGATGCGGGCAATGGAAGAAGCAAAGAAGTTGATCTATCTTGGCGATCCCAAGAGCATGGCGAGAAAGTACTCCGGCGAAGACTGGTGTTTTGCCCGAGACCCTCGTGCTTTCGAGTCGCACTTCATCATGTACCCCTTCGGTGAGTCCAATCTGCAGGTAGCCGGACTCTTACCGGACGGCCCGCCACGTCGCAAGATTTCGTCTCACATCCCTCTTCAAGTACCTCACTTTGATCCAGTTGTTGACATGGAGACTGAGTGGACGTTCGAGGAACGGAGCATAATTGGCCGAAATGTCGGCGCTGAAGATGAGCTCGTATACGGTCGATATGTTCGTCTTGCTGGCGATCACTACACCTTTCTTGATGCGCAGCCAGACACAAAAACATTTGTTGTAACCGCTGACTCTCTTGGAAAGCTCGATGTACAGCGCGAAGAGTCAAGTTTGCTCGCAGTCGGTTCTTTCGTGGTTCTGCGAGTTGAAGGGGCTGAGTCAGACTTTATTCAACAGGAGGCTGACCGTCTTGGTGCTGGCGGCCTTCGGGTGAGTCAACGACGCTGGCAGTCTGCCCTCAAGGAGGCGAAGTTGCGCGATGGCTCGCTAACTCGAATGCGTGAACGCTTAAAGAATGAGTTCAACCTTGACAACCACGGGCTCGTTGATTGGCTCAATAATCCGCGCCGAATTGGACCCGGTAGCAAGGCTGACTTTTTGAAACTTTGCGCCTATCTCAATATCACCGACGAATCTGAAGCCTTATGGAACGATCTTGAAGAGATTCGGGGTTACCACCTTCGAGCTGGCACTGGTGCAGCAAAGACACTTCGCAGACTACTCGAAAAACGAGATGCCAACGATCCCGAGCTGAGTAGCCCTGGGTACATGACTGTCGATGGTGGCGACCTGGGCGTAATAGGCGTCTACGAAATACTCTCGATTGGAAGCACTTCTCCCGTGGACGCTTCGCGCATCGACACGGTTGCGAAGATCGCCGCTAAGAAATCAACTACGCCGAACAGCTAGCGCCATTAATCCTGACCCAACATGGCGCAGCTGATACCCGACTTCATACACCAGGATGCACCGCCCGGAGAAAAACAGATCTTTGCAACTCTTCGTAACTCGAAGCGGGGGGCCGACTGGGTCGTACTCCATAGTCTCAATCTCCCCCGCCATCTTCGTCAGAATGCGGGTGAAATTGACTTTTTGATCATGGTGCCTGGCAAGGGCATTCTCGTCTTGGAAGTCAAGAGTCATCAAAGAGTTCGTCGAGATAACGGTCTCTGGTATCTCGGCGACGACCCACCATTGGCAAGAGGCCCCTTTGAGCAAGCATCTTCAGCCATGCACTCGCTCAAGCGTGATCTTGGGGCTCAACTTGCTGGGGGTGTGCCATTCACTTATGCAGTTGCATTCACCTCGGTTCGCTTCGACGAACCGGCGGCTGAGTGGGAGCCGTGGCAGGTTATCGATAACCGATCGACTGGAAACGAAGTACTCCACGACGCGATTGAGAATACCTTGGACAAAAATCGTGAAAAACTCTTGCAGATGTTGATGAATCCCGATCAGCAGAAGGCTGTTGCTTGGTATCGTCCCGATGGCGGGGCACCGACGGTCAAGAGAATTCGAGAGATTGTACAGCGAGTTCGTGGCAACTTTGAAATCCACATTCACCCTCGCGACCTGGATCGCGGACTCCAAGCGGAGTATAAGCGTTTTCTTGATGAACAGTATGAATCACTCGACGTAATGTCGGCTAACCAGCGCACTATCTTCGAGGGTCCTGCAGGTACCGGGAAGACGTTGCTCGCTGTGGAAGCTGCAAGGCGGGCAGTCAACAATGGGACACCGATATTACTGCTCTGCTTCAATCGCATGCTCGCCAACTTCCTGATGCTCGAAATTCGTGATGCATCAGGATTTATCGGAACGATTGACAGATTCGTCATCAACAAGACCAGAATGGCCGTGAGGCGTGGAGATTCGACAGCATACTTTAGGGAAGCTGCAGAGAAGCTTCATGAGGGTCTCACTGTCGCGAACAGCTACGGCTGCATCATCATCGACGAAGTGCAGGATGTCTGTAGCGTCGGCGCAGTTGAACTTGTGGCAGAGACAGTTCGACAGAATCCATCGGCGCAATTGCGTCTGTTTGGTGATTTTGAGAACCAGAATGTTCAAGTTGGTGAGGCGGCAGATCGCGAGACGTTATTCGCGCAGATTCCAGGACTTGTCTCCGCGAAGCTCACGAGAAACTGCCGAAATCGACCGGGAGTTGGCGAAATCATGCACCACGTCACGGGCCTTATAAACCTTTACAAGGGCTACCGCCTACCTGATTCTCACGATACCTTCGACCTCGTAGAGACGTCATACCCCATCGCGACCGAAACCCTGGAACGGGTCATTGAAAGTGTTCATAAGCGCTTTCTCCCGAGTGCCGTTGCCGTACTGAGCGGTGACGATTCGGTCGCCACCAATGATTTCGGAAGATATTCGAAATTCTTCACCGACGATATTAATCAATGGAGGCCGAACGGCCCACTTGGTATCTCAACAACTATCCGCAGATTCAAGGGACTTGACGCACAAGTGGTGCTTCTCGTCAACATTCCACCAAACCTTGATACGGCGTTGCTCTACACAGGAATTTCGAGAGCTATTGAAAAGGTCTACATTCTCTGCCCCCAGGTCCTGATTAATGAGCTCTTTCAGCGTATGAAGCGAACTTGACCGATTTGGGCACTCTCGATTCGTTGCGTAGAGTCCTAGCTCAATGAGTAGTCCGACGATGCCTAGCGACCACGGGCGCTCCGTGATCTTTGACGCACTGAAGGCAGAAGTCATCGGACCAGACCCCGCAGGTCAGCCGCTCATACTCAGCCCCACCCCATGTTTTGCTGACCTCGAGGCGTCCTACGGGCCATGGGTCGACGCTGAGACCGGCGAAGAAATTCTCAATGACCCGCGAATCTCACCAATGCGACGATTCGCAAGTGGAGTTCTCTTTCCTGAAAACCAGACCGAGCCTGAACCAGTGCTGGATGACGCACCAATCATTGATCCCGATGAAAGTGATGCAATTGAGATAACTCAGAAAGACCGCGCCTTCAAAGTTGCTGATAACGCCGCAAATGACTATGAATTAGCAAGCGCAAACGAACTCGATCCGCGGTCAGCGGCCATATCGTTTGTAGTACCCGAGTCGGCAGTCTTGCTGCGGATTCGCATCTCCGGAGCTTTCTATGAACCGTTCGCAGTAAAGATTGGTGGAGGAAAGAAGGGCGATAGTGAACGCACTTGGTACGTTCGTCGCCCGATCGAGTTCCACGCCGAGATGCCTCTTGGCGGTGCGAATTCCACTGCAACCGGCTTCCAAAAACTTAGCGTTGTCGCTTCACGATCGAAGCACCCATTGTCAATGGATGTCTACTGTTATCTGCGTCACCTCGCGGGCCGACCTGAGAACTTCGCGACTGTCGCCATTAAGAACAACAGCTCCGGAACTAGCTGCAACACTCATGGGTTATTCCAGACCGAATTCGCAGTCGAGTGTCTTAATAGTGAGAACATCTCAGTTGCCTTCCCTCCATACCCGGAACGTGAAGACAGCGTTCTGCTTGCAAATGATCCCGAAGCGAGATCTCTCTCATTGCTCTACCGCGACTTCCCTACGTACGCCGTTGGCCACGGCTGCAGTGCTGACTGGTCACCGGCCGAGGGTGCGGCACATGCTGTGCGCGGCCACTACCTCCCTTCACATCAGGTGCCGAGTGTTACACCAGACATCACAGATGATAAGGGGAACCGGCTCGAAATCTTGATGGAGACGCTGGCCGGTCTCGATGGCGCCAAGGATCCGTTTGCGAGTCTCGATGGGCTTGCCGATGCCTACGAGCGGTGGCTGCATCTTCGAAAGGCCGAAGTCGGAGCCCTTGCCCCGGGAATGCGACCGACCGCACACGAGCACCTCCAAGCTTGCGAGGACGTACTCAAGCGAATGCGCGGGGGCATTTCGCTTATTCGAAGTGATCAGGCAGCGCGTCTGGCGTTTCAATACGCAAATGAGTCAGTCTTCCGCCAACAAACAGAAACGCCCGCAGATACTCGGAGGATCACTGTCACTGGGGGCCACCGGAAGATAGACCCACGACCTCCAATGCCCGACGGCAAAGGAAAGTGGCGGCCCTTCCAAATCGGGTTTTTGCTTGCGTCCCTAGCTTCAACGGCAAATGCAGACGACCCCGATCGCGATGCTGTAGAGCTCATCTTCTTCCCCACTGGCGGTGGGAAGACCGAGGCGTACCAGGCTCTCATTGCCTTCTCACTCTTCCTGCAGCGATTGCGTGGAAGTGACCAGCAGGTCGGTGCGCTGATGCGTTACACGCTTCGACTGCTCACTACTCAGCAATTCACTCGTGCTGCAAGCCTCATCTGCTCAATGGAACTTGTGCGTCGTGACCGCAACGTGTCGGAGCCAGGCTTTTCGATCGGCATCTGGGTTGGTGGTTCCGTGACACCACTTAAGCGGAGTGAGGCAGTCACGGAGCTCAAGAAACTCTTGAAAGACAAAGAGGACGAGCACCACTTTCTTCTTACAAGGTGCCCATACTGCAGCACTGACTTTGGCAAAGTTAAGGGCGAGCGTGTCGGGCCAGCGGCTTGGCCAGCATTTCGAGAGTCGACCAGCCCGTTCACCGGGGGGAAAAGGACGGTTGTCTTTACCTGCCCGGATGACACGTGTCCGTTCCACAATGAAAAGTCACCACTGCCGGTATGGATCGTCGACGAAGACATCTATGAACGGCGACCATCGCTCATTATCGCAACCGTTGACAAGTTCGCCCAGGTCGCGTTTCGTGGCGATATCGCTTGTCTCTTCGGTTTCGATGACAATGGAAAGCGTCTCTACGCGCCCCCATCATTGATTGTGCAAGACGAGTTGCACTTGATTAGTGGTCCACTTGGGACGATGGTTGGTCTATACGAATGGCTGTTTGAGGAGTTCTGTATCGACCGTCGCGAGGGCAAGCTGCCCTGCAAGCCCAAAATCGTGTGCTCCACGGCCACTATCCGCAACTACAAGGCTCAAACTCGCGGGCTCTACGCCCGCACCGAGGCAAACCTATTCCCACCACATGGCCTTTCCATCGAAGACTCGTTTTTTGCCCGGTATGCGCGAAACAAGGACGGCCGCCTTGAGCAAGGTCGACTGTATGTCGGCGTTTTGGGTACGTCGCTTCGTTCGACACAAGACCTACAAGTTCGCGTAACGTCCGCTCTCTTGCAAGCACCTAAGGCTTTGGATGAATCGCTCCAGGATCCATGGTTTACCCTCCTGTCATTCTTTAATCGCATCTCCGATATCGGAACCACATTTAACCTTCTCCAGATAAACGTTGGAGCGCACCTGAGGTCGATATGGTCACGTCAGGGGCACAAGCGAGATGGAGATAAGCGTCGATACCTAAACGGTGGCTCGATACTCGAGCTCACGAGCCGAGTCAAAGATGCTGAGCTGCCCAAAACGATTGATCGACTATTTCAAACCGCTAGCGATGGCGCGATCGACACCTGCCTGGCGTCGAACATTATCGAGGTTGGTGTCGACATTCCAAGACTCTCGTTAATGAGTATTCTTGGGCAGCCCAAGACAACAAGTCAGTACATTCAGGTGACTGGTCGAGTCGGCCGACTTTGGCAGACACGGCCCGGCCTCGTGGTCACGATGTACCCGCCACGGCGCCCTCGCGACCGTTCTCATTTTGAGAAATTTCGGGCATTTCACCAGCGCTTGTACGCCTCAGTTGAACCAACGAGCGTTACTCCATTCTCTACTCCTGCGATGGAACGAGCTTTACATGCAGTCATCGTTGGATACGTTCGAAATCTCGGACCACGAAACCTTGGACCGCTTCCCATCCCCCATGAACTCATCGACTACGTAGTGCAAGCTCTTCGTGACCGTGTTGCAACTGTCGACCCACAACAGCTGTCGGACTTCGACCTTATGGCGAAGAAGCGAATCAATCAATGGGAAAGACGTCAACGCACGGCATGGGAGGGCGAGTTCGGCGAAGACTCACTCCCGTTGCTATATCGAGCCGGTAAGTATCTACCGCCGGAAAAGAAAGACATGGCATGGGCAACTCCGCAGACGATGCGGAATGTTGATGCTGAGTGCCTTGCGAAGATTGACGACGTTTACATTCGACGATCGGATGGGACGCATGACTGAGTTTCCCTTGCGCAGAGCACAGGTTGTCGCCCCATCCGGTGCTGGTTCGCTCCAAACTTCACTTGATGGGATCACAGGCATTATCTGTGGAATCGACCACTGGATGGATAGAACTGACGACGGATTCGACCGCACAGAGTTTGAGATTCGTGATGAGTGGCGGCTCTGTGAGGCGCTGGGTGTCGACTATTTCGTCAGACCGCCCGATCATCGTGTGCCGTTTGGCTTCGAGACCGATGAGGTCAACATGTATCTCACGCTCCCCGCTCTCCGATTCCCGCTGTGGCACTGGTGCCGAGTCTGCAAGTCACTCGATCATCTCAAAGGTAGGCAACACCTAAGTGGCAAGGTCGTTTGCAGAACCTGTGAGGAGGCTGACGAGAAAAACCAAGACGGTGGCAAAAAGTGGAAAAAGTACATGATTCAGGTCGCGTTTTTGGCGATGTGCGAAGCAGGGCACTTAGAAGACTTTCCATTTAGAGAATGGGTTCACAGGAACGTCAACCCCGATTGCAAACGGAAGCTTACCGCTTCATTCAGTGGCGCAACGCTCGAAGGTCAAAGTATCAAGTGCGAGTGCGGTGCAGAACGTAACCTCGGTGGCATTTTCGGCGGCAAAGTGAATCCTGGTGACCAAACTTATGTTTCTAATCTCTCAAAGAATCTCGACCCTGCCATGCGGTACACCTGTCGCGGTCGAAGCCCGTGGCTCGACGACTTTGACGGTAGTGAGTGCGGCGAGCAACTCGTTGGCGGCCTCACAGGGGCGGTGAATGTCTACTATCCATACGTTCAAAGCGCGATTTTTTTGCCAAATGATGTTGCGGGAATCGACGCCAATCTCCTTGAAGCACTCGCCAGCAATGGCCCCCAAGTTGTGCTCAAGTTCGGACTCAAGTCACCTGAGGTCGACCTTCATGCCCTCGCCGAAACGATAATGCAAGCTCACGGTGCGCTTTTCAGGGCATACACCGTCGACCAGGTCGCTGAAGCAATCGAGTCGGCGTATCTGTCGGGCAAAGTAGTCAACGAGGTGCCAGACGTGCCCGATGACTGGCGTTTGATCCTCAAAGCACCCGAATATCGAGCACTTTGTGCGGCCAAGTCATCGTCGCCAGAGATGCTAAAGCTAACCACTCGTCATCGTTCGCTCTACGACTCAGGTGGCGTCGTCAGCCAACTCTCAAAGTCGTTAGTTCTGGTCGAACGCTTACGAGAGACTCGCGCTTTGACTGGATTCGGTCGTGTCAAGCCAAACCCTCACTTGCCGCTCTCACAAAACAAAGCACTTCTTCGCCGACCGACAACTAAAAGACAGGACTGGCTGCCCGCTTACGAAGTTTTTGGGGAGGGAATCTTCATTGACTTCAACTCCGAGCGTTTCAAGGCCTGGAGCCAGCGTCCAGATGTGCTTGAGCGTGTCGCACCGCTCAGGAAGTCGGAATACTTTAAACGCGACTACCCCAACTGCAAAGACGATACGTTTCTCCCACGCTTTGTAGCTCTACATTCGCTCGCGCATGTGATGATTAATCAATTGGTGTTCGATTGCGGCTATACCGCGGCCTCTCTGCGCGAGCGGCTTTACTGCTCTGACGAGGGCCTCAAGTTTCCAGCAATGAATGGACTGCTCATTTACACGGCGTCCGGCGATTCGGAAGGCAGTATGGGCGGACTCGTCCGCATGGGCGAACCCTCTGAGCTCGACCGCGTGTTTGAGGCTGCACTGGATCACGCCCGCTTCTGTTCTAGCGACCCAATATGTATGGAGTTGGGCGCGAAAGGTCAGGGGCCCAACTCCATGAATCTCGCCGCGTGCCACTCGTGCGCGCTGGTTCCCGAAACCTCGTGCGAATACTTCAATCACTACCTCGATCGTGGTCTGCTAATCGGCACACCCGAAAATCCAGGTCTGGGATACTTCAATCTCTAGCTGACAGTGCCGCACAGCGCTCTTTATAGATGCGCTGACTTCGCGTCACCCAGCGACTAGACACGTTGTTCGTGAAAGCTGGCTCCACCTCGCCCGACACCCGACCGGCGCCGTTTCTTCGCTGGGCAGGTGGCAAGCGTCGACTGCTGCCGATTATCAGCTCATTTCTCCACAAAGACTTCACCTTAGACAAGAACTGCTTTTTCGAACCATTCATGGGAAGTGCTGCTGTAGCTATGTCACTAGATCTCAGTGCGCAAGACCGGCGAACGAGTCCGCGCATTTTTATGAGTGACATCAACGAAGAGCTTGTGAACGCGTATGACGTACTTAAACATCAGCCAGAGCAGCTCATTAGGCGTCTCAAGAAATTAGGGGCTGATATATCTGAACAGGGGTACTACGACGTTCGCGATAAGTCAGAACGCACTGAATTGGGACGAGCTGCACGACTCATTTACCTCAACCGAACCTGCTTCAACGGCCTCTACCGCGAAAACTCGAGTGGCAAGTTCAACGTACCGTACGGCAAACTCGCGAATCCCACCGTATGCAATAAACCACTCCTGCGGGCTGTGAGCCGATGGTTGGAGTTTGTTGACGTATCACAGGGCTCATTTAGAGCCGGCGTCTCAACGGCCAAAAAGGGTGACTTGGTCTACTTCGATCCCCCCTACCTTCCGCTATCAACTACGTCGTCATTCTCGCAGTACAGCGCTTCTGACTTCGGGACTGACGACCATGAAGATCTCGCTGAGCTGATCAAAAGTCTCACAAAGAGAGGTGTCCGAGTGATTCTCTCGAACAGCGATAGCCCAACGACAAAAAGCATCTACCAAGACTGTGGATTGTCTCTACGGTCCATACCAGTGCATCGCAACATCAGCGCGAATAGCGCATCACGTGTAAAGGTTCGTGAACTCATCGGCATAAGTTACAAACTTGCCGACTGTGTGGATCCGGTCGAGGCCAAAAAGCTGTCACGCCCGATCTAATCGGGAATCACGAGATCATGAGAGATCAAGTCATCAGTCGAAAGTAGATGCACTCGATCAATCATTGACGGGATATCGTTTTGCAGACGAGTGAAGTAGTAGGTGCGAAGACCTCTAGTCCAGCCGTCACCGCCAATTACCAACCAGGCGATCTTGAATCGGGGGTCAAGTTCAATAGCCCTTGCCAGCTTGATGACTTCGTAGGGAATCTTCTCTTCGGCTGTTCCACCGGAATCCTGATACTTGCAGGACAGCAATGCTCTGCGGTTGAGATTCGTGGTGTCCCAAATTTCCCAGTCGATGTAGTGGGTTGTGCCCCAGGGAGTCAAACCGATTGGTGACCGCGGCTTCTTTGCATAATGATTTGCTTGACACTTTGGACTAAGAATCTCACCAATAAGGTCTTCATAATTCTTCCCCTCGCCTGCCATTAGAGCAACTTCAACATCAGCTTGACAATCTCATCTGAATTGACCGTGAAAATGCGATCTTTCGCAAGTGGGACGTGCACTGCAAAATCTTTAGTCAAGAAGTCAACGTAGGGATGGGTCCACTTCCCTCCTCCGCGTACCAAGAATCCTGCCTTGTACCGCGGATCGGCGAGCGTGATTCGCAGCATCTGAACCATGGTGTTGGTCGCTTTCAACTGAGCAGAGCCACTTGTATTCATCACCATGGTGTCAACGAGATACCGACAATCATCATCCTTCTCGCTGATGAGGACAAATGGAATCTTGAAGCTCATACCACCAGGAAGCGCAATCCTCTGGTTGCGTTCGACGCGGAAGTTCTTCTTCTTTGCGACAGTGCGAACATGCTTCTCAATCACCCTCTGGTACTGCGCACCAGTACGAGTGTTGCCCGGCATCCTCACGACGCTAGCAATCTGTGTGAACCAACTGAAGTCGCTGTGCAGACTCCAAGAAACAAGATGAACTAAATCAGGGCGAATTTAGAGTGCTTCGCAGAGCGCAGCGATAGTCGCCACATGCATGTCCGCGATGGTCGTGAAGTCGCCGTAGCCGCCGGCCATGACGACTACTGTCTTGCATCCCAATTTGCGCAAATGCTCAGCAACGACAACTTCACGGTCATGTACCTGCCTCTCAGTTAGCAGCGGATACACGTCGACACCAGCGTTGTACAACACGATGTCGGGCTTCGCAGCGGTGAGAGCATCGAGACTCGATGCCAGCATCTCGAAGTAATCGTCGGCATCTGCCATGAGCAGCACACTGCCGTCGTCGGTTTCGCTCTGTTCATAGGAGTCATAATCCACGGTTGACAGATCGATCTGTAGTACGCCAGTGCCCTTGATATAGCGGGTGGTTCCACCACCACAGTGGGCGTCGAGGTCAAGCACGACAACGCGTCCCGCTTTGCGGGCATAGAGGGCGCCAATGGCGAGTGAGTTCACGGTGCACCATCCCTTGCCTTCGTTGGGCCGAGCGTGATGAAGACCGCTCGACAATGAACAGGCCCGCATCTCGCCGTTATCGGAAACGTCGTCAACAGCACAGAGAATGCCCGCCGTGGAGTGAAGCACATGCTGCCAGATGCCCTCGTCCCAAGTGAATCCATTGGTTTTTGCGAGCCAGCGTGGTTCGCCCGTCGTAACGGCTCGGTAGTACTCCGGAGTCAGATTGTCTTGTATGAGTTGTTGAGCGAGTTGCAGAGCGCCTGGTGTATCTGATGGGTCTTTAACTGCAACTCGAGAGCTCACACTCCTCTTGAGCGCGATGCGATCAACAATGACTCGTGACTTCTTGAATGTATCAAAGTGAGTCGCTGGTGCGCAATACTGTTCGTTCCAGTAGACGTTCATCACGGCCGGCAGCTTCGCGATCAGGACAGCCCCCGAGAACCGAACGGGTTCGCGCCGTCGTTGTAATGGGCGTAGAACTCCTCTTCGTTGTCGTTAAAAACAAAGAGTGTCTCTTGTTGTTGTTCGATCATGAGATTGAAGTCACCGTCGCGACCTGAGCCCGCGAACTTGCTCCGAGTTCTGGCAATGTTGTGTTTCTGAGCAACTGCGTCGAGCTCAGCGACAATGCGATCCCGCACCTCCTGCGCGGTGTTGAAGATGCGGCCACCTAGTTGTTTCTTAACTGGATCCCAACTGTAGACAAGTGAAGTGAAGCGACCGGATGCCAGCAGGCGATCAATCTGGGCGATGGAATCAGCCACAGCCTTAACGACTCGCTCATCGAGGGCGGAGTAGCCCATGTAGTGCGGTCCGCGCTCGTACGTACCGGTCGGAACACCCGCGGCACACCAATGGGGCTCGCATTGGTACGGACGTATCGAGGCGTTACCGCCCCCTGGAGAGCAACGATGCGTGAGATTTGGTGTGTTCAATGAGTTCATGGGCAGCAAGAGACTACGCAGGGGTCACACAAAGTTGTGATGTGACCGCCAGAGGAAGCTAGCGTCTCGGCAATGCGGGGGACTTGGCGCCTTTGGCTCGGTGTTGCCGCGGTCCTATTCTTCGGCGTGCCAATCTTGCGGGTACTGTCGTGGATCGTTGGAGGATTCTGGGGGTTCGTGGTGCTCGTCATCCTCGGCGCCGGGGCCGTTTTTATCCTCTGGAGCACCACAGATTCAGGCGACGCTAGATAAAGACTCTCGTGCCCATAGGAGGCACGCTGGCCCCCGTTTGTGCCTAACCCGTT